>Ga0070659_100000816_pt1 | contig 22767 bp, 24 predicted proteins | sample KBSC23metaG_FD_64666 | JGI IMG/M metagenome (GOLD analysis project Ga0070659, IMG submission 64666) | Corn rhizosphere microbial communities from Kellogg Biological Station, Michigan, USA - KBS C2-3 metaG | ecosystem: Host-associated > Plants > Roots > Rhizosphere > Soil ... | reverse complement strand
TGGCTTTATTTGAAGTTGCTAAACCTGTTTTAGTAAAAGCGGTTGAGTTAAGGCCAACATCATATGAAGCCTTATATAACCTTAAAAACTACTATTTAGGTAAAAATGATATGGTTAATGCCAACGCCACCCAAAAGAGGATGGATGCTTTAAAACAATAAGATAAAGGAGCCCGGAGAGATACCGGGTTCTTTTTTGATATATTTACTTAACATAATATTAATTATAGGAATAAAACAATCGCATTTAATTGTTTGCGATACATCAATCATTTAATATTTTCGATCAAACACAAACTCAAAATGGTCGGCATTTTTATCATCGTATTCATAATCATGTTTTTGATACCCTTAATTAAACAATTAAGGATCAGACATGCTTCGAACAAAACATTATATAATAACAGTTATTTGTTTAATGATTTTGTTCTTAACGATTTTTTTGCGTCCGAAAAATATTCAGTTAAAAACTTATCAGACAAGTCGGACAGTTTGCATTATGATTTTCAGGTTACACAAATATCAACCAGCATTAACTTTCTTATCAAAACCATATTTGTGAATGGTGATGCGCGGAAAAATATGATTAAATGGTGCAGTGATGAGCAATTTTCCGGCTATTACAACACAAACCAAACTCCTTTGTTTATTTTGATCGGTGTTGGCAGAGATGCTTACTTGCCGGATGAGCTGTATTTGATACCGTTTAAAACTATTCCATCAAACATTATAAATGTATCTCTTATTAATCAATACAGGGTTATGCGCCATCACGACGTAGATTTTAGCGAACATTAGCAAACTCACCAATTAATTTTTACTAACTTTGTTAGTAATGAAACATTCCGGAAGTGCTGATCTGCCTTTACATTATGGCCATGTGCCCTTGTGGTTATCGCAGCGCATGGCTAAATTGGGCCTGGCGGTTGTTGAAGCTATTGTGTGCGAGTATGGCAAGGCAGAAGTTTTGCGCCGGTTAAGCGACCCGTTCTGGTTTCAAAGCCTGGGCGCTGTTATGGGTATGGACTGGCATTCGTCGGGTATTACCACATCGGTTATGGGTGCTTTAAAGCGTGCAGTCAATCCACATTCAAAAGAACTGGGGATTTATATTTGCGGCGGCAAAGGCAATCATTCGCGCAATACACCAGCCGAATTGATGAGCATTAGCGAACGTACCGGCCTTGACGGCGATTACCTGGTACGCTGCAGTAAACTGAGCGCTAAAGTAGATAATACCGCCATACAGGATGGATTTCAGCTTTACCTGCATAATTTTATTGTGAGCGATGAGGGCCAATGGGCGGTTGTACAACAAGGCATGAGCGGTAAAAATTCGACAGCGCGGCGTTACCACTGGCACTCCCCTACGCTCACCAGCTTTGTTGATGAGCCGCATACCTTTATTTACGGTAAAAACAATGGCAAAATATTGAATATGGTTGATAAGCAAGCGGCACCATCGCGGGCATCGGTAATGGATATCAGTCGTGAGCAGCCTGATAAGATGCTTGCCGAAATAAAGAAACTGGTAATGCCATCGCACCATGATGTACGTGCGAAAGACGTTGACCTGAAACGTTTAGGCTCCATACTATGGCTGGCTAACGAAAAAAGGCCGGCAGACTTTGAAGATCTGCTTTTATTAGAAGGCCTGGGCCCGAGAACCTTGCAATCGCTGGCATTGGTGAGCGAAGTAATATACGGCACACCATCGCGTTTTACTGACCCGGCAAGGTTTTCATTCGCGCATGGCGGTAAAGACGGTCATCCTTTTCCTGTACCTACTAAGGTTTATGATGAAACCATCGCGACGTTACAAAAAGCAGTGCATCAATCAAAGATCGGCTTAACTGATAAGCAGGATGCTATAAAACGGCTATCTAAAATAGCGCAGCAGGCGGAAAAAGATTTTATTCCGAATAACAACTTTGAAGAGCTGATACAAAAAGAACGCGACGACTCGTGGAAGTACGGCGGCAGAACTGTTTTCGGAAAAGCCAAGCCACCTGTGAGCCCTCAACTGAAATTGTTTTAAACAAAAAAGTCCGGGACAAACGTTGCCCGGACTTTGAAGAATTTATAAGGTTTAGCTTATTTTATTTGTTTGAAGAAATAAACCGATGAGTTTGGAGTTACTCTTAACAAAAACTCTTCTTTATCGTTTTTAAGATCAACAAAATAAACTTTCTCGTCGTTTGAGTAGCTAGAAAAGCTATAGATGCTTGCTGAGTTTGTAACAGCCGGTTGAAACTCGATCACATCACCAATTGTATATTCTTTGTATTTAGTTGTGATCTCTTTTTGCGCGTCGGCCGGAACCTTTGTAAACTCTGTTGTATGTGTAACACCCAGGTACTCGCCTGATAGCGAATAGAAAGCTGTCATTTGTTTTCCTTCGAAAGTGAATAATGCTTTTTGGCAATTAGCGTCTACGCTCCATTTTACAGCCTGAGCATCTTTAAACTCATATGTAAACTGATTTAGTACTACATTAGACACTTGAGCTTCAGCTTTCGCTTTATCTTTTTTACCACCATCCGTTGCAAATACGCTGCTTATTGAAAGACTTCCGATCAATAATGCTGTGATATATACTTTTTTCATGATTTCTAAATTTTAATTTACATAACAAAAGTACACATGAATTATCAATACATCAAACAAAATGTAATTTTTATGAATATTTCATAACAAAACAATTATTTTGTTAAAAGTTTCAAATTTAAATGGTTAAAAAAAGCGTTTTTTTTGAAATCGTTAATAATACACCGAAGAATTATCAGTATTGTACGCTCATTTTTCATGTGCTGATAATAAATTTCGCCTTGATTTATAAAGGTTTGCATAAAAACCTATCCATTATCTGCAAATCCGAGGTGCAATTAACCTAGTCGCCATCGGGAATAACGCTATTCTACCCCCACTTCTTTAAACCACTCCCCTTTTCATAAACTCTTTAAATTAGCCGGGCGCAATGATATTTTTGGAGATCGGGCCGGTATTACAGCAGATTTGGTACAGAAATTGATTTTATGATACACTTTGGTAATAATTTGACTATTTATTAAACCAGTAACACATTTTATTTGATCGCTTTGCAGTTTTGGCTTTGCTATCATGTAAATGTTTGTTTATGTTAATAATTGCCACAGTATATATACAAATGATTTACAAATTAAGCCGATGCTAAAACGAATACTCGCTGTAGATGACGATTTATATATATTGGATGCCTTATCTGAACTTTTGAGGTACTCCGGTTATGATATAGACATTACGCCTAAAGGGGAAGATGTGTTCAATAAAATAGACGAACATGTACCGGATTTGATACTATTGGATGTAATGTTGTCTGGTTTTGACGGCAGGGATATTTGCAGGCAATTAAAAGCGAATAAAAAAACATCGAAGATCCCTATAATTATGATATCCGCCACGCCGAATATTTCAGACTCGGTTAAGAACTCGGGTGCCGACGATTACATCGCGAAACCTTTTGATATTTCGCATTTATTAGATAAGATAGAACAGCAACTTAAAGTTGCCTGATATAATCCAGGAATAAATTCATCGCCTTCAATTTATCATCGGTAATATTAAAATCTATCCTGTTCATCAGGTAGTCTTCAATATCAAAATCGGGATATTCGGGCAATTCTTTAAAAAGCTCATCGCGGTTATCTAAACCTAATTTCAAAGCTTTATTAAAATCGGCAACAAAATCATCTGGTATAGCCTTATTGGCAATCCAACCGGCAAATATAAACGGCAGACCGGTAAACTTTTGCCATTCTTCGGCAAGGTCATAAACAAAGGTGTATTTATCTTTTTTGCCAAATGTGCGGTCGCCTATTTGTACAAAGGCGGTTTCATTATCCGGCAGCTGAGCATAATCGACATCATTAACAAGCAACTCAGGGCTTAATTTCCAATAGTTTTTTAATAAAACCTTTGCCAGGTTGTTTGATGAGCGCGATTGCGGGTCGAGCTGCAATCGCTTAACATTGGCTATGGGGCAGTTACTAAAAATAAACACCGAATTAACTGCGCCAACGGCACCTATGCAATAATTGGATACTATCTTCCAGTTGGGGATGTTTAATACCGCAGCCACAGGGATAAGGCCTATATCGGCACGGTCATCAATCAGTTTCTGTGCACAATCGGCCGGGGTATCTAAACTCAGGTCGATCTTATTCAGTATACCTGAATGCTGCAGTCCGTAAATAAAGGGTTTGGTATTGGTATAGCTAACGGCGGATATTCTTATCTTTTTCACAGATCGGGAGCAAGGCTTTGTAAGTGGATAGCGTTATTAAAGTCGGCAATTTCAAAACCGTTACCATCATAAGTTACCTTATATAGGATAACATTCTGGTGCGGAAACTCGTCCATTTTGGTTAAGGGCACTCCTGTTAACAGACATAAAAACAAACGCATGGCGCGGCCGTGCATGCATATCAGCACCGTTTTCTCGTCGGGGTGGCTCATTATTTCGGCCAGGGCTTCCTTTTGCCGTGCCTGTACTTCGTTGGGGCTTTCGCCACCTTCAAATTTCGAATCGAGCCGGCCTTCTACCCAATCGCGCATTATTTTCATAAATATCGCCCTGTTTTCGGGTGTGCTTGGTTCGCCCTCATGTATGCCCCATGCCAGCTCATCAAGGCCCGACAGTTTTTGATAGGGTATGCCCAGATCAATAAACTGCTGTACGGTTTGCTGGGTACGTTTAAGCTCGGATATATATATCTTATCGAAAGGAATATCTTTATAGGCATTAAAAAAAGCCGCGCCTTGTTTACGGCCGGTTTCGTTAAGATCGGTATTGATGCCCCGCCCCTGGATGATGCCTTGTTTGTTAAAGTCTGTTTGCCCGTGGCGGATAATGTATAGTGTTTTTTTGATCATTATTATTATTTAGGTGGTCAATTGGTTAGTTGATCACCGGTAACTTATAAAACTGTGGTTTAACCTCATCAGGAAACTCAAAATCGTTGTAATCTGTAATTACATTGTATAAAGTGTCGCGTTCTATCGGGTGGCGGCCAACTTGTTTTATCAGATCGACCAATTGTTTGGTTGACATGGCCGGGTGCTGCTCCTCCGCTCCTGCCATCGAATATATTTTGGTGGTATCGTCAAGCGTACCGTCAATATCATCCACACCAAAGTTTAAGGATAGTTGCGCCGTAGTGCGGCTGATCATGGCCCAATAGGATTTGATATGATCGAAATTATCAAGATAGATGCGTGATATGGCGTAGTTGCGCAGATCCTCCACTACAGAAACCTCGGGCACGTGCGACATCTGGTTATCCTGATTGCGGAATTTTAGCGGGATGAAGGTTTGGAAGCCGCCGGTACGGTCCTGTAGCTGGCGCAGGCGCTCCATATGGTCAACACGGTGTTTAAATTGCTCAATATGGCCATATAGCATGGTAGCATTTGAGCGCATACCCAGCTTATGCCATTCCTCGTGTATAGCCAGCCATTGCTCGGCATTACACTTGTCTTTAGCTATCTGGTCGCGTATCTCAGGGTCAAATATCTCCGCTCCGCCGCCGGGGATAGATTCCAGGCCGGCATCCTTCATCAGTTTCATGCCGGTAGCATAATCTATTTTAGCTTTTTTGAAGATGTAGTGGTATTCTACCGGTGTTAATGCTTTAACATGTAGCTCCGGGCGATGTTGTTTGATGCGGGTAAACAGTTCGCTGTAAAAGGCAACATCATATTGCGGTAATACGCCACCAACAATGTGTACTTCGGTAACGGGCTCATTATCGTATTTTTTTACAATGTCGAACATCTCGTCCATAGTATACTCCCAGCCATCGGAACGTTGTTTAATCAACACCGAATAGGAGCAGAACTTGCAATCGTACACACAAAGGTTAGTAGGCTCAATATGGAAATTACGGTTAAAATAAGTGTTATTGCCGTGGCGCTTTTCGCGGATGTAGTTGGCTAAAGTACCCAGGTAGGCCAGTTCGCCTTTCTCATATAATAAAACGCCTTCATCAAATGTAATACGTTCGCTATTGTAAACCTTTTCGGCGATGCGTTTAAGTTCGGGCTGTAAATGCGGATCGTTTAACAGTACCTGTAGTTTTGATGCAGTATCCATCTTGAAAATTTGCTCAAAGTTAACAAAAAGGATAATGCCACGTAACGGGTAATTGTGAAAGAATGTTTAAACATATGATCTAATGACAGTGGTTTTACTTTACATAGTTAGTTTTTATAGATCAGATTACTATTTTCGCAATGTTCAACTAATATCTGCCCTTACATGAAAATCGAAACCATCGCTATACACGCGGGAAATACCGCGCCTGCCGACTCGGGAGCAGCCATACAACCCATTACACTTTCAACAACGTTTAAACGTGCCGAAGATGGCGGATATCCTGGTGGCTATATTTACAGCCGTGCCGGGAACCCCAACCGTACATCGCTCGAAAACGTTTTGGCGAAGCTTGAGGGCGGCGAAGATGCGGCGGCATTTTCATCAGGTAACGCCGCGGGGATGGCTGTATTTCAATCGCTGCCGCCGGGCAGCCACGTTATAGCTCCCGACGATATGTATCATGGCCTGCGTAACCAACTTAAAAACCTGTTTGAAGGCATTTTAACCTTCGATTTTATTGATGTGAACAACCTTGCGGTATTGGACGATTATATTGAAGAAAATACAGAGCTGATATGGCTGGAAACACCATCAAACCCACTGCTGAAAATAACCGATATAAAAGGTGTTGTGCAACTTGCCCGTGAGCACGGTATTAAGGTAGTGGTTGACAACACCTTTGCTACCCCAATTTGCCAGCAACCCCTAAAATTAGGAGCCGATATGGTAATGCACTCTACCACCAAATACCTTGGCGGGCACAGTGATATTATGGGTGGCGCGCTGATATGCAGGCAAAAGGATGATTGGTGGAGTAAAATAAGACAGGTGCAGGAGTATGGCGGCGCTATCCCCTCACCGTTTGATTGTTATATGCTGGTGCGCAGTATTAAAACCCTGCCTTACCGTATGAAGGGGCACGTTAACAATGCTTTGCTGCTTGCACAGTTTTTAGAGCATCAGCCAAATGTGGAGCAGGTGATGTACCCCGGGTTGTACTCGCACCCGCAATACGCTATTGCCAAGCAGCAGATGTTGAGTCCGGGCGGTATGCTCTCGTTTTTAGTGAAAGGCGGTGCCGATGAGGCTAAAAAGGTGATTAACAGCTTGAAAATATTTACGCAGGCAACCAGCCTGGGTGGTGTGGAAAGCCTGATAGAACACCGCTATTCGGTGGAAGGGCCGGATACCAAAACGCCCAAAAACCTGCTCCGTGTATCTGTAGGGCTCGAAAATATTGAAGATCTGATAGAGGATATTTCAGTGGCTATCAATAGCTTATAAATTTATTCCAAATAATGTTTTGAATATTTGGTTTGCGTAACCTATATTTGAAACATTATTTGGTAGCAATTACCAAGATCAATCCCTTCGACAAGGTTTGATTTATAAAGAAGTGGCGAGAGATCAGGCTCATTAACCCACTGGCAACCCTCCTTAACCGGAGAAGGTGCCAAATCCTGGCCCGGTGAATGGATCACCGGGGAATATAAATGAATAACCATGAAAATGCTGTTTCAATTTATCGAACTTTTTATTTCCTGGAGAAACCTCCGTCAGGCTTACGCGTATGTTCAACCCTCAAACGAACGTATGTACATGTGTTGCCGCTATATGTGCTGAAAGGCATTTTAGCGGGCTATAAATCAAATCAGGAAATTAAACTATCCTGATATATCACCAACACAAACACTGCAATACCACATGAGCTTAAATACATATACTTATACAAAAGACTTTAAACTGGAATCGGGCAAACATCTGGCCGGTATCGAAATAGCTTACCATACCTTCGGCAAGCTTAACCAGCATAAAAACAATGTAATTTGGGTGTGCCACGCGCTTACAGCTAACTCTGATGTACTCGACTGGTGGGCCGGTTTATTTGGCGAAGACAACCTGTTTAACCCCGACGAGCATTATATTGTTTGTGCCAACGTGTTGAGCTCTCCTTACGGGACGACTAACCCGCTGAGCGTTAACCCGGCAACAGGGCAACCTTATTACCTCGCCTTTCCGCAATGTACCATACGCGATATGGTTAAGGCGCATATTTTACTGGCCGACCATTTAGGTATCGAAAATATTAAAGTTTTGATTGGTGGTTCGTTAGGCGGGCAACAGGCTTTGGAGTGGGCCATTATCCAGCCCGGCCGTATTGAGCATGCTATTCTTATCGCCACGAATGCCAAGCATTCACCCTGGGGAATCGCTTTTAACGAATCGCAGCGACTGGCTATAAGCGCCGACCGTGCTTTTTATAGCGGCACGGCAAATGGCGGCAGCAAAGGCTTAAAGGCTGCACGCAGCATAGCGCTTCTATCCTACCGCGGTTATCAAACCTACCATGTTACCCAGCAGGATAATAACGATAATTTGCTGGACGATTACAAAGCATCATCATACCAGGGTTACCAGGGCGAAAAACTGATAAAACGTTTTAATGCATACAGCTACTGGCATTTAAGCAAAACCATGGACTCGCACAACGTTGGCCGCGGCCGCGAAAGCATAGAGGCCGCGCTCGAACTGGTAAAAGCTAAAACCTTGGTTATTGGCATTACGTCGGATATTTTGTTCCCGGTTGCGGAGCAGCAATATCTGGCAAAACACATAGCCAACGCTACATACGTTGAATACGATTCGATTTACGGGCACGACAGCTTTTTAGTAGAAACCGAAATATTAACAAAAACCATCGACGCGTTTTTAGGCGACGCCAATGGTAAAATTATAAAACTGCATACAGCATAATTAAATGAGTAAAAAATTAAAGATCGGGATGTTTGGTTTTGGCGTAGTTGGGCATGGCCTGCACGATATCATCATCACCAAAAACCTGAACCTCGAGATAGTAAAGTTTGTTATAAAAGATCCGCATAAAAAAAGAACCCTGCCTGCCGAACTGTTCACTACCGACAGGGATGTTGTTTTAAATGACCCCGAAGTTAATACCATTGTTGAACTGATAAACGATGCCGATGCCGCTTACGAAATTGTAAAGCGGGCGCTGTCTACAGGTAAAAACGTGGTTTCGGCGAGCAAGAAGATGATAGCCGAGCATTTGGAAGAACTGATAGCGCTGCAAAAAGAACATGGCACTTCGTTGTTGTACGAAGGTTCGGTTTGCGGTAGTATTCCCATCATCCGTAACCTGGAAGAGTATTATGATAATGAGTTGCTGCACTCTATCAGTGGTATTTTTAACGGCTCATCAAACTATATCTTATCCAAAGTATATAACGAAGGTTTAGATTATGATACCGCCTTAAAACAGGCACAGGACCTTGGCTTTGCTGAAACCGACCCAACTATGGATGTTGGCGGCTATGATGCCAAATACAAACTGATCATCGCGGTAGCGCATGCTTATGGTGTTATTGTTAACCCTGATGAGGTACTGAATATAGGTATACAAAACCTGTCGCCCTACGAATTGCAGTATGCTAAAGAAAAAGGCATTAAGATAAAGCTGGTACCTGTGGCTAAAGAGCTTGACGATAAACATGTAGCCCTGTTTGTGTTGCCAAAATTTGTTAAGCAAAGCGAGTTTTTATATAATGTTGATAATGAATATAATGGCGTGGTAGTACAAGCGGCTTTTGCCGACCAGCAATTCTTTTTTGGAAAAGGTGCCGGAGGCCACCCTACCGGATCGGCTGTACTGTCGGACATAGCAGCATTGCGGTATGATTACCAGTACGAGTACAAAAAGGCTCACGGTAAAAAGGACCTGAAGTTTACCAACAATATTGAACTGGATATTTACCTGCGATATGACGACGAAAGCCTGGTGGAAGCCCTGGGATTTGATACTATTCACGAACGTTACTATTCGGGTAATTTTAAATATGTGATAGGAAAAGTAAAACTGCAAAACCTGATAGCCCAGCAACAACGTATATCAAACAACAACGCGTTTGTTGCTTTTGCCGGTGAGTTGAGCGATGTGGCTTTGGTTACGGCATAGTTATTTAGAAACTATAGGAACATAGGATAAAGACAGGCTGCCCCGAAAAAGATGGCCTGTCTTTTTTAATGGAAACTTTGACTTAATGTACCTTGATCACTTTCTTAGTGATCACGATGCTTCCCTGTTTTACTTCTACAATACACACACCTGCGCCCATAGGTGAAAGATCGATCACTTGAAGAAAATCTTTTTCAGATTTCAGAGCGTTAATGGTTTTATAGAGCACCCCGGTACGTGCATCCATTATCCGTATCCTCACATCATTTTTCACATCGTCGCTGTTAAAGCTTACGGTTACATAGCCGTCTGTTGGGTTGGGATACAGCTTTAATGTATTAGCGGCAGTTTCGGTAACTGGCACAGGCTCTGTTCTGATCTGTGCCTTAAAATTTATCATGCTTGTCGTATCCGATCCCGGTACGGGTATAACAAACATTGGGGTTTCGGTAACGGTAAGGTTCAGCTTACCATCAACCGTTTTAATGTATTGTACATCCATGCTATCGGCGCCAATTTTTGGTGAATACACTTTAGCCGAATCCACATTGGGCAGATCAAGCTGATAAGCAGTTGTGCGGCCAACTTCGTCGGGTACAACAAGCGCGTAGGCCGACTTGCCATTTAACTCATAACGGTCAACAAAAGGATTGGTACCAAGGGTTTCTTTGTAAGCATATTCACCCAATAATTTATTGGTTTGATACAGATAATCAGCAGCGGGGCGGCGTGTTTTATCATCGTTGATCAATCCGGATGAGCCAAATTGAATAGGGTTTGCTGCATTATCATCATATAGCTGGTAAAAAAATATCCGGTCGATACCGCTGCGGGCGTATAATAATGATGATCTAAGGATCCAGTCGGCCTGGGTTTGCGCCGCTGTTTTGGTTCCTATCGGGATAGCTTTATAAGGGCTGCCCTGGTTAATATCATAACCCACTTCGGTTACCCAAACGGGCATATCGCCGGCAACTTCGTGTGCCATTTGCACAAAATCTTTAGCTACCTGGCCGGTAGCATTTACTTCGGGCGCAGCACCGCGGGTTGACTGGCCGCTTTGCGAGGTACCCGCATCGTTAGAATAATAATGGTAATTAATTACATCCCAACATAAGTTAACTGAGCCATCTGCCTTAAAACCACGGTGTTGCTTGCACCAGTCTACCATACCGCGCACGTATGATGGGTCGGCAAATGCCAAGCCGGCCATTACTACTTTAACGGTGGTATCTGCATTTTTTACGCCAACCCCCGGCCCCATGGTATTCATATTACCATCATAAAAAGCCGACAGATTAGCCGCGTATTCGTACGATGTTTGGTATGCCGGCCTACCTTTCCACCATTTATCGCGCTCGTTATCGCACTCAATGTATTTAATAACGCCTAACCCCCTTTTTACCGTGTTAACAGGGTCGCCTGTCCATCTTTGTGTACCGTTTACGCTTAATAGAGCAGTATCAACCGTCGCGTTCGACCCATATCGCGCGACAAACTGAAAGGCCACTTTGGCTTGTTCTATATACGATGCCGGGTCAGAAAAATCGCGGCCATAAAGTACCGGCGCGTTTTCCGAAGTCTTTACGCTATCGGGATAAGTGGCACTCATCCATTCAGGCTGTTGTTTCAGATCGGCAAGTACCGTTATCCCGTTGTTTTTACAATATTGATAAATAGCGTCGTAATTCCATCCGCCTAAACGGGTAGGGTTATAAGTATAACTCCCCTGGCTTACTTCCAGCTTATCCCAATCTAAATAGTGGCGCACCTGTGTAAAGTTTTTTACCGCTTTGGCATAAGTAGAATCAATTTGCGTGGCATCGATAGCTCCGTTTTCAAAATTCCATTCAAACGCGTTAATGCCGAACATCTGTTTAAGCTTTGTGGCTCTTGGCGTTACCAATGATACCGGATCGGGCGCGGTATAATGCCCGTAAAGTTCCACTTCTGTAGGATACCCACCCCAGCTATTAATAACCAGATATTTAATATCGGTTAGGGTACTATCGAGGTTAAATTGCGCGTCACCGCTCAGGCTCCTGTCGGGATAAGGCCCTACCCAGCTGTTGTAGTGGTAACCGGTAAAACTCCCCACGGTGATCCGCTGCCCATGACTATTGATCACGGAAAGTGTAAAAGGCTGGTCGAAGCCACCCTGGTAACTAAAAAATTTAACTTTGGTAAGTTGAATATTTTCGCCCGGTGCAACAGGGTAATAAGCATCGTAATGCGAGATGAGCTTTCCGTAACCCGTATTCACGTCAGCATCTAAAATGCCATCAAACAAGCCATCGAGGCCCGAGCTTACATTGCTTAGCTGGTACCAGCGTTTGGCATTAATGGGTATTTTCACTATCCCACTGGTATCTACAGGGGTAGTTGTGGTGTCGGGCGGCGTTGTTATTGTGGTATCTGATGCGTCGGGGTAACCGTAAGTAAACACCTTTTGCGGAATACTATTGCCAAACTTATGTACAATAATGGCGTCGGCACTAATAGGGGTTGTAAAAACAGTGTCTTCAAAGGTCATGTAGCCGGGGCCGGTAAAGGTATAGAGCAGGGTTTTTTGAGTTCCTTTTAAAGCATATACTAAAGCCGGGTCATCTGTAAAAACACCTTCGTGATCATACAAAGAAAGTTTGGTTATTTTAACCGGATGCGCGTAAGGCAGCTTTACATCTACCCAAACGCTGTTTCCCGTCCAGGCGGGTTGCACCAGGGTGTCCAGGCTATTAGTTAACCATGGCGTATAATCCTGCCCGGTTTGCTGGCTTGGAATAGTACCTGTATAGGCAAGCTGCCGTACTGTGGTATCGGGTATGGTGGGATAGCCCGATACAAAAACCTTTTGCGGTATATCATTACCAAACTTATGTACAACAATGGCATCGGCATCAACCGGGGTGGTAAAAACAGTATCTTCAAAGACCATATAATTTGGCCCTGTAAAGGTGTAGAGCAAGGTTTTTTGAGTGCCTTTTAAGGCATATATCAAGGCTGGGTCGTCGGGACAAGTCCCCTGAAAATCGTACAAAGACAGCTTTGTGATCTTACCGGGTGTTTGCAGCTTTAAGGTAATATCCACCCAAACGCTGTTACCCGTCCAGGCGGGCTGTACCAGGGTATCCAAACTATCGCTTAACCAGGGTGAGTAATCCTGACCGGTTTGCTGGCTTACCGTAATTTGCGAAAACCTTAAACGTTGCTCTGTTTGTGCATACGAGCTTTTTACAAAAGCAAGTATTAGCAGGCTAATGCAAAAGAGTAGCTTGCTATAGTTTTTTAGGTAAATGTTAAACATAACAAAAAAATTAACGGTGAAACAAACGGCGGATCCGTTCAACATATCTTACGAGTAAATCTGGCAAAAGTTGGATAAAAAATTAATTTTAACTTAATTAAAATTAATCGGTAGGAATTTGGGGAATGTTAAGACATGAGATAACTCACCCGGTCTTTGTTTTGCCCGACCGGCGTAGTCGGGGTGAGTAAAATTGAGCGATATTATTATTCTGTTATGCCACAGCCCTATGCTGCACAATAGCAACTACGTATGGCGATAGTACCTTTACATCATGATCTACATGCAGGGGGATATCGATATAATCGCCGGCTTCCATTTGGATGGTTGTATCGCCGATGGTGCATGCGCATTCGCCTTGCAGGATGAGCAGGCTTTCAAATACATCGCCATGCGATTCTTCGGGCACGTCAATACGCGATACTACCAGTGTTTGCTTTATTTGATCATCGGCACGCAGCACATGCATGTAAATATCTTCCACTACCACAGGCATAAACGGTTCTACAAAGTTAAGCCAGGCTTCGAGATTGGATGTTTTTTTAATTTCGGGAAGGTTGTTGCTATCCAGCACCGTATCAGAAAAAGTATGCTCCAGCGCGCTGATGATATTGCCGCGCACACGCGGGTTAACTTCTATCGCGTTATCCTGGGCGAAGTACTCAAAGGCGGTTTGAATATTGTCCAACTCGCGCTTAACCTCGGGGTAAAGCATGCTCATCTGAACAACAAAAGCGCTTTGTTCTTCATCAAGCATGCCAAGGCAATATTCCTCAAGCACACCGCTATATATATACTCTTTTATATCCATTACGGGGTTTGTAGGGGCGAAATTAAGCATTAACGTACAATTAATATTACGTAGAAATACCCAATTTATCAGACGGAAATACCACGTATTTGTTACGTGTTTTCACGTTTAATGTTAAAATAAACAACATGCAGAATTACTGATTTTATTTATGAAATTAGCGCTTACCAATACCAGACCATGAAACTTTTAAGGATTACCTGTGCTTGCCTGTTACTGATACTCTGCTCTTTCGCGATACAGAAAAAACGGAACATTAACCTTATTTTTATTGGCGACAGCATTACCCGGGGCGCCAGAATTAAAGACCCTGCCACCCAGGCCCCACCCTATTTCGCGGCGGAATATTTGAGGCAGCAAAACAACGCGGGCACCATACAATTCTCCAACCAGGGCGTGAGCGGTTTTACCACTGCCGATTTTTTGCCGGCTACGCATACGGTGTATAATAAGGTGCGGGCCGCTGCCGATGCTTTTTACGCCGATAAACAGGCGCAGCTGATATTCAGTATTATGCTGGGGACGAATGACAGCGCAATAAGCGGTCCGCGCGGCGCGCCGACGGCACCTGCCACTTACAGTAACAACCTGAAAATTATTACCGACAGCCTGCTTTTAGCTTATCCCGACTGTAAAGTGGTAATTAACTATCCGCTTTGGTACAGCCCTAATACCCATAATGCCGGAGCGGCCTATAACCAGGAAGGTTTTGACCGGGTACTCAGCTACCTGCCCGAAATTGATAAGCTGGTAAAACTATACAGCAAAACCAATAAGGGCCATGTTTTTGTTGGCGATAAAAAAGCATATGACTATTTTAAAATCAACTACCTGACCGATTTTTTTGCCGAAAACGGTAAGGACGGTGTATTTTACCTGCACCCGAATGAGAAAGGCGCCGCCACGCTGGGGAGGTTTTGGGGTGAGGCGATCGGGAGGGTGATGTAGTTATTTTTCATGTCATCCGACTGTAGTGAGAAAACTTTACCTACAATAATCTGTCTTAAAATCCGTAAATTTGTATTACCAATAAAAGTAAATAGTAAGAATAAAACGTTATTAAATATACCCACTTTATCCCCCCTGCAGCGCAAGGTCTTCTGCAAGGACGTCTGGGGGTGATAATAAAGTTCTTTGAGAATAAATCGTATAAAGTTGTTGGTGACAACACTAACAACTGATAATGGTAGGTGTGAAATATACCTACTTTTACCTACCTACCAAGCAGGGCGCGGGGAGCAAGGCGCCGAGCGTGAACCGGTTTAAAATTACAAATATGATAATGGTGGGTGTGAAATATACCGACATTTACCTACCTTTTTTCTCAAATACCTACCTTTTTTGGGTTTTTGATTATGAAAATAATAATTAAAATGTAAGAATGTAAAATGTAAGATGGATATGCGCGATTACGACAGATGAATCCTATCTTACATCACATATAAATATAAATGAAGTTAACCATACACGGTGCGGCGCAACAGGTTACCGGGAGCATGCACCTGCTCGAGATAGGAAAATATAAGATACTGGTTGATTGCGGTCTGGATTACGAGAAAGACCACAATATGATGCTGAACGAAGACTTCCCCTTCAGGCCGGAAGAAATAGATGTGGTGATACTTACGCACGCGCATATAGACCACTCGGGTAATTTACCTACGCTGGTGCGGATGGGTTTTAACGGGCAGATATTATGTACCCCGCCTACAGCCGAACTGACGGAGCTACTGCTGCTGGATTCGGTGAATATTTTTATGCGTAAGGAGGAGAAATCGCGTAAGCATAACCGTAAACGGCCCGGCAGCGGCAGGCAACCACTATACCTGCAAAAGCATGTAATGGATACGGCAGACCGGTTTATTACCATTGGCTTTAACAGACCATTCCGCATTACCGGCGATGTGGAGTTGACGTTTATCCCGGTTGGGCACTTGCTGGGCGCCGCTGCGGCAGTGCTAAAAATAAACGATAACGGCGTTGAGAAAACCATAGCCTTTACGGGCGATATAGGCCGTAAAAACTACCCGGTGTTAAATGACCCGCAAGACCTGCCGAAAGTTGACTATATCGTATCGGAATCGACCTATGGCGGCCGGCATCACAGCAAAGACAAAACCATTGAAGAGACCCTGGTAGATGTGATCAATACTGCTTGTATTAAAGAATCGGGTAGGTTAATTATACCGGCATTCAGCATCGGCCGCACGCAGGCTTTGGTGTTTTCGCTCAATAAGATATTCAGCAGCGGGTTGCTCCCTCCCGTTAAGGTATTTGTAGACAGCCCGATGGCCAATGCATCGACAGGGATATTCAGAAAATATCACAGCCTGCTTAATGAAGAAGCGCATGACTTTTATAACCGCAAGGGCGATGAATTTGAATTTGATAACCTGAGCTATGTAGAGAACCTGCAGGAAAGCAGGCAAGTATCTAATTATTTTGAGCCCTGTATCATTATATCTTCGGCAGGGATGCTTGAAGGCGGGCGCATACAAGATCACCTGTATCATAATATTCAAAACTATTACTGTACCATACTGTTTATAGGGTATTGTGCCAAAGGAACATTGGGCTACCGTTTATTACGCGGCGACCCGATTGTTCACATCCGCGACCGTGACCTGGCCGTATATGCAACGATAAAAAAGACAGACCTGTTTAGCGCGCATGGCGACCATGACGACCTGGTAAACACGATAAAAAGTCAGGATGCAGCGAGTTTGAAAGATGTTTTTTTGGTACATGGTGAAACGGAAAGTATGTTATCATTAGCCGATGCGCTGCAAAGCGATGGCTATAAAGTTACCATACCTGTTAAAGGTGTACCGTACGAACTGTAGTGCCGGGATAATATAAGGCGATAGATCAACGTTACATCTGTAATTGTTGACTATAATTTTGAAAAGATGAAGAGAGCCTTTACTATCAAACCGATCTTAAGTTCAATCGCTGTACTGATCGTTATCGCGGCGTTTGCATCATGCGTTAAAGAAGCCGGGCATTATATTACGACGCCCGTTATAAAGTCGGGTAACCTGCAGTTCTATATACAGAATGATACTACGCATACATTGGCAACACCTGCCGATACGGTTTCGTTTACGAGTTATGCTACACCGCAAACCACCATTAGCGGGCAGAACGGGCAAAAATACAGCAAGTGCTATTTACAGTTTAGCGCCAATACAAAGGGTACTTTTAACCTGACTACTTTAAGTGTAAAATATCAGCAGAAATCGGGTACGATATTAACCACAACAAGCACTAATATGGGCACTGTTACGGTAGATAGCATTAATGTTAATAAGGGCTATATTGCCGGTAGCTTTACGGGAAAAGTGGTGGTTGCTACAGCTGATACCGCCAATGTGGTAGGTACGTTTACCATACAGCAATAAAAATATTTTTTATAAGCAGCTTCAAATTAGGATATAATATTATAACTTTAACGAGAATCGTTATAATATTATTGGAATGAAGAAAGTTTATGGGCTGTTATCTATTTGCATTGGATTTGCATGCATAGTTTCTTCGTGCCAAAAAATGGCCGGGCACGCTGTTTCACCTGCAAGTAGTTCCGGCACAGGGATAGGAACGATAGCTGTTGGAGCTTCGGGGACATTTATTTACCAGGTTGGTACCGGGCCAATAGTTACCTATATAACACCTAACGTGGGGTTTATTATCGGAACAGATACAGTTAGGAATATTCCGGCAACAGCAATCATTGCTTCAAACCCAGCTACAAACAGTAGTTTTATACTTGCTTACTCGGGTACTTCGGTAGGCACTTACGATATGCAAGCGGGTTTAACAAGTCCAACATTAAATAAACAAAGTACATATGGGGCTCAAAAAACAAACATTAGCTTTCAAAATACAGGCTCTACGAGTAGTAACTCATCATTTGGAACCGGAACAATTAAAGGTACTTTTACCGGTACCATGACTGATGTATCGGGCGCAAATCCAGTGAGTGTTCAAGGTTCGTTTAATATCACCCAATAATACTATGAAGAGAGTTTTTCTACCCATTACTTCAATTTGTTTAATTTCATTTATCGTTCTTTTATCATCGTGCGCAAAAATACCAGGGCATAGCCTTGTACCCACGGGTACAACCGGATCAACAGGAAGCACAGGTACAACGGGATCTACTGGTACGACCGGTAGTACAGGCACAACGGGATCAACAGGAAGTACCGGCTCGACAGGGTCTACCGGAAGTACTGGTACAACAGGCTCTACCGGCTTAACAGGTAGCACAGGAAGTACTGGTAGCACAGGTTCAACAGGATCAACCGGAAGTACTGGCACTACGGGTTCAAGCGGAAGTACCGGATTTACAGGAAGCACAACGGGCGTAGGCCCTATAACCGTAGGTGCAGCAAATACTATTATGTTTCAAGTTAACGGTGGCCCTGTCGTTACAATAACAGCATCAGGACGAACCATGGGTTTTACCTCGGCATCGTTTATGGGACTAACACAAACTACTATCACTGTTTTATCCGGCTCAAATATCGACTGTCTTATGGGTTTTACGGGAAACACTACTGGTCTTTATTCAGCGGGGCAACTCCAAATTAAAACCGGAGCATATGATGTATCGAATGATTATTATAGCGAACCGATCAATGTAACTACCTGCAATATAACCGGAATGACCACCGGAGTAATAAAAGGAACGTTTGATGGCTTAATGACTGATAATACCCAGGCAAGCCATCCCCAGGTAAGGGTTTCGGGTTCATTCTATCTTAATCAATAAACAAGAAGCATTACAAAATAGAAATCCCCGGTGTAAATGAATACACCGGGGATTTTATATTTAATTACCTTTAAGTTTACTTCTTAAAGAAATCAATAATCAAATTAGCGAGCTCCACTCCTATGCGCTCCTGGGCTTCGTTGGTTGAAGCGCCGATATGCGGGGTAAGTGAAATTTTAGGATGCTTAAGTATTTCTTCGCGCGGAGTTGGTTCGTTATCGAATACGTCCAAACCTGCAAAGCTAACCTGGCCACTGTTTAATGCTTCTATCAGGGCTAACTCGTCAATAGTACCACCGCGTGAGCAGTTAACTACGGCTACGCCTTTCTTCATCCGGGCAAACTCTTCGGCGCCTAATACCGGTTTGTCGGTAAATGGCGTATGGATGCTGATGAAGTTACTGTTAGCTATTACTTCATCTTTAGTAGCCACTTTAACGGCAGCTTTAACCTGGATACCACCGCCTAAAGTCAATTCAACTTCGGGGTTAAACGGAAACAAGTCGTAAGCTAAAACATCCATACCTAAGCCAATAGCTACTTTAGCTACTTCGCGACCAATACGACCGAAGCCTAATATACCAATGGTAGTACCACGCAGTTCAGCACCTTTGGCATATGCCTTTTTCAGGTCGTTGAATTTGGTAGCGCCTTCAACCGGCATTTTGCGATTGCTGTCCTGTAAAAAGCGAACACCTGTGAATAGATGCCCGAAAACCAGTTCGGCAACTGATAATGATGATGATGCCGGGGTATTGTAAACGGCTACGCCTTTTTCTTTGGCGTATTCAACATCAATATTATCCATACCTACACCACCGCGGCCAATAAGTTTCAGTGTCGGAACAGCATCGATCAACGCTTTACGTACTTTAGTAGCACTACGAACAGTTATCGCATCGTAAGCGCCTAATTTTGCAGGAAGTTCATCCTGTGGGATATTCTGGGTATCAACTATAAAACCTGCAGCTTCAAGCAATGCTTTTCCTGCCGGATCAATACCATCATTAGCTAATATTTTAATCATTGTATTTTAGTTCATGGTTAATAAGTCATAGTTCATAGATGATGATTTATTACAATGAACCATCATCTATGACTATGAACAATAAATTACTTATTCTTTTCAGCAAACTCCTGCATCGCCTCGATCAGCACGTGTACGCTGGTAATTGGCAACGCGTTATAAATAGACGCTCTGAAACCTCCGGCGCTGCGGTGGCCCTTTATCCCAACAATACCTTTTTCTTCGGCAAGTTTAAGGAATGGCTTTTCGTGCTCAGGGTTAACTGGTACAAAGCAAACGTTCATTTTCGAGCGATCTTCCGGCACGCAAACTCCTGTAAACAGCGGGTTACGGTCAATCTCTTCGTATAAAGCTTTTGCTTTGGCATCGTTCTCTTTCTCAATAGCCGGCACACCGCCTTTGGCTTTTAACCAACGCAGAGTAAGCATGGATACATATATCGCAAAGCACGGAGGCGTGTTATACATCGATCCGCCTTCAATTTGAGTTTGATAATTCAGCATTGCCGGGATTTTACGATCGATCTTGCCTAAAATATCATTCTTAACTATAACCAGCGTTGTACCTGCCGGGCCCATATTTTTTTGAGCGCCTGCGTATATCAAGCCAAAATCGGCAACGTTAATTACACGGCTGAAAATATCCGACGACATATCGCATATAACCGGTATAGGCGATTTTGGAAACTGGTGTAACTGAGTACCGTAAATGGTATTGTTTGATGTAAGGTGCAGATAAGCTGCGTCTGTAGGAACTTCAAAATCCTTAGGGATGTGTTTAAAGTTATCTTCTTTAGCAGTGGCAATTACCTCTACGTTACCAAAATATTTGGCTTCTTTAAGTGCCTTATTTGCCCAAACACCGCTTTCAACATAAGCTGCTTTACCATCAGACGGTAATAAATTATACGGAACCATAGCAAATTGCGTACTTGCGCCGCCTTGTAGAAACAGCACAGAGTAACCTTCGGGAACGTTAAATAATTCTTTTACCAAACTTACGGCTTCATTTAAAACAGCTTCAAACTCCGACGATCGGTGTGATATCTCAAGGATGGATAACCCAATTCCGTTCAGATCAAGTACGCCTTCTGCCGCTTGTTTTAAAACCTCGTGTGGTAAAATGCCGGGACCGGCACCAAAATTATGTTTCATATTTATTGTATTAAGTTCCTTTTTTGTGAGCCTTTTACGGGCTTTAACGTTAAATACTATAGACTTTGTATATTATGAGAGTTTCGGAAAACAACCTTATATGTTAAGAGTATGAAAAATTTAACGGCCCGAAGTTAATAATTTGAAATTGTATAGCTACTTTTTATAAAAAATAATTGATAACACCTTGAGCAAAATGTTAATAAAATATTAAGTTATCCTTTTAAGATCAGATATCGCGGCATTAGGATTAGTTGCCGAAAAAACAGCATTGCCGGCAACCAAAACATTCGCGCCGGTATCAAGCAATTCTTTTGCGTTGCCCTGGTAAACCCCGCCATCTATCTCAATATAAAGACCAGGATTATTGCTGCTCAACTTCTTCAGATCGGTTATCTTTTTATAGGTGTTAGCAATGAACTTTTGAGCGCCAAAACCCGGGTTAACCGACATGATGAGTACCAGGTCCAATTCGCCAATAATATCTTCAAGCAGCGCTACAGATGTATGCGGGTTAAGCGCAACGCCTGCTTTACAGCCAAGCTCTTTTATTTTACTGATGGTTCTGTTCAAATGTGTACAGGCTTCGTAATGAACGGTAATAACATCGGCCCCGGCATCTTTAAAATCCTGTAAATACCTGTCGGGGTCAACTATCATTAAATGCACGTCCAAAGGCTTTTTAGCCAATGCTTTTATTTGTTTTATAATGGCAAACCCAAACGAGATATTTGGCACAAATACGCCATCCATTACATCAACATGTATCCAATCGGCCTCACTATTATTAAGCAATTCAATATCATTTTGCAGGTTAGCAAAATTGGCGGTTAAAATGGAGGGCGAAACCAGGTGCTTCATGCCGGCAAACTTACATAAATTTTCTGTTTTGGTATCGGGAAAAAAGGATGGCTTTAATCACAATTTAACAGCAGATCGTAATATTTCTTCATTAAAACCGTATCATAATCCACCAGTGAGCGGTGTGCTTCAGCTACCAGCTCATTCAAAATAGATGCGGCCAGGATACCGTTATCTCCCGGCATGGCTTCATAATGTTTAATTAAGTCTTTTACCCTGATGATCTGGTATAACAACCCGGTGATGAGATCATTCTCCGAATTACTCCATGCCCCCTCCGGTGATGAGCTATTTTTATCGTTAAGAGGGTTATTAGAATTATTCATCATCAGGCATTCCGTTTCGGCTAAATTTGCAATATTCCACTATTGTTAATAAGTAATTATTGTACAATAATCATGCAATAGTTTTTAAAAACAACGATTATTATATAATTTTTTAAACAATGCAGAGAATAATTAAAATCCTAAATTAACAATATTGCCTTAAAAATTATGGCACAAAAAAAACCCTCCGGTTAAGAGGGTTTTAAATCTGTATAAATTGTTTTAGGCTTTTGCTTCCGGCTTAGGCAACAGCGCTTTACGCGAAAGCTTTAGTTTGCCTTGTTTATCAACATCAAGCAACTTCACACGCACTTCGTCGCCAATCTGGAATATTCCGTCCATGGTTTCGATACGTTTGTGGTCAATTTCTGATATGTGCAACAAACCGTCTTTACCCGGCATAATTTC
>Ga0070659_100000812_pt1 | contig 22779 bp, 18 predicted proteins | sample KBSC23metaG_FD_64666 | JGI IMG/M metagenome (GOLD analysis project Ga0070659, IMG submission 64666) | Corn rhizosphere microbial communities from Kellogg Biological Station, Michigan, USA - KBS C2-3 metaG | ecosystem: Host-associated > Plants > Roots > Rhizosphere > Soil ... | reverse complement strand
ACCTGGCTTTCGGTGGTGCGCGCGCCGATGGCTCCCCAACTGACGAGGTTGGCGACGTACTGCGGCGAGATCATGTCGAGGAACTCAGTGCCAGCGGGCACGCCCATCTCCGCCAGGTCGAGCAGCAGGTGCCGCGCCTTGCGCAGGCCGTCGTTGATGCGGAACGACTCGTCGAGATAGGGGTCGTTGATGAGGCCCTTCCAGCCGAGTGTGGTGCGGGGCTTCTCGAAGTAGACGCGCATGACGATGCATAGCTCGCGCGAAAGCTCGGCCATGACGCCTTTGAGGCGGGCGGCGTACTCGCGTGCGGCTTCGGTGTCGTGGATGGAGCAGGGGCCGACGACTACGATCAGGCGCGGGTCTTTGTTGGCGAGGATGTCGCAGATCTCGTGGCGCGCCTTGAAGACGGTGGCGGAAGCCTGCTCTGTGATGGGCAGCTCTTCTTCAAGGAAAACTGGGGGAAGGACAACTTTGGTCCACTTGATGCGCAGGTCGTCTGTGGGATAGAGCATGGTGTTCATTCGATGGGGCGCCGGGCACGGCTGTGCGGCGATGGGTGTCAAACCTTTCTTTGCTTAATCTTACAGCCTCGCCCGCCGTGGCTCGGATAAGGGAGGGTGATTGGGGCCGCAAAGGTTCGCTGGGGGACGCCTTTGGTCGAGATGACGTGGTGTGAGGGGTGGCGTCGGACCCCACCTTAGGCGCGATGAAGCTGCGCCGAAGATGGGGCACCCGGCTCCCACCGAAAAGCACATTGCGCAGATGGAATCAGAGCTTCCCTAATAGCCGATGTTTTTGACGGCTTGTGGGCCGAGGCGGTCGGAGAGTTGTTTGAGGTACAGGCTGGACGGTGCGACGGGCTTGCCTTGCGATTCGATGATTCCCTGCGGCAGCATGGGTGGGTTGGCGACGTGGGGATAGGTGGGCATAGCGCCGAGTATTTGCTCGCCCCGGTTGCCGATGGACCAGTTGGCCGCGCCGGGAGGCATCTGGATGAGGAATGACTTTGCGGTGCTGTTCCACACGACGCCCCAGCCTATCGCCCAGCCGTGACCCGATCCCATCTCGCCGCGGTTCATCAGATCGATGCCGCCTTCGGGCACCTGGCAGCCGTCGATGAGCAGACCGGTGGCCCAGCGCTGATGCGGCTGGATATGGCCGTCTCCGTGGAAGGTGCAGTTCAGCACGACGTTCGGCCCCTGCTGGCGCGGCCCGGTGGCGAAGTAGAAGACGTTGTCGCCGGACCCGCTGACGCGATTGAAGAGAATCTGTGAGCCGCCGGCAGCGAAGTCGGCCGGCTTGGCCGCGCCCTGGATGGGTATGCTTTGGGTGACGTTGACGTTGTCCACGGTGATGCGGCGGGTGTCTTCGCCGATGCCCACGGCCTCGGTGGTATCGGCCATGCGAATGTTGCGCACCCAGCTATCGACGGCGTCCTTCATGCGCAGGCCGGTGAACTGCTTCTGGCTGAGGGTGATCTTTTGTGCGGGCGCGACGAGGCGCAGGTCCTCGATGCCTGCCTGTTCGATCTGTCCTGCGTGCTCGACTTTGACCACGGTTGTGCCGCCTTCGCCGAGATACTTCGCGTCGTAGGAGTCGGTGAGGGGAACGTCGAGCTGGATCTGATTGCCTTTGACGGCAACGATTCTGCGCTCGGCCTTCAATTCGCCTGAGACCCAGGTTTCCTTTTTGCCGTTGCGTGAGAGGGCGTCCATGCCCATGAAGCGCAGCCATGCCGGGGTGACGGGCCGCACGATCTGGATGGTGTCGCCTGCCTTGAGGGTAGAGGCGTCGCGCACGGTGAACGACATGGCTCCAGCGGGAATGTAGGTGTCGGCGACTGGCGTGGAAGCACCGACCGGGACGATGTTGCTCTTGCCAGTGATGGAAAACGCGAGGTGCGGCTCGCCGGTCATTTCGATTTCGGTGCCTGCGTCGTTTGTGCCGCTGCCGCGGAGAACGACGCCACTTGCCGCGATGGTCAGGGTTTGGCTGCAATGAAAGTGGCCGGGGGCGAGCAGGACTGCGCCTCGGATGCCCGAGGTGAGCGGCAGGGCTGAGACTTCATCGAGGGCTTTCTGGATGGCTGCCGTGTCGTCGCCGCCGGAAGGGTTGACGGTCTTCTTTACCGGGAGCGAGGGGATGGTTACGCCGCCGCCCATGTATCCGGCGTAGGAGAAATCGACGATGCGGTCGCCGGTTTTGAAGTGGCGATAGATGAGTGCGCCGCCGGGGCCGGGATAGACCCACTGGCTGTGTGGGGCGGGCGGCTGCTTCGCGCCGGCTGCCGGGAGGATGAGCAGGAATAGGGAGGCGAGCGAGAGTTGCAGGCGGGGGGACGAGGGTCGAGTGGTAGCGCGCAAGGGCGGTCTCCTGTTGGGCGTGGCGGCTTGTGCTGGCGAGTCGGTCTGGAAGCAGTTGCCATCATAGTCTTTTTTGTTGCTGGTGAAAATAAGTTTTCTTTGGCGGTAGAGGGGCGCCGGTCGGTTAAGGGCACGGGCCGGATGGGGAACGCAGATTCCCTTCAGGAATGACGACAAAAGAGAGGGACTCCTCGATGACGGATGGAGGACTGGCCGCCTGTAAGATCAAGCAAGGTTCGCGCGGACGCAATCGAGGCGAGACCGGTGGATGAGTTTGTCCGCCTGGACGGGGGAGGATGCCAGCGAGTTATCTAGCGATCTGGATTTTTTTTGCGCTGAGCATCACGCTGATGCTGGTTCGACCGCGCGGCATCTCCGAGGTGTGGTGGGTTGCTGGCGGGGCGATTGCGCTGGTCGTGTTGCGGCTGATCTCGCCCGGTGAGGCGATGCGCGCGGTCTCGAAGGGGTCGGATGTTTATCTTTTTCTGGCCGGGATGATGCTGCTTGCGCAACTGGCCCAGGCGCATGGCGTCTTCGACTGGCTGGCGGCGATTGCGGTCGAGCACGCACGGGGGTCGCGCGTGCGGCTGTTTTCGCTGATCTATGTGTTTGGCGCGCTGGTGACAATTTTTCTGTCGAATGATGCGACGGCGGTGGTGCTGACTCCGGCTGTACTGGTGTCGGTGAAAAAGGCGAAGGCCGATCCGCTGCCGTACCTGCTGGTTTGCGCGTTCATTGCCAATGCGGCCAGCTTTGTGCTGCCTATTGCGAACCCGGCGAACCTTGTTGTGTTCCACGCGGCGATGCCGCCCCTTGCACGCTGGTTTGGCATGTTCCTTGCGCCTTCGGTTGTTTCCATTGGAGCGACCTATCTTGCGCTGCGTTGGTGCTGTCGTAAGAATTTGCGAGGGGAGATGACGGTCGACGTGGAACGGGTGCATCTGTCGAGCGCGGGGAAGCACACGCTTGCGGGTCTGGCGGTTGTGGCGGGTGTGCTGCTTGCAGCGTCAGCCATGGGCAAGGACCTGGGAATGCCTACGTTTATTACCGCGGTCTGCATTGCGGGCGCGCTTTCGGTGAAGGAGCAGGCCAATCCGCTGGCGCTGGTCAAAGGTATTTCGTGGAGCGTCCTTCCGCTAGTTGCGGGGCTTTTTGTGTTGGTGGAGGCGCTGAGTGGCGCGGGGGCATCGCGGCTGTGTCAATCGGCGCTTGTGGAGCTTCAGCGGTGGCCGCAGGCAGGGGGCGCGCTGGCCGCGTCGTTTGCGGTGGGGGTGGGAACGAATTTCGTCAACAATCTTCCGCTTGGCCTGATTGCGGGCGCGAGCGTGGCGGCGGCGCATGTGGAGGGTTTGCTGCGCAGCGCCGTTTTGATTGGGGTTGATCTGGGGCCGAACCTCTCTGTTACAGGGTCGCTAGCAACTATCCTGTGGCTGATCGAGATACGAAAAGAAGATGTGCATGTGAGCGCATGGACGTTTTTTAAGGCAGGTTTGATTGTGATGCCATTTGCGCTTGTTCTCGCTACTCTGGCTGCTGTTTATCTAAGATGGTAGCTGCGCCGCACGTGGAGATTCTGGAGGTGTTCGGTTGGCTTCAGCCTTTTTTAAGGAGAACTTCCGTAGGCTTCAGGGGATGCTGAAAAATCCCGTTTGCGTTGACTGGAGGGAAGGCCCGGGGCTAAAGCCCCTTGAAGTTGCTGGCTTTTTCGCGGGGCTGAAGCCCCACGCTAATCCCCAAAAGCGGTCACAGAGACTTTTTCATCTGCTTCTAAAGCCCCTTGGAGTTGCGAGGATTTTCGCCGGGCTGAAGCCCTGCACTAATCCCCAAAAGCAGTTACAAAGACTTTTTCAGCAGCCTCTAAAGTCCCTTGAAGTTGCTGGGAATTTCTCAGGGCTGAAGCCCTGCGCTCCCACCGAAAAACACAACGAGCATATTTTCCCTCCGGAGCCTGGAATGATGAGAACTCGAAAGCGCCGAACCGAGGTGGCGTGGCTCTGTAGCGGCGTTCTGTTTTTCGGCGCGCCGATGTTTCTATGCCCGCCGGCGTTGGCGCAGACGGGCCAGACCGCAGTGGCTGCGACCGTGGCCCCGGTGGCGATTACGCTGGAAGAGGCGATTAAGCGGGCGCAGGCGAATGAGCCTGTGTTTGCAGCGGTGCGCGCGCAGAGCAGGGTGTCGGCGCTGGACCGCTCGATTGCGCGGTCGGCGCTGCTGCCGGATGTCACGTATCACAATCAGTATTTGTATACGCAGCCGAGTGGCGAACTGGGCCAGGCCGGACAAAGTGCTGCTGCTGCGCAACTGGCTACGCCGCGATTCATTGCGAACAACGCAGTTCACGAGTATATGAGCCAGGCGGTGGTGAACGAGGTGATTGGCCTGAAGGGAATTGCCGGCGTTCGTCTGGCTGACGCGACTTCGGCCCTGGATGTGGCGGAGCTGGAGGTGGCGCGGCGGGGACTTGTGGTTGCTGTAACGGGTCTCTATTACGGGGCACTGGCGTCGGACCGGAAGCTCGCAATCGCACAGCGTGCGGCGGATGAAGCGACGGCGTTTACTGGATTGACGGTGAAGCGCGAAAACGCGAGAGAGGTGGCGCACGCAGATGTCGTGAAAGCACAACTGCAACAGCAGCAGAAGCAGCGCGATCTGGCGGATGCTGCCGTGACCGCGGAGAAGATGCATTTGGAACTGGCGACCTTGTTGTTTCCTGATCCGCGCACGCCATACTCGTTAGAAGCGCCGAAAGACGTTGGTCCGCTTGCGGCTTTCGCGGATGTTCAGTCGGCTGCTGCGCGCAGCAATCCGGAGATGAAGGGCGCTCTGGCCGCGTTGAAGGCGAGTGACGCCAATGTGCTTGCAGCGCGCGCTGCGTATCTGCCCGATCTTGGATTGAATGTGACCTACGGAATCGATGCGGCGCAGTTTGCGGCAAACGGCCCCGATGGAGTGAGGAATCTGGGCTACTCCGCCAGCGTGACGGTGGACATTCCAGTGTGGGACTGGCTCGCTACGGGCCATAAAGTGAAGCAGAGCGAGATTCGCAGAGATGCGGTGCGCGTGGCGTTGACGGCGACGCAACGACAGTTCATTGCGCGTCTGCAGGAGTTTTACAGCGAAGCCAGGACAGCGCGTGAGCAGATGCAGTCGCTGGACGACAGCGTGAAGACGGCAGCCGAAAGCCTGCGGCTGACGAAGCTGCGCTACAGCAACGGCGAGGCGACGGTGCTGGAGGTGGTGGATGCTGAGAACTCGATGACGCTGGCCGAAGATGCGCGAGCCGATGGCATGATTCGCAACGAGATTGCAGAGGCCAATTTGAAGACGCTGATGGGAGAGCTATAGAGCCATGATGAGGGTGACGTCCCCAACCAAGTTCGACGCTTTGCGATGGCGGCTGGCTGCGCTGATGGTGCCTGTTTGCGCGGTGGCGCTGCTCGGTGGCTGCAACCGGAATGAGGCTGCTCCAACGGTGGAAGTGAGTGTGGAGGCGGCGCACCCCGAGATTGGCCCCATCTCGGAGCATATCCAGGCGGACGCCACGCTGGCTCCGCTGGCGCAGGCTGCGCTCTCGCCCAAGATCAGCGCGCCGGTGAAGAAGTTCTATGTGCAGCGCGGGGCGAAGGTGAAGGCAGGACAGTTGCTGGCTGTGCTGGAGAACCGCGACCTGGAAGCCGCGGCGCTCGACAACAAGGGAGCGTACACGGCGGCGCAGGCGTCGTATCAGACAGCGACGAAGGCTCAGGTTCCTGAGGATCTTCAGAAGGCGCAGCTCGATCTGGCGCAGGCCAAGGCGACACTCGATCTGGATCAGAGCATTGTGAACAGCCGGAAGCAGCTCTTCAGCGAAGGCGCAATTCCGGGGCGCGATCTGGATACGGCCATGGCAACGCTGGTGCAGGCGCAAGCCGCGTATGACACGGCTAAGAAGCATCTGGAGGGCGTCGTGAGCGTGGGCCACAAGGCGGCGCTTGAAGCGGCGAAGGGCCAGTTGACTTCGGCGGAAGGGAAGTATCTGGGGGCGGAGGCGCAGGTCAGTTATTCGGAGATACGCAGCCCCATCAACGGAGTGGTGACGGACCGCTCACTCTTTGCGGGAGAGACGGCACCGGCGGGCACGCCGCTGCTGACGGTGATGGACACCTCCGCGCTGCTGGCGAAGGTGCATATTGCGCTTGCGCAGGCACAGCGTCTGCGTGTCGGATCGCCTGCGACGCTTCAGGTGCCCGGTGTTGACGAGCCTGTTCCGGCGAAGGTCTCGCTGATCAGCCCGGCGCTCGATCCTGGCAGTACGACGGTCGAGGTGTGGCTGCGTGTTGAGAATCCGAAGGGAATCTACAAGGTCGGCACGCCGGTCCATGCTGTGATGGAGGGGCGGTCTGCGCAGAATGCGCTGCTCATTCCTGCGGGAGCTTTGCTGACGGCGCAGGATGGAACGAAGTCGGTGATGGTGGTTGGAGAGGACGGCGTAGCGCACAGCAGGCGCGTGACGGTTGGGCTTCAGGACGGCGGCAAAGCGCAGATTGACGCGGGGATTACGGCAAAGGACCTCGTCATCTATAGCGGCAACTACGGGCTGGATGAAGGAACGAAGGTCAAGGTCGTGTCGCCGGGAGATGCAGACAAGCCAGGCGCCGGCCAGAGCGGAGATGACAAGTGATCTCCACCACGGACAGCACGGAGCAGAAGGCGACGGCGCGGAACGGCGAGAGCAGCTTCTGGCTCATGCGTGCCGCGCAGCCGATCTTCTTTTTTGTCATCATCCTGACGCTGGCCGGAGTCTATCTGGCCTCGAAGGTGCCCATCGCGGTCTTTCCGGAGACGAACTTTCCGCGCGTGGTGATCGGCGTGGACAACGGCGTGATGCCTGTCGAGCAGATGGAGGTGACGATCACCAAACCCATTGAGGACGCAGTCAATAGTGTTCCCGGGCTGACGACCGTGCGCTCGACGACAAGCCGTGGCTCGGCCGAGGTGAGCCTCTTCTTCAACTGGAACGTGGACATGTACCGCACGTTGCAGCTTACCGACGCCGCGCTGGCCAAGGTGATGCAGACGCTGCCTGCAACCGCGAAGGTGACAACGAACCGGCTGACTTTCGCTACGTTCCCCATCGTCGCCTATAGTCTTAGTTCGGACACGCTTTCGCAGACTGCGCTTTGGGAACTGGCAACGTACACTCTGAAGCCGCCGCTGAACCGCGTTGATGGTGTGAGTTCGGTGCTGGTGCAGGGCGGCGCGGTGCCGGAGTTTCATGTGGTGCCGAACCTGGCGCGATTGCAGTCGGCCGGGGTCACGCTGCTGGACCTGACGAATGCGATTCAGTCCTCCAACATTATCGATTCGCCTGGGCTGTATGAAGCAAACCACCAGTTGATTCTGGGACTGGTTGGAGCACAGGCGCACAGCGCGGATGAGCTTGCGCATCTGGTGATCAAAACTACGGCCTCGGGCGCGCCGATTCGCGTTGCCGATGTGGCTGCGGTCGAGCCGGGAACGATGCCCGTTTACACCATTGTCACTGCCAACGGCAAGCCGTCGGTGCTGCTGAACATTGCGCGTCAGCCTTCGAGCAACACGGTTGCCGTGGCCGATGCGGTTGCCACCGAAGTGGGCCGGCTGCGCCGGACGCTGCCGCGCGGCGTGACGCTCACTCCGTTCTATGACCAGTCGCAACTGGTGCGCGAGAGCATCAGCAGCGTGCGCGATGCCATTTTGATTGGGCTGCTTCTTGCCTGCATTATTCTCTTTCTCTTTCTGCAGGACTGGACATCGTCGCTGATTGCCGGACTGGTCATTCCTGTAACGGTTGCGGTCACGATTCTCTTCCTGTGGGCCATTGGTGAGAGCTTCAACCTGATGACGCTCGGCGGCCTGGCGGCGGCGATTGGTCTGGTGATTGACGACGCGATCGTCGTCGTTGAAAACGTGGTGCTGCACCGCGACACTGGCGAGTCGCGCGTGGAAAGCGTGCGCAAGGCGCTCAGGGAACTGACTGTTCCTCTGCTCGGTTCGACCATCACGCCGGTTGTTGTGTTTCTCCCGCTTATCTCTGTGACAGGAGTGACGGGGAGCTTCTTCCGCGCGCTTGCCGTTACGATGACCGCAGCGTTGCTCACGTCATTGCTGCTCGCGCTTACGTGGACTCCGGCGCTCAGCTTGTTTCTCTTGCGCAAGCGGCACAAGGTGGACCAGCCGGGCGCAGAGGGGGGAAGCGGAGGCCGCGTGCTGGGCCCTGTCCTGCGTGGACACGCGCGGTTGCTGGGCTGGTCGCTGGAACATCCGTGGCTGCTGGCCGCTGCGTGCGGCGTGCTGGTTCTCGGAACGTTCTTCGCCTATCGCAATCTCGGCTCGGACCTGCTGCCGGAGATGGATGAGGGCGGATTTGTGCTGGACTACATCATGCCCGCGGGCAGTTCGCTGAGTGAGACGAATCGCGTGCTGGAACATGTGGAACGCATTCTTCACAGCGTGCCGGAGGTGGACAGCACCTCTCGGCGCACTGGATTGCAGATGGGGCTTTCGCCTGTGACGGAGGCCAACACGGGCGACTTCACCGTGCGGCTGAAAGACAAGCGTTCGCGCGGTATCGACGAGATCATGGCTGACGTGCGCAGCCAGATCAAGACGACCGAGCCGGAGCTGGATGTGGAGTTCACGCAGGTGTTGCAGGACATGATTAATGACCTGTCGAATGCGCCGCAGCCAATCCAGATCAAGGTGTTCTCGAACGACCAGTCGCTGCTGAATAAGGAGTGTCCGCGCATTGCCGATGCGATCTCGAAGATTAAAGGGGTCGTGGATGTTGAGAATGGGATCGACAACACGATCAGCGGACCGGCGACTGACTTCAGAGTAGACCCGATTGTGTCCGGTCGTATGGGCTTTACGCCAGCCGAAGTGGCGGAGGACGCCACCGCTATTCTCGATGGCCTGACGCCAGCCGCTCCGATGATTGTCAATGGCAGACCGTACACGATCCGGATACGGCTGAGCCCGGACACGCGCGGTTCGCTCGACACGATTCGAAATACGGTCTTCAACAGCAGCACAGGGCACACGGCGACGCTTGGCTCGCTTGCAACGATCGAGCAACTGCCGCCGCAGAATGAGATTCTGCGTGAGAACCTTCAGCAGATGGCCGTGGTGACGGGTCGGCTGGAAGGCTCGGACCTGGGGACGGCTATGGCGAACGTTCAGAAGACGGTCGAAGGCATGGATCTGCCGGCCGGCCTGCACATCGAGTACGGCGGCACCTACGCCGAACAGCAGCAGTCCTTCCACGAGTTGATTCGTGTTCTGCTGCTGGCGCTCGCGCTCGTCTTCGGCGTTCTGCTTGCGGAGTTTCGTAACTTCTCCGCGCCTGTTGCCATCCTCACGTCTTCTGTTCTGTCGATTGCGGGTGTGGTGTTCGCGCTGCTCATCACGCAGACGACGTTCAATGTCGCGTCGTTTATGGGGTTGATTATGGTCATCGGCATCGTGGCCAAGAATGGAATCCTGCTGCTGGATGCGGATGAGCGGTTCCGCGCGATGGGCGTCAGTCCGCGCGAGGCGATGCTGCACGCGGCGCAGCGGCGACTGCGGCCGATTGTGATGACTGCGATTGCGGCGGTGTGCGGCATGTTGCCGCTGGCGTTTGCGCTGGGGGCAGGATCGCAGATGCTGCAGCCGTTGGCGATTGCGGTCATCGGTGGGCTCTGCCTGTCGATGCTGCTTAGCCTGGTGGTGACGCCGGTGGTCTACTACCTGATGACGCGCGGCAGGGCTGCGGCGTAGTTGTGTGGCGAGCGGAAAAGAAGCGGCCGGCAATGCATAGACATTGCCGGCCATAAAACCAGGGCATTTTCCCTAAAGCTGTAGTTCGGTGCAATCCGAAGCAAAACGCAGATTCCCTTCGGGAAGGACAACAGATTCCGCTTCGGAGGATGAGGTCGCGAGGACTATATCTTCAGGGAAGATGCTCTATCTGCGACCCAGGTTTATTGACGACCAACGACAAGGACGGTGAAGCTGCCGGGAACAACGGCTGGGCGTGGGCGCGGATTTTCCGCCGTTGCCGCCGGGCGCGGGCCGAACTCGGCAGTGACGAGATAGATGCGTCCGGTTGCGGTATCGACTGTCATGGTGCGTGCGCCTCGCTCGGTGTCGAGGTTCTGCACGACGTTGAATTTGTCGGAAGCGGTGTTGACCACGGTCAGTGTGCCGTCACCGTTTGAACTGAAGGCGAGGTGATGGACGGGATCGAAGCCGGCGGCGTCGGGGCCGTCGCCAATCGTCGGGTTGGCCAGCGTCTTGCCGGAGTCGGCGTCAGTTACGGCCATTGTTTTGCCGTCGCAGACGGAGAACAGGCGGCGATGCGCCTTGTCGATGGCCAGGCCCGATGGAGATTCGCAATCGGTGAGTGGCCATGTTGCGGTCAGCTTCAGGGTCTTTGCATCCAGCCGCGCTATCGAGTTCTTCGATTCGATGTTGTCGAAGACGTTCCCCTTGCCGTCGGCTACGGGAAACTCCGGCTTGCCGGGAAGCGCAATGGTTGCGACGACCTTCAGCGATTTTGTATCGATGACGGTGACGTTGCTGCTGCGTCCATTGAAGGCCCAGACGGTTTTGGTGACAGGCTCGAAGGCGATGCCGTCCGGGTTGGTGCCTGCGGGAATAGTGGCGACGGTTTTGAAGGTGTGGCGGTCGAAGACGACGACGTCATTGGCGCGTCCATCGCTGATGTAGCCGTACTTGCCCTCGTCGTCGAGCGCGACGCCGTGCGTGCCCTTGAGGTCGGTGATGGCGGCGATTGCCTTGCCGGTTTTTGTGTCCACGATGTCAACGCGAGGGCCGTGATCGATGTAGAGCAGGTGTGCGTCGGGATCGGCGGTGACGTAGTCCCATCCGCCCTCTCCGCCTATCTGCCAGCGTGCCTCGACTTTGTAGGGGCCGCTCTGCGCGGCTGCGGTGCAGGCGACGGCGAACGGCGCGAAACAGCAGGCCGCTATGCCAATGCGTTTGAAAACGGCGGTAAGGTTCATGGTTTCTCCTTGCGTGGTGTGAGGTTTGTACATGAAACAGAACTGTGGGGAAGTTCGGAAGGTTGTCCTTGCGATAGTGTGCTCCGCGAAGGCTGAAGAAATGCTGAAGGCGGTGGACCAGAACATTTTCCCTAAGAACCTGTCCAGAAACCCTGCTAAGCCGGAATTGTGACCCGATTGATAGCCTGGGGTAGTTGGATGGTGACGGTTGTGCCGGCGCCGGGTCTGCTTTCGAGGGTGATGCTGCCGCCGGCCTGTTCTGCGATGGCCTTGCAGATGGCGAGGCCCAGCCCTGCGCCGCCGCTGGCGCGAGAACGCGATGGGTCGCCGCGGTAGAAGCGGTCGAAGACGTGCGGCAGGCTTTCGGCGGGAATGCCCTGCCCGTGGTCTCGAACGACGCATTGGACCATCTCATGGTCCGTGGAGCCGACGTTGATGGAGATGGTGGACCCCGGCGCGCTGTATTGGATTGCGTTCAGTAGTACGTTTGTGCAGAGCGTCTGCCAGAGGTCGGGCGCGATGGCCGCAGCCAGCGCCGACGACCCTGAGGCTTCCAGATGAACTTCGTGCATCTCGGCAATGGGGCGGAGTTGTTCAGATGCAGCATGGATGCCGTCGATCAGGGCCGTGGTTTGTGGGGGCGCGTCGGCGCTGCTCTCGGGACGGGCGGCTTCGATTCGCGCCAGCGCCAGCATTCTGCCGACAAGCTCTTCCATGCGGGTGCAGTCGGCCTCCGAGCGCAGCAGGCCTTCGCGGTACTCGGATTCGGTGCGCGACTTCATGCTGAGCAGTTGGAGCGATGATTTGATGACGGCGACGGCGGTTTTGAGTTCGTGCGCGGCGTCGCCCAGAAACTGCCGCTGCTGTGAGAAGGAGATGTCCAGACGATGCACGACGCCTTCGATTGCGCCAGCAAGCGGCCTGAGTTCCTTGATGCGGAGAGCAGACGCGGGTGGCGCGAAGTTCCACTCCGGCGCCTTGATGCGTCCTGCTTCATTCGCCAGTTCGCCCAGTGGCTGCATACTGCGGCGCACCAGTAATGAGACGAGCCATGCGGTCAAAATCAGAAGTGCCAGGTTGGTGAGCGCAAAGAAGCGCAGGGCGCCGTAGATGGCCTCCCACACATGGCCTGTGGGCGCGGCGTAGACGATGGAGAGCGTATGCCGAACGTTGTCGGTTGCGGGATCGATGGTGCGCACGGCGTGAAATCGGATGCCGCGATAGCGATGTCCGCCGATGGACAGCATGAAGTGGCCGTCGGTGCCGCTGCCGGATAGCTCGGAGAGGTCCTTCAGGTTGTTCGATGCGCCGAGGACCTTGCCATCTGTGTCGCGGACCACGAAGACATCGTTGCGCGGGATATGCAGGTCTTTGGCATCCAGCAGTACGTTGTCGCCGGCATCGTCGGCGTCCTGCACGGCACCGTAGAGCGAGTCGGCGCGGCCCTGGAGCGCGATGTCGAAGGAGCGGAACTGCGCATGGCGCTCGTAGAGATACCCGAAGGCGGTGACGCAGACCGCCATGGCGAGCTGCACGCAGACCACCGCTGCCACAATCCGCCGTTCGATGGAGTGCGGCCTCATGGCTCCATCGCCATCTCTTCCGGGGAGAGCCGGTAGCCGCGCCCCCGGTATGTCTGGATGTAGCTGGTGTCGGTGTTGGCTTCGAGTTTCTTGCGCAGGTTGGAGATGTGCGCCTCGATGACGTTGGAGTGGCGCTCCCAGTTGAAGTCGTAGAGATGCTCGAGCAGCTCGCGCTTGGAGACGACGGCGTGCGGTTTGTGCAGAAGATACTCTAGAATGCGGTACTCGGTGGGAGAGACATCGAGCAGCGTTCCCTGACGGCTTACGGTTTTGGTCATGGTATCGACTTCGAGATCGCGGAGTTTGACGGTGGGCGTGGCGACGCCTTTGCCGCGGCGGATCAGCGCCTTGACGCGCGCGAGCAGCTCGCCCAGGTCGAAGGGCTTGCTGAGGTAGTCGTCCGCGCCGAGGTTGAGGAGGTTAATGACGGACTGGCTCTCGTCTTTCGCCGTCAGGATCAATACCGGAGTATGGTCGCGCCGCGCGCGGAGCCATTTCAGGACGCTGGCTCCGTCTGCTCCAGGAAGCATCAGGTCCAGAAGGACCAGGTCGTAGTGACCGAATCCGGCGAGGTGCTTTCCGGTCTCGCCATCATGCGCCAGGTCGGTGGCGATGCCGTTTTCACGCAGCGCCGCCGCGATGTTTTCCGCAAGCCGCTTCTCGTCTTCAACAATCAGGACCCGCATGGTGGTTGTACACGGCAGAACGTGCGCTTCGAGGATACGCCACTCTCAGGATGGCAGAGCAGGCTTAAATAAATCTTAACGCCGGATGGGAGCAGTTGGCGCGGGCCTGGTTGTGTGAGTGAAATCTATGTGCGGGCCTTCAGAGTCTGGGTGAGAACTTGCCTGAGTCGAAGAAAGCGTACCTCAGGGGCCAGGTAGTGTCTGATGAATCGGAATCTTCGATTTTGGGGACCATGCAGGCGAGAAAAAAAGGCATACGCCAGGGGCTGAAGCCCCATTTTTCACGGTTCGTGAAGAGAGCCAAGCCTAAACGCTTGGCCTACCCAGAAGCAAAAACGATTCTCGTCGATTCATCAGACCCTACCTAAAGCCCAAACGGAAACTGAGGCACTTAAGGGCACGGGTAAACCCGTGCCCTTAATCAAAACGACCGAATTTCAGTAATGGAAGGCAGGGCTACTTCTTCAGGCACTTTGCCATGATGGCGTTGTGCAGACGGTCACGCAGCTCGGGCGAGACCTCGTAGAGTTCCCGGCCCTTATAGATCTCAATTGTCTGATGCGTTGTATTGAGGACGACCCTGCAATGCTCGCACTCCGCAGTGTGGCTGCGGACCTCGGCGCGGAGTTCCTCGCTCAGTTGGCCGTCCAGATAGTCGCCGAGTTGGCTCAGCAGGTCAGTGCAGTTCATGCAGTCTGGCCCTCCTTCTTCTGCCTGAAGTAGCGACTCAGGCGCTCTCGCAACTGGAGCCGCGCTCGCAGCAGTCTCGACTTGACCGCAGGTACGCTCAAGCCCAAAGCCTCCGCTGTCTCTTCCGTCGAGAGGTTCTCAATGTCACGCAGCGTAAAGACGGTGCGGAATCCGGGCGGAAGCCCCTGGATCGTTTTGCGGAGGATGTCTCCCATCTCGGACTGGTTGTAAAGCTGCTCAGGATTCGGTCGCCACTCGGCGAAGTCGCGCGGGATGGAGCCTTCTTCCGTCTGAACGTCTTCGTCCATGCTGACGGTTTTGCTGGTCTTGCGCTTGCGGAGCCGCATGAGGCTCTCGTTGACCGCAATGCGGACGAGCCAGGTCGAGAACTTCGAGTTGCCCTGGAACTGCCCCAGCTTCTCGTATGCCTTGAGGAAGGCGTCCTGCGTAATGTCTTCAGCGTCTTCACGGTTCTGCGTAATATGGAGCGCCACGCGGAAGACCTGGCGTTCGTACTGCCGGACGAGCTGCTCGAAAGCGGCTGTGTCCCCGTCCTTGGCGCGGGCTACAAGCGCCACGTCAGGATGTATCTCTTCCGTTCCTGGAGATTGGATGGCAGGCATGGGCAAAAAGGTGCGAAAACCGGGCTGAATTCTATGGCGAAGGCCGCGAAGATCCGCGCTCAAGCCCATCATAAATGCCGTTGCGCCGAAGAGCAAAGCGCGTCGCCCTGCCGGCACGTAAAGAGTTGCAGGCGAAAGCAACCGGAGAGCGCGTCCGCTCCTACGCGGCTGCGCTCTCCGGTTGTCGTTGTTGGTCGATTCGGCCCGTGTTAGCGGGTAAACCGGCGGCGCAAAGCGCCAGCCGCGCCCAGCAGGCCCGTCCCGAGCAGAATGATGCTGCCGGGTTCAGGCGTTGTCGCCGGAGCGACCTGCGTGAACACGAACGTGTCATCGTTGTAGTCGAAGTCGGAAGATCCCTGAGGCAGGTCTTCCATGCCCACATAGGTGCCGGTCACTGTCCCGCTGACATTCGTGATCGATCCGGAGAAGGGCGTGATGTATGCGTGATTGACGCCGTCGGCGCTGAGTGACGCGTCAGAAGCAAAGGTCTGGCCGATCGACTGGTTCGTAAGCTCGAACACCAGCAGGTCTCCATTCGAAAGCGTCTGGCCTGAATCCGCGGTAAAGTTGACCTGCGAACCGACCGCGGTGGTCTGGTTCGGGAAAGCGTTGGTCGGGATCAGCAAGTGGCCAGTCGTTGCATCCAGAATGGAGACCGTGTCTGAATCTCCTGCACTGACCGAGTAGAAGTAAGCGGTAATGGAAGAGCCTGTTGCGCCCGTAAACGTAACGGCAGTCGTGGGAGCGGGCGTACCGGCGTTGGGATATGGAATAGGATCTGCAAATAGTGCGACAGATCCCAAGGCAAAAATGGAAGCGATTACTGCAAGTCGAACACGCATGGGTTGCTCCTTAGATAGTCGATCTTGATTTAGTGCCGGGAAAAACGACGAAGACAGAAAACCACTGTCGTCCGACATGAGAGCAACTTGTATACCAATTGGCGCGCGCAGCTTTCCTGTACAAAATGCGCCTTTACGCGGGTACAGGGCGGAGCATGTTCTTCAATGCTGCAAAATTTTGCATATTATCGCCGGTCAAGTTCACATCAAGATGAGGAGCCTTTACTCCGTACCGCAGGCAAGACCAGAGAGGGCCCAGGCATATTGGCGGTGGCAGGAGCGTATCCGCGGTGGTTCCCGCTCGATTGCAGCTCCCGGAGTAGGAAGGCGCGGCTTAGAGTGGATAATGAAGGTTTTTGAATCAGGAGTGTGGTGCGGTTGAGCAGTTGGAAGAAGGTGAAGGCAGTTGTCGCGGCGGGGGCCCTGCTGGCAGGGATGGGTTCATTGGCTTCGGGAGCGGTTGTTTCCACGCAGAAGAAGCACGCGGCTGCCGCGGCTAAAAAGCACACGGCCAAAGGAACATCGAAGGGCAGTTCCGCAGAAGGTATGACCAAGAGCCGCAGCAAGGCGACTTCGCGGACGAATTCGCGCACGAAGGAGCGCAGCAAGAAAGCGAGCAGCGCCGCTACACACACAAGGCATACGCGGACACGCTCCAGGCGCCCCACGGCGCAGACCATCCACCTTACCAGCGCCTTCCACGCAACGGAGCAGTTGCGTCCCATGGCGCAGCAGCTTGCGTCCACGCGCTCTGCCGCTGCTTATGCCGGGGTTGAGAGCTACGCGCGGCAGCATCCCGGCGAGGCGGCATCGGCAGCGTACCTGGCGATCGGCCATGCCTACATGCTCGACCATAAGTACGCGGATGCGGCAGCCAGCTTTCACCGCGCTGCCGTCAGCGGCACCGCGCTTGACGATTACGCGGACTATCTTGGCGCGCAGGCGCTGCTGCAGGCAGGGCGCGGCACGGAGGCGTATGCGCTGCTCGACCACTTTGCCGATCGCCACCCGGACAGCATCTTCAATGCCAATGCGCCTGTTCTGCTGGCCAACGCCTACATTCAGCAGAACAATCCGCAGGCTGCGATCAAGTTGCTCGACTCGCTCTCTGGCACGCAGATTGCCGCCGACAACGACTTCCGCTATGCGCTGGGACGTGCGTATCAGGTTGCTGGCGATAACGCACACGCCGCTCCCATCTTCCGCAGCCTCTACGTGACGCAGCCGCTGAGCTTTGAGGCGTCGCAGGCACGCACGCAGTTGGAGGCGATTCATGCGCCGTTGACTGCTGCCGAGCGTAAGTCGCATGCCGATCAGCTCTTCAACGCGAAGCGGTACGCCGAGGCAGGTGCGGAGTATCACGCGATTGAGCGCGATGGTGAGGGCCTGAGCACGGCTGACCGCAACACGCTCCAGATTTATGCGGCTCTCTGCGATCTGAAGCTGAAGCGCATCAGCCGCCGCCAGGTCGAGCGGCTACCCGAGACGGCAGGCGACGGCGCCGCGCTGAAGCAGTACATGCTGGCCGAGCTTGCACGCAACGGCAATGACGAGTCAGGCCACGATGCGATTGTCGCCCGCATGGTGCAGCAGTTTCCGCATAGCCGCTGGCTCGAAGAGGCGCTCTATTCGAGCGGCAACATGTATCTGCTCAAGCAGGACGCACAGCGGGCCATCTCCAGCTATGCGATGCTGGTCAAGCTGTTTCCTGCCAGCATCTATGCTCCTACGGCGCACTGGCGCACGGCGTGGCTCAGCTACCGTCTGCGTAACTACTCCGAAGCGGCGCGCCTGATGGACGAGCAGGTGACGCAGTATCCTGCGAGCCTGGAAGCGACAACGGCGCTTTACTGGCGCGGGCGCATCTACGAAGACGAAGAGCATGACTATGGCCAGGCGGCGAACTACTATCGCGCCCTGACGGCCAACTACGCCAACTACTACTACGCGAATCTGGCGCGGGAGCGGCTGCGTGTGATTGGGTCGCGTGCCGCTGCGGACGCTCCTGCCGCCGCGCTCAAGTCTTTGCCCGAGCGTCAGGTGCCTGCCCTGACCGGCGAACTGCCGGAGAACGAGCCGCATCTGATCAAGGCGCGACTGTTGGCCAATGCCGCGCTGAACGAATACATTGGCCCAGAGATTCAGGCTTCGCCTACTTCGTCGGAGTGGGGGGCGTTGGCGCAGGCGGAGATCTACGCCTCCTATGGCGAGTACACGCGCTCGCTGCAATCGATGAAGCACAGCGCTCTCTCGTTCTTTGCGCTGCCCGTGGGCCAGGTGCCGATGGTGTATTGGAAGCTGCTCTTCCCGCAGCCTTACTGGACGGGGATTGTAGACAATGCGAAGAAGAACGGGCTGGACCCGTATCTGGTGGCGTCGCTCATCCGGCAGGAGACGGAGTTCAATGCGGTCGCTGTGAGCCGCGCCAATGCTTACGGCCTGATGCAGCTTCTGCCCTCGGTTGGCCGGTCGCTGGCGAGGAAAGAGAAGATTCGCGGGTTTCGCACCAGCAGTCTGCTTGATCCTTCGATCAACCTTGAGCTGGGGACTGTGAATTTGAAGGCAGTGCTCGACCGCTTCGGCGGCCAGCTTGAGTACGCGCTGGCCGCCTACAACGCAGGCGATACGCCGGTACGCCGCTGGATGGCCGCAGGGAATTACAAGGACATTCAGGAGTTTGTCGAATCGATTCCGTACTCGGAGACACGCGAATACGTTCAGGCGATATTGCGGAATCGTGAGATGTATCGCACGCTCTATTCGGAGCGATAGAAGCATTTTCCCGAAAATTTTGCGGAGGAATCAACTCCGCGTCCGGTTATCGAAATCGAGGATTGACATCGTTCAAAAAAGGATTATCGTTGCACCATAACTGGTGCAGTCCAATGCGCCGATTTCAGGGAAGGAGCCTATCCGCAGCTTTCGAGTGGGGCGTTGGCCAGAGCCAGCCTGAGTCGTGAACGCGAGACAACCTGCAACACACGAGGCCGTCATGGTAGCGGAGTTGAACTTTCTTGAGGTCTGGATCCCGGAGCAGATGCAGCCGGGCACGCTGTTCATGCTCGATCAGTCCGGCGAACTGGGGAAGGCGGAAAACCCCTTCTGGGCCGTGCTTGCCTGTCCTTCGTGCGGGTGCCTGGGGCTGATTACGCGGCAACAGTGCGCGGGGCTGGAGGCGATGATCTGCGGGTCGGATCAGTGCTCGGCGGAATACTTTCTTGAGGGGGAGGCGATTCGTTACCGGGCTACGAACTGATGGGGTTGAAGGCCAGGCATGCCAGGAAGCGGTTCGCGCTTTTCTCGCGCCTGTCCCACTTGTGCGATGAAACCGCATGAATTGCACCCCGAGCGCCTGTGGCGTACCCAGAAGCTGTTCGCGTTTTCGCGCGTATGCCCCATTTTTTGGGGCGTGACTAGTCGATGAAGCGTTTGGTGATGCCTTCGTAGGCGTCGATGCGGCGGTCTCGGAGGAAGGGCCAGTGCTGGCGGGTCACTTCGACGAGTTTGGGGTCGAGGTCGGCGTAGAGGATTTCTTCTTTGTCGTGGCTGGCCTGGGCGAGGATGCGGCCGAAGGGGTCGGCGATGAAGCTGCCGCCCCAGAACTCGATGCCGGACTGTGGGGTGTGGTCGCCGGGGCCGCGCAGTTCGACGCCGTTGTGGAGGACATCGCCATGCTCGTGGCCGACGCGGTTGACGGCGCAGACGAAGACCCCGTTGGCGATGGCGTGGGCGCGCTGGGCGGTCTGCCAGGCTTCGTACTGTGCCGTGCCGAACTCGGATTTTTCGGAGGGGTGCCAGCCGATGGCGGTGGGGAAGAAGAGGACCTCGGCTCCGCGCAGGGCGGTGAGGCGCGCGCCTTCGGGATACCACTGGTCCCAGCAGACTAATGTTCCTATTTTCCCGGCTGTGGTGGCGGTGGCTTTGAAGCCGAGGTCGCCGGGAGTGAAGTAGAACTTCTCGTAGTAGAGCGGGTCGTCGGGGATGTGCATCTTGCGGTAGATGTCCGCGATGCTGCCGTCGCGTTCGAGGGTGACGGCGGTGTTGTGGTAGACGCCGGGGGCGCGGCGCTCGAAGAGGCTGGCGACGAGGACGACGTTTTCTTCGCGGGCGACGGCGGCGAGGCGCTCGGTCGAGGGGCCGGGGATGGGTTCGGCGAGGTCGAAGAGGGCGTGGTCTTCGCGCTGGCAGAAGTACTGGGCGCGGAAGAGCTCGGGCAGGCAGATGAGCGTGGCTCCGGCGCGGGCGGCCTCGCGGACGCGGACGGCGGCCTTGTCGAGGTTGGCGGCGGTGTCCGGGGCGCAGGACATCTGGATGAGGGCGACGCGGGTGGTCTTCGGAGTCATGCTGTCTTCCTATGTTGCCAGAACCTGAAAGTGGCCTTGCCTAGCCAGATGGATCAAGGCTTTGTCATGCGTCACGAGGGTCAATCCTTCGGAACGGGCAGTTGCGGCGATGATGCGGTCGGCGGGGTCGCTATGAAAGGCGGGTGGAAGCTCGGCACATTCTGCGGCGATGGAGGTGGTAATGGGAGCAATCTGAAGGCCGGGAATCATGCTCGCATGAGCCAGCCAATCGCGGATAGGCCGATCAAGCTCCAGCTTTCCGCGAGAGTGTTTGAGTGCGACTTCCCACATGGAGATGGGAGAAAGAAAAAGCTGATTCGACGTACCAGCGAGTTCGAGAGCCTCGACTACCGACGGTTTAATTTCAGGTTGAGCTGAAGTGAGCCAGACCCAGATATGCGTATCAAGCAGCAGCGGATTCATTCAGCCATCGCATTCCAGATGTCAGGTTCCGGGCCGACAATATCGCCGGTAATCTTGACACTGCCCTTCATCCAGCCAAAGATCCTGCGGGCAGGTGGCTGCTCGATGGGAACGAGTTTGGCGACGGGACGGCCACGCTTGGTAATGATGACAGACTCGCCCTTACGGTCAACGGTATTGAGCAGTTCCAGCAGATGGGCTTTCGCTTTGGAGGCCGGGATGGACTCTGGCGTGCGCAGGGCCTTTGCCGCAGTCACGGGCTTTTTGGAGACCCCGGCCTTGAGGACGGTCAACGGTTTTGGCGCAGTCGCCATGTGGTCATTTCCAGATGACCATTATACCGTAGAGGGCCCACGAGGCGGCAGAGCGAACGGTATAACGGCGAGTTCTCTCTTTTTTCAGCCGGGAATATCTGATACGTTTGAAATAGCCAGAGAACCCATGATGCTTCTCAGGCCCTCATCCCCCAGCATTTCATCCCAGTGACTGCCGTTATGGCAGGTGTGCATTCATTGCAGAAGGAGCGGTACATTGAGCGAATTTCGTGAGTTTCTGGAACTTTCGTATGGCGAACTTGAGGACCTGAACCTGCAGGCGAAGGAGCAGCGCAGGAAGCGCGTGCCCGCCGATGTGATTCAGGAAGAGCGGTTGAAGTATCTAACCGACGAGAGGCGGATCAAGGCCGTGACGGTGCTGTTCAGCGACCTTGAAGGCCGTCTGCACATGCTCGACTACGACAAGAAGTTTCTGGTGAAGAGCTACGACAACCTGACGTTCGATGGCTCGTCGATCCGCGGCTTTACGGCGCAGCGCGAGAGCGACCTGCGGCTGGGCATCGACTGGAGCGCATTCTACTGGGCTCCCGCCGATGTGTTCGGACCGGGCAAGGTGCTGGTCTTCGGCGAAGTGATCGACAAGCAGGGCGGCACGTATAGCGCGGACATTCGCGGCGTGCTCAAGAAGTTCTCGCAGGAGCTGTTCGACAAGCAGGGCTACACGCTGAATGCGGCGAACGAGATTGAAGGCTTCCTGTTTGAAGGCACCGACGCGGAGCGCACGTTCCACGAGACGGGCAGGTTCGAGTATGTGAACAAGGGCGGCTACTACCACTCGCTGCCGGGCGACCCGCTGCGCGAGTTCATCGACACCACCGCCGAGGTGCAGCGCGCGATGGGCTTCGAGAACGAGAAGGACCATCCCGAGGTTGCGCCTTCACAGTTCGAGATCAACTATAGCTATGGCGAGGTGGTTGCTGCCGCCGACCAGATCCAGCTCTACAAGCTGATCTGCCGCCAGGTGGCGACGCAGATGGGCATGACGGCGAGCTTCCTGCCGAAGCCGGTGGTTGGCGTCAACGGCAGCGGCATGCACACGAACGTCTCGATCTCGAAGGGCGGCAAGAACCTGTTCTGGGACCCGAAGGGCGAGGAGAAGGTTTCGAAGCTGGCGTGGCAGTTCACGGATCGCATTCTGACGCATGGCAACGACATCTGCCTGCTGCTGAATGCAAGCGTGAACGCATACCGCAGGCTCGATCCGCACTTTGAGGCTCCGAACCAGATCAAGGCTTCGGCTGTCGATCGCGGCTCGATGATCCGCATTCCCATCGGCAACGAGAAGTCGGCGCGGGTCGAAGTGCGGTCCGTTGGTCCGGATGCGAATCCGTATATGGTGCTTTACTCGATCTTCAGGAGCGGACTGGACGGCGAGACGTCGAAGATCAAGAACCTTCGCCAGGCGGAGCGGTATCTGCCGGACAATATCTATACGGCGCTCGAGAACTTCCGCGGCGCAGCATGGGCGACCAAGCTGCTGGGCGAGGACGTGAAGGGACGCTACGCCGACCTGAAGCAGGCTTCGGCGGACCGCTGCCCGCGTCTGCTGGGCACCATCGTCAAGCCGTCGGAGGTGCAGTTCCACCACGACGTTTACAACCAGTTGCTCTGGAACCAGTTCTAAGGTTGCTGGATATAAGGCCTTGGCTTCGGCCAGGGCCTTTCTTATGCCCGGGCTACTTTGAATCCGGCCCGATGGAGCGGATGACCTTACCACTGGCATCGAGGAATTCGAGGACCGGTGTGCCATCGGGCGCTACTCGTGCTTCGAGGCGCGCGTGACCCTGCCGATCTTTCAGAACCAGACTCACTGATTTGTCATGGTCGCGCCCAAAGAAACCGCGGTTGACAATGCCTCCCGGGTA
>Ga0070659_100000810_pt1 | contig 22806 bp, 18 predicted proteins | sample KBSC23metaG_FD_64666 | JGI IMG/M metagenome (GOLD analysis project Ga0070659, IMG submission 64666) | Corn rhizosphere microbial communities from Kellogg Biological Station, Michigan, USA - KBS C2-3 metaG | ecosystem: Host-associated > Plants > Roots > Rhizosphere > Soil ... | reverse complement strand
GATCACCCTGCCCTCGGTCGTTCCCGAGAAGCAGAGATAATCGATCATCGACAAATGCTGGACATATTGCGGGAGTCCGACGCCACCCGCGTGCGGGCAGACCGGCAGATCGTATTTGGCGGCCATCAGGAGCACGGCCAGCACTTCATTGAGACCGCCGAGCCGGCAATTGTCGAGCTGAACGACGTCCAGCGCTCCGCGCATGATGAACTGTTTGAACATGATGCGGTTCTGGCACATCTCGCCGGTGGCGACCTTCACCGGCGCGATTGCTTCGCGGATCTTCCGGTGCCCTTCGATGTCGTCGGGACTAGTCGGCTCCTCGATGAACCAAGGATTGGCGAAGCTCAGCGCGCGGACATAGTCGATCGCTTGGTCGATCTCCCACACCTGATTGGCGTCGATCATGAGCTTTCGGTCAGGCCCGATCGCGTTGCGCGCGATCTCGAGGCGACGAATGTCGGACTCGAGCGACTTGCCGACCTTGAATTTTAGGTGATTGAAGCCGCGGGCGACCGCGTCCCGGCAAAGCTCGTCCAGCTTCGAATCGGTGTAGCCGATCCAGCCGGCAGAAGTCGTGTAACAGGGATAGCCGCTAGCGTGCAGCTCGGCGATACGATCGGCTTTTCCCGCAGTACGGTCCGTGAGAAGGTCAACGGCCTCTTCCGGCGTAATGCAGTCGGTCAGGTAGCGGAAGTCGATCAGTCGCACGATCTCGGCCGGGCTCATGTCCGCGACCATCTGCCATACGGGCTTTCCTTCGACCTTTGCCCAAAGGTCCCAAACGGCGTTGACCACCGCCGCCGTGCCGAGGTGAATGACACCCTTGTCCGGCCCAACCCAGCGGAGCTGGCTGTCCCCTGTCATGCGCCTCCAGAAGCGCGCAGGGTCCTCGCGAATCCAGTCGAGTTCGAGCCCCACAACCAACGGCGCCAGGGCCTCGATTGCGGCGCAGCACAGCTCATTTCCGCGGCCGATGGTGAAGGTCAGCCCGTGGCCTTCGAGTCCAGGAGTATTGGTCTCCAGAACACAGTAAGCGGCTGAATAGTCGGGCGCCGGATTCATCGCATCCGACCCGTCGAGATGATCCGAGGTCGGGAAGCGGATGTCGAGGGCGCGAAGTTTGGTAACCGTTGTCACGCGGCGGTACTGCTCAGTTGGCTGCAATAATGGTCCATTGATTCGCTGATGCCCCGACTCTCGCAACGGGCCGACGCGCGGCCGGTGGCGATTATTCGCTTATGATCACGCTTTTCATATGTGAGAATGCGCTTCCTTGCAACATAATCGTTCTGCTAAGCGGTGCTCAGGTTCTGCGAACTGGAGGAAGTGCAGAGTGAATTGCTTGTCATGCTCCAACCCGATGAGCGAGCAGTCCTGATGGCTCGCCGGTGCTTTGCACTCGATCTCAAGAACGATGCAGAACTGATCGCCGAATATGAAGCGGTTCACGGGCCAGGCGCAGGCTGGCCGGCCGTCATCGAACACATCAAGGCGACCGGTGTCGAGGTGATGGAGATCTGGCGCACCGGCGACCGGCTTTTCATGATCGCAGAGGTTGCCGATGACTATCCGCGCCCCGTCGAAGCCCCGGCTGACGTGGAGCGCTGGGAGACGCTGATGTGGCGCTTCCAGCAACCGCTTCCACACGCGGCTGAGGGAGAGAAATGGGTCGCGATGAAGCTCATCTTCAGCCTGGACGAGCAGTGAGCACTCCCCCTACCTCACGCCGGCTGGGAAGCACCGGCGTCAATGTCACCACAATCGGACTCGGCCTCGCACCGCTGGGCAATCTCTACCGCACGGTGTCGGATGGTGAAGCCCGCGACACGGTGGAAACGGCCGTCGAACTCGGGATCCGCTATTTCGATACTGCTCCTTATTACGGTTTCGGCCTTAGCGAGCGCCGTGCGGGCGACGCGCTGCGCGGCAAGCCCGAGGTCGTCATTTCGACCAAGGCGGGGCGGCTGTTAAAGCCAATTGCGGGCGTGGATCGGTCCGTCGAACGCTGCGGCTTCGTCTCGCCGATGCCGTTCGAGCCGGTGTATGATTATACGCACGACGGCATCCTTCGTTCTCACGAACAGAGCCTCCAGCGTCTCGGGCTCGGCCACATCGACATCCTCCTCATCCACGACATCGGCAAGCTGACGCACGGCGAACGGCACGGCGAAAGACTGACTCAGCTGATCGACGGCGGCGGGCTCAACGCCTTGCGCCGTCTTCGCGAGGAGAAGGCGGTCTCGGCCATCGGAGTGGGCGTGAATGAGATCGACATCTGCCTTGACCTCATGGATCGGGCCGAGCTTGACGTCCTGCTTCTCGCTGGACGCTATACCCTACTCGAGCAAGGTGCGATTAATGACCTTCTCCCCCGTTGTACTGCGGCAGGAGTTTCGCTCGTGATCGGAGGTCCCTTCAACTCCGGGATTCTCGCCACGGGTGCCGCCGCCGCAGATCCTCCCCGCTACAATTATGGTCCGGCTCCGGCCGAGGTCCGGGAACGCGTCCGGTGCCTCGAAGCCGTCTGCGGATCGCATGGCGTGCCCCTACCCGCCGCGGCGCTGCAGTTCCCTCTTGCCCATCCGTCGGTCGCGGCAGTGATTCCCGGTTTCGCGAGCGCCGACGAGGTACGGACCGGGATCGCGCACTTCCTAACGCCAATCCCGCATAGCTTGTGGTCGGATCTACTGTCCGAAGGCCTGATCGACCCGCGTGCACCTGTTCCTGGTTCTCAGCTGCAGGCAGCCGCCCAATGACCGGTCGCCTCACCGGAAAGAAGGCTCTGATAACTGGAGCCGGTCAGGGTATCGGTCGAGCCGCGGCGATTGCGTTTGCGCGCGAAGGCGCGACGGTTTGGGCGACCGACCGCGACGGATCGTCGGTGGCGAAAATCGACGGATGCGTCGGGCGCGAGATGAACGTCGTCGATCCCGCGCAGATCGCGGCAGTGATAGGCGAAGCCGGACCCCTGGACGTCCTGTTCAATTGCGCTGGGTACGTCGCGAACGGCACGATCCTCGACTGCGACGAGGCCGATTGGAGCTTCTCTTTCGACCTCAATGTCACGGCCATGTACCGAACCATCCGGCTTGCGCTTCCGCAGATGCTCGAGGCCGGACGTGGCTCAATCATCAATATGTCTTCCGTCGCGAGCTCGGTGATCGGTGTCGCGAACCGCTTTGCCTATGGCGCTTCGAAGGCCGCCGTAATCGGTCTCACCAAGGGAATCGCGCGGGACTTCGCAGGCACCGGCGTGCGCTGCAATGCCATTTGCCCCGGCACAGTCGATACGCCGTCGCTCCGCGACAGACTGGCCCAGACCGGGGACTTCGAGGCCGCGTGGAAGGCTTTCAACGACCGCCAGCCGATGGGACGCCTCGGCAAAGCCGAAGAGATTGCCTCGCTCGCCGTCTATCTCGCATCCGACGAATCCGCCTTCACGACGGGGCAGTGCCACATCATCGACGGTGGTTGGACGGCCTAAATCCGGCTGTCGCTCTCGACCAGTTGGGCGGAGATCCGGTCCGCTGCCTCGCGAACCAGCTCAGCCACGTTTTCCGGCGGCATGGAGGGCTGGAGCTTGTTGAGGTACGGCACCGTGAGTGCCGCCGCAGCCAGCCCGCCACGCATCACCGGCGCGGAAATGTCCGTCACTCCCACGACAAATCTGCTGGGTGTCATGAGCACTCTGCGTTCGCGGATCGAATCCGCTTGAGCGCGGAACTGCGCGATTTCGTCGTTCGGGAGATGCGAATTGAACATGGTTTCCCAGCGGCGGCGAACGTCGTCAGGTTGAAACGCGTAAAGAACGCATCCCGACGCCGATCTCGGCACCGGACGACGGTAGCCGATACGCACGGAGAAACCGAGAAGCTCCGCGGATTCGATGCGAGCGACGACGACGATGTCGCCGAGGCTGTGCATCGCAAGATGGCACGATTGGCCGACGGCTTCCGCGAGCTGCCGCATGACGGGAAGCGCGATTTCGAGAAGTGTCCTGGTCCGCGGCTGCTGCATCCCGAGCGAGAAGAGCCTGTCGGTGAGCCGGTACCCCTCACCGCCCGATTCCTGCTCTATATAGCCGCGATGCTCCAACACCTGCACCATGCGGAACAATTCGCCGTGCGAACGGCCAAGCTCCTTGACGATGGCAGTGAGCGTCATCGGCTCCGTCTCGGCCGCGAGCAGCTCGAGCACGTCGAGACCCTTCTCGAGCGCAGGAGCGCGATAGCGCGAGCTATTTTCCTGCACCTTGCCCCCTTCGCGGTTCACACCCTCTCCTTTGCATCACGCCGGCGGCCGAGCACAATAGAAACCGGTTACACGATCGTTTCGCTGGTGAACATGCTTTTCACGACCGGACAGTGCCGTTAAGCCAGTCAACGGAGGGAGAAGTTTTCATGATCAGCGCTGTTCAGATCGTGCATTCAGACCGGAGTTCGTCGTGAGCGATTCCACGACTCCGCCCGCGAAGCGGCCGATCGTCCCGATCATCCTGATCGTCAGCCTCTTCTTCCTGTGGGGGATGGCGAACAACCTCAACGATCCACTGATTAAGCATTTCAAGAAGCTGTTCACGCTGAGCGACTTCGGCTCGGGGCTGGTGCAGTCCGCCTTCTACCTCGGCTATTTCCTCTTCGCGATTCCGGCCGCGCTGTTCATGCAGCGCTTCAGTTACAAAGCCGCGGTCATTTTTGGCCTGATCCTCTACAGCGCCGGAGCGTTGCTCTTCTATCCGGCCGGCGAAATGCAGAGCTACGGCTTCTTCCTTGCCGCGCTGTTCGTCATCGCCAGCGGACTGGCGTTCCTGGAAACGTCGGCAAACCCGATGGTCGCGACGCTCGGCCCGCCCGAGGACTCGGAACGCCGGCTCAACTTCGCGCAGTCATTCAACCCGCTCGGTTCGATTGCCGGCGTGTTCATCGGCAAGACCTTCATTCTTTCCGGTATCGAATATACGCCCGAGCAGCTGGAGGCGATGAGCCCTCAGGCGATTGCCGCCTGGCATGGACGCGAAGCCGCCGCTGCAGAGATGCCGTACGTCGTCATCGGTGTCGGCGTACTCGTTTGGGCAGTGCTGATCGCCCTCACACGTTTCCCCGCTCCGGCGACCAGCCATGCGGAAGGGATCGGTAATCTTGGCCGCTTCGGCGAACTGCTCCGCCGTTCCCGCTACATGCTCGGGGTCTTCGCGCAATTTTGCTACGTCGGCGCGCAGGTTGGCATCTGGAGCTATACGATCCGCTATGTGCAGGCGGAGGTTCCCGGCACGTCCGAGAAAACGGCGGCCGACCTGATCATCGTTGCGCTCGTTCTATTCGCTCTGGGGCGGTTCATCGGGACCGCGCTGATGCGCTCCATTGCCCCGCTCCGCCTGCTGGCCATCTTCGGCGTCGTCAACGTCGTGCTGTGCGCCATCGCGGCGATCGTCGGCGGCACGGTCGGCCTTGGAGCGCTGACGTTGTCGAGCTTCTTCATGTCGATCATGTTCCCGACGATCTTCGCCGCCTCGATCCGCGGTCTTGGCGATCTCACGAAGCTGGGCGCGTCGCTGATCGTCATGGCGATCATCGGCGGGGCGGTGTTTACGGCGTTGATGGGCCTCGTCTCTGACGTAACCGGACATATCCGTTTCGCGATGATCGTTCCGTTGGCTTGCTTCGGCGTAGTTGCAGCTTTCGCCGCGGCGATGCGGCGCGGGCGGGAAGCGGAACAAGCGCAGGCGTGATCGACTCCCACGTTCACTTGTGGCGTATCGGGCAGAACGGCTGCACCTGGCCGACGCCCGATCTCGCACCGATCTACCGCGACTTCACGTTCGATGATCTGCGTCAGGTCACACAAGCAGCAGGCGTGGAGCAGGTCGTCCTGGTGCAGAGCCAGGAAGACGATTCAGATACGTCCTGGCTCTTGTCGCTCGCTCGAGATCCGCTTGTTGCGGGTGTGGTGGGCTGGATCGATTTAGCGAAAGAGGAAGCCGCGACGTCGATCGGTCGTCTCGCTTCAAACCCGAAGCTCCGCGGTCTGAGACCGATGGTCCAGGAACGCGAAGCGGATTGGTACGACACCCCCGAGCTCGATCCCGCCTTCTCGGCCATGACGGCGCTTCAGCTCGTGCTCGATGCGCTCATCCGTCCGCAGCATCTGCCCTCGCTGTTGAGGCTGACGCGGCGCCATCCCGACCTCAGCATTGTCATCGACCATGCTGCCAAGCCAGTGGTCTCCGATCTGGATTCCTGGTCCGAGCAGATCGACCTGCTCGCGCGACTGCCGAACGTCGCCTGCAAGCTCTCGGGTCTCCTGACCGAGCTCCCGCCCGGCGCACCGGCAGACACGGTTGCTCCGATCTTCGACCGGCTGTGGAATGCGTTCGGCGCCGAGCGGCTGCTCTGGGGCAGCGATTGGCCGGTGCTCAGACTCGCGGGGGATTACGCCAGCTGGCTCGAGCAGTGCAGGCGGCTGGTTCCCTCGATTCACCACCAGGCGGTCTTCGACACCAACGGCCGCCGCATTTACGGGATTCAAGAATGAAGCTTGTTCGTTACGGACCACCGGGCCGGGAGCGCCCTGCCCTGCTCGACGCCGAAGGTCGGATGCGCGATCTCAGCGCGCACGTCGCCGACATTTCCGGCGCGACGATCGGGCCGAATAGTCTCTCCGCGCTGGCGGCACTCGACCCTGCATCCCTGCCTCTCGTCGAGGGCGAACCGCGCCTCGGTCCATGCATTGGCTCCGTCGGCAAGTTCCTGTGTATCGGTCTCAACTATTCCGACCATGCAGCTGAGACCGGCGCGGTGGTGCCGCCGGAGCCCGTGCTGTTTACCAAAGCGACGAGCGCGATCATCGGTCCGAACGACGACGTGCGTATTCCGCGCGGATCGAAGAAGACCGACTGGGAAGTTGAGCTTGGCGTCGTGATCGGCAGCACCGCGAAATATATCAGCGAGAGCGACGCTCGCCGGCACATCGCCGGCTATTGCGTCATCAACGACGTGTCCGAGCGGGAATTCCAGCTTGAACGCCACGGCACCTGGGACAAAGGCAAGGGTTGCGACACGTTCGGTCCGATCGGCCCTTGGCTCGTCACTTCCGACGAGGTCGGCGACCCAGGCAATCTCGCTATGTGGCTGGAGGTCAACGGCCACCGCTACCAGGACGGCTCGACGGCCACGATGGTCTATAAGCCCGCTTTCCTGGTCAGCTACATCAGCCAGTTCATGAGCCTGCAGCCGGGCGACGTGATCTCCACCGGGACACCGCCCGGTGTTGGCATGGGACAGAAGCCCCCTGTGTACCTCAAGGCCGGCGACGTCATGCGGCTGGGCATCGAAGGGCTCGGCGAGCAACGCCAAAACGTGCTCGCCGATTAGCCCAAACTCGAAAACGGGAGCTTAAGTAAGCTGCTCCGGCGGCAGTGCGTTCGTCGGCTTCGATCCCCACAGGGCGTAGAAGAGCACGTAAAGCGCGCATCCCGCAGGCACCAGAAAACCCCAATGCAGGCCGTAAAGATCGCCGATCTTGCCCTGCACGGACGCGAGCGCACCACCGGCGATCGACATGATCAGCAGTCCAGAACCTTCCTCGGTCAGCGGCCCGAGGCCACGGATCGCGAGTGCGAAGATGGTCGGAAACATCAGTGAGATGCCCAGCCCGACGGTGATGAGCCCATACATCGCGGCTGGGCCTGGCACGAACACCGCCGTGAGCGATCCCAGGATCGCGATGGTCGCGAACAGCGCCAGCACGCGCTCGGGAGCGATGCTGCGCATCAGCGCCGCAGCGGCGAACCGCCCGACCATCATCCCGCCCCAGAACATGATGAGATAGGTCGCCGCCTGATCCTGCGGAATGTTGGCGACGCTCGGCTGCGAAACGAAGTTGATGAAATAACTGCCGACGCAAATCTCCGCGAGGACGCAGAGCGCAATCCCGACGCAGCCAAGGATCAGGTTCCGGTGATTCCAAAGCGATAAATGCTGGCGCTGCTCGGCCGCGATGCGGCGTGTGGACGCCCCCAGCTCGGGCAGCTTCGCCCGCGCGATTAGGACGGCGAGAATCGCCAGCACGACCGCCACGATCAGGTACGGCAGCTCAGTAGCATGGGCATCGGCCATACGTTGCGCGTGGGTCAGCTGAGTGCCCTGTGCCGCCGTCCCCGCAGTCGTGCGCGCGAGAATCAGATACTTGCCGAAGACGATTGCGAGTACGTCGCCCGTGGTGTTGAACGCCTGGACGAGGGTCAGCCGAGCTTCTGAGCTCTCGGGCGGGCCGATCACTGCGACATAGGGATTGGCCGCGACCTGGAGCAACGCGATCCCGCACGAAACCACGAATAGCGACGCGATCGTCACAGGGTACGAAATCAGATAAGCGGCAAGGATCATGCCCAGCGAACCGGCGGTCATCACCAGCAAGCCGGTGGTCAACGCGCGCTGATAGCCGATGCGCTCAATCAGCTTGGCCGCAGGAATCGAAGCGAGGAGATAGCCGATGAACCAAACGGATTCGATCAGGCCGGTCTGGAAGTAGCTGAGCTCGAACACGCTTCTGAGGTGCGGCAGCAGCGTGCCGTTGATGACGCTGATGAAGCCCCACATGAAGAACAGAGTCGTAAGGAGCGCCAGCGCCGGGCCGTAACGCGGCACCGAAGATCCTTGCACCGTAGCCGACGTCGCTGTTGCCGGTCCTGCCATCATCGATTCTCCCATCCGAGTAATGCAGGAATAGTCCGACTAATCCTTCCCGCGCAAGCGGTCTCCTCAGGCCTCGGGCGCGCGCTCGATGTCCTCTAGCGCACCGGTGACCAGCACCCGCATCGCCTCCCTCGCCCGCTCTACATCGCCCTCCGCGATGGCGTCATAAACATCAACGTGGAACGGCAGAGGATCGCGCGGCAGCTCGCGGCCCCGCTGCTTGTATACCGTGGTCCAGGCAACGGCTGCCGCAATTCCCGCGCTAAGCGCGATCAGCGCGTCGTTGCGGGTGGCGTGAAGCAGCGCAGAATGGAACTGCCGGTCCCCCTGCCTGCCCTCTTCGGTGGCGAGCGTGTGACGGCGCATCAGCGCCAGCCCCGACTTCATCTGCTGAAGATCCTCGCGCGACCGGCGCTCCGCGGCGAGCGCCGCGGACGCGGGCTCGATGATCCCGCGCAACTCAAACAGACTATCGATAAGCCGCTGATCCGGTTCGCGCGCGAAGGCCCAGGCAAGGACATCCGGATCGAGCAGGTTCCAGCGATCGCGCGGCAACACACGTGTTCCTGCCTTGGGTCGGCTTTCCACCAGTCCCTTGGCGATCAGAGTCTGGACGGCTTCGCGATAGGCGGCGCGCGACACGCCGAGCGATTCCGTCGCCATGGCTTCGGTCGGGAGGTTCGCGCCGGCCGGATAATCACCGGCCAGAATGTCCGCGCCAAGCTTGCGCGCGATCGCACCATGAAGGCGCCGGCCAGTTCCATGTCGCGTCGTGCTCTTGGCGGTTGCGTCCAGTCTGACCTCCCCGAAAAAAGCTGGCGTTCGCTATAAGTCTGACTAATTAGCAGTGCAATGAGCGGCGAATCTCTTCACCAATCCAACCCGGCGCAATAGAGCGATGACGCTTAGACTCTTGCAGCATCGGGCTGATGATGGAAAGCGGTCGGTCGTCGCGAACGACGGCCACTCGGCGCGGTTCGTGAGCGGCGTCAGTTCAACGCGCGAGCTAGCACTGCACGCGATCGAATCCGGCGTGGGCATCGCTGATGTGATCTCTCGCCTTGGTCGCGGCGCTGAGATCAATCCCGCCGCCGAGTTGGAGGCCGGTAGGATCATCGCGCCGATCGACCATGAGGATCCCGCTCACCTTCTCATGACCGGCACGGGCCTCACCCACCTCGGCTCGGCCGACGCGCGCGACCAGATGCACAAGATGTCGGCTACCGAGAAGCAAACGGATTCCATGCGCATGTTCCTGGAAGGCGTCGAGCGCGGCAAGCCGGCCGACGGCGAGACCGGCTGCCAGCCCGAATGGTTCTACAAGGGCGACGGATCGCAGCTCGTTGGCCCGGGACAGCCGCTCGCCATGCCGTCATTCGCGCAAGATGCGGGCGAAGAGCCGGAGCTGGCCGGAATCTATCTGATCGGCCCTGACGGCGTGCCGTGTCGCATCGGTCTGTGCCTCGCCAACGAGTTCAGCGATCACGTGACCGAACGCCACAACTATCTGTGGCTGGCCCATTCGAAGCTTCGCCAGGCCTCGCTCGGCCCCGAGCTTCTCGTCGGCTCGCCGCCCGACCATGTCGAAGGCAAGAGTCGCATCCGCCGAAACGGCGCAACCGTCTGGGAGAAGCCTTTTCTCTCGGGCGAGGCGAATATGTGCCACAGCCTTTCGAACCTCGAATGCCACCATTTCAAATATGCTCAGTTCTGCCGCCCGGGAGACATCCACGTCCATTTCTTCGGAACGGCGACTTTGTCGTTCAGCGACGGATTCCGGACCGAGCCGGGCGACGAGTTCGAGATCGAGGCGAGTCCGTTCACGCTGCCGCTGCGCAATCCGCTGATGCGATCAGAGGAGCAGCAGCCAGTCGTGCGGGTTCTGTAAACAGGGGGAAGATGGTCATGAGCTGGAGAGTGGCAATGGTCGGTTTCGTAGGCGCCGGGATGATTGCAGGGTCCGCCAATGGAGCCACCGCCAAGCGCGAGCCTTTTGGCACTCTGCCCGACGGGACGCCGATCGAATCGGTGGTTCTGACCGGAGCCAATGGCGTCAGCGCGCGAATCATGACGCTCGGGGCAACGCTCCAGGCGCTGAATGCCCCGGATCGTTCCGGCCACGTCGCCGATGTGACCCTCGGCTATGACGACGCGCGCAGTTACGTCGAGCATCCGAACTATTGGGGCCAGACGATCGGCCGTTATGCGAACCGCATCGCCGGCGGCCGTTTCACCCTTGACGGCAAGACGTACCAGCTGCCGCTCAATGACAAGACCAACTCTCTGCACGGCGGAACGGTCGGGCTCGACAAGCGCGTCTGGCAGATCGTCGAAGTGAGCGACAAAGGCGGCGTTGCGAAGGTCGCGCTGCAGACGGTGAGCCCGGCCGGCGATCAGGGCTATCCCGGCAATCTGACCGTCACGACCACCTACACGCTGGACGACCGCGGCTCGCTGACGATCGACATGGACGCGAGCACCGATGCGCCGACCATCGTCAATCTCACCAACCACGCGCTGTTCAACCTCGCCGGCGAAGGCGCGCCAAGCGGCGCTCTCGGCCACCGGATGACCGTCGCCGCCCACCGCTACACCCCGGTCAACGCGGCGCTGATCCCCACAGGCGAGCTGCGCGACGTTACGGGCACGCCGTTCGACTTCACCAAGGGTCGCATCATCGACGAGGTCGTCCGCGACGGACGCGATCCGCAGATCGTCATTGGCCGCGGAGTCGACCACAATTTCGTTCTCGACGCCGGCAAGACTCGCGATCCGAAGCTCGCCGTCCGGCTTGAGGATCCGCGCTCGGGCCGGGTGCTCGAAGTGCTAACGGACCAACCGGGAATCCAGATCTATACCGGCAACTTCCTCGACGGCACGTTCGTCGGCAAGAACAAGCATGTCTACCGCATGGGCGACGGCATCGCGCTCGAACCGCAGGTCTTCCCCGACACGCCCAACAAGCCTGCGTTCGGATCCGCGCGCGTCGATCCTGGCAAGCCCTATCACCACCGCATGATCTATCGCATGTCGGTCACGAATTCGACGAACGCATCCCCAGAAAGAGGACAATGACCGACACGCCTAAGCGCGAGCTCCGCTCGCGCGCCTGGTTCGACAATCCCGAAAACGTCGACATGACCGCGCTCTATCTGGAGCGCTACACGAACTATGGCATCTCGCTGGAGGAGCTTCAGTCGGGCAAGCCGATCATCGGCATTGCCCAGACCGGCAGCGACCTGATGCCGTGCAACCGGCATCACCTGGTTCTCGCTCAGCATGTGAAACAGGGCATTTACGCGGCCGGCGGCATTCCGTTCGAATTCTCGATCCACTCGATCCAGGAAACCGGCAAGCGTCCGGCCCCGGGCCTCGATCGCAATCTTACATACCTCAGCCTTGTCGAGATCCTCTACGGCTACCCGCTGGATGGCGTCGTTCTGACGATCGGTTGCGACAAGACGGTGCCGGGCTGCCTGATGGGTGCCGCGACGGTGAACATCCCCGCGATCGCTCTATCCGTCGGACCGATGCTCAATGGCTGGTTCGAGGGCGAGCGCACCGGATCCGGAACCATCGTGTGGAAGGCGCGCGAGCTGCTCGCGACCGGCGAGATCGATGCGAAGGGCTTCATCGAACTAGTCGCAAGCTCCGCGCCGTCGACCGGCTTCTGCAATACGATGGGCACGGCGACGACGATGAACTCGCTGACCGAGGCGCTGGGCATGTCGCTCCCCGGCTCGGCGGCGATCCCCGCGCCGCACCGCGACCGCCAGGAATGCGCGTACCGCACCGGCCTCCAGATCGTCGAGATGGTGCATGCCGACCGCAAGCCGTCCGACATCATGACGCGCGAGAGCTTCATCAACGCCATTCGCGTGAATTCGGCGATCGGCGGCTCGACCAACGCGCCGATCCACCTGCAAGCGGTGGCGCGGCACCTGGGCGTGGAGCTCAGCATCGACGATTGGCAGGAATATGGTCTCAATATCCCGCTGCTCGTGAACCTGCAGCCCGCGGGCGAATATCTGGGTGAGGATTATTACCGCGCAGGCGGAGTCCCCGCCGTCGTCAACCAGCTGATGGGCGAGGGCCTGATCTTCGACGATGCGCTGACCGCCAACGGCAAGTCGATCGGCGAGAATTGCCGCAATGCCCGGATCAAGAGCGAAGAGGTTATTCGGCCCTTCGACCGGCCGCTAATGCAAGAAGCCGGCTATACCGTGTTTCGCGGCAACCTGTTCGACTCCGCGATCATGAAACGCTCCGTCATCTCGGACGAATTCCGTCAGCGATATCTTTCCAACCCCGAGAACCCGGACGCGTTCGAAGGTCCGGTGGTCGTGTTCGATGGACCTGAGGACTATCACAAGAAGATCGACGACCCGGCTACAGGTATTACCTCTGAGACCATCCTGGTCATTCGGGGCGCCGGCCCGATCGGTTACCCCGGAAGCGCCGAGGTCGTGAACATGCGCCCACCGGCCTATCTGATCGAACAGGGAGTACATAGCCTGCCCTGCGTCGGCGACGGCCGCCAATCGGGAACGTCCGGCAGCCCGTCGATTCTCAACGCTTCGCCTGAGGCGGCGGCGGGCGGAGGACTGGCCCTGCTCAGGACGGGGGACCGAGTTCGCATTGACCTCAACACCGGGAGCGCCGACGCGCTGGTGGACGCGGCGGAATGGGAGCGCCGGCGCCAGGAGCTGCAAGCTGCAGGCGGTTATTCCTACCCTGCCTCGCAAACGCCGTGGCAGGAAATCCAACGTCGATATGTCGGACAGATGGGCGAAGGAATGATCCTCGAAGGCGCGGAGTCGTATCAGCGGATCGCGCAAACCCACGGAGTTCCGCGCGACAGCCATTAAGTCGGGGATCGTGCCTCGTGATCAGTGGGCTGGCGGAGTTCCCGGTAGCGGATAGGCGACGATCAAAGTCAGGGGTTCCCTTCCCCGTTGACCGATCCCGACGTTTGCGCCGGAATAGAGATACGCGGCCATTCCGGGCTTCAGCTGCGCCCGCTTCCCATCCGAGACAACTTCGCCCTCTCCCGAAAGCACGTAATAGACTTCGTCGTGCGCGATGAGGTGCTCGCCGATTGCGGCGCCAACGTGCAATATGCGTTTACGAAACTCCATCGTCCGGTTCGGCACCGCGTCGCTGATGCGAAAAGCGGTGCTCATGCCGATCGAGCCGTGCGGTGGCGGCTCCTGTTTGACCACTTGCCGCTCGTCGACCACCACCATCGGTGGGGCCGCTGCGACGGCCAGTGCGAGCGCGATCAGCATAATCGTCACCCTTTCGGCTGCTGGATCACATCCACATGTTCGCCAGGATAATGTCCGGATCTGGGCTCCATCGTTTCGAGGTTCCACTCGGACTCGACGAAGGGCGCGTGGACTTCCTTTTGCGGGCGGAAACCGCCGACTTGCTTCTCATCGTCGATGATGTGCCCGCGCCCCTCGGCGACGTCGAACGTCACGCGAAGATCGTCGGCGTCGCGATCCCATGGCCGCGCACCGGCGTTTCTAAGCACATAAGTCTCGACCTGGTTCGCCGGCAGAACGTCGAGCCCGGCCGGCCAAGTCGGCGGCTGCTTCAGCTGCACGATTTTTGCGGGGCTGGTCGTGTACCGGCCGAACATCCGACGAGGCTCGCCGGTGCGGCCCACCGCGATATTGTCGCGGCCATAATATTCGAGATCGCCGACGCCGCCGATCGACAGGAATGCCGTATCCGGGAGCGTTGAAAAGCCGGCGCGGAAGACATTGCCGACGGCAGTGAGTTCGCCTGGCTGGTGCGGCTTTCCGGTCCACTCGAGGTCCATGAGGTTGTAGTGGATCGCCTGAGCGCCCGGATCGAAGATCACATTGTTGACGACCGCCGCGTGGACCCCGCCCTTGAGCAGCGGATTGCGCTCATAATTGTGGGCATAGAGGTTGCGATAGATGAGGATGTTGCTCGCATTGTCGTGGATCAACGATCCCTTCGAATGCTCGCCCTTGGGATGGCTGGCGTTGGCGAGTCCCTCCGCAATGATGTTGTTCGAATAAGTGATGTTGTGGGACGTGCCGCGACGCCAGTCGTCCGGCGTGTTGCCGGTGAAGCGCGGGCCAGATGCCGACAAATTCTCGTCGAGCGCCCAGGTCAGCGTGCAATGATCGACGATCACGTCATGCGCGCCGACCGTCGAGATTCCGTCCGATTCCCAGCTGAAGGGTGCCTGTCCGGATTTGCCGACGCGAAGGCGAATGTGCTGGATGATTACATCGTGGGTGGCGATATCGATCCCGCCGCGAATCAGCGTGAAGCCAGGCGACGGCGCGGTCTGGCCGGCAATGGTGAGATAAGGCTCGCGTATGGTCAGCGTGGCAAGGCCAAGGTCGACGGCTCCGGCGACTTCGAAAACGACGATCCGCGGCCCTTTTTGCTCGACCGCCCATTTGAATGAGCCCGGACCGGCAGCGTTGAGATTCGTAACTCGTACGATGCGGCCCCCGCGGCCGGCTTCGGTCTTGGTCCAGCCTTTGACAGGCGGTTCCGCGTGAGCGCTGAGCGGCAAAATCATCGCCAACAGGCAGACCAGAACCAGAGCTGCGATACGCTTCATCACCCCTCCCGCTAGCAGCGGCCGCAGTGCCACTTGACACCCAATGCGGCGCGAGTCACTGTCGTATGACACCGGTTACTCTGCCAAGAGCGGCCGGCAAAGAAAAGAACAATATCGCTGCGTCTGGGGAGAGAGCAGTCGGTGAGTGGCGACAGCGTAGACTCGTTGCCAAACACCCCTCCAAATCCCCGAGTTTGTCGCGTCAAGACACCGGTGTCATCACGGTGGCGCGCCAAGAAAAGGGGAGAGGGAATGAACGGTAATGGATTGGTTGAGCAGCGTCGCTTTGCTGCCGGGCGCCTCATGAATGCGGCCTCGCTCGCGGCAGTCGTCGCGGCGCTGATGGCTTCTCCGGCGATGGCGCAGACGCAGCCGGCTAGTTCCGCGGCCGCTCCCTCGCAAGGCGACGGTGCGGCTCAAGCGGCGGCACCCGGAGCGCAGGCAGACAGCGCGGCCGCTGCGACTCAGCAACAGGAAGCGCAAACGCAGAGTCAGGCGATCGTGATCACCGGCTTTCGCCGCTCACTGAACGCAGCGCTCAACATCAAGCGCGACTCGGTTGCGCAGGTCGACGCGATCGTCGCCGAGGACATCGCCAAGTTCCCCGACCAGAATCTCGCCGAGTCGCTGCAGCGCATTCCGGGTATCTCGATCCAGCGCGATGGGGGCGAAGGCCGCGCGATCACCGTCCGCGGTCTCGGCGCGCAATTCACCCGCGTCCGCGTGAACGGCCTCGAAACGGTGGCCACCTCCACGGATGGCGCCTCCGCAAATCGCGACCGCGCCTTCGACTTCAACGTCTTCGCTTCCGAGCTGTTCACTTCGATTGTGGTCCACAAGACCGCGGAAGCGTCGCTCGACGAGGGTTCGCTCGGCGCGGTGGTCGACCTCAACACAGGGAACGCCCTTGGCAACAAAAAGGGCTTCACGCTCGTCACCAACGCTCAGGCGACCTACAACGACCTCAGCAAGAACTGGGGCCCGCGACTCTCCGGTCTCATCGGCTGGAAGAACGACGCCGGAACCCTCGCCGTGCAGGCGTCGGCAGCCTATCAGCACACCGACACGCTCGAGCTCGGCAACAACAGCGTCCGCTGGGAACAAGCGCGGTTCGATTCCGTCGGCGGCGCTGGCTGCTGGTACAATACTACCGGAAGCGCCCAGACTCGTACGCTGGTTTACACGACGCCGCGCCCGACCGTCCTGGGCTCTTCGCCGGGCTCTTCGAATAGTGGCGGCAGTTTTAATCCGGCTGGCGCCAATGGCCAGTGCGGCCAAGTGGCCCTCGCCTTCGCGCCGCGCATTCCGCGCTACGGCGAGGTTCGCCACGACAGAAAGCGTCTTGGTCTGACGGGAAGTGTCCAGTTCCAGCCGACAGACGCGACGAAGATCTCGATCGACGCCCTCTACTCGGACTTCAAGGAGGACCGCGAGGAAAAGTGGGGCGAGGTGCTGTTCCGCAGCAACCAGCGCCGGATCGACGTCATCAACTATCAAATCGATCCAGATACAAACAATCTGGTCAGCGGTACCTTCAACGATGCCTGGGTTCGCACCGAACATTATCTCCGAAAGTCCGAGACCAAGTTCCACCAGATCGGCGCCAATTGGGATCAGGACCTGACGGACCGGCTCCGGTTCACTCTTCTTGGAGGCCTGTCAAAGTCAGACGCGAACATCCCGGTCGAGACCACGATGATCTTCGATAATCGTACCGCCCAAGGTTACCAGTACGACTACACGAACATGTGGGAGCCCACGCTGACGTTCGGGACGAGCATGACCGACCCAGCGAACTTCCAGCTCGCCGAAATTCGCGACCGGCCGTCGAATGTGACCAACAAGTTCAGGACCGCGCAGCTGCGCGGTGAGTGGGACGCGTTCGATGGCGTTCAGCTGAAAGCGGGCGCAGTCTATCGCCGCTTCGATTTCCAGGCGACCGCCTTCACCCGCGACACGGCTGTGTGCGGCGCGAGCGGCCCAGACCTGGTGCTCGGCGGTCCAGCCAACGGCGGCGTCACTTGCTCGGCCACCGTTTATGGCTTCCCGGTGACCTCCAGCCTGGCGGATACCTTCAAGCTCGGCGATGCAGGTCAGCCTTCCGGCACGACCGAGCAGTGGTTGATCGCGAACTTGCCGGCGACGACCGAATTCACCGGACTCTACAACCGACCGCTTGCCGTTGACGTCGGCAACAACCGGAGCGTTCGGGAGGAAGACAAGGGCGGCTATGGGGAGGTGGACTTCAAGGGTCACCTCGTCGGTATGCGTTTCGCGGGCAATCTCGGCCTGCGCTACGTGAAGACTGATCAGACCTCGACCGGTCTGGCGGCTGGCCTCCCGGTGACAATCAAGCGCAGCTATGACGACTGGCTGCCGGCGCTCAATCTGGCGGCTTATCCGACCAGCAACGTCATCGTGAGAGCGGCCGTGGCTAAAGTCATGACCCGGCCCTCGCTCGGAAACTTGACACCCGGCGGTTCCGCTGACGGTTTCAACCTGCGCATCACTCAAGGGAACCCGTTCTTGGAGCCCTACCGCGCGACCAACTACGACCTCGGCTTCGAATGGTATTTTGCCAAGGAGTCGATCTTTTCCGTGGCGCTGTTCCGCAAGGACGTGAAGAGCTTCCCGGTTTCCCAGCCGATCACCGGCGTGTCATTCGACAGCACTGGCCTACCCGTGTCGGTTCTCGTACCCTCCTCTCCCGCCGCGCTGGATCCTGCGCTCCGCGCGGCGCCGGTCTGGACCCTCAACACCACGGTCAATGGCGCCGGAGCGAAGCTCAACGGCGTGGAAATCGGAATTCAGGGACCTTTTCGGTTCCTTCCCGGCTTCCTTCGCAACTTCGGCGGCATCGCCAACGTCACGTTAGTCAATTCCCACGCAACCTATCGGGTAACTCAGGGTGTCGCCGGCTTCTGCACGGCGGCAATGGCCAACGATCCCGACCCGACGAAACGGTGCACCTTGGGTAATTACCTCCCTGCCGTGTCCGTGGACCGCAAGTCGACCTTCTTCGGCCTGTCGAAGCGCGCCTTCAACGGAACGCTCTATTACGACGACGGCAAGCTCAGTGTCCGCGGATCGCTCAGCTATCGCGGCGGTTTCGTCGACCAGAACAGTGGCACCGGAAACGTGTTCGAGGGTTACAAATCGACGATCAACGTCGACGCGGCGATTCGGTACAAGGTCACGCCCCGCATTGAGTTGTCGATCGACGGCATCAATTTGACTGACGATTATCGCGACCGTTGGACGGACATCGATACCGAACGCAATTATGAGCACAACCACTTCGGGCGCACCTTCATTTTCGGGGTGAGCTATCGCCTCTGATTGTATCAATGCCTCCCCAGGGGCCGGAGTGACGGAGCCCGGCCCCATCTCTGGTTAATCGATGGACAGACGGACAAGTCTCAAGCTGATTGCTGGCGGTGCGGCGGGTCTGGCCGGCTCGCCGATTGCCGACCACGCATCGTACGCATCTTCGTCGCTCGACCCATATGCGCACATGCTCTGGGGCCCGGGCTTCGAAGGGCAGCGGCCGACGCTCTATTCGGCGCGTTCGAGTGAGGCGCGCTTCGCCAACTTCACCTATCGCGCACTATGACGCTCGACCGCCGCGCACTTCTTCTGGGATCCTTGGCCGCCGGGGTGGCGACTAGTGCCGCCGCACAAGCGCGCCCGCCGTCGACCACAGAATCGCACTGGTTGACCATTCCCGACCCGACCGAGACGATTGATCTTTGGCCAGGGCTGCCCCCTGGCGCGCCGGCTAAACTTCCGGTCGAAACGGTGCACGAACGCAGCAAGGATCCGACCTTCAACGACCGCTATGTCCTTGGCATTGCCCGCCCCCGAATGACGGTGTTCCGGCCCGCCAAGCCCAACGGCGGAGCAGTGCTGATCTTCCCCGGAGGCGGCTACCGGTGGGTGGTCGTCGACAAGGAAGGTTATGAGATGGCGCGCTGGCTCGCCGCGCGTGGAATCACTGCGTTCGTGCTCTTCTATCGCTTGCCCGCCGAGGGCTGGCGATCCGGCCCCGACACGCCGCTCGCCGATGCGCAGCGCGCGATGCGTCTAATCCGCAGCCGCTCGGCCCAATTTGGGATCGATCCGAAGCGAGTGACCGCGACCGGCTTTTCGGCCGGCGGTCATGTCTGTGCAAGTTTGCTCACTCGCTTCGCCGCCGCCGTCTATCCGGCCGTGGACGCGGCGGACAGGCTGTCAGCCAGGCCTGACGCAGCGGCGCCGATTTACCCCGTGATCTCAATGAGCGCTCCGACCGCGCATGCGGGATCGCGCGGACAGCTGATTGGCGAACATGGGCCAACAACGCTTGAGCTCAAGTACAATCCGGCGCTCAACGTGCCGCCGGACGCGCCGCCAACGTTCTTGCTCCACGCCGAGGACGATCCTGCGGTCCCCGTCGCCAACACGTTGATGCTGCGCGAAGCCTTGCTTGCGGCCAAGGTACCTGTCGAAACGCATCTCTATCCCGACGGTGGGCACGGCTTCGGGCTCCGGCTGTCGAAGGGCCACTCGGTCGAGGGCTGGCAGGAGGTCCTCTGGGCGTGGGGAGTGAAGCGGCGGCTGTTTGTCGCCTGACGGCTCACCAGTCGTGCATCGTCCCGTCTTCGAGGCGGTTCACCGGGAGATAGGCGCGCCGGTACGGATATGTGGCCGCCAGATCCTCGTCGATGTCGACGCCGAGGCCGGGCTGTTCGCCCGGATGCAGATAGCCGTCATTGAACGTGTAGGCGTGCGGGAAGACGGCATCGGTCTCATCCGTGTGCCGCATATATTCCTGGATGCCGAAGTTCGGCACCGAGAGGTCGAAGTGCAGCGCCGCGGCCATCGCCACCGGAGATAGATCGGTCGCGCCGTGACACCCTGTTCGGACGCCGAACATATCCGCGAAGCTTGCGAGGCGGCGAAGATGCGTAATTCCACCCGCATGGACGACCGTCGCGCGAATGTAGTCGATTAGTTGCTCCTGAATGAGCTGCTTCGCGTCCCAGACCGAATTGAAGATCTCGCCGATGGCGATCGGCGTGGTGGTGTGCTGACGGATCAATCGCAGCGCGTCCTGATTGTCGGCGGGAGTAGGATCCTCGATCCAGAAGGGCCTGTACGGCTCCAGGTCCTTACCGAGGCGCGCCGCCTCGATCGGCGTCAGACGATGGTGGAGGTCGTGCAGCAAATGCACATCCCAGCCCAGGCTCTCGCGTGCCTTCGCGAACAGCTCTGGCACCACCCGCATATATTTGGACGATGACCAGACATTCTCGCTCGGGAGGTCGGCGTCGGCCGGCTCGTAGAACATCCGGTCTTTCGACACACCATAGGTGGATGGCAGGCCCGGAACGCCGCACTGCAGGCGGACGGCCTTGTAGCCCAGTGCAAGGTATTCGCGCGCCGCCGCGATGGTGTCGTCGATCGTCTGACCGTTGGCGTGGCCGTAGACCATCACGCCTTTGCGCGCCGCACCTCCGAGCAACTGATAAAGCGGAAGTCCGGCGACTTTGGCCTTGATGTCCCAGAGCGCCGTGTCCACGGCCGCGATTGCGCTCATGGTCACAGGGCCGCGCCGCCAATAGGCACCGCGATAGAGATACTGCCAAATGTCCTCGATCTGGTGGGCGTCGCGCCCGATCAGACAAGGGACAACATGATCGCTTAGGTAGCTGGCAACCGCGAGTTCGCGCCCGTTGAGGGTGGCATCACCTACTCCCGTGTGCCCATCCTTCGTCTCAATCTTGAGCGTGACGAAGTTGCGCCCCGGAGATGTAACGATGACGCGTGCAGAAGTGATCTCGCTCATTCTTGACGCGCCTGTCAGAGCCGCTGCTGTTGCGTCAAGCGTTTGCGAGCTTTGCCTCGTCGAGACGGGGGCTCAGCAGCTGAATTATCAGGAGCGCGATCAGGTACACAGAACCAGCGACCGCGAAGATCAGCCCGTAGCTGCCGATCCGCTCGAGCACCTGTCCGATGTAGAGCGAAAAGATCATCCCGCCGATGGCGCCGGCGGTCCCGCCGATACCGATCACCGACCCCACAGCCTTGCGTGGAAACGTGTCCGACGGCAGCGTGTAGAGGTTCGCCGACCAGGCCTGGTGCGCGGCCGTCGCAAGGCTGATGATCGCGACCGCAGCCCACAGATTGTCGACATATTGCGCGAAGAAGATCGGAGTCACCGCGATCGCGCAAATTAGCATCGTCGTTTTGCGCGCCGCGTTGATCGACCAGCCGCGGTGGATCAGGCGCGACGACAGCCAGCCGCCGGCGATCGAGCCCAAGTCCGAGATGACGTAGATGACGACCAGCGGCGGTCCGAAGGTCTTGAGGTCGAGCCCGTGCCGTTTCACCAGGAAGTCGGGGGTCCAGAAGAGGAACATCCACCAGATGGGGTCGGTGAGGAACTTACCGATCGCAAAGGCCCAGGTTTCCCTGGAGCGGAGCAGCCGCAGCCAGGGAACCTTGGCGACCGGATCGGCCGGATCGCTCTCGATATAGGCCCGTTCGGCGGGCGAGAGACGTTTGGACTCGCTCGGCCGACGATAGATGGCGAGCCAGGCGATGAGCCAGACCAGGCTCACGGCGCCAGTAATCACGAATGCCGCCCGCCAGCCGTAGGCCAATGTCAGCGCTGGGACTATCAGCGGGGTGATGATCGCGCCGACGTTGGCGCCGGCGTTGAAGATGCCAGTCGCGAGAGCCCGCTCCTTCTTGGGGAACCATTCGGTGACGGCCTTGAGGCCGGCGGGAAAGTTGCCGCTCTCGCCGATGCCGAGCAGGAAACGAACCAGCGCGAAGCCGAAGACGGAACGAACAGCGCCATGAAGCATATGGGCGCCGGTCCAGATCACGAAAGCCGCGGCATAGCCGAAGCGCGCGCCAACGCGGTCCACGATATTGCCGAAGACAATGTAACCGATCGCGTAGGCCAGCTGAAAATAGAAGACGATGTCGGCATAGGTCGTCTCGTGCCAGCCGAACTCATCCTGGAGCGTCGGCTTCAACAGGCCGATCATCTGCCGGTCGACATAGTTGATCGCCGTCGCTGCGAAGAGGAGCGCGACGATCACCCAGCGCACGCGTCCTACCTTCAACGCCGTCGAGGCGTCGGTCATTTCTTCAACAACGCTCTTGGCCATGGCACACCCTCTTTGGTCCGGCGACGAAGCCTCACAACTTCAAAATCTGGGGAAACCGCTATCAGCGGCAACGCAAGCACGATCTATTCTGGTCGCGCCGCGAGCAGGCGGCAACGCACACTGAGACCCCTGTTGAAGTGGGCCTCTACTGCCTGCCCCGGATGCGCATCGTGGACGCCAGTGACCGCACCGGAAGAAATCCACTGACCGGGCTCTAGACTTATGCCCCTCTGTGCCATCAGCTCGAACAGGAAGCGCGCCGAGCCGAGCGCCCCCTCCGGAAAAGCCGACGCCCTGCCTGTCCCCACTTCGGCACCGTCGATAAGCGTAGTGACCGTCC
>Ga0070659_100000807_pt1 | contig 22823 bp, 21 predicted proteins | sample KBSC23metaG_FD_64666 | JGI IMG/M metagenome (GOLD analysis project Ga0070659, IMG submission 64666) | Corn rhizosphere microbial communities from Kellogg Biological Station, Michigan, USA - KBS C2-3 metaG | ecosystem: Host-associated > Plants > Roots > Rhizosphere > Soil ... | reverse complement strand
GATCGTGATGTTGGGAATCATGAACAGCGGATAGGCGATGGCGAAGGTGACGAAGAGCCACCAGGCAAAGAACGTGCTGCCGCCGGCGATCGAGGTGAGGAAGGTGTAGTAAGGCGGCGCTCCGGCGAAGGGATACGCTTCCGTGTAGCTGAGGCCGTTAACGGCGACGAAGAAGTCGTGGCCGAACTTCCAGAAGAAGACGAGGCCGAGGATCACGGCGAGCCCGATATGGATGAAGGTCGCCAGGCTCATGATCTTCATCTGGGTCGTGTCCCGCGCCCGCCTCACCTCGCCGGAGATGTAGATCGAGAGCCATCCGTAAATCGAGAGGCCGGCGATCGCGGCCATCGCCGGCCAGGTCTGGTCGAGACTGAAACTCGGAGAGGGGTCGATCCCTTCCTTCTGGGCGTGAGCGAGGATGCCCTGGTAGCTGTCGTGTTCGCCGGTGACCGGGGCGGCGAACTGGTTAAAGCTGTGGATGAAGCCGCTGTGGCTCTTGAAGAGGAGGAAGACCAAAACACTGCCGAGGCCGACCATCGTCACCACCCAGAGGCTGTTCATGATCCGCGTCGTCCAGCGCCAACCGCCGGCCAGAAGCGCGGCCGAGAAGAGAATCACGCCGGTGCCGATCCCGAACTGCCACCATTTGCTCGTCGCCAGTTCTTCACCCGCGGTGACCAGAGAGGGGTGATCGCCGATCAGACCCACCGCGGTTAACGACGGGGCGAGGGCGACGGTGACGAAGGACTGGGCGATGAAGGCAATGACGAGGATCACGCCCGCGACCCAGAAGTAAGACGAGATGATGCCGAGCAACGGGTGGGTGACCCGGCCGACGAGGACGTAATCCCCACCGCTGCGCGGTATCGCCGAGGTGAAGAGCCCGTAACAGACGCAGAGCGCGATCGCCAGCACGAAGGCCATCGCGAACCCCAGCCAGAGCGAGCCACCGGGGAAGGCGGCGAGCGGAAAGATGAAAGCCGTGGTGGCGATGAAGACCACGGTCGGCTGCCCCGCCATGTTGAAGACGAAGGTCGAAAACGGGGAGACTTCCCGCACCAGCCCCGTGGCTTTGCGTGCGAAGGTCCCCTGCGGTGCTGCTCCGGTTGACACCGGCTTCTCCCCCAACTCGGTCATTCCTCTCCCTTTCGTTTTTGCATTAACCCGAGACCAGGTACTGATTGACCACACGGTCCGGCGCCAGATGCACCAAGCACCCATCCAGGTGCCCGCTACCGTAGTCGGAACCGGGGTTGATTGCCATCGTGCGGCCGATTCTCGTCACACCCTTGCTCTCGTGGATGTGACCGTGAAGGCTTAGGAGCGGCTGCGTCTCTTCGATGATCTGGCGAACGGCGGGGCTGCCAGTGGGGACCTCGTGCGGACGGCCCCCCTTCATCACGTAGCGCAGGTCCTCGTCCACCTCGAAGGCGGTGTCGAGGCTGCTCTCATAAGGCGGGACGTGGACGTTGAAAATCGCCCGGTGCGGGGTCTCGAGCTGGTCGACGAGGCGCTTCAGCCGCTCGTAGATCTCCTCCTCATCGAGCTCACGCGGGGTCCTCCACGGCGTCCGGTTGGAGTAGCCGAGGGAGACCATCTCGTGCGGGCCCATCCGCTGGATGCTTTCGTCGCAGGCGACGACAGAGGTACCCGAAGCGAGCACCGCGTCGATCGACCAGGGATCGTCGTTGCCGGGGATCACGTAGGCGAGGGTTTCGGTTCCGCCCAGGCGTTCGTCGGCGAACTCGACCCAGAGGCGCAGCTCGTCGAGCACCGCCCTCTCCATCGCCTCTTCACGCCAGGCGGTGTCTTCCGCCAACCGCTGCGCCTCATCTCGGTCGACGATCAGCGGGTACATGCCGTTGGTCGTGATCGCCAGCTGCATTTGGTCCAGCTCCTCGGCGGTGCGGGCGATCCGCTGCTCGCCAATCACCCGGGCGCTGTAGGAGCCGTCGCCCTCGCGGACGATCGGAACCAGGCCCTTGCCGGTCAGGTCTCCACCCATGACCAGGACGTCGGCCGGGTAGTGGGCGGCGGCGTTGACGAACTTCTTCCAGCAGACGCGTGACCCGTGCACGTCTCCCGCGTAGAAGAGGCGCGTAAGGCTCTGATTTTTTCGGCGTCTGAACATCCCCCTCGAGTTCCCTCATCCCGAATCATGCGGGATGGACACGACGACCGGTTGAGCGACCCTAACACCGCCCTAGTCAAGGTGTCCAGTGGTTGTTCAGGCGAGCTCACGGCGCAATAAGCGCAGTGCTGCCCCGGGATCGACGGAGGCGAGCAAGCCGGCGGCGGCAAGGACATAGTTGGCATCTATCTCCAGATCCGGATTACGCGGCGCGAGGGAACGCGGAGCTCGCCGTGCTAGCGCCTGGCGAAGGATCTCCATGCCATCCTCTCGATGTACAAAAACCCCGCCCGTACCGATAATCCGGGTGACCTCGCGGAGATCCGGGCCCTCGCGAACCAGGCTCGGCGGACCGCCTTCCCCTCGCGTCAACAACATCGTTCCGCAGTGGCGAATGACCGCGTGGGTGACGCAACCAACCGCCAATAGGCCGTCCAGTTGTGCCTCATCCGGGTACTCCGCAATCCACTCCGGATGCTCCGATCTATATAAGACGCTTTGTCTAATCGACTTCTCGTCAGCATCGGTGTTTTCGGCGATCCAGCGACTCTCGGCGGTGAGAACGCCAACGGCGCCGGCTCGCAGGCCAAGGTCTCCCTCAACCGTACGCAGGGTCAGCGGGGCGGGCAGGAGCGGACCCTCGATCCCCGGAGTGGCCGCCTCAGCTGCCCGGTCAGAGTGGATGTCAGTAGTCGCGCCGCCAACGTCGACGACCATCACATCCCCCACTCCGGGCTCGCCTCCCGCGCCGCGAGAGAGAAGACGGGTCGCTTCGAGCACCGCCTCCGGAGTCGGCATCTTCACCATCCGCTCGAACTCTGGACTGGCGCTGAGCCCCTTGCCGCCGATTACGTGCTCGAGGAAAACATGGAGGATCGCCTCGCGAGCGGACTCGATCTCCAGCTGGCCCAATCGCGGCATCACATTCGCCGCCACCGTGGCCTCGGTTCCCACCGCTCGCAGCAGCTCCGCCGCCTCCTCGGCCACCATCGCGTTGCAGGCAACGACGGCGTAGCCGCCCAGTTTCCGCGCGGCAAGACGACGGGCGTTCTCCAGGACCAGCTCGGCCTGGCCGCCGTCGGTCCCGCCGGCGAAGAGGATGATCTCGGGCCGCGCTGCCTCTAACTCATCGAGCTGCTCTAGGTCGAGATTGCCGGCGAGAACGGAGACGACCCGCGCCCCGGCGTTGAGTGCGGCCTGACGCGCCGCCGCCGCAGTGAGGTCGGCGACAAGGCCGACCGCCGCCACTCGCAAGCCGCCACCGGCGCTGGAGACCGCCAACTCGCTCTCGATTTCGATTGGCGCCCCGAGTGACTCCTTGGCGGCGGCAAGCGCGCCCGCGTAGCCCTCCATCAGGTCGGTATCGATGCTGGTTGGCGCCTCGGCGCGGGCGAGCAGCCTCCCCTCCTCGCGATCGACCAGGCTGAGCTTGGTGTAGGTGCTGCCGAAGTCCGCGAGCGCGACGACGCCCACGTGTTAGGCCGCGACGCCGCCGGCTCGCCGCTCGATCAGCGCCTCGACGAGGCGGTCGATCGTGCCGGGGGTCTCGATCCCAGTCGCGTTGAGATCAGCGCTGACGTCGATCGGGACGTCGGAGCCCTCGACGTCCTCGTTGAGGACGCCGCCCATGAAGATCGGCACCGAGCCCACCCCGGCACTCCGCAGCTCCTCCATCAGCCGCCGCCCGAAGGAGCGGGCGACACCGTTGTGGGTGGTGATCACGACCGCGTCGGCGTCGGTCTCGAGCACCGCCTTGACGATGTCCTCGGGATCGCGGTTGATGCCAAAGTCGATCACGTCGGTTCCCGCCGCTGCCAGCGACGAAGTGAGCAGGAACTCGGCGAACTCGTGCACGTCGGTCGAGGTGACAAGCACCTTCATCCCCCGGATCAGCTCCTCCTCCCCGCGCCGGTTCAACTCGGCCAAGAGGCGCTCACGCTCTTCCATCGTGTTCTTGACCAAGTCGGTTTCCAGCACCGGGCGGCGACCGCGCGGGAACTCGGGGTCGGCCTGGCCGGCCCCGAAGAGTTCCTCGCAGCGGGTGGAGCCGAGCCGTTTCGTCACCAGCAGCAGCTGCGCTGGGTCGCGGACGTCAATACCGGCGCCGGAGAGCCCTTGAATCACCGAGTCGAAGAAGGCCTTTCCGCCGCGCACGAGCTCGTCGCGCATCGACTCGATCTTGCCCCAGTCGACAACGGAGTCGACCAGGGGCACGTAGTCCTCGAGCCGGCGGCTGATCGTCTGTACCGTCGCCACCTCCCGCCAGGTGGGGATCCGTTCCGTCTCGGTCACGGGGACGGCAACCGGGGCGGTGCCGAGCCGGTAGCGGCTATCGACCATCTTCATGAAGAGGACATCGGTGTTGAGCACCGCCATGTTGGCGTCGAAGTCGGGGGTGTTGCCGATCGTGTCTCCCTGGTTGAAGGAGAACGGGACTTTGGCGGGGTTAACCGCGTCGAGCGCCAGCGTCACCGCCGACTTGATCACTGGGTTCTGGGTCAGCCCGCCCCAGGAGGGGGAGTAGGCGGCGCCGATCAGCTCTTCACTGATGTAGCGCTCGAGCATCGCCCAGCCGACGTAGTTGGCGTAGTCGTGGAAGACGCCTGGGTAGCCGTCCTCGAGGTAGGAGTCGAAGACGACGCCCTCGTCTTTGAAGGCCGCGAGCAGACCGGCCGCTTTAAGCACTGCCATCGTCTGGGTGATTTCGTCGTCCCAGTAGGGCCAGCGCCAGGAGTACTGCGAGAGGACGCCGATCGTGGTGATACCGGCCTGCAGCGCGTCGACCGCGTTTTCCAGCGACCCCGGCCCGCCAATCGAGTTGTCAGCGGCCTCGGGCTGGATCGGCGCGGTGTGGGCAAGCTCCCACCAGTCCTGCTCGGTCATCATCACTGGACCGGTTTCCTGCGGCGCGTCGGCGCGTTTGTCTTTCGGCAGACCCATTCGCCGCTCGGCAATCAGATTGAAGCGGTCGGGCGGGCGCACCCCGCGTGAGAGCGCGTCTTCGTAGATCAGGCCCAGTGCCTCGCGGGTGTCGGCCCAGGTGGCGAGGCCGATATTCATGCAGGTGCAGCCAAAGCCCTCGCTACGCGCCCGCTCGCGCCACTCGCGCTCGGAGCCGACGCCTTTCTCCTCGCAGAAGAGCGAGAGGTGGCGCTCTACCCCCTTGGCCATCTCCTTCCCCTCCTCGACGGCTTCGCGGCCGTCTGGCAGATCCGGGGGGAGCAGAGCGCTGAGGTCTACGTCGAGCTCGGTCATCGCCTCACCCGTCGAGGATCCAGCCTCCGCTGACCTCAAGCACTTGGCCGGTTATGTAGCCGCCGCCGTCGGAGGCGAGGTAGAGGGCCGTTTCGGCGATCTCCTCCGGCTTGCCCATTCGCCCCAGCAGCGTCATATCCAAGGTTTCCTTCAAGTGCTCCTCGGGGATTTCCCAGTCGTCCTCCCAGTTGGCTTCGATCGCGCCGGGGGCGATCGCGTTGACTCGGACCTCCGGCGCCAGATCCCGCGCCAGGGCCGAGGTGAAGGCGCGGACGCCGCCCTTGGCGGCGCAATAGGTGACCGAGACCGAGGTGACCATGTTCTCCTGGTTGACCCCGTTGCCGTAGGAGCCGGAGAAGTTGACGACCGCGCCGTTGCCGGTCGCTTTTAGGTGGGGCAGCGCCGCCTGGCAGACGCGCAAGCTGCCGACCAGGTCGACGTCGAGCAGCTTTGCGAACTCCTCCGCCTTCGAGTCGGCGAAGCGGACCGCATCGGCGGGGTCGATCCGGCCAGCGGTGTTGACGACGACGTCGATGCGGCCGTAGCGCTCGGCGACGTCGGCGACGAAACGCTCGACCGAATCGCCGTCGGTCACCTCGAGCTGCGCGATATGCCCCTTGCCACCGGCGGCTTCGATCGCAGCGAGGTTCTCTCGCGCCGACTCCTCCGAGGAACGGTAGCCGAGGGCGACCGTCGCCCCCTCCCTGCCGAGCGCACGGGCGACCGCGCCACCGAGCGCGCCACCAGCGCCGGTGACGATCGCGACCCTCCCTTCGAACCTATGGCCGTCGTTCCACTGACCCATTGCAGGGGGAGAGTCTATGCGTTACCGGTTCGGGGATCTACGGATGTCAGCTGTTGACGCCGGTCCTAATGTCGCGGCTTATGGGGACCCGCCGCTCAAGCCCGGCGCAGCCGACGCGATTCCCGCATCGCAACCTCAACGAGGCTCGTAAACGGGGCCCCCGAGGGTGGGCAATCGACCGCGGCCAGGGGTTCCGCGATCGATTGCTCCAGGTGGCCCCCGACGGGAGAGGTGCTCCTCTGTGGTCCGAAGCGACGCCGGAAGGGGCTGTGCGCCGGATCTCTCCCTTGAGTAAGCACCAAAAGGACGATAGACGGAGAGGGCCCCTCCGCTAGGCTGGTTTGGCCCGCCCTACGAATAGTTTAGGTGGCAGATTTGGCATCAGAGCAACAGATCCCGGCCCAGGTTCGCCGTTTTGCGGACTCCCCGTCGAACATTCAGGCGATCCTCAACGCGCTGCCAGCGATGGTCGGTTACTGGGACGGGGACCTGCGCAACCGGATGGCCAACGACGCCTACGTCGAGTTCTTCGGCAAGACCCCGGGGGAGATGCGCGGGGTCCACATCAGCGAGGTACTCGGGCCTGAGCTCTACGCGAAAAACCTGCCGTACATCGAAGGGGCGCTGCGGGGCGAGCCGCAGCTGTTCGACCGGGAGATCACAACTCCCTCGGGCGAGGTCCGCTACACCCAGGCCTCCTACATCCCCGACGTCTCCGACGGCGAGGTGCGCGGGTTCTTCGTGCTCGTCACCGACATCAGCGAGCGGCGGCAAATCGAAAAAGAAGTCAAACAGAGCCGGACGCGGCTGGCCGAGGCGGAGCGGCTGGCCCGCCTGGGCAGCTGGGAGTGGGACATCCCGAACGGCACGATGAGGTGCTCCGATGGCCTCTTCGAGATCTACGGCATCCGCGCTGAGGAATTTGATGGCTCATATGACCCGAGTAGCTCGAAATACGTGCATCCCGAGGACCGCGCGAAGGTCGAGGCGGAGATGCGGGAGGCGGTCGAGTCCGGCACCCCCGTCGACTTCGAGTACCGGATCATCAGGCCCGAGGGCCGCGTCCGCCGCCTTCACAGCCGGGCCGAACTGATCGCCGACGAGGAGGGCCATCCTCTCCGGCTCACCGGCACCGCCCAGGACGTGACCGAGGTTCGCGCCGCCGCCGAGGTCCTCCACCAGACCGCGACCGACCTCGGCCGGCGTGCCCAGGAGCTACACCAGCTCCCCAACCCCTCTCGCAACGGAGACGAACTCAATAAGCTCCTCACCCCCCGCCAGACCGAGATCCTCGGCCTCATCGCCGAAGGTCTCGGCAACGCGGACATTTCCCAGCGCCTCTACCTCAGCGAGAGCACCGTCAAATGGCACGTCCGCAAAATCCTGCGGTCGCTGGGAGTGGCGAACCGGGCCCAGGCGGTGGCGCGCTATCTGTCGACGCAGCAACCGCGTTAGCGGCGGCTAGGAGAGCTCTTCGAGCCCCTGGGCAACCCAGGCTCGGAGTTCCTCGGAGCCGGCGAAGAGGGCGCCGTCGGCCTCGGCGCGCGTCAGCACTTCCTCGGGCGTGGCGCCGGATTTGAGCCCGGCGTAGAGGTAGATCACCGCCGAGGAGCGCGGGCCTTTGCGGCAAGTCACGAGCGTGGGACGCGGCAGCTCGTCCAGCGCGGCAATGTGCTGACGGGCAAGGTCCATGTCCATGACCCGCGGTGGGTCGGAGATGACCTGCGCCGACTCGGGAACAGCCGCCTGCACACCCTCGTAGGACATCCCGCCCTCGATTTGCCGCGAACTCCTCGCCGCATAGGTACAGCCAGGAGGCCGCGCCCGCCTCGCGGGCAAACCCCTCCGGGTCCGCGATCAGTCCGCGGTTGTACTCGAGGTCCGCCGGAACCTGAAAATCATCCATCGCAACAACCGTACCTCTAGTCATCGCGCGCGGCTGACCGGCCGAGATGCGAAGATCGGCCGAGGTAATGACCGGCGAGTCGCGATCTCCCCTACGCCAGATCGCTGGACCCGGGCCGAGCCCCGCAGAGGGTCCCGTCCACATCGTCGTCGCGGGGACGATCGCGACCGGCAAGACGACGCTGACCGAGGCACTCGCGGCCCGGTTCGGTCTTCCCGCGGTCGTCGAGCGCCCCGATGCCAACCCCTTCTTGGAGCGCTTCTATGCGAACCAGCGCCGCTGGGCCTTCGGTTCACAGCTCTGGTTCGCAACCGACAGCGCCCAACAGCACGCCGAGATACATCGCCGCAGCGGCGGGGTTCAAGACCATTCGATATACGAGAACGTCCACGTCTTCGGTGCCGCGCTCGCCGCCCACGGCGCGCTCGCCGAGGACGAGTGGGACCTGCTGCAGGCTGCCACCGCCCCGGTGATCGACTCGCTCCCCCCACCGTCGCTTGTGATCTTGGTCGAGGCCCCAGTCGAGGTCCTACTGGAACGGATCGACGTCCGCGGAAGGCCATACGAGGCCGGCATCGACCATCGCTACCTGACCGAGCTGACCCAAACCCGACGCGAGTTCTTCGAGCGCTGGACCCGCTCTCCGGTCCTGCTCCTCGACTCCGATGCAATCGACTTGCGCCAGCCACAGCAGACTGAGATCATCGCCGAAAGCTTGATCGACTACTCACCGAAGCTCAAGTAAGGTTCACAGAAGTCGAATGCACGAGTACGCCACCTCGACTCGTCGTGATCTCGCAATCCGGGGGCTGGTCTCTGCTTCCTTCCTCCTTTCCTTCGGTCTCGGCTGGCTGCTCCATCGCTTCCACCTGTCAACCGTCATCGCCCCACCGGCCGGAGCCGCCATCTTCGCAGTAGTTTTCTGGGTGTTCGACAGGCATCTATGGCATGTCAGCTTCCGGGATCGCAGCCTCTCGGGAATCCCCGACTTGCGCGGGACCTGGGAGGGGGAAATTGAGATCCGCGAACGACGCAACCCTCTCCGGCGCAGGACCCAACGTCACCGATGCACAGTGCAGATCAGGCAAACCTGGCGGGATATCTCGATCGACTTCAAGACGGAGTTCACCGCCTCTCACTCAGTGATGGCCAGCCTTGGATCGGATGAACTCCACTACGAGTACGACGTCAAGCCGAACCCCAGCGTCAGCTCAGAGAACAACCCTCTGCGCGGTGCGCGGCGACACTTTGGAACTGCGCATCTGGCCCCTCAGGGCACCTGGAACAACCTGAGCGGAAAGTTCTACAACGACGAGGACTACCAGCGGTGGGGGCCATACACCCTGACGCGCGTCAGCCGCTGAGTTCCCCGGGGTTGAACGCAGCAGGCAGCAGTTCCCTGAGGCTCCAGGCCTCGACGCTGTCCGTGCCCAGACTGGCCAGATCGCCGCTCTTGACGACCTCCTGCGGGACGCGGTCGACCAGGACGAGGATGTCGGGACAGGCAAACTCCGCGAGGAACTGGCGGCACGATCCGCAAGGCGAGGCGCCCGTGACGTAAAGCGCGGCGACCGAGAGCTTCGAGATGGACCCGCCCTCGAGGAGTGCGGAGAGCATCGCCACCTCCTCCGCGTGCTTGGTCAAGCTGAAGTTGACGTTCTCGACGTTGGTACCGCCGAACACGCCCTTAGCCGTCCACACTGCAGCCAGGACCACAAACTTGGAGTAGGGCGAATGGTTTGCCAGCCGAGCTCCCTGCGCAGCCCGCCGCAACGAGGCCAACTCGTCGGGGGTCACTCCCAATGCGCTGAAGTCGAGCACCAGATGATTGTAGGAATGCCGTGGCGGCATGGCCAGGACGAAGTCGATGGGGCAGCCTGGACTCGAACCAGGGACCGACGGATTATGAGTCCGCTGCTCTAACCAACTGAGCTACTGCCCCGAAGGGCGAGCGTACCGCGGCAGCGCGGGCTAGGCGCTGAAGAGCTGGGCGAGGGAGCGGCCGACGTCGGGGGGCTCCTCCTCGCCTTTGGCGGCGGCGGCGGCGCCGTCGGCGAGGGCTTTGGCGGCGTCGGCGATCTGGTGGTCGCGGCCGCCGCGGATCGTGCCGGTCTTCTTTGCTTCGGCGAGGTCAGACTCCATCAGGCCGGCTAGCTCGGCGAGGCGGCGGAGGCCGACGACGCCGGCGGTGCCGCGCAGGGCGTGGGCTTCGGCTCGCATCGTCTCGAAATCGGAGCTGCCGGTAGCAAGCCCGGCGGCGATCACATCGCAGCGGCGCTTCGCCTCTTGGGCAAAGGACTGGAGGAGCTCCTCCTCGGTGGCGGCTTTGTCATTCATCCTGCGATCGCTTTCTCGACTGCTTCGTGCATCAACTTAAGGCCAAAGGCCCCCTCGACGGCGTCACGGACAACGCCGTGGCGGTCGATCGTAAACAGCCACGGCTCGCTAGGGAGGTGAAAGGCCCGTACTTGTGGCCGCGGGTGCTTCGCGGGGTCGTTGTCGTTGTAGATCTCCATGTGGATGAAGGCCGCCTTGTCTCCGAATTCGTGTTTCGCCTGCTCGGCCACGTCAACGACGGGCCCGCAGACCCGACTCTGGCAGAACTTAGGGGTCGCAAACAAGAGGACAATCGGTTCCTTTCCAAGCGCTTCCGCGTAATCCACCTTGTTTTGGCTGTCCGGGGGTATGCGAGTCGTGATCTTCGACAGATCACCGCCAACGTCCTGCGCGGTCGGCGTGTGGATCAGGGGCGCCTTCTGGCCGACTTCGGGGATTCTCTTGAATTCGCCCACCACCACGGCCCGCAGCAGCGCCCCCTTCAATTCCCCGCCTTCCTTGAGGATCGCTGCCACCAGCCATTCCCCTTCTTCGGGAAAGTCGAGTTTGGTGGAGTAGACGACGGCGGCCGCTTCGGGGTCTTCGCTCGTCGTCTTCGCGCGAAAGGCCGGCTTGGTGGCGAGCGATTCGATCGCGGCCGGCAAGGGGCCTACCGCCGCCTGGTCGAGGGCGCTTTGCTGGGCTTTCGCCGCCGGGCCGCGGTTGCCGGATTTCGATTTCGCCCCCGGCTTGGGCGACGGCACTTTGGCGTAGTAGAGGGCGACTTCGGCGTCAGTGACTTCGCGCTGTTCGCGATCGAAAACGCCGAAAGGATAGCGATTGACGCCGGGGTAGAAGGCTTCGGCCGCGGGCGTGATAACCATTTCGGCGGGGCCGTCGGCGCCCTTCAGCACCTGTCGCAGCGTGCGGCCTTCGACCGCTGGGAACTCAGATTTTGGTGGCGCTGGGCGGCTTTCCGCGGTTTCGGGCCCGGTTGAGGTGGATTCGGAGCCGGAGCTCCCGCAGCTGGCGAGCAGGGCCCCGGCCGCGAGCAGGGCAAGCGGCGCTGGGGCGAGGCGGGGGGCGCGCATCGGCGGCATGTTATGGACAGATAGGGTCCCCAGGGTTCGCGACGGGAAGGAGATGGAGATGGCAGATCGAGCAGCACTGGTGACCGGGGCGTCGAGCGGGATCGGCCTCGCGATCGCGAAAACGCTCGGCGAAGAGGGCTACGCCCTGACCGTGGCCGCCCGCCGCCCGGAGAAGCTCGAGGAAGCGGCCGAAGGGCTGCGCGGCGAAGGCTTCGAGGTTGAGCCGATCCCGGCCAACATGACCGAGGAGGACCACGTCGTCGCCATCTTCGCCGCCCACCGGCAGAAGTACGGCCGGCTCGACGTGCTCGTCAACAACGCTGGCGTCGGCATCGGCGCGCCGATGGAGCAGATCCAGACCAAGCATCTCGACATGCAGATGGCGGTCAACCTGCGAGCGCTGATCCTTGGCACCCGCGAGGGGTTGCCGATGCTGCGCGAGGCTGGCGCCGAGCACGGCAAGGCGCTGATCGTCAACACCGCCTCGATCGCCGGGAAGGGGGGCCAGGCGTGGCTCTCGATCTATGCCGCGACCAAGGCGGCAGTAATCAACTTCACCCAGTCGACCCACCGTGAGGCGGGCACCGCCGGGATCCAGTGCACGGCGCTGGCGCCGGGCTTCGTCGAGACGCCGATGACCGAGTTTGTCCAGGGCCAGATCCCACCCGAGCAGATGATCCGGCCGTCCGACCTCGGCGAGGCGGTCCGCTTCCTGCTGCGGACCTCGCCGAACTGCCACGTGCCGGAGGTCGTATTTACGCGTCCTGGCGAGGGATTGGATACGCCCTAGCGGCGGGACGGGCGTGTCGGAGCGCCTGCGCATACTGGTCGCTGCTTTTGGCGATGCGGGGCATGTTTTTCCTGCGATTGCCTTGGGCAAGGCGCTGGCTGCGCGCGGTCACAAGGTCGTGATCGAGACCTGGGAGGAGCGGCGGCAGGCGGTTGAGGGCGAGGGCCTGGGGTTCGCCGCGGCCGAGGAATACCGGATGTTCCCTCCCCCAGACCCGAACTCTGAGGAGGGCCAGCACGCGGCCGAGGCGGCGCGGGCGCTGCTGCCACTGCTGGAGGACTTCCGTCCCCATGTCGTGGTCAGCGACATCCTCACCCTCGCCCCCACCCTCGCGGCCGAGCGCGCCGGCATCCCGCTGGCGACGCTGATCCCCCATATCTACCCCGTCGTCCAGCCGGGCCTGCCCTTCTTCGCGATCGGCCTGCGGCCGCCGCGGACGCGACTCGGGCGCACGGTCTGGCGCTACGGACATGACCGGGCCCTGAGGGTCGGGCTGGAGCAGGGCCGGCGCGACCTCAACATCCAGCGGCAGCGCCTCGGCCTGGCATCGATCGACCGTTTCCACGGCGGCATCAGCCCCGACCTGGCCCTGGTCGCCACCTATCCGCAACTGGAGTACCCGCGGTCGTGGCCGGCAGGAGTGGAGATCACCGGCCCGATGACTTTCGAGCTTGCGCATCCGGACATCGAGCTTCCGCCCGGCGATGATCCACTCGTCCTCGTCGCTCCCAGCACCGCCCACGACTCCGACAACCACCTGGTCCGGACCGCCTTGGCGGCGCTGGCGGACGAGCCGGTGCGGGTGGTGGCGACGACCAACCGGGTCGCGCCGCAACACCCGATCGACGTCCCCGCCAACGCCGTCCTGGTCGAATGGCTCAGCTACAGCCAACTGATGCCCGCCGCCTCCCTCGTCATCTCCCACGGCGGCCACGGCACCGTCGCCCGCGCCCTCGGCGCCGGCACCCCCGTCCTCGTCTGCCCAATCATCGGCGACATGAGCGAGACCGCGATGCGCGTCGCCTGGGCCGGCGCCGGCCTCTCCCTCCCCTGGCGCCTCTGCCGCCCGGCGCCGCTGAGGTGGGCGGCCCGGCGGCTACTCGAGGAGCCTTCCTTCACCCGGAAGGCAGAAGAAATCGCCGCCTGGAGCCGGGAGAACGACGGCGCCGCACGCGGCGCGGAGCTGATCGAGCGACTAGCGCTGAAGACGCTCGCCGCCGCCTAAGAAGCTCCGGGGGTGGGACTCGAACCCACAACCCTTCGATTAACAGTCGAATGCTCTGCCTGATTGAGCTACCCCGGACCGTGCTAATCCAATTGCGCTACCCCGGATCAGCGTCCAGAACAGAATTTAGCGGCACCGCCGCAATTCCTGCCTCCACCTCCGCATGGCAGTTCGAGCAAAGGAGCACGCACTTACTCGCCTCCGCTCGGAGTCTGGTCAGGGACCGGGTATGACTGGTGATCTGGAACTCCTTCGCCTTCCAGTCGAGGTGATGAAACTCCAGCGCCCGGTCGCATCGCGAATATCCACAGAGTATGCATCCCCCGCCTGCCTCCTCGACCAAGATCCGCTTTAGAGATCGCCTCCGCTTGGCGACCGCTTCCATGCGGCACTGGCCACACCGAAACCTGCCATCCGCTCTCGCCACGAAAGTCGATGGGCCATGTTTCGGGCATTTCAGGTAAGCCGTCTTCGAGCCTTTGCGGCAAGCGTTTTTCGATTCCCGAAGTCTGGACGATCGCTCCGTCTCCAGTCCGTACTTGCGCATCCAGTGCCGGATCGTCGCCAGGCTGCGATCCATCCGATGCGCAATTTCCCGCAGCGACAGACCGGCGGTAAGAAGCCGTTCCATCTCCTCTTTTGACGGCGCACCCTTGGCACTGTGCTTCTCAGCTCGCGCCGCCTCCAACCCATGCTTCTTCAGCCAGTAGCTGACCGTCGATTCGTGTTTGCCGACTTGCTTGCCGATTGCTTCGAGGGACATCCCCTCCGTGAGGCACTCTTCTAGGAACTCCTTCTCCACAGCTGGCATCTTCTCATGTGATGCAGACAGAAAAATGCGGATGGAGTTGGCTACACGCTGCCGGCCGGACGCTCGGCGTGGGCGATTCGGTTGACGAGGGCAGCCCGTTCTCGGCTGAGGGCGGCGCGACGCTCGTAGTCGCCGCGCTCGCCAGCGGCGGCGATCTCGCCCTCGAGCCGGCGCTGCTCAAGGAGGAGGAAGTTGAGCTCCATCGCTTCGTGGGATGCGGGCTCCTCACGGCTCATGATCACGAGTTCGGCGATCAGGCCGGCGAGCTCGCCGTCGTCGTGTGGCAGGTTCGAGGCCGGGTCCTCCGGATGCTCGCGCAGCCAGGTGGCGACACGCAGGCCGGTCGGCGAGAGGTGGGTGTCGGTAAGCCGCGACAAGTACTCCTTGCCCTCGCCCGGAATCGCGATGCACATGGCCAGCAGCGCCCGCTCGCGTCGCTCGCGCGAGGTCAGCTCGGCGCTGCGGCGGGGACGCGGCGCTTCGCTTCCGGGGCTCGCTTCCGGCGGCGCCCCTTCGCGCCCACCGCTCACCGGCGTCGCCGCCACCACCCGACCCATCACCATCGCCGGATCCAAGTCGAGCCGCTCGGCCACGCGGCGGACGAGGTCGTCGCGGCTCGCGCTCTCCCCCATTCCCGCCAGGACCGGCGCCACCTCGGCCAGTGCCCGGTCGCGCTCGATGGGCGAGCCGACGTCGGTGCGAGCGAGCACCAGCCCGACCTGGAAGGCAGTCAACTCCTCAGCCTGCTCCGACAGCGCCCGGAACCGCTCCGACCCGCCATCCTCGGCCATCATCTCGGCCGGGTCCTCGCCGGCTGGCATCGCCGCCACCCGCAGCCGCATCCTCCGCCCCGCCGCCACCCGCTGGGCACGCAGCATCGCCTCCTGACCGGCCGAGTCGGCGTCGAGCGCCAACACCACCTCGTCGACCATCCCCGAGAGCGCCGCCACCTGGTCGTCGGTGATCGCCGTGCCCATCACCCCCACCGCCTCCTCGATCCCCGCCTGGTGCAGGGCGAGCACGTCGGTGTAGCCCTCGACGACGACGGCGCGGCCCGCTTTCGCGATCGCTGCCTTCGCCCGGTCGACGCCGTAGAGCATTTGGCTCTTGTGGAAGAAGTCGGTCTCGGCCGTATTGACGTACTTGGCGCCCTGGTCGGAGCGCATCGCCCGGCCGCCGAAGCCGAGGACGCGGCCGCGGCGGTCGCGGATCGGGAACATGATCCGCTCGCGGAAGCGATCGTACTCGCCGCCGCTGCGCCCGCGCTGGACCAGCCCGACGCCGCGCAGCTCCTCAACGCTGAACCCGGCCTGCTGGCCGCGGACGAGGATCTTGTCCCAGGCGCTGGGTGCATAGCCGACGCCGAAGGCACGCAGCACCTCCTCCCCCAGTCCCCTCCCGGCCAGGTACTCGCGGGCCTTCGCCGCCTCGCTCGACTCCCAGAGGTAGTTGGCGTAGAAGGCGGCGGCGCGTTCCAGCAGTTGCTCGAGTCGGCGGCGGCGCTGGCGCCGCGCCTCCGCCTGGGGGTCCTCCTGCTCGCGCTCCAGCTCGACTCCGTAGCGGTCGGCCAGCATCTCCACAGCCTCGGCAAACCCGAGCCCGTCCTTTTCCTCGACAAACTTGATCACGTCGCCACCGACCCCGCAGCCGAAGCAGTGGTAGAGCTTTTCTTGCGGCTCGACCGAGAACGAAGGCGTGCGCTCCTCATGGAACGGGCAGAGGCCGACGTAGCGGGCGCCCTGGCGGCGCAGGTCGGTGTGGGCGGAGATGACCTCGACGATGTCGGCCGCCTGCTTGACGCGTTCGACACTGTCGGGCGAGATCAGCGCCATCAGAACCTCGACTCTTCCGGGACGGTGAGCTCGGTGAACTTGGCGATGCAGAAGCGGTCGGTCATGCCGGCGATGTAGTCGGCGACGCGCTGGGTGTCGCTCGCTTCCGGGTCCAGACTGGGGATCTCGCCGGGATGCTCGAGGTAGTGGCGAAAGAGGGCGCGCATGGTGCGCTGGACCCGGTCCTGCTCGCGCCGCGCCTCCGGTCCGAGGTAGACGCGGTCGAACATGAACTTGCGCAAGCGCAGCATCGCCAGGCCGACCTCGCGCCCCTGGCGAATCTCCTCCTCGCTGGCGGAGTGCTCGACGATGTCGCGCACCAGGGTGTCGATCCGCTGCGAGCCGGTCGGGCCGAGCAGCTCGATCTCCTCCGTCGGCAAGTCATCCGGGCGCAGGATCCCCGCTCGTAGGGCATCGTCGATGTCGTGGTTGATGTAGGCGACGCGGTCGACCAGCTTGACGATCTGCCCCTCCAACGTCGCCGGCTTGCGCGAGCCGGTGTGGTTGAGGATGCCGTCGCGGACCTGCTCGGTCAGGTTCAGCCCCTGGCCGTCGCGCTCGAGCACATCGACCACCCGCAGGGAGTGCTCGTTGTGGCGGAAGCGGGCGCCGCCGGCCTCCTGCAGCGCCGCGTCAAGCGTTTCCTCGCCGACGTGGCCGAAGGGCGGGTGGCCGAGGTCGTGGCCGAGCCCGATCGCCTCGGTCAGGTCCTCATTCAGTTGCAGGGCACGGGCAACGGTGCGAGCGATCCCGCAGGCCTCGAGCGTGTGGGTGAGGCGAGTGCGGTAATGGTCGCCCTCGGGGGCGACGAAGACCTGGGTCTTGTGCTTCAGCCGCCGGAAGGCCTTGGAGTGAACGATCCGGTCGCGATCGCGCTGAAACGGCGTCCGCAACGGGCTATCCGCCTCATCCCGCTGCCGCCGAGCTGGGTAGGACCGCGTCGCCGTCGGGGAGAGGAACTCTTCCTCAAGGGCGGAGACCCTGTCCTCGAAGGTGGCGGTGGCGGGCACAAGCCCGAGTCTAAGCCGCCGCCCGAAGCTGCACGTGCGCGTGGTGCTCCAAAGTCTCGCCAACTGCGCGTTCGACCTGGCGCAGCGCCAGCGGCTCCGCCTCGGGCGCTTCGCTGAGCGGCTTCGCCAGCCCCTCAACCATGAACTGGTGCGCTTCCTCGCTGAGCGGGAAGGAACCCGCTTCGCAGCCATCGCAGACGACCCCGCCGGCGGCGCCGGAGAAACCGGCCAGATGCTCAGCCTCGCCACAGCCCGCACAGGAGGCGAGCTCGGGAGCGAAACCGGCAGCCAATGCAAGCTTCAGACGGAAGGAAAGGGCGGTCGCTAGCTCGGCGGCGCGCGCCTCGGCAGGATCGTCGAGCAGAGCTAGGTAGCGGCAGAGGAGGTTGTAGGCGGGCGGATTCGGCTCGGCCGCGTCGAGCAGCCGCAGCACCGCGTCGCAGGCGCGGGCACCGGCGGTGAGTGCAGCGCCGGAGCTGCGCAGCCGTGGGTAGCCGTCAACGGTGGCGGCGCTGGTCACCGTCATCAGGTCACCGCGGCCTTCGTGGAGGACGAGGTCGAGGCGGAAAAACGGCTCCAGCCGGCCGCCGAAGCGGGACCGGGGCTTGCGCGCCCCCTTGGCGATCGCCCCGATCCGGCCGCGACTCTTCGAGTAGAGGTGCAGGATGCGGTCAGCCTCGCCGTAGCGAATGCTGCGCAAGACAACAGCCTCCGTCTTGACCGTAGACCCGGCCACAATTTCATTTTGCCCGGCGTCTCGGACGTCTCCGTAGCCGCACCTGGCAGCTCGGGCAGAAGTAAGTGGAGCGGCCGCCGACGACTATGCGGACGATCGTGCCTTCGCAGCGGACGCACTCCTCCCCCTCGCGGGTGTGGACGAGGAACTCGTTCTGCATCGTCCCTTTCTCGCCGCGGGCGTCGCGGTAGTCGTCGATCGAGGAGCCGCCGGCGTCGATCCCAGCCTCCAGCGCCGCGACGACGGCGTCCCGCAGCGCCTCCAGGTGCTCCGGCTTCATCGACCCAGCCGGCGAGAGCGGGTGCAGGCCGGCGCGAAAGAGCGCCTCGTCGGCGTAGATGTTGCCGATTCCGGCGATCCGGGACTGGTCGAGCAGGAACGACTTCAGCGGCGCCGTCCGCCCCACCGCCATCTCGCCCAGCGCCTGCGGCGTGAACTCGGGCGAGAACGGCTCGACGCCGAGCTTGGCAAAGCGCTCCTCGAGCCGGTTGTCGTCAATCAGGAAGGACTCGCCGAAACGGCGCGGATCGGTGAACCAGAGCTCGCGGCCGTCGTCGAGGACGAAGCGGGCGCGCAGGTGCCGTTCCTCGGTCGAGCGCTCGCTCTCGTACAGCCGCCGGCCCTCGGAGGGGTCGATGACCGCCTCACCCTCCCGCAGGATCAGGTTGCCGGTCATCCGCAGGTGCATGACCAGCGTCCGCCCGCCGTCAAGACCCATGAGGATGTACTTGCCGCGGCGGCCGAGTTGCTCGATCGTGCTACCGCTGACATCGGCGCCCAGCTTCTCCGGCGGCACCGGCCGCGACCAGCGCGGGTCCAGCACTTCCAGCCGCTCGATCCGGTGCCCTTCGACCTCTGGCTCCAGCTGCCTGACGACGGTCTCCACCTCCGGCAGCTCAGGCATGGCCTGAGTTCTACTTCATCCCGGCGTTCGTCCTTAGACCGGCATATCCGTCCCAAGGACGAACGCCGCGCTCAGTCGCTGGCGCGAGGATGGGCGCTGAAGTAGATTTCCTTGAGGCGGTCGCCGGAGAGGTGCGTGTACATCTGGGTGGTTGCGATATCGGCGTGCCCGAGCATCTCCTGGACGGCGCGAAGGTCGCAGCCGCCGGCGAGGAGATGGGTGGCGAAGCTGTGGCGGAGCGTGTGCGGGCTCATCTTGCCGGCGAGGCCGGCGTCGCGGGCGTGGCGCTGGACGATCTTGTAGAGGCCCTGGCGGGTCAGCGGCCCACCGCGGAAGTTGACAAAGAGCTTTGGCTCGTGGCGCTCGCCGACCAGCTTCGACCGGCCGCCACGCAGATAGGAGTTGATCGCGGCGATCGCCTGGCGACCGAGCGGCACCAATCGCTCCTTCGAGCCCTTGCCGCGGGCGCGGAGCAGGCCTTCGCGCAGGTCGACATCACCCAGCTCCAACCCGATCGTCTCTGAGGCCCGCAGCCCACACGCATACATCACCTCCAGCAGCGCCCGGTCGCGCAGCGCCGTCGGCTCGCTGCCCTTCGGCGCCGCCAGCAGCTTCTGCACCTCGGCGTAGTTGAGGACGTGCGGCAGTTTCTTCGAGCGCCGCGGCGCGCTCAGCGCCGCGGTCGGGTCATCCACGATCAGCTCGTCGCGGCGTAGATGCTTGTAGAAGGAGCGCAGGCAGGCAGCCTTGCGATGGATCGTCGCTGCCGAACAGGCCGGCCGCCTCTCCCCCGTCGCCAGCTCGGCGAGGAAGTCGGCGACGTCGGCGCCACTAACCTGCAGTGCGTCGCGCTTGTGCTCGGAAAGGTATTCGCCGTACTGCAGCAGATCGGTGCGATAGGCGTTGAGGGTGTTGCGAGAGAGGCCACGCTCCAGCTCGAGATAGGAAAGGAAGTCGAGGACGAGGCTCTCGAAGCGGGCGTCGGCGCCGGGTTTCGCCGCAGCCGTGGGCGACTGGGGCTTGATCGCGATGGCCATACGCGCTGGTTTCTCTTTGGCGCGGCGCGATCCTTGACGCGCAACGGACTGTGCGCTCAGGAGCCGAGCAGGGTGCCCGCTGAGAGAGGAGCCGCGAAGAACAGCGGGTCGTCTTTCAGGCTGCGGCCCATCGTGGTAGTCGGCAAGCCCGAGGCGGCGTAGCCGGTCAGGTCTGGCTGTGCGAAATGGATGCGGTGCTTGGAGCTTTCAAGGGATGAGGCAATTTCGGTCTCTCCCTCTGGAATCACTACGTCTACCGGGGCCAGGAGGAGGTCCAGGACGGTGCGGGTGTGGTGGCTGAGGCCGCGGTGGCGGTCGCGGGGGTCGGCACTCGAAAGGCGGGGCGAGATCAGAGTGGACAGCCCGAGGCTGAGGGCGGCGTGGGCGTTGTCTAGGGCGGCGATGCCGCCGTGGCCGTAGGCGGTGTCGGAACCGATGATGCCGGGACCGGGACCAACGAGGATCGCATCCCAGCCGAGCTCGTTGGCAGCGGCGTCGAGGGCGCCGACGACGCTCAACGCCTCGTGTTCGCCGCCGTAGGCGGGGCCGACGGTGATGTGGCCACAGAGGAGACCGCGCTCGCTCAGTTGCTTCACGTCCCGCGACAGCGACCCCGGCAACGCCCCGCCGCCCGTCTGCACATAGCCGACCTTCAGCCTCGGCGCCGCCTGCGCCGCCGCCCACGCCGCCGGCGCCAGGTGCCCGTGCAGGGGTAGAACCGCGACCCGAATCGTGGCGACTTGTGGATGTATGTCATCCATAACTCGCCCCGATTCGCCCTCCCCCCGTTCCGTGGTTCCTTTTGCCCCTATATCGGGCGTTTCGAACCACGCAACTGGGCGCTCTACAGGATGGATGGGGTGCTGGAGCGGCGTGTAGTTCAGCTTCATCACGTGGGCGTCGCCCTCCGTGCCGCCTTCGAGGCCGCGGGTGAGGTTGACGTGGACGACGTCGAAGCCGCCGGAGCCGAGCCCCAGGTCGAGGGCAGCAACGTTGACGACGACCTCGTCGCCCTTGCGCATCTCCCCCAGTAACACCTCGTCGGCCCAGGCGCGGCGTCGCTCGCCGTCGACCTCGACTTCCAGCGGATCGGTCGAAACGACGACGCCGCGGCGCAGCTTCAGGCGGCCACCCACTATTCGCCCGCGGGATCGCCCGCTGCAGTGACGATCCGCTCGCAGACCTCGAGCATTTTGTCGAGGGCCCGGGCGGGGACCCGCTCCGCCGAGGTGTGGACATCGGCGGTGCCATTCGACAGCAGGACGCAGTCGTAGCCGTCGCGGCGGAAAACATTGGCGTCGCTGCCACCGCCGATCGCCACCCGCTGCGGCTCCAGACCGGCGCCGCGCAGCCCCGCCTCCGCCAGCGCCAGCGCCAGTGAGTCATTCGGCACCTGGTAACCGCGAAACAGCTCTTCGATCCGCACATCGACGTCGCAGCCGTGCTCGCTCGCACCCCAGGCGCAGGCGTCGGCGATCGTCCCTGCCACCTCGGCCGCCCGCTCGGCGTCGAGACTGCGCGCCTCAGCATGGATCGCGCAGTGACCGGGGACGACGTTGCCGGAGGTGCCGCCGTTAATCAGGCCGACGTTCGTCGTCGTTCCCTCGTCGAGCCGGCCCAGGTCCATCCGCGAGATCGCTGCCGCGGCCGCCGCGATCGCGCTGTTGCCGTCCTCGGGTCTGATCCCGGCGTGCGCCTCGACGCCGATGAAGTCGGCGAGAATCTTCTGCTGCGTCGGCGTGGAGGTGATCACCTCACCGACCGCACCCGCGTGATCGAGGACGAACCCCGCCGTCGAGCGCAGCTGCGAGGCGTCGAACGCCTTCGCCCCTCGCAGCCCCTGCTCCTCGGCCACGGTGAGGACAAGCTCGACCCCGACTGGCGCCGGGTTTTCCACGTGGCGGGCGATCAGCTCCATGAAGACCGCTACTGCCGCCTTGTTGTCAGCGCCGAGGATGGTGTCGCCGCGGCTGCGGAAGACGCCTTCGTCCTCGACCACCTCGACCTGGCCCTTGTGGGGGACGGTGTCGACGTGAGCGCAGAACATCACCCATCCCTCGCCGGCACCCGCTGAGCGCGCGATCAGGTTGCCAGCGCCAGCTTCGGCCGGACCGGCGGCGCCGTCTTCGTCCACCTCCAGCCCCAGCGCCCCCAGCTCGGCCGCCAGCGTGTCGGCGATCTCTCGCTCCTCGCCGGTCGGGCTGCGGACCTCGCAATAGCGGACGAAGCGCTCGTGCAACCGTGCGTTACCCACGGGCCGAAGGCTAACCGGGAACGGCCCGCGGGCGCTCAGGCGGAGCGCCGCACGCCGACGTCGTCCTCGACGGTCTCCTCGACCGCTTCGAGCTCGCCCCCGTCGGCCGGTCGTCCGCCTGCCTGCCGCGCAGCGGCACCGACGAACTCGCGAAAGAGGGGCTCGGGCCGGTTCGGGCGCGAGTTGAACTCCGGGTGGTACTGAGAGGCGACGAAGAACGGGTGATTGGGCAGCTCCACCATCTCGACTAGCCGCTCGTCCGGCGAGGTTCCACCGCAGACCAAGCCCTCATCTTCGAGCCGGCGCCGCAGCTGATTGTTGACCTCGTAGCGGTGGCGGTGGCGCTTGTAGATGACGGCCTCACCGAAGATCTCGCGCGCTCGCGTGCCCTCGTGCAGTTTCACCGGGTCGGCGCCGAGGCGCATCGTCCCGCCCATGTCAGAGACCTCCTTCTGCTCCGGCAGCAAGTCAACCACCGGGTAGGGCGTCTCCGGGTCGAACTCGGCCGAGTTGGCGCCGTCCATCCCGCAGACGTGGCGGGCGAACTCGACCACCGCGATCTGCATCCCGAGGCAGATCCCCAGGTAGGGGATCGACTTCTCGCGGGCGATCCGCGCCGCTTCGACCTTGCCCTCGATCCCCCGCTCGCCGAAACCGCCGGGGATCAAGATCCCGTCGCAGCCCTCCAGCTTCTCCGGGTCGAAGTTCTCGGAATCGACC
>Ga0070659_100000804_pt1 | contig 22855 bp, 2 predicted proteins | sample KBSC23metaG_FD_64666 | JGI IMG/M metagenome (GOLD analysis project Ga0070659, IMG submission 64666) | Corn rhizosphere microbial communities from Kellogg Biological Station, Michigan, USA - KBS C2-3 metaG | ecosystem: Host-associated > Plants > Roots > Rhizosphere > Soil ... | reverse complement strand
CGGCACCCCGTGAGCTTTGAAACCGTCTGGTTCAACCACGGCACCTTCTTCCACGCCACGAGCCTGCCTGCAGGCGTGAGAGACACGCTGATCGCCGAGTTCCTGCCCGAGGATCTTCCTCAGAACACCTTCTATGGCGACGGCTCGCCCATCGAGCCCGATGTGATCGCATCGCTACGGGACATCTATCTCGGCGCGATGGGCGGCTTCCCGTGGCAGGCCGGCGATGTGCTGATGCTAGACAACATCCTGTCGCTGCACGGGCGAGATCCCTACCGCGGGCCGCGCCGCATCCTCACCGCCATGGCCGAACCCACGCGTGCGGCCGACATCGCGCTGAACGCGCCACCGGAAACCGTTTCACCGACCCTGGAACCAGCAGCCCGATGACCTCCCTGACGATCGATTCTTCCGGCTTTCGGCTCTCCTTTCAGCAGACCGACGCCTGGCATCGCGGCGGCGACCCGCTGTGCGGGGCGCGGGCCGTGTTCCAGATGCCTTTCGGCATGACCTCGGCCGACGTCCGGCCGGTGCTCAACGCCATCGTCCAGCGGCACGAGATCCTCCGCACCCGCGTGGCGACGGTCTCCGGCGTGCCGCTGCAGTTCATCGACGACGCGGCCACCGTCCACTGGCAGCTCGCGGAAGCGGCCGAACTCGACGCCTTGTTCCAGGCGCCGCTGCCGGAAGGCGCCCCGCTCGCCGCCGCATGGGTTGACGATGCGTCTCCACGGGGCGCTGCGCTGTTCCTCGCGATCGGCCCGCTGCAGGGCGACGCCGCGACGCTCGAAGTGATCGCGATGGAGTTGCTGGCAGGCTTGGGCGGAAAGCCGCCAGCGTCCGATCCGGTGCAGTATGCGGACTACGCACAGTGGCAGGAGGACCAGGCCAGCGCCGATCCGGCAGCGCGTGCCCATTGGGCCCGACAGGAAATCCCGACCGTTGGACGGCTCCCGCTCGAACGCTTGCCGCTCGGCAGCCCCGGCCTGTCGGAACGCCTGGTGGTCGATCGCTGCACGCACTCCGAGACACAGCTGCTCGCCGCATGGGCGTGGTTGCTTGCGCGGCATGCGGGCCAGGAACAGGTGACGATCGGATGGGTCGACGCCGGCCGCAATGAGGAGTTGCATGACGCCTGCGGCCCCTACGCGCTCGTGCTGCCGTTGCGGCTGGCTCCAGCGGCACAACAGCCTTGGGCCGAGTGGTGCGAAGCGGTGTCCGCCGAACGCGATCGAGCCTTGGCGATGCGCGATGGCTTCGCGAACCTTGCGCCGGACGTGCCGCTGCAGCTCAGAACGGCATACACGGGCACGGCATGGCGTGCGCTGGCGGTCGAACGGCCGTTCCGCCTGCGCCTCGACATGGAGCGCCTTTCGGAAGCCGGAATGGCCGCGGTACGCATCGTCGCCGACTCACGGTACTTTGCCGCCGAGGCGCTCGACGAGATGGCCGCACAGCTGCGCACGCAGTTGCAATGCGCTCCTGCCGGCGACACCACGCTCTCCGACATGCCGCTGCTTCATTCGCGCACCGCCGCGCAGGCGGCAGCCGGCCTGGTCAGCTCGCCCGTTTCCGAATGGGCCGATCCGCCGCTGCTCCAGGACACCATCGCAGCGCAGGCGCTCGCGCGCCCCGCGCATGCGGCGGTGGTCTGCGGTGAATCGACATTGAGCCATGGCGACCTCGACCAGGCCGCGACGCGGCTGGCCGCGCGCCTCGTGGCTGCGGGTGCCGGACCGGACAAGATCGTCGGTGTGTGCATCGAGCGTTCCACGGACCTGATCGTCGCGCTGCTGGGGGTGCTCAAGTCCGGCGCGGCCTACCTTCCGCTCGATCCCGCCTACCCGTCCGAGCGCCTGGCCTACATGGTCAAGGACAGCGGCGCCATCGGTGTCGTGGTGCATGAAACCACGCGCCACCATGCCCCCACCAGCGTGCCCTGGGTCGATGTGCACGGCCCCGAGGCAGCAGTCAGCCCTCCGGCCGTTCGCCCTCATCCGGACCATCTGGCGTATGTGATCTACACGTCAGGCTCCACCGGCCGCCCCAAGGGCGTGGCAGTCACCCACCGCAACGCAACCCATTCCACGGCCGCGCGGGAACGCTGGTACGAACGCCGCGTGCGCGCCTACCTGCTGCTGTCGTCGGTGGCGTTCGACAGCTCGGTGGCCGGAATCTTCTGGACGCTCACCCAGGGCGGCACGCTGGTGCTTCCCCGCGAGGACGAACGCCGTGATCCGCAGGCCCTCGCTCGTCTGGTCGCGCATCACCAGGTGAGCCACCTGCTCGCGCTGCCATCGCTTTACGCCCAGGTGCTCGACGAGGCGCCGCATCTGGCCAGCTTGACCGACGTCATCGTCGCCGGGGAAGCGTGTCCGTCTCTGCTGGTGGCGTCTCACCACCACGCGCTCCCATGCGCCGAACTGTTCAACGAGTACGGACCCACCGAGGTCAGCGTGTGGAGTGTTGCGCACCGCACGCGTCCTGGCGAGGACCCTGTTCCCATCGGCACCGTGATCCCGTTCATCCGGGCGCATGTGCTGGATGATCGCCTCGAACCCGTGCCACCGGGGGTGGCCGGCGAGCTGTACCTGGCCGGACCTGCGGTCACCCGGGGCTACCTCGGCCGGCCCGATCTGACGGCCGAGCGGTTCGTTCCGAACGCCTTCTCCGGCCCGCCCGGCGAGCGCCTGTACCGCACCGGGGACCGCGTGCGCTGGCAACCGGACGGCCGCATCGACTTCCTGGGCCGGGCCGACCAGCAGGTGAAGATCCGCGGCCATCGCATCGAATTGGGCGAGATCGAGGCACGGCTGCTGGCGCACGCCGGCGTCCGTGAGACCGCGGTCGTGGTGAGAGAGGATCGCCCGGGCGAGCGCCGCATCGTCGCCTATGTGGTGCCACGTGGAGACGCCCCTTCGGCCGAGGCGCTTCGCCAGCACGTCTCACGCGCGCTGCCGGATCACCAGGTGCCATCGGCCTTCGTCGTCGTCGCGTCGTTTCCGCAGACGCCGAACGGCAAGCTCGATCGCCTGGCACTGCCCGCCCCGGAAGCCGCGGCGACCGCGCCTTACGTCGCCCCCCGCAACCTGACCGAATCGCTCATCGCATCGATCTGGTCGGACGTGCTGGGCACGGACCGCATCGGCGTGCATGACAACTTCTTCGAGCTTGGCGGCCATTCGCTTGTCGCGACGCAGGTGGTCGTGCGGCTGCGGCACAGCTTCGGCATCGACCTGCCGGTGCGCGAGCTGTTCGCGGCGCCCACGGTGGCGGGGCTTGCGGACCTGGTACGGCAACAATGCCCGGCGGCGCCAGCCATCCCGGCGATCGATGCGGTGCCTCGCGACGGGGCGGACTTGCCGCTGTCGTTCGCGCAGCAGCGCCTGTGGTTCCTCGCCCAGCTCGACCCGCAGGATGTCTCGTACCACATCCCGGGCCGGGTTCGCCTGACCGGACCGCTCGACGCCGAGGCGCTGTCGCGGGCCTTCGATGCCTTGCTGATGCGGCACGAGGTGCTGCGCACCCGCATCGTGGTCGATGCCCTCGGCCGGCCCCGCCAGGTGATCGATCCCGAGCCGTCTGCCAGGCTCTTGCAGATCGACGTTGCCGATGAGCGGCAAGCCGATGACGTCGCATTGCGGGAGGCGATGACCCCCTTCTCCCTCAGTGACGGGCCGCTGCTGCGCTTCTCGCTGCTGCGCCTCGCACCGGAGCGGCACCAGTTGGTGATGGTGCTGCACCATGCCATCTCGGATGGCGGGTCCACCGAGCGGATGTTGGAGGAGCTCGGAGTGCTGTACGCGCAGGCCATCGCCGGCCATGCTCCGGCCCTCCCGCCCCAGCCGCTCCAATATGCAGACTACGCCGCATGGCAGCACCGGTATTTGACCGCCGACAGGCTGGCGAGCGAACTCGCGCATTGGAAGTCGGTGCTGGGCGAAGCGCAGCCGCTGCTTGCGTTGCCCACCGACCGGCCGCGCCCGGCCGTGCTGTCGGGCCGGGGTGGCCATGTGCACCTTCGCTTGCCGCCAGAACTCGGCCGCGAGGCGCTTGCTTTCGCGCGCCGCCACAACGCCACGCTGTTCATGTTGCTGGAAGCCACCTTTGCGGCGTTGCTGTCCCGCTGTTCGGGCCAGTCGGACATCCGCATCGGTACGCCAGTGGCGGCGCGGCCCACGCTGGAACTCGAACCGCTGCTGGGCCTTTTCGTCAACACCGTCGTGCTGCGCCATGATTTGCACGCCGCGCCGAACCTCGCCGAATTGCTCGTTGCCACCCGACATGCGGTGCTCGATGCGAGCCAGCATGCCGAACTGCCGTTCGAGCGCCTGGTGGATGCGATCCAGCCCGAACGGGACCTGAGCCATCCGCCCCTCTTTCAGGCGATGTTCGACATGCAGACCGAGCGCTATGCCGCGCTCGATGCGATGCCCGGTCTGCGCGGCGAACTCTCGGCCATCGACACCCCCACGGCCAAGTTCGACTTGTCGTTGAGCGTCGCTGAGAAAGGCGGTGCCATTGACTGCAACTTCGAATACAGCACCGACCTGTTCGATCCGGCAACCGTCGAGCGCTTTGCTCGGCACTTTGCGCAGCTCCTGGAGGCTGCCCTGCGGGAGCCCCGGTGCCCGCTGGTGGACCTGCCGCTCATCGGAGAGGACGATGCATCGTTGCCGGATCATCCAGTGCGCGAGCGCCCTCTGGCGGATGGATTCCCCGCCTTGTTCCTCGAAGCCGCGCATCGCCACGCCAGCGCCTTGGCGGTGGTGGACGGCCCCGTGTCCCTGACCTATGCGGCGTTGGCAACGCGGGCCCGGTCGCTCGCCGGCCGGCTCCAGGCTGCAGGCGCCCGCCCGGACACGCCGGTCGGTGTGCTGCTGCCCAGGTCGGCCGATGGACTCGTGGCAATCGTCGCCTGCTCGATGGCGGGGGCCGCGTACCTGCCCCTGGACCCGATGCTTCCGCCGTCACGCCTTCGGCAGATCGTGGCGGCGGTTCGGCCTTCGGTGCTCGTCTGTCCTGCCGAGGCAACACGCCTGTGGGCCGAGACCGGCATCCCCTGCGTGACGCCTGGCGCTGCAACCGCCGAATGCCACGCGGGATGGCAACCCACGCCTCCGCACCCCGACCAATTGGCCTATGTGATCTACACATCCGGGTCCACCGGCACGCCGAAGGGCGCGATGGTCACCCAGGCGGGCATGCTCAACAACCTGCTCGGCAAGATCGACCAGTTGGCCCTCACGCCCGCCGACCGCATTGCGCAGACCGCGTCGCCGAGCTTCGACATCTCGGTGTGGCAGTTCCTCACCGCCTTGCTGTGCGGCGCCTCGGTGCACATCGTGCCGGACGACATCACGCGCGAACCCGCTGCCCTGCTCGACGCGGTGCGGATCGCCCATCTCACGGTGCTGCAAAGCGTGCCGTCGCTCATCCGCGGCATGCTCGACGACCCGGATGCCGGCGGTGCACTGCCTTCGTTGCGCTGGCTGCTCCCGACCGGCGAAGCCTTGCCGCCCTCGCTGGCAGCACGCTGGCTGCAGCGCCATCCCACCGTGCCCCTGCTCAATGCGTACGGACCTGCCGAATGCGCGGACGACGTGGCTTTGTGGCGCATCGACACGCCCCCGCCCGCGCACCTGGCCCAGGCTCCCATCGGCACCGCGGCCGACAACCTCCGCCTCCATGTCGTCAACGAGGCGCTCCAGCGTCAACCGGTCGGCGTGGCGGGCGAGCTGGTGATCGGCGGGGTGGGCGTGGGACGTGGCTATTTCGGTGATCCCGCCCTCACGGCGGCGCGGTTCGTGCCCGACCCCTTCGGTCCGCCCGGCGCGAGGCTGTACCGGTCCGGCGACCTGGTGCGCTGTTCGGTCGATGGCGTGCTGACCTTTCTCGGGCGGAACGATCATCAGGTCAAGGTGCGCGGGCACCGCATCGAGCTGGGAGAGATCGAGTCGCGCCTGATGAGGCATCCGGCGGTAGGCGGGGCGGTGGCCGTGGCCAGGGGCGAACCCATGCGTCTCGTCGCCTACGTGGTGGGTGCAGGCGACGCTGCCATCGATGCGGCCGAGCTCCGGCGCCATCTGGCCGCGGACCTTCCCGAGTACATGTTGCCGGCCGCCATCGTGCCTTTGGTGCAATGGCCGCTGAACGCGAACGGCAAGATCGACCGGGCCCGACTCCCGGAGCCCGACTTCCGCACCGATGCACCCATGGGCAGCCGCCCCCCCACGGCGATGGAGGCTCGATTGGCGGACGTGTGGTCGCAAGTCCTGGGCGTGTCGTCGGTCGGTCCCCACGACAACTTCTTCGCGCTCGGCGGCGATTCGATCGTCAGCATCCAGGTCGTCAGCCGGGCGCGACAGGCGGGGCTGAAGCTCACCGCGCGTGATTTGTTCCAGCATCCCACCCTGGAGGCGCTGGCGCTCGTCACCCGGATCGACCGGCCGACGACCGAGCGAATCGCCCCCCGGGGCACCTCGCCACTCACACCGGTGCAACTGGCATTCTTCGATCAGCCATGGACGGGCACGGAGGCCATCCACCACTGGAACCAATCCCTGCTGCTGAAGCCGGCCCGGCCGCTCGACAAAGCGCTCGTGCAAGCGGCACTGGACCAGCTGGTGTCGCACCACGACGCGCTTCGCATGCGCTTTTTCCCTGCGGCCGGCGGCTGGCAGCAGCGGTATGCCGACGCAGAACACGCGGTGCTGTTGTCCACTCAAACCCTTTCCGCGGACGCCCTCGAAAGTGCCTGCAATGCGTTGCAGGCCAGCCTGGACATTCAAAAGGGCCCGCTGCTGCGCGCCGGCCTGTTCGATCTGGACGACGGCAGCCAACGGTTGCTGCTCGCGGTCCACCACCTGGTGGTGGACGGGGTGTCCTGGCGCGTCCTGCTGGAGGATTTCGGGACGGCTTACCGGCAACGGGCCGACGGAGGCGAGATCCGCCTGCCCCCGCGCACCGCATCGCTGCAGGAGTGGGCCGAGCACCTGCATTCGGAGGCCGAAGGTCGCCGAAGCGCAGAAGAACTCGCCTACTGGCAGCAGCAGGTCGCGCGCCCCCTCCCGGTGGAGCGGCCCGCCGGCCGCCATGCCGAGGGCGAGGTGGACATCGTCAACATCAGTCTGGACGCGGACCGCACCGCGCGCCTGCTGCAAAGCGCCCGGTTCAACGCCCGGCCCGACGACATTCTCCTGACCGCGTTGGCTCGGGTGGTGCTCGCCTGGAGCGGCCAGACGGAACTGCTCGTCGAGCAGGAGGGCCACGGCCGACCGGACGAACCGGACACGAGCCGGACCGTGGGCTGGTTCACCGCAGCCTATCCGCTCAGGCTGACCCTGCCGTCCGATCCATCGCCGGCCGCCCAGGTGCGGCACGTCAAATCCTTGTTGCGGGGCGTGCCCCGCGGCGGGCTGGGCCATGGCGTGTTGAGGCATGTGCACGGGCACCTGCCGCCCAGCGGTGCCCAGATCGCCTTCAACTACCTGGGGCAGCTCGACGCCGGTCTCGATGGTGGCGTGTTCTCGGCCATCTGCAATCGCAGCGGACGCCTGTACCACCCCGATGCGCCGCGCCAGGTCGAGTTCGATCTGAATGCGTACGTGCTCGACGGTCGGCTGCAGCTCGATTGGAGCCACAGCCGGGGCCGCTGGCACCCGGGCACCGTGGCCTCGCTGGCGGCCCGCTACAGGGCCGACCTCGAGGCGGTGATCGACAGCACGATGCGCGAAGGCGCCGATCTGCTGACCCCGCAGGACTTCCCCGACGTGGCCCTCGATGCCGCGATGCTCGACCAGTTGCTCGAAGGAATGGAATGATGGCCGCACCACAGCACGCCGGCAACGCGCCGGCCCCCCGCCGCAAGGCCGACATCACCGGCATCCACCGGTTGACCCCGCAGCAGCAAGGCCTGCTAGTTCATGCCCGCGGCCAAGCCACGGGCGACAGCGATCCGTACTTCAGCCAGGACGCCTTGATCCTGGAAGGCGACGTCGATCCGCATGCGTTCGAGCAGGCCTGGTGCGACGTCGTCGCGCGCCACGCCATCCTCCGCACGGACTTTCGCTGGGAGGACGTACCCGAGCCGATGCAGATCGTCTTCGGCCAGCGGCCGGCCCGCCTGACGTGGCTGGACTGGCGAGAGGAGCCGGATGCGGATGCCGCGCTCGCCCGGCACTGCGCAGCATTGCGCGCCGCCGGATTCGATTTCGCCCGCGCGGCCGACCCGACGCTGACGATGGCACGCATCGGCGCGCGCCGGTGGTTCCTCGTCTGGGCGTACCACCACATCGCGATCGACGGCTGGAGCTATGCGCTGGTGCTGCGGGACCTGCTCACGTGCTATCAGGCGCGGCGCAGCGGCGTGCCGGCCGAGCGGCCCCCGGCACGGCCCTTCAGCGATTACATGGCCTGGTTGTCACGGCAGGACCACGACGCCGCGGAGCGCTTCTGGCGCGAAGAACTGACCGGCACCGACCTCGTCACGCCGCTCCCGCTTCCAGCGCCCGCCCGACCACCGGCATCGCGCTGGGGTGAACTGGCCGTCACGCTGCCACCCGACGCCGTGCTGACAGCATTCGCCCAACGCGAGCAGGTCACGCTCGGCACCGCATGCCAGGGCCTCTGGGCACTTCTGCTCGGCCGGCTCAGCGGCTCCCGGCAAGTCACCTTCGGCGTCACGGTGGCGGGCCGTCCCGCCGACCTGCCAGGTGCCGACGACATCGCCGGTCTCTTCATCAACACGCTGCCGCTCGTGGTGACCCTCGATGGTGCGCAGCCTGTCGGTGCATGGCTGCGCGACATCCAATCGCGTAACGCGCGCATCCGCCAGTTCGAACACCTCTCGCTGGCACGCATCCAGGCCTTGGCGACAGGGGCCGGCCGCAGCCTGTTCGAATCGCTGATCGTCATCGAGAACTTCCCCGTGGATGCGGCGCTGCTGGCACAGGACGATGCGCCGCCGTCCGAACGCCTCCGCGCGCGCCTGCATCTGCCGGAAGCCGCAGAAGGCGAGGTGCTGCCGACCGAACGCGCGCGCAACAACTACCCGCTGACGCTCGTGTTCGTGCCCGGTGGCGCATCGTCACCCGGCGCGGCGGCCAGGCTGGTCTTCGCGTTCGACCGCCAACGGTTCGATGATGCAGCGATTCGTGCCCTCGCCTCGCAGGCGCGCACCCTGCTCGATTCGCTGCTCCAGGACGGGCGGCGCCCGCTCGATGCATTGGCGCTCTCAACGCCCGCCGAGGCAGCATCGCTCGCGCTTGCCGGACAAGGCGTCTTGCGCAACCAGGAGGCACCGCCCCTCAGGCCACTGCCTGAACGGATCGCCGGATGGGCCCGCCAACGGCCCGACACCCTGGCCGTCATCGGCGCTGATGGGGCACTGACCCATGCCGAACTCGATGCGCGTGCAACAAGGCTGGCCATGGCGCTGCGCGCATCCTGTGTTGGCGTTGGCCACACCGTGGCGATCGTGGCCGGGCGCAGCGTGGCGTACGTGGTCGCGCTGCTCGGCGTCATGAAGGCGGGGGCGGCGTTCCTGCCGCTCGACCCCGCGCTGCCCCCGAAGCGCCTGGTGCACCTGCTGCAAGACGCTCGACCGGCGATGCTGCTTGCCGAGGACCTGTCCCTCGCGCAGTCTGTCGCTCCGGATCTGCCAGCGTGGGACATCGCAGCCGACCTTCCGCCGCTGCCCGGCGCCGACCTGCCCCAGGCGCTGGTCCTCGGGTCGGCCGCCTACGTGATCTACACCTCCGGCTCCACGGGCGTGCCCAAGGGCGTGGTGGTCACGCATGCGGGCCTCGCACAGTACACCACGGGCATCCTGGATCGGCTTCAGGCGCCCGAGGGTCTGCGACACGCGATGGTGTCCACCGTCGCGGCGGACCTGGGCCATACCACCCTGTTTGGCGCCCTCGCCAGCGGCGGCACCGTGTGCATGCTGCCGGCGTCGCTCGCATTCGATCCCGATGGATTCGCCCACTGGATGCGGACGCAGCGCATCGACGTGCTGAAGATCGTCCCGAGCCACCTGAGTGGCCTCCTGGCCGCCGAATCGCCTGCGTTGCCGCGGCATGCGCTGGTGCTGGGCGGCGAGGCCGCGGCCCCCGCGCTGCTGGCCCGCGCCCGCAACCTGGCACCGGCCGGCATGCGGTTGCTGAACCACTACGGCCCGACCGAGACCACGGTGGGCGTGCTGACCGATGAAGCGCCGGATGAAACCGGCGCCGACGCGCTGCACCTCGGCTCGCCGCTGCCGGGATGCCGCCTCCTCGTGCTCGATGCCGCGCTGCAACCGCTGCCGCACGAGGCGCCGGGTGAACTCTATGTCGGTGGCGACAGCGTCGCACAAGGCTATCTGGGGCGCCCGGACCTGACGGCCGATCGGTTCGTCCCCGATCCGCACCTGCCCGGCCAGCGCTTGTATCGGACCGGCGACCGGGTGGCCTGGCGTGCGGACGGTCGGCTCGCCTTCCTCGGCCGGGTCGATGACCAGGTGAAGATCCGCGGCCACCGGGTCGAACCGCGCGAACTCCTTGCCGCCTTGCGCGCGCTTCCGGGCGTGATGGACGCGGCGGTCGCGGTGCGGCCCGCAGACAGCGGCGGACTGCGCCTCCTGGCGTACGTCACGCCCGACACCTTGCAAGCCGATCCGCTGTGCGCGCTGCTCGCAACCCGGCTGCCCGAACCGCTGATGCCCGCGGCCATCGTGCCGCTGGCGGCGATGCCGCTCACGCCCAACGGGAAGCTGGACCGCCAGGCGCTGCCGGAGCCATGCCCAGGCGCCGGCACGGAAAGCGAGGATGCCGCCCCTCGAAACGACACGGAGACCGTGCTCGCCAACATCTGGTCCGCGGTGTTGCAACGCGAGCATGTCGGCATCCACGACAACTTCTTCGACCTCGGGGGCGACTCCATCCTGAGCCTGCAGGTGATCGCCCGAGCGCGGCGCGCCGGTTTGAAAGTCACGCCCAAGCAGGTGTTTGAACAACAGACCGTCGCGCGACTGGCGGCCGTCGCCGTGCCCCTGGCAGCGGCGCCCTCCCCGGCCGCCGTGCCGACGCCACCCGTCATCACTGGCGACGCCCCGTTGACGCCCATCCAGCACTGGTTCTTCGCCAGCGCCCAGCCGGAGCCGGACCACTGGAACCAGGCGGTGGTGCTGACCTCGGAGAGACGGCTCGACCCGCAGCATCTGGCGTCCGCGCTGCGCGTGCTCATCGCACGGCACGACGCGTTGCGCCTGCGTTTCCAGCGCGCGCCGGGCGGCTCATGGCGGCAACGGGCAGCCGATGCGATCGATGCACCATTCCCGGTCGAGGCGCACGACCTGTCCGGCCTGGATGCCGTGCAGGCACGCGCTGCCGTGGAACGCACGGGTGCCGATCTCCAGCGCCGCATGAACGTGGCCGAAGGCCCGATGCTGCGGTGCGCCTACTTCGACCTCGGCCCGCAACGCCCGGCCCGGCTGTTGTTGGCGGCGCATCACCTGGCGATCGACTCTGTCTCATGGCGGTTGCTGATCGGCGAACTCCAGGACATCTGCAGCGCACTGCAGGCGGGCACGCCCACCACCCTCCCGCCGTTGGGCATGACGTACCTGGAATGGGCACGCCGCCTGCCTGCGGAAGCCACCCGCATCGCCCATGAACTGTCGTTCTGGACGCGACAGTCCACCCCTGTCACCCTCGTGGCCGCAGACACCGACCTGCGCTACGCCTCGGCGCGTCGCCACCGCACCCAGTTGTCCCGGGACGAAACCGCCGCGCTGCTCGCCGCCGCCCCCGCCGCGCTGCAGTGCAGCAGCGAGGATCTGCTGCTGACGGCACTCGCGCAGGCGCTGTGCGCGGTGCAGGGATTGAACGAGGTGGCCGTCGAGCTGGAGGGGCATGGGCGTGATGCACTGACACACCCTGATGCACCCGATGTGTCCGGCACCGTCGGGTGGTTCACCTGCCGCTACCCGGTGCGCCTCACTCCCGGCTCCGGCGGTGCGCGGGCCGCGCTGGATGCCATCACCGCCCAGCTGCGCGCGGTGCCGGGCAAGGGCATCGGCCACGGCTTGCTGGCGTATTTGGCCGACGACATCGCCCCCCGCGAGGCGCTTGCCGCGTTGCCGAGGCCCGACGTCACGTTCAACTACCTTGGACGGCTGGACGCAGGACTGGCCGATGGCTGGCTGCGCCCGGTGGACGCGCCCGGCGGTCCCACGCGCAGCCCGCGAAACCTCCGCACCCACGCACTCGACGTCGATGCGCATGTGCACGAGGGCGTGCTCACGGTCGAGTGGACATGGGCGCCCGGCGCAGGGCGAGATGCCGACAGCATCGAACGGCTCGGTTCCGATTTCATGCGCCGCCTCCAAGCCTTGCTCGCGCTGGCCGACGGAGCAGCGCGCCGCGCCATCCCCGCCGAATTTCCCCTCTCGCGCCTGGGCACCACCGAACTGGAGGCTGTGCGGGCGCGCTGGAGCGGCGTGCAGGACATCTACCCCCTCGGGCCATTGCAGTCCGGCATCCTCTTCCATGTGCTCCATGAGCGTGCCGGCCCTGCGATGTACCTGAACCAGCTGCATTGCGAGGTCCGTTCGCCGCTTCACCCGGATGCGATGGCCGCCGCCTGGCAACAGGCGGTCTCGCGCCACGACATCCTGCGCACCGTCTTTGCCTGGGACGGCCTGGACGAGCCGCACCAGCTCGTGCTCGACCGTGCCGATGTGGCCGTCCATCACATCGCGATGGACGATGCGGCCGCGCTGGCCGACTTCCTGGCAGCCGATCTCTCCCGCGGGTTCCCGCTCGACAAGGCGCCGCTGATGCGCGTCACCCTGGTCCAGCGGCCTGGCGCATGGCATCTGGTCTGGACGCGGCACCACCTGCTGATGGACGGCTGGTCGAGCGCCCGGCTGTTGAGCGAGGTGTTCCACCACTACGACGCCGCCGTGCGTGGCCTGGCCACGCCGGCCTCACCCCGCCCTCCGGCGTACCGAGACCACATCGCCTGGCTGCAACAGCGCGACGCCACGGGCGACCTCGCCTGGTGGCGCGACCGGCTCGCCGGGCTCACCGAACCCGCGCTGCTGCAAGCGCACGCCGGCCATGTGTCCACTGAGAGCGGCATGGGCAGGTGCGCACGCACACTGCTGCCCGGCGTGGGCGAGGCGCTGGCCAGAGTCGCCCGCACCGAGCGGGTCACGGTCAACACCCTCGTGCAGGCGGCATGGGCCCTCGTGCTGTCCAAGCATGTCTGCCGGCGAGATGTCGTGTTCGGTGTCACGGTGTCGGGGCGACCGGTCGACGTGCCGGACGCCGAGGCGATGCTGGGGCTGTTCATCAACACGCTGCCGCTTCGGGTGCAGGTACCGGCCACGGCCTCGCTGTCCGCCTGGTGGCAATCACTCCAGCGCCACAACCTCGAGATGCGCGAGCATGAGCAGGCGCAACTGGCCGAGCTGCAGCGCATGTCCGGCCTCGCGCCGGGCATCCAGCTCTTCGATTCGGTGCTGGTGTTCGAGAACTATCCGGTGGACCGGCAGGGATTGGAGACACTGCGCCAGACGCTCGACATCGCCGCGGTGCATGCCGACGAAACCTTGAGCCTGCCATTGACCCTCGTGGTCTACCCCGGGGCCGAGATGGCGTTCGAATTGACCTATCGGCGCGACGCATTCGACGGCGATGCCATCGCACGGCTCGGGGACCAGCTGGCTCATGTGTTGTTCGACTTCACCCAAGGTGCGGCACGGCCAGTGGCTGCGCTCGCGCTGCCAGCGCCTCTGGAGCTGCCGTCTCCCGCGGCGACGGCAGCGTGGGCGGACACCCTGGTGGCGCGTTTCGAAGCGCAGGCCCGCAGCACGCCGGATTCCGTTGCGCTGTCCGGGGCCGGGGCAGACATCAGCTATGCCGAGCTCGATGCGCGCGCCAACCGCCTGGCCCATGCCCTCGTGGCGCAGGGCGTGGGACCGGACGTTCCCGTGGCGGTGTGCATGGAGCGATCGTCCGCGCTGCCCGTCGCGCTTCTCGGGGTGTTGAAGGCCGGCGGCTGCTACGTCCCGCTGGACCCGGCCGCGCCCCCCGATCGCCTGCGCCACATCCTCACCGACAGCGGCGCACGGTGCGTGGTGCACGACCACAGCGCGGCCTGCTGGCTCGCGACGCTGCCCATCCCGGCCCTGCCGTTCGAATCGTTGCAGGCCGATGGTGACCCCGCCGCATCTTCACCGCTGCCCGCGCCCGCCGGTGCGCACCATGCGGCCTACGTCATCTACACCTCCGGCTCCACCGGGCGCCCGAAGGGCGTCCAAGTGACACACGCCAACGTCAAGAGACTGTTCGATTCGACACGCGAGCAGTTCGCCTTCGACGCCCGCGACGTCTGGACGCTGTTCCATTCGTGCGCATTCGATTTCTCCGTCTGGGAAATCTGGGGGGCGTGGCTGCATGGCGGGCGGCTCGTCGTCGTGCCCCAGGACACCGCACGTGACAGCGCCGCCTTCCTCTCCCTGCTGTGCAGGGAACGCGTGACCGTGCTGAACCAGACCCCTTCGGCGTTCTACCCACTGGCCGAACTGGCCACCGAGGGTGCGCGCCCCGACTGGGCCCTGCGTTGCGTGATCTTCGGCGGCGAGGCACTCGATCCCCTGCGCCTTCAGAAGTGGTGCAACCGTTTCGGTGACGAGACGCCCCGGCTGGTCAACATGTACGGCATCACCGAGACCACCGTGCATGTGACCTACCGCCGGCTGCGGCGCAGCGATCTCGAACGCCGCAGCCTGATCGGGTGTGCACTGCCCGACCTGCAACTGCGGCTGCTCGACGACGCGATGCACCCCGTGCCGGTCGGCGTGGCAGGTGAGGTCTTCGTCGGCGGCCCAGGCCTCGCCCGCGGCTACCTCGGACAGCCCGGGTTGACGGCCGAGCGCTTCGTCCCCGATCCCTGGAGCGCCTGCGGCGCCCGCCTCTACCGCAGCGGCGACCTCGCCCGCCGCCTGCCCGGTGGCGACCTCGAATACATCGGACGCGCGGACCAGCAGGTCAAGGTCCGGGGGTTCCGCATCGAACTCGGTGAGATCGAAGCGCAATTGCGCCAAGGCCCGGGCGTGCGCGACCTTGCCGTGCTCGCCCGGCCGGATCGGCATGGCGCCACGGAACTGGTCGCGTACGTCGTCCACGACCACGGAACCGAATGGGAGGCGCTCCGCCGGCATGCGCACGCCACCCTGCCAGCCTACATGGTGCCGTCCACATTCGTGGCCGTGCCGGTGTTGCCGATCACCGTGAACGGCAAGCTCGACCGCAAGGCCCTGGCCGCGTTCGCTGCGCCGTCACTCGACAGCGTTCCAACGGCCCAGGGGCCTCGCGACGCCCTCGAGACCGAGGTGGCCGACGCCTGGTGCCATGTGCTCAAGCTCGAGCAGCTGGACATCCATGACGACTTCTTCCGCCTCGGCGGCCATTCGCTGCTGGCCACGCGGGTCGTGGCCCGGTTGCGGCAGTCGACCGGCCTGCCGCTGACCATCGCCGACCTCTACGAACACCCCACGGTGGCAGCGCTCGCGAACCTCATCACCAGCCGCCTGGCCGCACAGCGGGACGCCGGACCCATCGCCTGCGATGGGGGAGCAAACGTCATGTCGGAATTGCTGAAAGAACTCGAACAGGAAGCGTCTTGAACAAGCTGCACGTCCCCTCGCCCGCTCCCGCCCATGGCGCTCCCGACGCACTGACCGATGTCGCGCATCGCCTGGCCAGACTTCCCAGCGCCCAGCGCAATCAATTCCGCCGCATGCTGGCCGCGCGCGGCATCCCCCTGACCAACCTGCCGACGGTGCGCCAAAGCGAGGAGAGCCGGCGAACCCCACCGCTGTCCCCCGCACAGGAGCGGCTGTGGTTCCTCGACCAGATCGACGGCCCCGGTGCCGCCTACAACATCTGCACCGCGCTCCGGATGGATGGCCCGCTCGATGCCGCAGCGCTGCGGCGCAGCTTCGAGCTGCTGCTGGCGCGCCATGCCGGCCTGCGCACATCGCTCACCGCCCATGAGGGCCGCGCAACGCAGCGAATCGTCGACGGCGTGGCGCTGCCATGGCGCGAGGTCTCGCTGGCGCACCTGTCTCCGGCCGAACAGGCCGATCGCCTGGAGGCGATCGGCCATGAAATGGGCGCCGTGCGGTTCGACCTCGCCCGACCGCCGCTGCTGACGCTGCTGCTGGCGCGAACCGGGGCGCAGGCCCACGTACTTTGGTTCACGCTCCACCACATCGTGGTCGACGGCTGGTCCCTCGACCTGCTGCTGGGCGAAGCGGCGGCGCTCTACGCCGAGCTCTCGGGCGGCCCCGAGGCCCGGCTCGCGCCGTTGGACATCGATCCGATCGATTGCGCCCTCTGGCAGCGCGAACTGTTGCAGAGCGACACCTCCGACCGGGCGCTGACGTACTGGAAGACCGTGCTGGGAGACGAGCATCCGCCTTTGACGCTGCCGACCGACCGCCCTCGCCCGCCGCGCCAGAGCCATCGCGGCGCAACGCATGGTTTCGGCATTCCGGATGGGCTGGCCGAGCGACTGCGCACCCTGGCCCAAAGCAAGGGCAAGACCCTGTTCACGCTGCTGATGGCGGCGATGCATGCACTGCTGTACCGGTACACGGGCCAGCGTGACATCCGCATCGGCACGCCCGTCGCCAACCGCGACCGCGTGGAGACGCACGGCGTGGTCGGCCTGTTCCTGAACACGCTGGTCGTCAAGAGTGAACCCACCGGTGCCTTGCGTTTCGATGAACTGCTGGCGCTGGTCGGCCGTCGCCTGATCGATGCGCAATCGCGCCATCCGCTGCCCTTCGAGCGCCTCGTGGATGCGCTGCAGCCCGCGCGGGATCTGTCGCATTCGCCGCTGTTCCAGGCCATGCTGATCGTCCATGCGCCGCAGGAGCCGGTCGAATGGCGCAACCTTGACGTGCGCCCGTTCGGCACGCCCACCACCACCGCCAAATTCGATCTGACGCTGGAGATCGCGGATGAAGGCGATGCGCTGCGCGCAGGATTCAACTACGCGACCGATCTGTTCGACGCTTCGACGATCGAACGGCTCGCACGGCATTTCCTGACGCTGCTGCAAGGCGTCGTCGAAGCGCCGGAAATGCGGCTCGATGCACTGCCGCTGCTGACCCGCGCCGAGCGCGAGCAGGTGGTGCACGGATGGAACGACACGGCCACGGCCTACCCCCAGCGCGGGTGGGTGCATGAACACATCGAGCAGCAGGCCATTGAGACACCCGACGCCCCGGCGGTGCTGTTCCGCGACGAGGTGCTGAGCTACGCCCAACTGGATCACCGCGCGAACCAGCTGGCCCACAGGCTGCGCGAGTCAGGCGTGCGCCCCGATGGCGTCGTCGGCGTCTGCTGCGTGCGTTCCATCGACATGGTCGTATCGCTCCTGGCCATCCTGAAAGCAGGCGGCGCCTACCTGCCGCTCGACCCGGACTATCCGTCGGACCGCCTGCAGCAAATGCTCGACGACGCCGGGGCGCGCTGGCTCATCACGCACCATGCGGCACCATGGCGCCCGGCCCATCGTGGCGCGTTGCGCCTGCTGGTGCTGGACGAGCTGGCCGCCGACGTCGCGCGTCGCCCGTCGCACGGCTCACCGGCCGCGCTGCGATCCGACCACCTCGCCTACGTGATCTACACCTCGGGCTCCACCGGACGGCCCAAGGGCGTGGCCGTGCCGCACGGCGGCCTGCTGAACCGCTTGCAATGGATGCAGGCGACCTACCGCCTCGGCGCCGACGACCGGGTGCTCCAGAAGACGCCCTTCAGCTTCGACGTTTCGGTCTGGGAGTTCTTCTGGCCGCTGATGAGCGGCGCCACGCTCGTCGTGGCCGAACCCGGCGACCACCGCGACAGCGAGCGGCTTGCCGCGCTGATCCGCGCCCGGCGCGTCACCACGCTGCACTTCGTGCCGTCGATGCTCAGGGCCTTTCTCGACGACCCGAATGCGTCCCAGTGCCATTCGCTCAAGCGCGTGATCTGCAGCGGTGAAGCCCTCCCGCCCGACTTGCAGGACCGCTTCTTCTCGTTGCTGCCGGCCGAACTGCACAACCTCTACGGGCCCACCGAGGCGTCCATCGACGTGAGCCATTGGGCCTGCCGGCGTGGCGCGGGCGATGCGCAGGTGCCGATCGGCCGTCCCATCGCCAACACCCGTCTCCTTGTGTTGGACGATGCGCTGAACCCCGTGCCCGCCGGCGTACCGGGTGAACTGTTCATCGGCGGGATCGGTCTGGCGCGAGGTTACCTCGGCCGCCCGGACCTGACCGCCGAACGCTTCATTCCCGATCCGCACGCCAACGGTGAGCGCCTCTACCGCACGGGCGACCTGGCCCGTTGGCGTGCAGACGGGGCCATCGAGTACCTCGGCCGGCTGGACCACCAGGTGAAGGTGCGAGGGTTCCGCATCGAACTCGGTGAGATCGAGGCCCGGCTCCTGTCGCATCCCGCGGTGGCGCATGCGGTGGTGGTGGCCCGCGAGGACCGTCCGGGCGACAAGCGATTGGTGGCGTACTGGGTCGCCGACGGCGCGGCGCCCGACGAAGACACCCTGGCGGCGTTCCTGCGCGAGGCCCTGCCCGAGCACATGGTGCCGGCGGCGTGGGTGCGGCTCGACGCCATGCCGCTCTCGACCAACGGCAAGCTCGATCGCAAGGCGCTGCCGGCACCGCGCGCGCTGGTGAGCACCGGCGACAACGCGGCACCCCGCAACGCCACCGAACAAATCCTGAGCGAGGTATGGTGCGACGTGCTGGGCCTGCCCTCCGTGGGCGTGCACGACAATTTCTTCCGGCTCGGCGGCGATTCCATCCTGAGCCTGCAGGTGATCGCGCGTGCCCGCCAGCGCGGGCTGAAGCTCGCCCCGCGGCAGATGTTCGAGCACCAGACCGTGGCCTCCCTCGCCGCGGCGGCCACGGTGATCGACAGCACGCCCGCCAAGTCGCCGGCCGATGAAGCACTCGCTGGCGATGTGCCGCTCACACCCATTCAGCATTGGTTCTTCGACGCACGGTTTCGCACGCCATCGCATTGGAACCAGGCGGTGCTGCTGACGCTGCGCGAGGCGGGCGATGCCGCGATGCTCCCTGCGGCACTTCGGGCCGTGGTCGAGCGGCACGCCAGCCTGCGGCTGCGGTTCAGTCCTTCGGAAGACGGCGAGTGGCGGCAGCGCTATGCGGCCGACACGATGGTCCATGTCGAGCAGGTGGATCTCTCGTCCGTGGCCCCCGGCGCCCGTCGAGAGGCGATCGAGCGCCACGGCGATGCGCTCCAGGCCCGGTTCCATCTGTCCGACGGCCCCCTCTGGGGCGCCACCCTGTTCACCTCGGGCGGAGAGGAGCCGCCACGGTTGCTCATCGCCGTCCACCACCTCGCGGTGGACGGTGTGTCCTGGCGCATCCTGCTCGACGACCTCCAGGGCGCCTGCAAAGCCTTGCGCGCCGGCCTTCCACCGACGCTGCCACCGGTGCCGACGTCGTACCGCCAATGGGCGCAGCGCCTGCAGGCCCACGCTCGTGCGGACGAGACGCGCTCCGAATTGGCCCACTGGTTGCAGACGCACGAAGACGTCGTCCCGGCACTGCGGGCGCCTGAGCGGGGCCCGGTGGGACGAGCGGTCCGGCTGCGCGTCCAACTCGATCCGGGTCGCACCGCGGCGCTGCTGGGCCCCGTGCCCACACGCCAGCGTGCGCGCGTCGACGACCTGCTCCTCACCGCCCTCGCGCAGGCGCTGTGCGACGGCCGCGATGCCGCCGTGCTGGTCGAACTGGAAGGCCACGGCCGTGAGGACGTCTTCCCGGACCTCGACACATCCCGCACCGCCGGCTGGTTCACCACCCGCTATCCCGTGCGCCTCGCACCCGGAGCCGACGGTCCGCTCGGCGCACTGAAGGCGGTCAAGGAACAATTGCGGCAGGTGCCCCGGCGCGGCATCGGCCATGGCCTGCTGCGGCACCTGGGGACCGACGCCGACAGAGCGCAGTTGGGAGGCCTGCCTTCGCCGGACGTCTGCTTCAACTATCTCGGACGATTCGACCGCGTGTTCCACCGCGACGCCGCCTTCGCGTTGGACGACGGTTCGCCGGGCGCCACCCGCGATGCGGACGAACGCCGCACCCACGCGCTCGATGTCGACGCCCAGGTCAACGACGACGTGCTGACCGTCGACTGGACCTCCGGAGGAGACCCCCGCGCGGTGGATGAGACGCGCCAGCTGGCGCACGCCTTCATCGGTCACCTCGAAGCCCTCGTGGACGCACTGGCGAATGCTCCCGCAGGCGCCACGCCGAGCGACTTCCCCCTGTGCGCCATCGCGCAAGGCGAACTCGATGCGATGACACTGCCATGGGACAGGGTCGAGGACATCTACCCGCTCGCCCCGATGCAGCACGGCCTGCTGCTCCACACGCTGCTGAACCCCGGCTCCGGCATGTACTTGATGCAGGACCGCTACCGCCTGGAAGGCGACGTGGATCCCGATGCATTCGTTGGCGCATGGGAACGGGTGGTCGAGCGCCATCCCGTGCTGCGCACCTCGTTCCATTGGGAGCGCGAAGACCGGCCCCTCCAAGTGGTGCACCGCCAGGTTCCGTCGCCCATCACTCGAGAGGACTGGCAAGGCCTGGAGCCCGAAGCGCAGCGGCAGCGGCTCGACGCGCTGCTTGCCCAAGAGCTGAGCGAAGGCTTCGATTTGTCCGAACCGAGGCTGATCCGCTTCCGCTTGATCGACCTGGGCCAGGGCCGCTGGTATTTCACCCAAAGCTATCACCACATCCTGATCGATGCCTGGTGCTTTTCCCTGCTGATGGTCGACTTCTTCGCGCACTACCGGGCGCTTCGCGACGGCGAGGCCGCGCCGCCCCTGCCACTGCCGCGCCCCTACGCCGACTTCATCCGCTGGCTCGGACAGCAGGACCTGCAGGCCGCCCGCCACTACTGGACGGAGAACCTAGCAGGCTTCACGCAGCCCACCTCGCTGGGCATCGACAAACTGCCCGACCACCGCATGAACATCGGCGTCGAAGACCACGCCGTTCAGCTCGACGAAGCCGAGACGGCGACCCTGCACGCGATGGCGCAGAAGCTTCAAATCACCGTCAACACCTGCACCCAGGCCGCGTGGGCGCTGCTGCTGTCGTGGTACGCGGGCCAGACGGACGTTCTGTTCGGCATCACCGTCGCCGGACGCCCCACCGAGCTCGACGGCGTGGAAAACAGCGTGGGCCTCTTCATCAACACGCTGCCACTGCGCCTTCGCATCGACCCATCCCAACCGGTCGGCACCTGGCTGCAGCATGTGCTCAGGCGCAACGTCGAGCTGCGACAGCATGAGCAGCTTCCGCTGGGCGAGGTTCAGGCGCTCAGCCCGCTCGGGCGCGGCCAGACGCTGTTCGACAGCCTGTTCGTGTTCGAGAACGCGCCCGTCGACCGCTCGCTAGACGAATGGAAACTGCGCTGGCACATCGACGAGAAGAACGCCCGCACGCACACGAACTACCCACTCACCGTCGTGATCATCCCGGGAGAGCGCCTGACCTTGCAGCTCACCTGCGACCGCGAGCGCTTCGAACCGGCAGCGATCGACCGGATGCTTGCGCACTTCAAGTCGCTGCTGCTGGCGCTCGTGTCGCACCCCGACGCGCGGCTCGGCGACCTCCCCCGCCTCGGCCATGACGAGGCCGCGCGCCTGGCGGCCTGGAACGCCACCGGCGACGGGAATGCGGTGCCTGCCGACCTGGTCCCGCTGTTCGAACAACAGGTGCGGCGCCGGCCCGAGGCGGTCGCAGCCCGATGCAGCAACCGGTCGGTGACCTACGCCGAACTCGACCACATGGCCTCCGCCATCGGCAGCACGCTGGTGGACGCGGGCGTCCGGCCGGAAGACGTGGTCGCCCTGTACGACCACCGTGGCATCGACCTGCTCGCCATGATCATCGGCGTGTACAAGGCCGGCGCGGCCTACCTCCCGCTGGACCTCAGGCATCCTCCGGCAAGGCTGGCCGAGGTGCTCCAGCTGGCGAAGTGCGCCCTGGTGCTGCAAGGCAACCATCCGCCTGCGGCGCTTGCAGTCGCGCTGCAAGACATGGGGAACGCAGCACCGCGCAGCCTGAGGATCTCCGACGTGTCGCACGGCCGCCGCACCACGGCCGCCACAGCCGGCGGCCGGTGCCTCGCCTATGTGATCTACACCTCCGGCTCGACGGGCGTGCCCAAAGGCGCGATGGTCGAGCGATCCGGCATGCTGAACAACCTGCTGCAAAAGCATGTTCAACTCGGGCTCACCAAGCACGACGTGATCGCACAGACCGCGTCGGCCTCCTTCGACATCTCGGTCTGGCAATTCCTCAGCGGCTTGCTCTGCGGTGCCACCATCGAGATCGTGCCGGACGAGATCGCCCAGGATCCCCGCGCCTTGCAGCGCCACGTGATCGAGCGGGGGGTGACCGTGCTCGAATGCGTCCCGGCCATGCTGCGCGGCTTCCTCACGGAAGCGGACGAGCACCCTGCAGCGCTCCCCCTTCGATGGCTGCTCCCCACCGGCGAGGCGCTCCCGCCCCAACTCGCGCGGGACTGGCTCCAACGCCATCCGGACGTGCCGCTGCTCAATGTGTATGGCCCCGCCGAATGCGCCGACGATGTGGCCTTGCACGCGTTCCATTCGCCTGAGGAGGTCCGGGGCCCGCACCTGCCCATCGGCAGGCCGGTGGCGAACCTCCGGCTGCACGTGATGAATGCATCGATGGACATGCTGCCCGTCGGCGTTGCGGGGGAACTGTGCATCGCCGGCATCGGGGTGGGTCGCGGCT
>Ga0070659_100000802_pt1 | contig 22909 bp, 26 predicted proteins | sample KBSC23metaG_FD_64666 | JGI IMG/M metagenome (GOLD analysis project Ga0070659, IMG submission 64666) | Corn rhizosphere microbial communities from Kellogg Biological Station, Michigan, USA - KBS C2-3 metaG | ecosystem: Host-associated > Plants > Roots > Rhizosphere > Soil ... | reverse complement strand
CCGAGCCACGGCAACTCGAAGCGGTCCATCAGCGGAGCCCAGAGGAATTTGAACGTGTACGGCAGCCCGACCAGGCTCAAGTACCCGATCGTGGCCACGTCGAGGCCCACGCCGCTCAGCCAGGCCTGCATTGCCTGCCCGGTCAGGGCGAGTGGCAGGCCGGATGCGAACCCGAGGACGGCCACGACCAGCAGCCGGTGGAAAGCCAGCGCGCGGACATGCAAGGGCGACAGGGATTGGGTGGTCATCGGAACGGTTCCAGGAGGCGCGGGACCCCGCCGGGGACGCCCGGCGCGCGACGCGGTGCGTTCGGCGCACCGTGTGTATGTCCAACAGTCATGGTCCGGGAGTGTAGACAGGGTGGGCGTTGGATTGGCGGTTCGTTGACAATCGCGGCATGAGCCCTTCGCCCCAAGCCTTGTCACCGACGTTTTCAAAGCTGGAATTCCGCCAGGCCCTCAGTGCATTCGCTACGGGCGTGACGATCGTGACCGCCCGCGACGCCAGCGGCGCCTTCGTGGGCCTGACGGCCAATTCGTTCAATTCGGTGTCACTCGACCCGCCGCTCGTGCTGTGGAGCCTGTCGCGCCGCGCCGGGTCGATGCCGATCTTCTCGGGTGGATCGCACTACGCGATCCACATCCTCGCGGCCGACCAGGTGGACCTCGCCCAACGATTCGCCACAAAGGACATCGACCGTTTCGCCGGCATTGAATGGAAGGAAGGCGCAGGCGGCGTGCCGTTGCTCGAGGGGGCCGCAGCCCGGTTCGAGTGTTTCAACCGGAGCCGCTACGAGGAAGGCGACCATGTGATCTTCGTGGGCGAAGTGGAACGCTGCGAGCACCGGGAAGGCGCTCAGCCGCTGCTGTTCCACGGCGGCCGCTACTACACGGAACTGCCTTTGGCCTGAACCGCCTGCCGGGGATCGCTGCCGAGCGCCGACATCGGGAAGATCAACACCACGCTCAGCATGCTGCCGGAGCGTTCGCGCCGCACGCCGATGCCGCTCGCCCGGGCCACCTGGCTCAACATGAGCCAGTGCAGATCCTCTTCGTCGTCTGCCGGGGCGGCGCCGTCGCCGGACGTGGCCGAAGTGATGGGGCCGCTTTGCTGAACGTCGATCAGCAGCAACACTTGATGCGCGGCCGGTTGCGGACGCACGCGAAGGGCAACGGAGTCGCCGGCATCGACAGCGTATTCGAGGGTGAGATCCAGCAATTGCTCGAACGCCGCGGCATCCACGTGCACCGGCGCAGCGATGGGCTCGGGCTCCTGCAGCACGACGCCGCGGGCAGCAGCGGGGGCACGCCAGAGTGCCAGGGCGCGCTGGACAGCGTTGACGAGGTCGATGTCCTCGACCACATGGGCGCCGCCATGCCCCATGACGCGGGCCATTTGCTGAACCTGCAGACCGAGATTCTCGAGGCGCTCCACTTCAACCAGACAGGCCTCCTTCGCCTGCGGGTCCGAATCGAGCAAGTGATCATGGAGCGCAGCCAGCGCACCTGAGAACGCCTCTCCCACCTTGGCGAGCAGCTTCGGAGAAGCCTGAAGCACCGGCGGCCGGGCCACCGAGGGGCGCCAGCCGGGCGGCTGAACAGGCGAAGTATCGGACAACCACATGGGATCCGGCGAGGGCACACTCCGGCGCGAACGCGTGTCGAAAGACATGACCATCTCCTGAGCCGGCAAATACCGGCCAGCTTCCAGTGATGCTATGCCCGGCGGCACACCGCGTCCACCCCATGGATCGTGTGGTTGAATCCGAGACCGCCGGCAGCAAATCGAGGATGTCACTACCGGAGTTCCATCGATGCATGTTGCCTGCCCCCACTGCCAAACCACCAACCGCGTGCCGGACGAACGGCTGCGTGACGAACCCGTCTGCGGCCGCTGCGGCACGTCGCTGCTGCCGGGTGAACCCCTCACGCTGAACGACTCGAATTTCGATGCGTTCGTGAGCCGCTCGGAACTGCCGGTGGTGGTGGATTTCTGGGCCGCCTGGTGCGGCCCCTGCCGCGTCATGGCGCCGCAGTTCGAGGCGGCGGCGCGCGAGCTTCAGGGGCGCGCCGTGCTCGTCAAGGTGGACAGCGACGCCAGCCCGCGCACCGCCGGGCGTTTCGCGATCCGCAGCATCCCGACACTGGTCAAGCTCGACAAGGGGCGCGAGGTCAAGCGCCAGCCGGGCGCCGTGCAGGCCGCGCAGATCGTCGCCTGGGCCACGCGCTGAGCGGGTTCACGGCCGAGGCCGTTGCGACGTGTCGATGTCGATCATGTGCCAATAGTTGGTCCAGAACGTGGGTGACCGGTAGCCGATCACCCACGGCTGAGTCAGCTCGTTGTAGACCCGGTGCACGTTGTACTTGTACGGCATGTAGGCCACCAGCAGCCGTTTCGCCTGATCGATGGCCGCGAGGCGCTCCGGCCCGTCGGGCAGTTCATTGACGCGGCGGTACACATCGTCGTAGGCCTTGAGCTGGAACCGTGCGAGGTTGCCACCGCCTGACGAGGGCCCGTAGGCCATGGCCAGTGAGCCCTGGCCATCCGGTGACGAGGAAGACGAACCGAGCGCCCACACCATCAGCTGACCGGCCCGGGCGCGCTTGAGCTGTTCGGGCCACTTGCCGATCTCGAACTCCATGCGCACCTGAAGCGCATCCATGTTCTTCTTCCACAGCTCGTCGAACTGGCGCGAGATGGGGTCCGGCTGCGTCGCGTATTTCAGCACCAGCGGTTGCCCGTCCGGCTGATCGCGCCAACCGTCGCCATCCCGGTCGATGTAGCCGTTGAGGTCCAGCAAGGCCTTGGCCCTGGCCAGGTTGTATTCGCTGTTCTCCGATTTGAACGCCGGGTCATAGCCGTACGTATCGGGCGCGAGCGCCGACTGCGCCGGAATGGCCTGGCCGCGGCGCGCACGGCGGATCTCTTTGTCCACGTCGGTGCCGAGCGAGATGGCGCGCCGAAGGGCCACCTTCTGGGGCGTGTAGCCCCCGACCACCGGGTCCTCCATGTTGAAGTAGAAGAAGGTGACGTCCGAACGGAGCCGGCGATGCAGCCGGATGCCGCGCTTTTCCAGATTCGGGGCCAGTTTGCCCTGAGACAGCGCGACGTTCGTGAATTCGAGCGGCACGGGGGAGATCACGTCGAACTCGTTGTTCAAAAAGGCGAGCCAGCGCGGCTGGCTTTCGTCCACGACGCTGACCTCCACGCGGTCCACCATCGGCAAGCGGCGGCCCTTGAACCGCTCGAGCAGGGCCTGACCCTCGGCATCGTCCGGATTCGGTTCTGCGTCGTAATAGACCTCACGGTAGTTCGGGTTGCGCTCGAACACCATCAACGAACTGCGCCGCCACTGAGTGAGCCTGAAGGGGCCGGTCCCCACCGGATGCTCCGAGATGGCATCGCCGTACATGTCGGCCACCTCCCGCGCCATCGCCACCAATCCGGTCAGCGTGTAGATGAACCGCGGGCGCGGGGCCTCGAGCTTGAATTGCAGCGTGTAGCGGTCAAGCGCGCGGACCCCTTCGATGTCTCGGTCGTAATCGAATGGCTTCTTGCTCTTCAAGGCCGCTTCCCGCAGGCGCTCCAGCCCGACGATGCCCTCCTCCACCATGCCCGAGTAGTGCGGGCTCTTGATTTTCGGATCGAAGAAGCGCTTGACCGAATAGACATAGTCGGCGGCGACCAGTTCGCGCTTGCGGCCCTTGAAGGCCGGGTCGTCGGCGAAGTAGATGCCGGGCTTCAAGCGCACGGTATAGGTGCGGAAGTCGGCCGAGATCTCGGGCATGGCCACCGCGGTGGCCGGCTTGATCTTGAACGGCCGGGCCAGGTGATCGTACTCGTACGGAGCTTCAAACATGTGCGCGATCGCTCTGTTCGAGTACAGGTCGCTGACCTGGGCGTAGTCGAACCCGGTCTCGGCCGCCTCGAAGGGAATGCGCAGCACCTTTTGCGCCGGCTGTGCGCAAACCCACACAGGTACCGCGACACAGATGGCGGTGATGCACCGAAAAAGTTGCAACCAGGCGTTCATGGCCCTTAGTCTAGAGCCGCAGACACCCGATAGCACTTTTCGAATTCCCGAGCCGAGGCTCCCCCGCATGACGGCCTACCTGTTGCGACGTTTGTGGCAAATGATTCCGACGCTGGTCGGCGTCGTGCTGCTCGTGTTCTTCCTGTTCAAGTACTTCGGCGGCGACCCGGCCGAGATCCTCGCCGGCCAGAACGCCACCGCCGAGACGGTCAAGGCGATCCAGGAGCAGTTGGGCCTGAACCGCCCGGTGTGGGAGCAGCTCTGGATCTTCGCAAAGCAGATCATCACGTTCGACTGGGGCCGAAGCTGGGCCACCAATGAATCGGTGTCCGGGCTGTTCGCGAGCCGGTTGCCTGCCACGCTGACCGTGATGGTGCCCATCCTGGTGCTGGAGGTGCTGCTCGCCATCCCGTTCGCGTTGGCCGTGGCGTACTGGCGCGGCTCGTTGACCGACCGGGCGGTGATGGTCGTCACCACGGTCGCGCTGTCGATCTCCTTCCTCGTGTACGTGATCGCCGGCCAATACGTCTTCGCATTCCGCCTGGGCTGGTTTCCGGTGCAGGGCTGGACCGATTCCGTGTGGACCAACCTCGTGAAGTACGCGCCGTTGCCGGTGCTGCTCGCGGTGTTCGTGTCACTGTCCCCGCAGACACGGCTGTACCGCAGCTACTTCCTGGATGAGATCGGCAACGACTATGTGCGCACCGCTCGTGCCAAGGGCCTGACGGAGAAACGCATCCTGCTGACCCATGTGATGCGCAATGCGCTCATCCCCATCCTCACCGGCATCGGGGGTGCGCTGCCCGGGATTTTCGTCGGGTCGTTCCTCATCGAGGTGTTCTTTTCGATCCCGGGCGTGGGCCGCGAAGTGCTGCTCGCGGTGAACCGCAGTGACTACCCCGTCATCCAGGCGGTGACGATCTACCTGGCCGTCATCACCATGGTGGTGAACCTGTTGACCGATGTGCTCTATACCCTCGCCGATCCGCGGGTGGTGCTCAAATGAGGGCCCCGACCGAGGGGATCTGGGCTGCCGCCTGGCGCCGCCTGCGCCGAGACAAGGTGGGCATGGCTGCGCTGGCCGTCGTGCTGCTATTTCTGCTGATGGTCGGCCTGGCATCCGCCGGCCTGATCGCGTCCGACTGGCAGCAGGAACGTGGCGTTTCGTACGCACCGCCCACCTTCATGGGCCCGGCGGAACGAGACGAGGCCAACGGGCTGCCGGTGCCGAAGGGCCCGAATGTCGACCTCGGCGACATCGATCCCCTGGCCCCGCAGTACAAGGCCTGGGCTGAACGGGCCGCGACGTATGAGCACGCAGAGGCCGAAAAGGCAACAACGCTGCCCTTCGGCGCGGACCTGCAGGGCCGGGACGTACTCGCCAAGGCCGTGCAGGGCGCCAAGGTGTCGGTGCTCGTCGGCGTGCTCGCGGCCGTGGTGGCCACCATCATCGGCACGGTGCTCGGCGCCCTCGCCGGCTTCTTCGGCGGCAAAGTGGGCGATCTGCTGGAATGGGTCTACAACGTCTTCACATCGATCCCGGGCATCCTGCTCATCTTCGCCTTTGCGGCGGTGGCCGGGCGCGGTACGCAGTCGGTGGTGTTGATCCTCGGCTTTGCGGGTTGGACGGGCATCTACCGCCTGGTGCGCGCGGAGTTCCTGAAGCATTCGGTGCGCGAATACGTGCGCGCGGCCGAGGCGATCGGCGCGAGCACCACATCGCGCATGTTCCGGCACATCCTGCCCAACATCAGCCATGTGCTGCTCGTGCAGTTGTCGGTGCATGTGGTGGGTTTCATCAAGGCCGAGGTGATCCTGTCGTACCTCGGGCTCGGCGTTGCCGTGGACGAGGTCAGCTGGGGCACGATGCTGGCGGAGGCGCAGACCGAGCTGATCCAGGGCTACTGGTGGCAGCTCGCAGCCGCCACGCTGTTCATGGCGGTCTTCGTCACGGCGTTCTCGCTGTTCACCGACGCGCTGCGCGATGCGCTCGATCCCAAACTCCGAGGGTTGGAATGAGAGTCACGCCATGCTGCTGAGCATCCAGGATCTCCACGTGGCGTTTCGCGTGGGCAAGGAACAGGGCACTGTCATCCGCACCGAGGCCGTCGGGCGCGGCGAGGTGGGCGTGAGCCTCGATGTGCCCGAGAACACCACGGTGGCGCTGGTCGGCGAGTCGGGCTCGGGCAAGAGCGTCACCGCGATGTCCGTGCTGAACCTCCTGCCGGACAACGCCGAGCGGCGCGGCCGCATTGCCTTCCAGGGGCGCGATCTGCTGCAAGCCAGCCTCTCGGAGCTGCAGGCGCTGCGCGGCCGCGACATCGCCTGCGTGTTTCAAGACCCGATGAGTTCGCTCAACCCCGTGTTCACGGTGGGCCGCCAGGTGAGCGAGCCGCTGCGCAAGCACCTCGGTTTGAGTGCGCGCCAGGCCCTGGCCCGCGCGGAGGCGCTGCTCGAAGAGGTGGGCTTGCCCGAGCCGAAGCGGCGGCTGTCGAACCATCCGCACGAGTTGTCGGGCGGCCAGCAGCAGCGCGTGATGATCGCGATGGCCCTGGCCTGCGAGCCCAAGCTGCTGATCGCCGATGAGCCCACCACCGCGCTCGACGTCACCATCCAGCGGCAAATCCTCGAGCTGCTCGCGCGGCTCAAGGAGAAGCACCGCATGAGCATGCTGTTCATCAGCCATGACCTGGGCGTCGTGGGAGAGATTGCGGACGAGGTGGTGGTCATGCGTCACGGGACCGTCCGCGAACGGGGCCCCGTGGCCCGCATCTTCTGCGACCCGCAGGACGCCTACACCCGCGCGCTGCTCGCCTGCCGCCCGTCGCTGCAGCAGGGTGCGCGGCTGATGGCCATTGACGACCTTCCATCGGCCAAGGCCGTGACGCCCCTGCCGAAGGACCCGGCAGCGCCGGTGGTCCTCCAGGTGGAGGGCCTGACGAAGAGCTTCTGGTTGCGCCACGGGGTGTTCGGCCGGCGCGAGTTCAAGGCCGTCAAGGGCGCGAGCTTCACCCTGCGGCGCGGGCACACGATCGGCGTCGTGGGCGAATCCGGCTCTGGAAAGACGACGATGGGCCTGGCGCTGCTGCGCCTGCATGAGCCCCACAGTGGCCCGGAGGGCGGTCGCGTGACATTCGACGGCCACGACTTGCTCACCTTGTCGCCGCGCGACATGCTGCCGATGCGACGCCGCATCCAGGTCGTGTTCCAGAATCCGTACGCCTCGCTCAACCCGCGTTTTGCCATCGGGCGCACGCTGGTCGAGCCCATGGCCATCCACCACATCGGCGCATCCGATGCAGAGCGCGAGGACCGTGCGCGAGCACTGCTCCAGCGCGTGGGCCTCGACGATTCGGCCATGAACAAATACCCGCACGAATTTTCCGGAGGCCAGCGCCAGCGCGTGGCCATCGCCCGGTGCCTCACGCTGAATCCGGACGTGCTGGTGCTGGACGAGGCTGTCAGCGCGCTCGATGTGTCCGTGCAGGCGCAGGTGCTCAACCTGCTGAAGGACTTGCAGGACGAACTCGGGCTGGCCTACGTGTTCATCAGCCACGATCTCGCGGTCGTCCGGTTCATGGCCGACGAAGTGATGGTGATGAAGGATGGCGACGTCGTGGAGCAGGCCCCGGTGTCGCAGGTGCTTCATCACCCGCAGCAGGACTACACCCGCCGTTTGCTCGCCGCCATCCCGCGCGGGTACGTGCCGCAGTGACCAGCAAGCGGCCTAATACCCTCGCCTGCGGTCCACCCCTTCGGGGATTTCCCCCGTTCGCCTGAACCGCGCGATGTTCTCCGCGACGATGACAGAAGCAGTCCCCCGGTCCGTCGGACCTGAACAATGCGGCAGCACGGTGACCCGCTCATGCGTCCATTGCCAGGCCGACGCCGGCAGCGGTTCTTGATGGAACACATCCAGGACGGCATGGCCGAGCCTGCCGGTGTCCAGCGCCGATCGCAACGCCGCATCGTCCACGATGGCGGCCCGAGCAAAGTTGATGAAGGACGCGCCCGCACGCAGTTGGCCGAAGGTCTCGTGATTCAACACACCGCAGGTGTCCGGCGTCAGCGGCAGAAGGCAGACGACGATGTCGGACTGCTCGAGCACACGGGGCAGTTGATCCGCGCCGGCGAAAGTTTCGACGCCTTGCAGACGAACCGGCTCCCTGCTCCAGCCGAGCACACGGAAGTTCGCTTGGCACAACACCCTGGCCGCAGCGCTCCCCAAGGCGCCCAGGCCCAGGATGCCGACCGTTCGCTGCTTCGGCTTGACATGGTCCGACGCGCGCCACATGCGCTGTGACTGTTGCCGTTGATACGTCGGACCGTCGCGATGCAAGTACAACGTCCAGGTCAAGACGGCCTCGGCCATCGTCTGCGCCAGTTGCGGATCGACCAGGCGCACGATGCGCAGGTCGGCGCCCCGAGTGCTCTCCAACAGGCGCTCCACGCCCGCCCAGACGCTATGGACCCATCTCAGCCGCGGCAGTCGCGCCAACGCCGCTGGATCGGGATTGGCCACGATCGCCACCTCGCATTCGGCGATTTCATCGTCGCTCATGGCTTCAAGCCGGCACACCTGTTCAGCTGGCATCGCTTTTTGCAGCGCATTCAGCCAGGCGTTGACGGATGAATCATTCACGGCGGCGAGGAAAGGCAGTGCGCGCCGATGGTTGCCTGTGCCGCTCATGCTTCGAACACCCGATCGAACGAAGCGAACCCTTTGATCTCGATGGGATTGCCCGACGGGTCGAGCAAGAACATGGTGGCCTGTTCGCCGGATTGGTTGGCGAATCGGATGCTCGGAGGGATGACAAAAGACTGATGGCGTGACACCAGCCTGTCCGCCAATGCCTGCCAGGCTGCCATGTCGAGCACGACACCAAGATGCGGCATCGGCACCATGTGGTCGCCCACCTTGCCGGTGAGGGTTGTCTCGAAGGGCTTGCCCAAGTGCAGGGAAATCTGGTGGCCGAAGAAGTCGAAGTCCACCCAGGTGTCCGTGCTGCGGCCTTCGGCGCAACCCAGTGTGTCACGGTAGAAACGACGCGCCTCGTCGAGGTCGCGCACATGGTAGGCGAGATGGAACAGTGCTTTCACTGACGGTCCTTTCGTCGATGGAGGAGTCATTGCCCGAAATGTTATTGGCCTCCATCCGAAAGGAATAGCATATTGTTTTTGGCAGACCGAAAGAATTTCTGATGGACACGCGCTACCTGGGCAGCTTGATCGAGGTGGTCGAACGCGGCTCGATTGCAGAGGCGGCCCGAGCGCAGCACCTGACCGCTGCCGCGGTGAGCCAACGCATCCAGGCGTTGGAGCGGGCGTTCGGCTTCACGCTGCTTTCACGGGCCGGACACATGGCGCGGCCCACGGACGCCTGCCTGAACCTGCTGCCGCGCGCCCGCCACATCGTGCGCGAGATGGAGTTGATCGCGGGCGACGTCGATCCCTCGGGCTTGACGGGCAGCCTTCGACTCGGCGTGATCTCCACCGCATTGACCGGGCTCGTGCCGCAAATGCTGGTGGACTTCACATCGAAGGCGCCACAAGCGCGCCTGCGCGTCATGCCCGGCACCTCCGAGGAGCTTTACCGTGCGTTGTTGAACCGCGAAATCCAGGCGGCGATTCTCGTGATGCCGGAGTTCGACGTGCCGGCGAGCGTCAGCATGACGCCTCTGCGCAAGGAGCGTCTGGTGCTGCTGTCCAAGCAAAAGCCTGAGAAGGGGGTGGCCCGCACCCTGCGGGAACGTCCCTACATCCGGTATGACCGGCATGCATGGGGCGGGCGATTTGCAGAGGCGTACCTTGCGGACCGGGGCATCGACATCGAAGCCATGCTCGACCTGGATGCACTGGAAGCCATCACGCTGCTCGTGGACAAGGACGTGGGGGTGAGCCTCATCCCGGAGTACGCAGGTCTCTCGCGCTGGAGCGAGCACTGCACCATCACGCCCATCCGCGGCGACCGCTTTGCCCGCGAAATCGCATTTGCCACCCTGGCCCCCAGCGAATCGCCCAGGCTCGTCGAGGTGTTGCTGGAAGTGTTGCGGCGATGCGCAACAGCAGAGGCCGGTCCGGATCGCTTGACGGCCTGACGCACTGCAACAAAGCAAGGCCGAACGCCTGGCTCGTGAAATTCGTGCTTGCCATTCCGCACGGTCGTGCTAAATTGAGCGTATGGAAACCCGCACCGAACGCAGCGAAGCCACGCTGGGCGCCATCGTCGAGACCGCGCTCGACATGGCCCTGGCCGAAGGGCTCAACAGCCTGAGCCTGGGCGAGGTCGCCAAGCGGGCCGGGATGTCCAAGAGCGGTGTCTTCTCCCGCATCGGCTCGCGCGAGGCGCTGCAAAAGGCCGTGATCGATGAATACGGCAAGCGCTTTCTGCAGGACGTGTTCGTGCCGGCCATGCGCGAGCCGCGCGGTCTGCCTCGCCTCAATGCCATCATGCGCCTGTCGATCGAGCGCGTGAGGAAGGTGGAGCGGCACACTGGCTGCCTCTACAGCGCCGGCGCGTTCGAATTCGATGATTGCGATGGGCCGCTGCGCGATCTCCTGCTCGAACATGTCCTGCACTGGCGGGCCACGCTGCGCCGGTCGGTCGACCAGGCGATCGAAGTCGGCCACCTGCGCGCGGACACCGATGCAGAGCAGCTTGTCTTCGAGCTGGATGGCCTGCTCGTGGTACTGATCCGCGAGGCCCGTTTCCTGCGCGATCCGCGCGCCTGCGATCTGGCGTGGGCCGCGTATGAGCGCCTCATCCGCTCGGCCGCCTCCTGACACCGTTGCCATGCCCCACCGCCATTACCGTTGCCCAAATTTCGCACGATCGTGCGACCAAGGAGTGGCCATGATGCCCATTTTTCTTCTCGTGTCTTCCTTGGCGCTGCTGCGCAGCGGCCTGTGGCTGGTGAGCGTGGTGCGCACCGTGCCGCGTCAGAACGCCGACCTGGGGTGGCCGCAATGAGCGCCAAGACAGCCAGTCCCGTGGCCGGGTTTTACGGCGGAAGCCGCCTCATGCGAGGCTTCGGCCAGGCCCTGCAGGCGGTGCAACGCCTCGCGCCCGGCTGGGCCGCGCGGCTGGCGCTCCGCCTGTTTTTCACACCGCTGCCCACAAAGCGGGTCGCGCGGCGCCGGGCACTGCCCCCAGGCTGGACGCTCGAACACTGGCCCTTCGAGACCCGCTCGATCGCCGTGTACCGCCGTGCGGACGCGCGGCCCGACGCTCCCACCGTGCTGCTCGTTCATGGCTGGGCCGGCCATGCGCTGCAGTTGCAGGCACTCGCCGATGCCGTGTTTGCCGCCGGGCTGAATCCCGTGATGATCGAGCTGCCCGGCCATGGCCGCAGCGACGGATGGCGCTCGACGCTGCCGCAGTTCGTGCGGGGCCTGTGGGCGGCGTCGGCGCGGCTGGGGCCACTGCAGGCCATCGTGGCGCATTCCATGGGCGCGATGGCCAGTGCACACGCAGCTGCGCACGGGCTGCCGGTGGCCCGCCTCGCATTGATCGCCATGTCGCCACCGCCCAGGCTCGTGTTGTCCTGGTTCACCCATGGTTTCGGGCTGGGCGCGGCCATGTCGACGCAGATGCGCCGGCTCATCGAGCAGCGCGAGGGCATCGAACTCGGGCGCTTCGAGCCGGACACGCTGGCGCCGCGCTTGCCGCGAACCACACTCATCGTGCACGATGAGCAGGACAAGGCCGCACCGGCCGCCTTGGCCCGTGAACTCGCCGACCGGGTGGCAGGGAGTTGCTGGCTCGCGACGAGCGGCCTGGGCCATCGCCGGTTGCTCTCGGATTCGGAGGTCGTGCGTCAGGTGGCTGAATACGTCACAGCGCCCGTGCCCATTGACCATTCGGGTCGATGATGTAACCGCCTGCTTACCGGTTCGCCACAAAAAGACGTTTTCATGGAGCGAGGCGGGGGCGAAGGGGCGCAAATCACACTGGCACAAAAGCTGCGCTGTATTCGACAGCCAGTGGAGCACCGTGTCATGTCGCAACGCCCGCCCCGTTCCCGCCGCAACCGGCGCCTAGCGCGCCCTGCCACCCCAAGCTGCCGAGGAGGTGCCTCTTCGCTGCTGCGGCTGGCGCAGCCGGCCGTCTCGGCCACGGCATCCCGCGGCATCCAGGTGACCGCCTGGCTCGCCCGCGCCGCGGGCGTGCTCACCCCCGTTCCGGCCGAAGCACTCCAGGTGCGCCCGAGCGAATTCGCCCCCAGCCAGTGGCTGATCGGTCACTGACCCCCGAACCAGACGAGGTTCCGATGGCTCTGCTCCACCCCCAATCGCCGCCGCAGGCCCGCCCCGAAGGCGCCCGCAAACCCGTGATGCCCACCACCGTGAGGCCGCTGCCGCCGCCGCCGGCCCGCGCCTTCCAGGTGTTGCAGGCCCACCGCACGCCCACACAGCTTTCCCTGTTCTCGCCACCGAAGGCGTCCCGCGGCACGCGCTGAACACGGCGTTTGTTTTTCAGGCACGTTTGAGATGTCCGCAGGGAAGCGGGCAGCCCGGGGTGGATGAGAGCGAGTCTCCGGATCCTTGTCCCGCTTCCCTTCTTTTTGGCACGTCAGTCCCTGCGGTCGCCCGAGATCGAGCGGCCAAGCAAAGCCCGTAGCATCGGACGTTCACTCGCTTCCCGAACGATGCCGTTTTCCCGCCTTCAGCGCGACCTGCGCCACTACTGCGATGCCGCACTGGCCGACGACCTTGTCGCCGCGCTGATCGTTTCCATCCTGCTCGTGCCGCAGAGCGTGGCCTACGCGCTGCTGGCCGGCCTGCCGCCCGAAGCCGGGGTGTATGCCAGCCTGCTGCCCATGCTGGCGTACGCGGCGCTCGGCTCCAGCAACGTCAATTCGATCGGGCCGACGGCGGTGCTCGCCCTGATGACGGCCCAGGCGATCGCCGCGCCGGTGGCGCAAGGCGTGCCCGCGGTCGATGCGGCGCTCATGCTGGCGATCGAGTCGGGCGCGCTGCTGGCACTGGCCGCCTTGCTGAAGTTCGACGCACTCGCCTCGCTGCTGAGTGTGCCGGTGCTGCAAGGATTTTCGGTGGGGGCGTCCCTGTCGATCCTGTTGTCCCAACTGCCCGCTTTGCTCGGCGCCAGTGCAGCCGGCTTCAACTTGCCGGAGGTGGTGGGATCGTGGTGGCGCGGCGGGCACGGTGTGCACCTTGCCACGGCTGCATTCGGCGCCGGCGCGTTGGTGCTGCTGGCACTCGCCCGCCGCCATGCCGCCGCATGGCTTGCCCGCTTGGTGCCCATGCGCACCGCCCACTTGGCTTCTCGTGCCGCGCCGCTGGCGGTCATCGTCATCGCCACGGCGGTGGCCTGGGTTTCGTCGGCGCCATCGCACGGGGTGCGGCTCGTCGGTGAGCTGCCGCCGCCGCAGCCCCGCCTCACATGGCCCAGTGCCGAATGGGCCGTTTGGGAGCAACTGCTGCCGGGTGCTGCGCTGATCGCGCTCGTCACCTTCGTCAGCAGCCTGGCCGTTGCGGAAAACCTCGGGTTGCAACGCGGCAAGCGGGTGAGCGCCCGGCGAGAACTGATGGGGCTTGCGGGCTCCAACCTCGCAGCCGGCCTCGGCGGCGGCCTGCCGGTGGGCGGCAGCTTTTCGCGCACGGCGGTGAACGCCGAAGCGGGTGCCCGCACACGCTGGGCCGGCGTGTTCGCCGCATTGTTCACGGGCGCCGGGATGTGGCTGTTTGCCGCTCCGCTCGCCATGCTGCCCAAGGCCGTGCTGGCTGCGACCATCGTCATGTCCGTGCTGGCCGCTGGCGAATGGCGCGGGTTCATGCAGGCCTGGCGCTACTCTCGCAGCGAAGCTGCCATGATGGCCGGCGTGGCCGCCATCACGGTGATGAAGGATGCGCAATGGGCCCTGGCATTCGGCGTGGCGCTGTCGATCGCGCTGTTGCTTCAGCGCACGGCGCGACCCCATGCGGTGGTGGTGGCGCGCATGCCCGGCACGGAGCACTACCGCAATGTGCTGCGCTACGACACCGAAGCCACACCGGGTGTGCTGGGCATCCGCATCGACGAAAGCCTGCTGTACATCAACGCGCGCCAGTTGCCCGATGTGGTGGTGGGATGCCTCGACGCCGCACCCGGTACGCGGCGCGTGCTGCTGCAGATGTCGCCGGTGAACCACATCGATTTCAGCGGCGTCGAGGCGCTGCGCTTGCTGCAGGACCTGCTGATTCGTCGACAGGTGCGGCTCGACCTGTCCGAGGTGAAGGGTCCGGTGCTCGATGCGCTGGTGGCCAGCGACTGGTTGCGGTGGTTCCGCGGCAGCGTCTACCTCAGCCATCATCAGGGCGTGTGCGCGCCGGACAGCGACATCACTCCACCGTCACCCCCCTCCCGAACGCCACCCGCCCCTTGATCTCCGCGGCGGCCTCGAGTGGCTCGGCGTAATACCAGACGGCATCAGGGTTCATTTCACCGTTGACGAACAGGCTGTAGTACTGCGCCTGGCCCTTCCAGGGACAGCTGCTGCGGTGGTTGCTGAACGTCACGTATTGGCGGTTCAGGCTGCTTTCGGGAAAGTAGTGGTTGCCTTCGACGATCACCGTATCGTCGCTCTCGGCGATCGTCACGCCGTTCCATGTCGCTTTCATCACAGATCCTTCATTCAGGGTGAGTCGATGGTAACGACCTCGCCATTACCATGGGCCGATGAAATCGCTTGGTCCGATGTTGGTGCGGTGGGTCCGCCGCGCCTCCGCTTCGATGCGCCGCACTCCGCCGCGCCATTCTCCGGTGCAGCACGTCCCTGCGCTGCCAGTCGACGGGGGCACGTTCACCACCGGCACGGGCTCGAGGCCGTACAAGCTGTTCGTGCCGGAAGGGTTCAAGGGCAAGCGGATGCCGCTCGTGATGATGCTGCACGGATGCCAGCAGGACCCGGACGACTTCGCCCGCGGCACCCGCATGAACGCCTTCGCGCAACGGCACGGGTTCATCGCGTTGTATCCGTTCCAGCCTCCGCGCTCGAACGCATCCAAATGCTGGAACTGGTTTTCGCCGGTGGACCAACGGCGCGGCAGCGGCGAGCCGGCCATGCTGGCCGGCATGGCCCGGCATGTGACCGAGCACCACGGCGCAGATCCCGATCGTGTGTTCGTGGCGGGCCTGTCCGCCGGCGCGGCCATGGCGGCCATTCTCGGAAGGGAATACCCCGATGTGTTCGCGGCGGCGGGCGTGCACTCCGGCCTGCCGCAAGGTGCGGCCCAGGACGTCACATCGGCGCTGGCCGTGATGCACACCGGGCGGTTGCGGCCGCTCGGGCCTTCCCGCTCGGGCGGGCCGGGCGTGCCCACCATCGTGTTCCATGGCGACGACGACAAGACCGTGCATCCCGCCAACGGCCAGCATGTGGTGTACGACGTGCTGGCAGGCACGCCCCCACCCGCGCAGATCACCCGCGGCGAACACAATGGCCGCCCGTTCACGCACACGGTGTTTCCGGGCCGGGACGGGAGACCCTTCGTCGAACACTGGGAAGTGCATGGCACCGGGCATGCCTGGTCCGGAGGCGATCCGGCGGGCTCGTTCACCGACCCGCAGGGGCCGGATGCCAGTGGCGAGATCGTGCGCTTCTTTGCGCTCCAGCGCCGCAGGATGCTCAGCTGACCTGGGGTCAGCCGTATTGGGCGAGCGCCCGCTCCAGGCGCGCCTTGATCACGTTCGCCAAGGTCTTGTCACCGGTCACCAGCACGCTGTCACCGTGCCGCAGGATGTCCATCGCCAGTTCGGTGGGATCGCTGTAGGGCACCTGCAGTTCATAGCGGCCATCGTCGAGCCAGCGCGACTTCTGCTCGCTGTGCCACTCCTCACCGGCCACCCACTGGGCGGCGTCCGCCTGGAACACGAGCGTGGCCCACTTCAGCTTGGCGCCGCCGCCGTAGATGCCGTAGCCTGCATCCAGCCCGGCTTCCAGATCGCGAATGGCGACATTGCGGGCACGGATGTCCAGCGCGCGGGCGTCGCGCACGGCATCGAGCGCGAAGCGGCGAAGCCCATCGCTCGCATGGCACCATGCATCCAGGTACCAGGTGTTGCGGTGGTTCACCAGCCGTTGAGGCGACACCTCGCGCTCGCTCGTGCTGCGGTCGCTTCGCTTGAAGTACCGCAGCCACACGCGACGCCGCTGCACGAGTGCACTGCCGAGCAATTCGAAGTACTGGCTGGGCGTGCGCCGGCGGGCAGTGACGATCACCTTGACTCGCCGCATCAGCTCCCGCACCTCGCTCTCGTCCGCGCCAAGCATGCCCTGCAGCTTGTCCATCATTGGATGCAGATGGCGCGACAGCACCCCGTCTTCATCGAGCCCGGCCATCAGCTGGTGCATGGTCAGCAGCGCATGGATCTCTTTCTCGCTGAACCACAGCCCGGGCAGCTCGTGCCGCACACCGCCTGCGGCGGCATCGAAGCGGTAGCCGTTGCTGAAGCGGTCGTACACGATGGGAGCGCTCAGGCGGTCGCGCAGGTATTGCAAGTCGCGCTTGAGCGTGGCGCGTGACACGTCAAGCTCCTCCAGCAACACATCGAACGACACACAGCCGCGGTTGCGCAACAGCAGTTCGATCTTGTAGAAGCGTTCGGTGCGGTCCAAAGCGGTGCTCCCCAGCATGGAAGTGGCTCACCAGATGAGTCACACAGGCGCAAAAGCATAACAAAGATCGTCACGGGGTGGCTCACGCCATGAGCCACTGAGGCCAGACACTGTCTTCATCGCTGCAACGGTTGCAGTGAAACGGAACGGAGCCTCCCATGACCCTCGCAGCGCCTCTTTCGCACGACACCGTCACGAACCATGAGCACATCGGCTTCGAGCTCGGATGGGACCATGCGCACTACAACGTGCACCTGCCCGCACCCTATGCGCAGGAACCTTCCCCGTTGCGCAACGGCATGCTCGCCGGCGCGGCGACATTCGGCACGCGCACGCTGCAGCCCACCCGCCACGTGCGCAAATGGCTGCAGCTGCGCCTGCACGCCTGGCTGCGCGGGCGCAGTGTGGAACTGGTGCAGGTCACACCGCACTACCTGCAGCAGATCGACACCACCCACTGCCCCATCATGCGCGTGCCGCTGAGCGCGGCCACGCTGGAGGCGACCGATGCCTCCATCGACCGGGTGCGCAGCGACGCCGGCTACGCCGCCGGCAACCTGGCGGTGATGAGCGCGAAGGCCAATCACGCCAAGGCCGCATACGGCTACCGCGACGCGCTTGGATTCGTGCGCCAGATCGAGGCCGCCTCCGTGGGCGGACTGCACGGCCTCACCGCCGCCCAATGGGCGCGCACGGCCGTGTTGTGCAGCTTCGTCGAACGGCTGTCACACGGCGAGGCTTGCGCGCTGCCCATGCTGGTGCTGCCGCCCAATCGCCTTCGCCTGTTCAACCCGGTGCAGGCGCTCCAGGCCTTCGTCAGCCTGCAGATGCTCATGCCCGGCTGGAGCAATCGACTCGCGCGTTTCGAGGACCTGCTGCCGGGGCCACCGGTCAAGCGCACGTTCCAGACCTTCTTCCATGCCCTGCTTCCCCGCGTGCTCGAGGCAGCCGGCAAGGCCACGACACCGCACGAACTGCGCTGGGCCGTCGAAGACGCCTGGCGCAACCCGCTCGCGCTTCAACGCTGGGCAGCGTTTGCCAGCCTGCTGAACGAGGCCCAGTGCGAAGAGATCGTGGCACGCGCCAGTGCGCGCAAGCTCGGCACCACGCGCATCGACTGCGTGAACGACGACCAGGCGGTGGACGGCTGGAACCTCGACTCGAAAGGGTACGTGCCGCACACGGTGCTGATGCGCCGCCGGACGCCGCGCCCTCGTCCGCCGGGTGACGTGCCGGCTCCCCGCCCCCCGCGGCAGGCCCACCTGCCGCTGCAGTGAGCAGCGGCGTGCGGGCTGCTTCAGCAGCTGGCGGCCCAGGGCAGCCCGCCTACTACCCCGTCTGGACAATGAAAGTGCGGCATGAAGGGCCGACGAACAACCGCTTAAGGCTTCAGGCTGCCTGCGGGCGTTCAACCCACCGTATGAGCGACCGCCCCCGACCGTAGGCCGAATTTCACCGACGCAAGTGGCTTGGCCCGAAGCGGTCGTTCCCACGCAACACTGGGCGCGGTGATGGGTGCTCGCGGATCACGCTCACCGGAGGCGGAGTCGGCCTTTCATCTTGAGGCCGTCGCGCATGCTGAGAGCGAGTAGAGCGATGTTTGCCGCCCCCGCAGCGAGTTCGAGCGCCTGCACCGCATAGAAGCTGGCATCGAACTCGGCGGCTCTCGCTTTGGATGCGAGGAACAGCGCGCAGGGAACAAGAATGAATATGCCGTTGGCGGCAATCAGCGGCATGCGTTTGAGCTTCGCGCCCGCCAGCCCGCCCCGCCGCCCCTTCGCCAAGGTAAAGCCCGAGCCTCCCGCCGCCATGAACGCCGGAATCAACAACAGAAAGCCCCACGGGATGACTGTCTTGACGGCGGCAACGATAGCCTGGGACGCAAACAGCTCAGAAAGAGCCGTCGAGATCCAGAAGGTGGTGATCGTGAGGAGTGCGAGCGCGCCGGCGATCGGATGGATCGTCTTCAACATTTTCCTGCCGTTCCCGCTTGCCTACGCGACGCAGATGCCCGGAACCGAGACCTTCTGGAACAGGTGCGGCGAAGCAACGGCCGAGGATGGATAGGCCGAAATCTTGGCCCTGAACTCCGGATGCGTGAATGCAGCCCGGAAGGTGGCGTTCGATTCCCACACCGCATAGTTCAGGTAGGTCGGGCTCTCGCCGATCGCGCGGTGAAGCTGGGTCGAGATGAAGCCAGGCTGCTGCTTCATGAACGCAGCATCGTCTTGCCACACTTGAAGGAAGGTCGGCTCATCAGCCTTGTCGAGCGTGAAGATGTTCACCAGCACGACGGGCGTGGCATCAATCGCGATCTGGCGGTCGATTGGAAAGGCAGGGTCCAGTGGGCGCATCTGTGGCATTGGAGGCTCCGTCAATCTGGTTGCATGGTATCGATCTGGTACGATGCGTACCATACCAACATGGTATCATCATGTCAATAAAGTCTTATAGTGACGTATGCCAAAGTCCAAGCGAACACCTGCCGGCGAGACCCTGAGCAGCCTCGTGCTTGACCTGTTCAGACTCAGCGCGCTCCTGTTGACCGCGGGCGATCGTCTGGTGGGGGGGCTCGGGCTGACAAGCGCCCGTTGGCAAATCCTCGGCACAATCGTCAATGCCGAACGCCCACAGCCGGTGGCATGGCTCGCTCGCGACCTGGGCGCCAATCGCCAGAATGTGCAGCGGATCGTCAACGACCTGCACAAGGAAGGGCTCGTCGCATTCGAAGCCAACCCGCATCACCGGCGCGCGCAACTTGTGGTTCTGACCGTCAAGGGAAGACAGACCTTCGACGCTGCGATGCGATTGCAGGCTCCTTGGATCAACGGCCTCTCGGAAGGGCTCCTGGTCGAGCACATCAAAATTGCACAAAACGTCTTGACGGTATTGCGCCGAAAGCTGGCAGACGACGCAGACAAAGAAGAGCAAGCGTGAGACGGCAGCTGACGTTCGCCAGCTACCGCTGATGGCCGATGGACTAAACCGCTCTCGCGGTAGGTGCTCCGGGTGGGGCCGAGGTAGTTCGCTCCGCTGGTTCTGCGAAGTTGACGAGCAGGCAATCCGCCTCGTTCATCAACGGAGCCGCAACCATGGACACGACCACCCGCACGGGCTCGCCACTGCGTCACCGCATGCTCGAAGACATGCGCATGCGCAAGCTGGAACCCAGGACTCAGGAAGGCTACATCCGCGCAGTTCGCAAGTTGACCGTCTTTCTCAAGCGCTCGCCCGACACTGCCACGGTCGAGGACCTGTGCAGCTTCCAACTTCACCTCGTCGACACCGGCACATCGCCGATCACGCTCAACGCGACGCTGACCGGGTTGAAGTTCTTCTTCGACATCACCCTGGGCCGCGGCGAGCTGATGGCCAGGATGCAGCCGGTGAAGCTGCCCCGCACCGTGCCCGTCGTGCTGAGCATGCAAGAGGCCGCTGCGCTGATCGCCGCAGCACGCAACATCAAGCATCAGGCGGCGTTATCGGTTGCCTATGGCGCGGGTCTGCGCGCCAGCGAAGTCTGCCGGCTCAAGGTCGGCGATGTCGACAGCGAGCGCATGGCGCTGCGTGTCGAGCAGGGCAAGGGCGCCAAGGACCGCTACGCCATGCTCAGCCCGGTGGTCCTGCAGCGGTTGCGCGCCTGGTGGCGCATCGGCCATGCCCAGGGCAAGATCCTGCCCGGCGGCTGGCTCTTCCCGGGGCTGGATCCGATGGACCCGCTGACCGCACGACAACTCAACCGCGCCGTGCATGACGCCGCCACCGCCGCGGGCATCACCAAGCGCGTGACCACGCACACGCTGCGCCTGTCGTGACAGTCTATTGCGGTGTCACGGACTCATTCGCCCGTGAGCAGCCATGCCGTTCAACCCTGCTGCTCACTGCGAATTAAATCAAACGTTTGATTTATTTGCTACATTCCGATCGATGAGCGCCATCCCCACCGACCGCCCCCGCCCGCGTCGTACCGACGGCGAACAGTCGCGCGAGCGTCTGCTGCAGGCGGGTTTGCGCCTGTTCGCCGACCACGGCTACAGCAAGACCTCCACCCGCGCCATCGCGGAAGCGGCGCAGACCAACATCGCCGCCATCAGCTACTACTTCGGTGACAAGGCGGGGCTGTACCGGGCCGCGTTCTTCGAGCTGTGCGGATCACCGGAGGCCGACATCGCCCGGTATTCCGACCCGTCGATGAGCCTCACGGAGGCCCTGCGCGGTCTTTACGCCACCTTCCTCGAGCCCTTGGCCGATCGCGAACGGGTGCGCCTGGGCATGAAGCTGCGGTACCGCGAGATGCTCGAACAGACCGGCTTGCTCGGCGTCGAAATCAACGAAAGCATCGAGCCCCAGTTCGATGCCATTCTGACCATGCTGGGCCGGCACGTCGGCGCGGCCAAACCCGACGACGACCTGCGCCGCCTGGCGGTGTGTATCACGGCCCTCGGCGTGAACCTGTTCGTCACCGACGAGGTGTACGAAGTGATCGCCCCCAACCTGAAGAACCACCCCGATGCCATGGCCTTGTGGGCCGAACGCCTGGTGATGTATGGCGAGGCCATGGTCCACGCCGAGGCGCGCCGCCGTGCACAGCAGGCGGTGCCACCTTCCAAGAAAGCGAAGAACAAGTGATCCGGACAAGACGTCTTACCGCTTGGGTCCCCTTGCTGGCCGCCGGCCTGACCGCCTGCGCAGGAGGCCCGCTGCCTGCGGATGTGCGCGACCCTGCCGTCACGGCGCCCGCGCAATGGCAGGCGCCGCTGCCTCATGAGGGCAAGGCCACCGACCTCGCGCGCTGGTGGCAGCAGTTCGATGACCCGCTGCTTGCCGAGATGATGCAGGCTGCGCAGGACGCGAGCCCCAGCATCGCATCCGCGCGGACACGCATCGCACAGGCTCGCGCCAACCGCATTTCGGCCGATGCCGCCCTGTTGCCGGGACTGAACGCCACGGCCAGCGCGAGCCGCGGCATCCAGGACTTGTCGCTCCCGCTTGCCAACACCGCCAGCGCCGGGCTCCAGGCATCGTGGGAGATCGACCTTTTCGGCGGCAACCGCGCCGGCCTGGATGCCGCACGCGCCCGCTTCATTGGCGCCGAAGCCAGTTGGCACGAGGCCCGCGTGGCCGTGGCGGCCGAGCTGGCATCCACCTACCTCGGGCTGCGCGCCTGCGAGGCCCAACTCGACAAGGTGCGGGCCGATGCCGAATCGCGGGCGCAGACTTCCCGGCTGACGGACATCGCCGCACAGGCCGGGTTCCAGGCGCCGGCCGCATCGGCGCTCGCCCGTGCAAGCGCCGCACAGGGCAACAGCGCATACCTGCAACTCAAGGCGCAGTGTGACAACACCGTCAAATCGCTGGTCGCCCTCACCGCGATGCCCGAGCCCGACCTGCGCACACGCCTGGCCGCCGGCACGGGTACCCTGCCGGTGCCGGCGCTGATCGCCGTGGGCACGATGCCCGCTGACGTGCTGAACCAACGGCCCGACCTGTACATCGCCGCACGCGATGTGGAGGCGGCCAGCGCCGATGTGTCGCAGGCGCGTGCGGCGCGGCTACCCCGCGTGAGCCTCGGCGGCTCGTTCGGTCGCATGCGCGTGGAGACGAGCGCCGCCACGGTGGAGGGCACCACGTGGGCGGTGGGGCCGCTGACGGTGTCGCTGCCGCTGTTCGATGGCGGCACGCGCCGCGCCAACGTCGATGCGGCCCGGGCCCGCTATGACGAGACCGCCGTTGCCTACCGCGCGAAGGTGCGTGACGCGGTCCGCGAAGTGGAGCAAGCGCTGGTGCAGCTCGACAGCGCCCAAGCCCGCCGCGATGATGCCCGCACGGCGGCCGAAGGGTTCGACGCCTCGTATCGCGCGGTCGAGGCCCGCTACCGCGGCGGGCTCGCCAGCCTCTTCGAACTGGAAGACGCGCGGCGAAGCGCATTGCAAGCCCAGGTCAGCCTCGTGGACCTGGAACGCGATCGCGTCGCCGCCTGGATCACGTTGTACCGCGCCCTCGGCGGCGGCTGGACGCCCGCCCCGCCGAAGAACTCCTGAACAAGGTCCCGGACACTTGCCATGAAATTCGCCATCCATCCCCTCTTTCCCAGCCTGGTAGCGGCCGGCGTCGTCGTGCTGGCGGCGGCGTCGTACAGCGTTCGAGCTGCGGATCCCGCAACCAACGGCCAAGCGCCCCGTCCGGCCCTCACGGTCGCGGTCACGCAGCAGCAACGCGTCCCCGTGCCGCTGCGGGTGGCCGCCAACGGCAACATCGC
>Ga0070659_100000799_pt1 | contig 22964 bp, 20 predicted proteins | sample KBSC23metaG_FD_64666 | JGI IMG/M metagenome (GOLD analysis project Ga0070659, IMG submission 64666) | Corn rhizosphere microbial communities from Kellogg Biological Station, Michigan, USA - KBS C2-3 metaG | ecosystem: Host-associated > Plants > Roots > Rhizosphere > Soil ... | reverse complement strand
ACTTCGTGATCGAGGCCGTGCCCGAGCGCATGCAGATCAAGCAGGCCGTGTTCGCCGAGCTCGACGCCGTCACGCCCGGCCACGCGATCCTCGCCTCCAACACGTCATCGCTGTCGATCAGCGAGATGGGCGACGCTACGAGCCGCCCCGACAAGGTGGTCGGCTTCCACTACTTCTACCCGGCTTCCATCATGCGGCTGATCGAGGTGATCGAGGGCGACGAGACCTCCGAGGAGACCATGACGACGGCGACGGGCTTCGCCCAGCAGATCCGCAAGCAGCCGATTCGCTGCGCCGAGGTGCCGGGCTTCGTGGTCAATCGCATCCTCAACTCCGCCGTCTCCGAGATCTGGCGCGTGCAGGAGGAGGAGGGGCTCGACATCAAGGAGGTCGACAAGCTCGTGCAGGAGTCGAAGGCCGCCCCGATGGGGCCCTTCTACCTCACCGACCTGCTCGGGCTCGACACCGTGCTGCACGTGGCCGAGCACCTGCACGACTGCTACGGCGACCGCTTCTTCGTGCACAAGCAGATGAAGGAGCTGGTCGAGGCCGGCAACCTCGGGCAGAAGACCGGGAAGGGCTTCTATGAGCACGGTTGAGTCCACCACCGCCACGCTCGTCGAGCGCTACTCGCTGAAGGCGCTCGTGGAGTCCTGCCTCGTGCTCGAGGAGGGCGTGGCCGGGATCAAGGACATCGACATCGGCATGATGGCCGGAGCCGGAATCCTGCCCGGGCCGTTCGCGCGCGCCGACGAGGCCGGGCTCGACACGATGCTCGAGGCGCTCGAGCGCGCGGCCGCCGAGTGGGGCGAATGGTTCGAGCCGCCCCTGATCCTGCGCCGCCTGGTCGCCCAGGGACGGCTCGGCAAGAAGACCGGCCAGGGCTTCTTCCCCTACCCGCAGCCCGACGACGGTGACCAGCGCGAGACCGTGCTGCTCGAGACGCGCGAGGACGGCGCGATCGCGATCGCGTGGCTCAACCGCCCGCCCGCCAACCCACTGTCCCCGCAACTGCTCACCGAGCTCGGTGATGTGTGGAAGGAGGTGGACGGCAAGGCGCGTGCGCTCGTGATCGCGTCGTCCAACCCGTTCACGTTCTCGGCCGGCGCCGACATCAAGGAGTTCACGCAGATGAGGCCCGACAAGGAGGGGCGGAAGATGCTCGAAGCCGCCCACGGGCTGATGGAGGGAATGGGCCGCTCGCGGACGGTCACGATCGCGTCGGTGAACTCGCTGGCATTCGGCGGCGGCTGCGAGCTGGCGATGGCGTGCGACTTCCGCATCGCCGCCGAGTCCGCCACGTTCGGCCAGCCGGAGATCAACCTGGGGATCATCCCCGGCTTCGGCGGCACTCAGCGGCTGCCGCGGCTCGTGGGCGAGGGCAAGGCGCTCGAGATGAACCTCACCGGCACGCCGATCGGCGCCTACGAGGCGCGCGACCACGGCCTGGTGAACCAGGTGGTGCCGGACCACGAGCTGTTCGACACGTCGCTCGCGTGGGCGCGCAAGCTGGCGCAGCAGGCGCCGCTGGCCATCGAGAAGATCAAGCGCGTGTCGCACCACGGCAAGCTGTCGAAGGGGCTCGAGCAGGAGGCCGAGGCCTTCGGCGAGGTCTTCGGTTCGGAGGACGCCAGGGAGGGCATCGGTGCTTTCCTCGGCAAGAGAACCCCGAAATTCCAGGGCAAATGACGCAAGCCACCTCAGACGCCCTCCGCGTGGCCGAGCTGCTGAGCGAGGCCGACGCCGCTGTGGTGCTCACCGGCGCGGGCGTGTCCGTGCCATCCGGGATCCCCGACTTCCGCACGCCGGGCAAGGGCCTGTGGGAGAAGGTCGACCCGATGAAGGTCGCCCATATCGACGTCTTCCGGCGCGACCCGGACCGCTTCTGGCACTTCTACGGCGACCGCTTCGCGACCCTGGGCGACAAGGAGCCGAACCCGGCGCACGAGATCATCGCCGAGCTCGAGGCGCGCGGCGTGATCCGAGGCGTGATCACGCAGAACATCGACCGCCTGCATCGCAAGGCGGGCTCCGAGAACGTGGTGGAGGTGCACGGCTCGATCGAGTGGAGCGTGTGCCCGGAATGCGGCGCGCGCGTGGGCATCGAGCGGGTGATCGAGAAGCTGCGCGCGGGCGTGGGCACGCCGGAGTGCGAGGCGTGCATCACGCCGCTCAAGCCGGACGTGGTGCTGTTCGGCGAGCTGCTGCCGGAGGAGGCGATGTCCGAGGCGTTCGCACTCGCCTCCGAGGCCGACGTGATGGTGGCCATCGGCTCGTCGCTCGAGGTCTACCCGGTGGCGTCGCTGCCGGGCGTGACGCTCGAAAACGGCGGCTGCCTCGCGCTCGTCACCCAGGGGCGCACGCCCTACGACGCCGACGCCGAGGTCAAGCTCACCGGCGACGTCGTGGACGAGCTCGACGCGGTGCTCGAAGCGCTCGACCGCTAGATCGAGCGCACCTGCTCCAGCATCGCGTAGAGATCGGCGGTCGGGCCGAGGTGGCCGAGCTTGTCCGGGTTCACCACCGAGCGCAGTGAAATGACCTGGCCGTCGGCGATTGACATCGACAGGACGCTGACGATGCTGCCGTCGGGCGCGCGCGCGATCACGCCGGGCTCGCCATTGACCTGGGAGGGCTCGAACGTCACGCCCATCCGGCCCACGAGCCTCATCAGGCCGAACACGAACTTGAGCACGCGCTCGCGGCCGTAGAGCGGCTTCGCTATCGCCGGGCCCTTGCCGCCGCCGTCGCCGTAGAACACCACGTCGTCGGCGAGCAGCTTCACCAGGCCTTCGGTGTCGCCTTCCTGTGCGGCCGCCCAGAACCTGCCGGCCAGCTCGTCGCGCGCCTTCTTGTCCGCCTCGAAGCGCGGCCGCCGCTCCTCCACGTGCTTGCGCGCGCGCACCGCGAGCTGGCGCGTGTTGTCCTCCGTCTTGCCGATCGTCTGCGCGATCTCGTCGTACGGGTAGTCGAACACCTCGCGGAGCAGGAACACCGCCCGCTCGACCGGGGACAGGCTTTCGAGCAGCACGAGGAACGCCATCGACATCGAGTCCGCCATCTCGGCGTGCTGCGACGCGTCCGGCACCTCCTCCGTGAGCAGCGGCTCGGGCAGCCAGGTGCCGGTGTAGCTCTCGCGCTTGACGCGAGCGGAGCGCAGGTGGTCGATGCTCAGGCGCGTGGTGATCGTGGAGAGGTACGCCTTCGGGTTGTCGATCTGCTCCTCCTTGGCGGCCTGGTGAAAGCGCAGGAACGCGTCTTGCACGATGTCCTCCGCCTCGCTCGCCGAGCCGAGCATCCGGTAGGCGATCGAGAACAGGAGCGGTCTCAGGTCCTCGTAGATCTCAGTCATCGCCCCTAAGACGGTAGAGAGGTTCGTCCTGTGACACGTCCCCGGTGTCACAGCCGCGACGCCCGTTCCGTCTGAGGGGGTGAAAGCGACAAAGGAGACTGAGATGAAGGTCTTTCTGGCAGGCGGAAGCGGAGCGATCGGGAAGCAGCTCGTGCCGATGCTCGTAACGAACGGGCATGAGGTGGTGGCCACAGCCACGTCGAGCAAGAAGCTCGCGCCGATTCAGGAAGCGGGCGCCGAGGGCGTCGTGCTCGACGTGCTCGACCGCGATGCCGTGATGACCGCCGTGCTGCGCGCAGAGCCGGACGTGGTGATCCACGAGGCCACTGCCCTCTCGGCGATCGGCAGCTTTCGCAACATGGACAAGACGTTCGCGCTGACCAACCGGCTCCGCACGGAGGGCACGGACAACCTGCTCGAGGCCGCCCGTGCGGCGGGCGCTCGGCGCTTCGTCGCGCAGAGCTTCAGCGGCTGGCCGAACGAGAAGCGGGGCTCGATGATCAAGACCGAGGAGGATCCGCTCGACGACAACCCGCCAAAGAAGGCGCGTCAGGGCATGGCCGCGATCAAGCACCTCGAGCGCGTGGTCAGCCAGGCCACGGACATCGAGGGCCTGGTGCTCCGCTACGGCGGCTTCTACGGCCCGGGCACGTCGCTCGAGAAGGACGGAGGCGCGCACACGGAGATGCTCCGCAAGCGCCAGTTTCCGATCGTCGGCGAGGGCACGGGCGTCTGGTCCTTCCTCCACATCGAGGACGCGGCGCGGGCCACTGCCATCGCGGCCGAGCGCGGGGCGCCCGGGATCTACAACATCACCGACGACGATCCCGCCCCGGTGCGCGAGTGGCTGCCGCTCGTGGCCGCGGCCGTCGGCGCTCCGCCGCCGCGCCACGTGCCGGTCTGGCTCGGGCGGCTGCTGGCGGGCCCGCTCGCCGTCTCGATGATGGTGGACGCCCGTGGCTCGTCCAATGCCAAGGCCAAGCGCGAGCTGGGCTGGCAGCCACGCTATTCGAGCTGGCGCGAAGGGTTCGGAGTCGCGCCGCGCGCGGCTGTTTCGAGTTTCTAGTTTCGAGTATCGAGTTGCGATCGGAGGCGGCGCTTCCTCAGCGCCGTCTCCATCGCCGCTACTGCGTCTGCCACTGCCACCTGCAACTCTGGCTTTGGTTCGTGGTCGAGCGCCTCGTTGGCAGCCTCGGCCACGGCCGCGCGGTCGGCCTCCACGCTCTCGTCCAGCTCGCTCAGCACGGCCTCGAGCGCGATCCGCGCCTGCAGCGCGGCCTCGCGCGGTCGCCCGGCGTCGAGGTCGGTGCGCGCCCGCAACACGAGCTCCTCGCACACGAGCTGCTCCTCGCGTCCGCCCATGATCGCGGCCAGCCGCTCGGCCGGCGCCAGGTCCTCCCGCTTGCGCGAGCCACGCTGCTTGCGCGGCAGCTCGTAGGCGGAGGCGTAGCGGCCCTCGGCCACCTGGTCGCCGTCGCCGTAGCCCACGCGCACCACCAGCGCGTGCTCGGCCGACACGTCGCGGCCCCAGGGGTCGGCGGCGGCCACCCGGTGCGCGCGCAGGAAGCGGTTCAGCTCGGCGGCCGCGCGGGCGGCCTCGGCCTCCAGCTCGCCCTTCTTCCCGCGCAGCCGGTCGAGCCAGGCTGACGCCTGATCGGCGGAGCCGAACGGCGGGGCGCGCACGATGCTCACGCGCGAGGTCGGCACGCCCTCCACCTCGCCCTCCTCGCGCCTGCGGGGCACGCGCCCGCGGATCACACCGCGCTGCGGCGCGCCCTGCGTGCGCAGCACGATCACGTAGTCGGTCTCGGCCGAGCCTGGTGGACGGCTCACATAGCGCCCGTCCGGCGGCCCCAGGAGGAACCCGAACTCGAACTGGACGAACGCGAACTCGGACGTCGGAGCTCTAGTCGTCGCCCGCGGCGCGTTTGCCGGCGCGCTTGACTGGGATCGAGTACTTCGACGGCTTGGTCGGCACCACCGGGTTGTCGATCTGCCGCAGCCGGTTGACCAGGTTGTTCCACTGACCGGGCTTGAGGATCGTCAGCGCCTCGCGGCCCGCCTTGGCGTTGTCGCCGAACAGCGGGTGGAAGCCCACGTGGATGTGGTCCCAGTGGTCGGGCAGCGACATCGTGTTCGCGCCCAGCGAGAGCAGGGAGATGATCTGGTGGGGCATCATCGTGCCCTGGAGCTGCATCAGCCTGCGCACGGTTATCTCCGTGATGCCGCCCGGATCCTGGTGGCCCGCGATCGGGATGCCGTTGATCTCGGCGATGTCCACCGCGTTGCCCGATGAGTGCTCGGACACGTTGCCGGAAGAGGTGAGGTAGCTGTGGCCGCACTTGAGCGCCGTCACGGTCGGGTCCAGGCCGGAGTCCGCGAGGTACTCGAGCGTGGCGAGCACGCGGCGGTCGATCTGGCCGGTCTTGATGTCCTCGCGCCCGCACGGGTAGATGGTCACGCGCTCGTCGCTCAGCACGCGGCGCTCGAGCAGCGGCTTGGGCAGCAGCATGACCTGGCCGATCGACAGGTCGTCGCCGTTCTTCGAGTAGAGGGCGTTCTTGCCGGACGCGCGGTAGACCGCCGTGGCCTCGAGCAGCTTCCAGCCGTCGAGGATCGGCTTCGGGTCGATCAGCGGGGCGCCCTTGCCGGTCGGGCGGATCTGGAAGAACACGTGCGGTGCGGCCTGCGGGTCGGTCTTGCCGATGCGGCCGAGGATCGTGCCGCCGACCACGTGCGAGCCGCGGTGCAGCCGGCGCAGCTTCGAGTTCTTGGCGTTCAGGCCGAGCGCGCGCGAGAAGTAGTTCTGGAAGGTCGAGAACCCGGCGGCGGTGGCCTGGGAGTTGAAGATCTGGTCGAGACCGCCGGAGTGCTTCGCGTTCGGGCGGCTCGGGTGGGCGAACAGGCGCTCCTTGGTCACGCCGCCGGCCGGGGCGGAGGACGGGGCGGGCGTGGACTGCGGGGCCACCTTCTTGGTCCCCGTCGCCTGCTTGAAGACGTTGGCCGTCTTGTGGCTGGCGGACGAGCTCGGCTTCTGGAGGCCGGCGGTGGCGGGCTCGGTGGGCTTCGGCAGGTTGGTGCCCGTGTTCGGCAGAGAAGGCGTGGCGGGCGCCGGCTTGGAGCCGTTGGCCGGAACCGCGGCCACCTGCGTCTTGCTCGGCTTCAGCGAGTTCTTCGGCACGGGGTACACGCGTGCGAGCGAGCCGAGCTGCGAGTACGTGTACTGGTTGCCGTAAACGTCCTGGAGCACGACGTACTTGCCGAGCTTCTTGGAGGTGCCGATCTTCTTCACCACGCCGTCGTTCACGGCGATCACCGGCGCGCCCTTGCGGGCGAAGATGTTGATGCCCTTGCGCTTGGCGCTCGACTCGATCAGGCGCGCGGCGTTCTGGCCCGCGCTGACCTTCTTGCCGGACTTGGCGATGGCGATGTCGTCGGCGTAACGCGCGTGCGCGTACACGGGGAAGCGGCCCTCGGTGAGTCCGCTGAGCGAGCCGATCACGTCCGGCGGCACGCCAGCTATCAGACGCGCGCGCAAGAGGACGGAGTCGACGTACCAGCCGGCGTGGTTGTAGGCGAAGATCGCGCGATGGATGTCCTGGCCCGCGCCCGCGGCCTTGAGGTAGCGGGCGGCGGCGAAGATCGCGTCAACCGGGTTGTAGGGGTCCTTGCGGCCGTCGTGGTTGCCGTCGACACCCCAGGTCTTCCAGGTCGAGGGCAGGAACTGCATCCAGCCGACCGCGCCGGCGGAGGAGACGTTGAGGTTGCGCCCGTAGTCGGTCTCGATCTCGTTGATCGCCGCGAGGACCTCCCAGCGGATGCCGTACTGGATGCCGGCAGCCTGGTAGATGGGGAGGAGGAACGGCGGGACGTGGAACTGGCTGATCACGAAGTTCGGGACTGACGTGACCTCGACCGACGGCGGCAGCGCGTCCATGAAGGTGGGGTTGGAAGGCGAGGGCGCGCCGTCCTTCTGGTACAGCGGCGGCTGGCTCTTGTCGTTGGGCTTCGCCTTGTGGTGCTTCTTCTTCTGAGGGCTCAGGTGGACCTTGAGGCTTGGCTGCTTGGTCGAGTTGCCGGAGTTCGGCTGGGTCGACCCGGGACCCGTAGCGGTCGGGGTGGGGGTGGTGCCCGTGGGCGTCGGCGTGCTGCCCGTGGGGCCGCCGCCACCGGTGGTGCCGCCCGGAGTGGTGGGGACGGTGGGCAGCGTGGGGGTGGTCGGCACGGTCGGGTCCGTCGGGATCGGGACCGTGGGGATCGTGACCGTGGGGACGGTTACCGAGCCGGTCGGAACCTCGACCTGCACGGGGACGGTGCTGCCGTCCGTGAGCGTGACGCTGGAGGAGTTCTGGTCAGCCGAGGCAGGCAGCGTCAGCGCCGTCGTAAAAGCAGCGGCTAGCGTCGCGGCAAGCACGATATAGAGGAGGCGCTTCCTCATCCTTGCTCTCTGTCTCCTCCCAAGCCCCGTCCGAGCGTCCCCGCAGACCCCGTTGCGAGGCCGCCGAAATGTGCGCGCAAGCTACCAGATGCGCCTGGCGCCGACTGAAAGCTAACCGGTGTGATCCTGCGCTGCAACTGGGAACCGTCCCTAGCTCCTGAGCCACTGAGGGTCGTGACCCCTCGAAGGGTTTACACACTCCCTATCGGCCAAAGCGGGGCGATGCTTCAGTGCTTGCAGACATCCCCCCGCCACCTGCGTGCCCATCTATTACCCACGAAGTAACGTATCCAACGGGGGATAAGGTTCGACTTGAGGCTTAGGGTTACCGATTATCCCCCGCGTTCGCACCCGACACCCGACACCCGAGACCCAACACCCTGTACTCTGCCTCGCGTGAGCGAGGAGCCGCAGGGTCTGCGCGACAAATTGTCGCGCCAAAGCGAGGAAGCTCTGGGCAAGCTGGCGGAGGAACTGCTCGGCAACCAGATGGTGGCCGGTGCTCTGCAGCGTGCCTTCGAGGCGCGGGAGAAGGCGTCGCAGGCGCAGGAGGCGGCGATGGGTGCCCTGGGCATTCCTTCGGCGGCCGATATCGAGCGGGTCACCCGCCGGCTGCGTTCGCTGTCTCAACGGCTCGAGTCGATCGAGGACCTGCTCGACAGGCTCGAGGAGCGGATCGGCTCGCTCGACTCGCGGCTCGACGAGGCCGCCCGCAGCGAGCCCATCGGCCGCAAGCTCGACGAGATCGCTCGCGACCTCGTGGTGCTGCGCGAGGCTGTCACCCCCACGGCCGATCCGGTGCCGCGGGCGCAGGAGCGCTTCACCGTCAGCGAGCAGTAGCTCCGCCGCCGACCCGCACCAGCGCTTCGAAGCCGACCTCTCCGAGGCGTATGCCGAGCTCGGCGAGCTGTTCCTGCCCGATACGGGCGCGCTCCTCGCCGACCAGGTCGGTCACGCCCAGAACGCAGCCCGCCCGGCTGGCGGTCACGACCGCCGCCTGGAAGAGCGTGGCCGCCTCCATCTCCACCACGCGGGCGCCTCGCGCGATCCAGTCCGCCACCGGGCCGTCACGGTCGTCGTAGAAGAGGTCCGTGGACACGGCGGTGACCGTCCGCCCGTCGCACGACTCGCGCAGCGCCTCGAACAGCTCGGGGTCGGGCGTCACCTCGCCGTCGGCACCGAGCGCGACACTGGTGCCGTCCGCGGCCAGCGCCCGCTCCACGGCCACCACGTCGCCGATCGCGAGGCCGCTGTCGCCGATCGCGCCGCAGGTGCCGATCCGGATCAGCGTCCGCGCGCCCAGGTTCACCAGCTCGGCGATCACGATCGCCGCGCTCGGGCCACCCATGCCCGTGGCCTGCACGGTGAGCAGCTCGCCGTCGCGCGCCTTGCCCGTGTATCCCCACAGTCCGCGGTGGTGGTTGAACATCTTGGGCTGCTCGAGCAGCGCTTGGGCCACCGCGAGCGCACGGTGCGGATCGCCCGGCAGCAGCACCCGCTCGGCTAGATCCGCGGCGGGCTTGAGGTGGATCGGGGTGGCCTCCGGCATTGGTGATCGGTGGCGGACGATATGCCAGACTCCGGTGCCGAATGGCCAGGCGCCCCAGTCAGCAGGTGCCCGACGCGGTGCGGGATGCCGTGGAGCGCACGATCCAGGCGACCGTCGGCTCCGCGCAGCTCACGCGCGAGCGCGCGCAGGAGGCGGTCGACGACATCTTCCGCGGCGCCGGTGCGAGCGCGGAGTCGCTGCGCGGGCGGATCACGGAAGCGCTCGAGGGCGGCCGCCCCGCCACCCACGACGACCTCAAGGAGATCCGCGCCGAGCTGCGCGCGATCACGAGGCGCCTCGACTCGATCGAGAAGCGGCTACCGGCGAAGAAGGCCCAGGCCACGGGGTCCCGGTCACGCAAGACGAAGAGCTGACGATGCGCCCACGACGCGTCCTCATCACCGGAGTGGGGAGCTTCATGGGCACGGAGATCGCCCGCCGCCTCGAGACCGATCCCGAGATCGACTACCTGGCCGGGCTCGACGAGCGGCCGCCGCGCGCGCGGCTCGAGCGCATGGACTTCATCGAGGCGGACATCCGCAATCCGGTGATCGCGAAGTTGATCCCGCAGGCCGAGGTGGACACGATCGTCCACAACAAGATCATCCGGCGGCCGGGTCCCGGCATGTCGGGGCGCTCGGCGCACGACATCAACGTGATCGGCTCGCTGCAGCTGCTCGCCGCCTGCGAGAAGGCCGAGACCCTGCGTTCGATCGTGGTCCGCGGCTCCGCCGGCGTGTACGGGTCCGAGCCGTCGGCCCCTCAGTTCTTCACCGAGGAGATGGCGCGCCGGTATCCGCTGCGAACGCGCTTCCAGCGCGACGTGGCCGAGATCGAGAACTACTTCGACACCTTCTCCCGCCGCCATCCGCAGGTGGTCTGCACGATGCTCCGCTACCAGCCGTCGATCGGGCCCGCGCTCAATTCGCAGATCACGCGGCTGCTCTCACAGCCCATCGTGCCCACCTATCTCGGCTTCGACCCGCGGCTTCAGTTCGTGCACGAGCTCGACGCGGTCGACGCGCTCGTGGCCGCGATCAAGAATCCGGTCCGCGGACCGGTGAACGTGGCCGCCCCCGGCACGATCGGCCTGACCAAGCTCGTGCGCATGGCGGGCAAGCCCACGCTGCCCCTGCTGCCCGGGCTGTTCGGGCCGGTGACGGACTCGACTCAGCGCCTCGGCATCGAGTCGCTGTCGGCCGACTTCCGGCGGCTCTTGCGCTTCGGCCGCGGCATCGACATCACCCGGCTGGTCGAGGAGGTCGGCTACATGCCGCGCTTCACGACCGTGCAGGCGGTGGAGGACTACGTGCGCACCCAGCGCGGCCGGCGGCTCGTGCCGGTGTTCCGTGAGGCGGTGGCGAGTTGAGCACGCACATGGGCACCGAGCCCGGCACGAACGGCGGCGGCGCGAGCCGGCAGCCTCCTCCGCGGGACGAGCGGTCCGACCCGCGCAGCGCGCGGCCGGGCAGCTTCCCCGGCGCCTTCCCGATCGGCCCGGCGATCTCGTTCCTGCGCCGCTTCCGGAAGGGGCTCGACTCGGGCAGCGATCTGCCGGTGGCGCTCGGCGAAGCCGGCTCGGCACTGCCGCGCGAGCTGCGCGACGCGCTCGACCGGTTGCTCAAGCGGCTGGCCGGCGATTACGTGGAGGACGAGTGGGGCTTTGACGAGGAGTTCGCCGATGCGCTGCTGCCGTTCCTCGAGTTCCTGTATGACCGCTGGTGGCGCGTCGAGACGATCGGGGCGCGCAACGTCCCGTCCCACGGCCGAGCGATGCTCGTGGCCAACCACGCGGGCGTCCTGCCATGGGACGCCACCATGATCTCCGTCGGCCTCCTGCGCGAGCACCCGTTGCCGCGCTACGCGCGCTTTCTCGTTCTCGACTGGGCGTTCCAGCTTCCGTACGTGTCGGTGGCGATGCGCAAGGTGGGAGGCGTGGTGGCCTCGCCCTACAACGCCCTGCGCCTGCTCGAACAGGACGAGCTCGTGGCCGTCTTCCCGGAAGGCGCCAAGGGAGCAGGCAAGCCGTTCAAGGAGCGCTACCGGCTCGAGCGCTTCGGCCGCGGCGGTTTTGTGGAGATCGCGCTGCGCACAGGCGCGCCGATCGTGCCCGTCGCGGTCGTGGGGAGCGAGGAGATCTACCCCAAGGTCGGGGAGGCGCCGGCCCTCGCGCGTCTAATAGGGGCGCCCTACTTCCCGCTCACCCCCACCTTCCCGCTGCTCGGACCGCTGGGCTTCGTGCCGCTGCCGTCCAAGTGGCGGATCGAGTTCGGCGAGCCGATCGAGACCGCCCGCTTCGGGCCCGAGGCCGCCGAGGACCGCTCGTTCGTGTTCGAGCTCTCCGAGCAGGTGCGCGAGGCGATCCAGAACAAGGTCTACGAGAACCTGGTCGAGCGCGGTTCCGCTTTTCTCTAGCCCTGTTTGACACAAAGCCCCGCCTGGGTACTGACCAGCTGGGAGCCCGATCGGTCAGTCAACTAGGGAAGGCAGGGAAGTTTGAAGTCGCGAATCCTCGCCGCCACGATGGCGGCAACGGTGGCTGTTCTCATAGCCGCCGCATCCGCATCCGCCGCCCCCACCTGGGCACCGGCAGCCAGCGCCACGATCCACCCCGGCGTGCAGGTGTTCACGAACGGCGCGCAGTGCACGGCCAACTTCGTCTACTACGACGCATCCAACGTCTATCTCGGGCAGGCGGCGCACTGCTCGAGCACCAGCGACAACACGGCCACGAACGGCTGCGACACCGCCTCGCTCCCGCTCGGCACGCCGGTGGACATCACGGGCGCGAGCAAGCCCGGCACGCTGGTCTACAACTCGTGGATCGCGATGCATAACGCGGGGGAGAAGGACGCGAACACGTGCGCCTACAACGACCTCGCGCTGATCAAGATCGATCCGGCCGATGTCGGGAAGGTGAACCCGTCGATCCCGTTCTGGGGCGGCCCGACCGGGCTGGCCACCTCAACCAGCCAGGGCGAGACCGTGCTGAGCTATGGCAACTCCGAGCTGCGCGGCGGGGTGGAGCAGCTCAGCCCGAAGCAGGGCAAGAGCCTCGGCGACGGCGCGGGCGGCTGGACGCATGAGGTGCTCACGGTCACACCGGGCATACCGGGCGACTCCGGCAGCGCGTTCATCAACGAGACCGGCAAGGCGTTCGGCATCCTGAGCACGCTAGAGGTGGCGCCCACGCCAGGCGGCAATGGCGTCGGCGATCTCAGCCGGGAGCTGGGCTACGCAGCGAGCCACGGGGCGTCGGTCACGCTGGCAACCGGTACGGAGCCGTTCTCCGGACCGCTGCTGCCGCTTTAGCGGCACGTCCACCGTCGACAGTCCACCGTCCACAGGTCATTTCTGTGGACGGTGGACGGTGGACCGTGGACGGTTTCAGGGTACGGTTGCGTGATGAGCAGCAGCTTCAAGTCGCCCGCCGAGTTTCGCGAGGTCATCGACAAGGTCTTCACGATCATGAGCACGGACCCAGAGATGGGACCGGCGCTTCGCGACGCCGAGACGCCTCAAAGGTTCGAGTTCCCCGACCTCGACCTGGTCGTGAACATCACCCACGCCGAGAACGGCGGCGACCAGAACCTGCGCTGGGAATGGTCCGACGACGTGAGCTGGGAGCCCGAAGTGGGGATGGTGATGGACTCGGAAATTGCCAACCGCTACTTCCAGGGCAAGGAGAACATCGCGATGGCGATCGCCCGCCGGCGGATCAAGACGTCGGGGAATGTGAAGAAGGCGCTTGCGTTGATCCCCATCACCAAGCCGGTCTTCTCCATGTATCGCGAGATGCTCGAAGCTGAGTATCCGCATCTTGTCGAATAGGCCACAGGCCACAGGCCACAGGCCACAGGCCACAGGCCACAGGCTTTAGCCGCGGAGTCTCATCAGCTTCACTGCCAGCTCGAGGCTCAGTAGGTCTTCGCGTGCCAGGTCCAGGCCGCTCAGTTCCTCTATTCGGCTCAGCCGCTGTCGCAGCGTGTTGGGGTGGACGTAGAGGGCGCGAGCCGTTGTGGCGATGCTTCGCCGGTCTCTGAGGTAGCGCTCCAGCGTGTCCACGAGCTGGGTGCGGCGCTCGCTGTCGTAGTCGGCCAGGCGCTTGACGGCCTGGAAGTGGGCGTCCTGCGGTGCCTCTTCGAGTGGCAGGCGAACGAGGTAGCGGTACGCGCCGAGATCGGCGTAGGCCATCGTGCCGCCCTCGCCGGCCATCAGGGAGTGCGCGATCTGCGCGGCATCGGCAGCCTCGCGCAGGCTCGCCCCGCTGCCGAGGGGGCCCGAGCGCGGGTCGCTGCGGCCGATGGCCACGCTCTCCGCCCGCCCCAGCTCGCCAAGGGCGGCATCCAGAGACTCGACCTCGCCCGGGCCCCGCGCCCGGCCCAGCGGCAACAGCGCGCGCAGCTGCCTGCGGCCGCTGTCGCACAGCGTGCCGGGCGCCAGCCGGCGCAGGTCTGCCTCCACCCGCTCGGCGCGCCCCGGCCACGGCCGGTCCTCGGCGGAGTCCTCCAGCGGCCGCACCTCCACGAACACGTGCGGCCGTGATAGGTCCCAGCCCGCCGCCCGCGCCCGAGCCTCGGCCACATCGGCCGCGCCCTCGGCCAGCGCGTTGAACAGATCGCGCACGATGTTCTCCTCGGTGAGCCGCTCGATCAGCGCGGCCTTCTGGAGCGCCAGCGCCACCTGGCCGGCGAGCAGGCGCAGCACCTCCTCGTCGTCGTCGCGGAACGGGTGTCCCGCCACCGCGATCAGCGCGCCGAGCTGCTCGTCGCCCGCGGTGAGCGCCACCGCCAGCACCCCGGGCGCGCCGTCCGAGTACGCCTGCCGCGCGCCTCTCGGCGCGCGCCGCTGGAGCAGCTCGATCAGCGCGGCGCCGCCCTCGCGCGGCCAGGGCGAGGGATGATCGGGTGGGTCGGCCGCGGCAAGCTCTAGCCGCCCGCGCGTGTTGTCGAGTTGGTAGAGCTGGCAGAGGTCGCAGCCGATCACCGCGCGCACGCCGCTCGGCACGAGCTGCAGCAGCTCCTCGCGCCCGGGCGCGCCCGCGATCTCCTGGCTCAGACGGACGACGGAAGTCAGTCCCTCGACGCGCCGCTGCGTCTCCTCGTAGAGTCGCGCGTTCTCGATCGCGCCGGCCACGAGCGACGCCGTGTGGGCGAGGAAGTTGAGAACGCCCTCGTCGAACTCGCGCGGCGCCTCGGTGTGCAGCACGACGGTGCCGAGCGGATCGCCGGAGCGCGACGGGATCGGCACGACGGCCATCGACTGGAACTGCTCCTCCTCGAGCTCAGCGAAGTACTTCATGCGCGGGTCGTCGATCGCGTTCTCGCGAACGAACGCGGGCGTGTTGTGCCGCAGCACCCAGCCGGACAGCCCCTCGTCCACGCCCATGTAGAGCTCGCCGACGAGATGCGCGTAAACCTGCGACGCCGCCTGCAGTCGCAGGCGGTCGCCGTCGCGCAGGTAGACGAAGCACGCGTGGCAGTCGGTCGCCTCGCTCACCAGGTCGACGATCGAGTCGAGCACGCGGCCGAGGTCCGGCGCTGAGGCGATCACCCCGATGATCCGGTACAGCGTGTCGCTCTCCAGTCGAACGCGCTGAAGCTGCTCCGCTAGGTCAGGCGGGGTATGCGCTGTACTCACCCTACGCTGACGATACAGCCGGTTCGGCAGGCAGATCGAACAACGCAAGCGGTTTCCCGATCACCTGCGCGGACACGTTCAGCACCGGAATACCGCCCACCTGCCCCCGCGGCGAGCCCTCGTGCGCGTGCGCGTGTAATACGAGCTGAGGCCTGTGCCGGTGGATCGGCCCCGCCAGGGTGTCGCTCCCGAGCGCCGGCCACAGGTGCGGCCGCTCGCCCGCGAGCGTCTCGAGCGTGGGCGAGTAGTGCAGGAGCGCCACGCGCGCATGGCAACCCGACAGGCCGGCCAGCGCGCTGTCGAGCGCCTTCGCCTCCGCGGCCGCCGCGCGCCGCCAGCGCCGCGCCCCGGCCACGCCGAGCCCCCACACCGGGTGGCCGGCGAAGCCGCCCGGCGCGCCGGTCACTCCAGCGATGCCGAGCCGCACGCCCTCCACCTCCACCACGTGCACGCCGGGGTCGAGCACGATCGCGCCCGCGTCGCGCAGCGCGGACGCCACCGCCCTGCCCTCCTCCCAGCGGCGGTCGTGATTGCCGAGCACGCAGACCACCGGCGCACCCATGTCCGCGCAGGCGTCGGCCAGCGCCGCGGCCTCCTCGGGCCGCCCGCTGGCGGTCAGGTCGCCCGCCAGCAGCACCACGTCAGCCGCGCTTGCGGCCGCGCGCAGCTCGGCGCGCATCGCCGCCACCTTGGTGGCGGGAGCGAAGTGGAGATCGCCTCCTGCGGCGATCCACATCGCTCAGGCCCTGCTCCGGATCAGAACAGCTGCAGGTACTTATCGACCTCGGCCTGCGTTACCTGCTCGTGGATCTCGCTCCATTCCCGCTGCTTCACCCGGACGTAGTAGTCGACGTAGTCCTCGCGGCCAGTATTGCCGAGTGCCGCGCGCAGCACGTCGTCGGTCTCGAGCTCACGAGTCGCATCGAGCAGGTTCGCGGGCAGGGTCTCGATCCCCAGGTTCTCGCGGTCCTGCGCCGTCAGCTCGTGCAGGTTCAGCTCGCTGGTGGGTGCGCCCGCGTCGAGCTCGTTCTCGATGCCGTCCAGTCCCGCGGCCAGCACAGCCGTGGCGGCCAGGTACGGGTTGCATGAGCCGTCCACCGTGCGGTCCTCGATGCGGCCGGCATCCGGGATGCGAAGCATCTGCGTGCGGTTGTTCCAGCCGTAGCTGATGTACACGGGCGCCCACGCCGAGCCGCTGCGCGCGCCGATCGTGAGCCGCTTGTACGACGTGACCGTCGGAGCGGTCAGCGCGATGTACGCCTTCGCGTGCTTCTTCAGCCCGCCGATGAAGTGGTACGCGGCCTGCGACAAGCCCATGCCGTTCGGGTCGTCCGAGGGATCCGCGTCGAACACGTTGTCGCCGTCGTTCCACAGGCTCATGTGGAAGTGGCAGCCGTTGCCGGTCAGGTGCGCGAACGGCTTAGGCATGAACGTGGCGATCAGCCCGCGCTCCTGCGCCATCGCCTCGACCATGTAGCGGAAGAACACCGCGCGGTCGCAGGTGGTCAGCGCGTCCGAGAACTGGAAGTTCTGCTCGAACTGCCCGTTCGCGTCCTCGTGGTCGGTCGCGTAGTTGTCCCATCCGAGCGTGGTGCAGTTGCGCGCCACGGCCGACACGAAGTCGAGGTTGCGTGTGAGCGCGCGCATGTCGTAACAGGGCTGCGGCAGGTTGTCGAGCGGGTCGGCCAGCTCGATCGTGCCATCGTCGTTGCGACGCACCAGGAAGTACTCGAGCTCCGCGCCGAGCTTGAACTCGAAGCCGAGCGCGGCCGCGCGCTCGAGCTGCTTGCGCAGGATCGTGCGCGGGCAGTAGAGCCACTCCTCGCCCTCAACCGTCACGTCGCAGGCGAAGCGCGCGACGCCCGGCCGCCAGGGCAGCGGCGTGAAGCTGCGCACGTCCGGGATCGCGATCATGTCGGGGTCGTTGGGCTGCTGGCCGATCTCGCCCGCGGCAAAGCCCGCGAAGCCCGCGCCGTCCGTCAGGAGGTCGTCGAGGTGCGTGGCGGGCACGAGCTTCGCGTTCGGCTTGCCATACATGTCGACGAACTGCGCGAAGAGGAACTGAATCGAGTTGTCGCGCACGTACGCGCGCACGTCGTCCGCCGACTCCGGCGGCTCGAAAGGCGCTGGCGCGCCGGCCCCGTCGGTAGCTCCGTTTCCCCCAACGAGTACATCGGATGCCGTCATAGCCGCCCTTCCTCTCAGCAGTGGATCCCCGACGGCGTAGCCGAACTCGGCGTGAAACGCCGCTCAATGTCCACATATAGCCGCCAAGCCGCGGCGCGGGCAATGTGGACGTGACCACGTTTGGGGGGCGCCGGGTGTGCGACCTCTCCACAAATCGGCCTATCTGGGCGCACAGAGGCTGTGCAGCCTTGACGGTGTCCGGCTCTACGTGTAAATCCGCACTTAAGAGGCCAATCGGAGAGGGGATGACGCGATGGCTGATGAGCTGACTCCTGCCAATCCAGGGGCAGGCGCGCTGGACGTCGACGAGCTCGATTACGCCGAAGGGGGGCTCGTAAAGGGGACGAACTGGTGGGGCGCGTTCGTCGTAGGCCTTGCGGGGACGATCCTCGTCACGGGCATCGCGCCCGTGATGGTCACCACGCTCGGTGCCGCGTCGATCCCGCTGATCATCTTCATCACGATCACGGGCTACCTGCTCTGCCTGCTGCTGGCCGAGCTCTCGGCGATGATGCCGGAGCGCTCGGGCGGCGCCCCTTCGTACGCCTACCCGGCGTACAAGGACAAGTGGCCGCGTGCCGCCAAGCACGTGAACGGCATCACGGCGTGGATGTACTGGCTCGGCTGGTTCCCGGTCGCGCCGCTCAACATGATCCTTGCTTCGTTCTACCTGGCGGACCGCTTCAACCTGAACACGTCCGCCGGTTTCACCCCGATCCACACGTTCATCGCCTGGTGGACGCTGGCGATCGCGATGGTGGGCATCGTGTTGTTCTTCATCCCGGCCTACATGGGCATCCGCATCGGCGCGGGCTTCGCCACGGTGCTCGGGCTGCTGGCGATGACGCCGCTCACGTTCCTGGCCGTGGCGTGGATCTTCACCGGCAACGCCGACTGGGGACAACTGTCCGGCTTCCACCAGCTCGACGGGTCAAGCTTCTTCAGCGGATTGAATGGAGACAACTGGTTCACGGTCTACGCGGCGTACGCGTTCCTGCTCACCTGGAATGTGATCGCGATGGAGGCGGCCGCCTGCTACATCGGCGAGTGCCGCGACCCCGAGCGCGACGCCAAGATCGCGATGAACCTCGAGGGCGGCTACGGCCTCTTCATCTACACGCTGATCCCGATCGGCTTCATCACGATCCTGGGCGCCAAGGCGCTCGGCAACGCCGACCTGGTCGACCCGAACACGATGTTCGTGACCTTCGCCGGCAAGGCGCTCAACACGAGCGGTGAGCTGCTGAACTGGCTGATCGCGCTCATGCTGATCGTGGCGCTGGCGCTGTCTGCCCTGAACGCGATCATGGGCTGCGCGCGGTCGCTCCACCAGATGTCGGTGGACGGCCAGTTCCCGCGCTTCTTCCAGCAGATCAACCAGCACGGCGTGCCGCACCGGGCGATGTTCTTCAACGTCATCTGCTCGCTGGTGGTCGTGCTGGCCGGCGGTGCGGTCGAGATCTACACGTTCTCGAACGTCGGCTACACGGGCTCCTTCCTGTCGGTGCTCGTGGGCTACTACCTGCTGCGCAGGTACCGGCCGAACGTGAAGCGCCCGGTCAGGCTGCCGGAGTTCATGAAGTACGTCGCGCTCGGCATGGCGGCGCTGTACTTCTTCATCTGGCTGTACGGCGGGATCGAGTACTCCCGCATCGGCGACACCCGGATCTACTACTGGATCGGCTGGGGCGTGGCGCTCGCCTACATCCCGTTCTACCTGTACAGGACGCGAATCGAGGACAAGCGCGAAGCGCCGCCTGAGCCCACGGTCTCGATGCCCCCGGGGGTGGTCCCATCCGAGTGATCCCCCGGCGAAGCTCGGGAGCCACTCCGGACCCCGATGCTCTGATCGTACGCGCGGTCCTCCTCGCGTCCGAGGAGCGCGACATCCCGCGGGCGGCGGTGGACCTCGCCGCCCGTATCGCCCAGCGCTCGGGCGCGCCCGTGCACGTCTTCAGCATCGCGCGCGTTTGGGGCACGGGCTTCGGGTTTCCCAATCCGGGCCTGCTCCCGAACAAGAAGGAATGGGACAGGCAGTACGACGTGGTGCGCAAGGCGGTTGCCCGGTTGCGCCGCAAAGGCATCGAAGCCGACGCGCGGGTGATCGGCACCCGGGCGGCTGCCAAGCGCATCCTGCAGGAGGCCAAGCGACTGAACTGCGACGCGATCGTCATGGGGGCCGATCCGGCAAAACACGTCCTGCTGCGCGACTTCAGCTGGGCCCACGAGCCGCACCGGGTGAAGGCGCGTGCCGGTGACCTGCCGGTCTACCTCGTGACCGAGGACGGCTCGGTAGAGTCGGCCGCCTGAGCCCGCTTTCCGAGGTCGCGGAGTTTCTGGGGCGCAACGCTCCGTTCGACACGCTCTCCGATGACGAGTTGGAGCGTGTGGCTGCCGTGGCCGCGCTGCACAGCTATCGCGCGGGTCAGCTCGCGCTGATCATGTACGGCGAGCCCACGCGCTACCTGTTCGTCGTTCGAACGGGCGCGATGGAGCTCCTCCACGGCGCGGAGATGATCGAGGTGCTCGAGCCCGGGGAGTGCTTCGGGCACCCGTCGCTCGTGTCGGGCCTGGCGCCGACGTTCAGCGTGCGGGCGCGGGAGGACTCCACCTGCCTGCTGATCCCCGGTGAGGTCGCGCTCGACCTGCTCGCGCGCCCGGCTGGCGCGCGCTTCGTGGCCCGCACCCTGCGCGACCGCATCGTGCGCACCGAGCAGACCGTGCGCGGGCTGCCGGAGCTCACGCGCACGCGCGTCGGCGCGGTGGCGCAGAGGCCTCCCGTGACCGTCGCGGCGGACGAGAGCGTGCGCGACGCCGCCCGCACCCTCACCGACGCGCAGGTCACCGCCGCGTACGTGGAGGGGCTCCGCAACGGTCCGGGCATCGTGACCGACTCGGACCTGCGCGAGCACGTGCTGGGCGCCGGGCTGGGTGCGGATGCCCCGGTCAGCGCGGCCGTGCGCGCACCGGCCCCGGTCATCGAGGCCGAGCTGACGGTGGGCGACGCGCTGCTGGAATTGCTGGACGCGGGCCGGCGCGAGGCGCTCGTCACGGAGCGGGGCCAGGTGGTCGGGATTGTCTCGGTCGAGCACATCGCGGCGGGAGAGCGCTCCGTGTTCAGCCTGCGCCGCGAGATCGACAAGGCGCCCGACGAGGACACGCTGGTCAAGCTGGTGGTGGAGGGCGTACCGCGGCTTCAGGCCTCACTGCTCGGCTCAGGGCTCGACCCGGCGGACGTGAGCCGCGCGCTGTCGGTGCAGAGCGACACGGTCACGGCACGGTTCATCGACTTCGCGATCGCGGGGCGCGGGCCGGCGCCGGTGGCGTGGGCGTGGATGGGCCTCGGCAGCGTCGCCCGGCGCGAGATGACGATCGCGTCCGACCAGGACAACGCGCTCGCCTTCGCCGACGAGGGTGGCGCCGAAGCGGACGACTACTTCGCCGCGGTCGCGTCGGACGTGAACGCCGGACTCGCGCGCTGCGGCTTCGGCGAGGACAACGCGGACGTGCTGGCTCGCGACCGCCGCTGGCGCATGCCCGCCAGCCGCTGGCGCGGGATCTTCCAGGAGTGTCTCGAGTACCCGGACTCCTCGCACCTGGTGCGCGCCGCGGTGAGCTTCGACTTCCGTCACGTACTGGGTGGGCTCGACCTCGTACCGCCGCTCGTCGAGGTGATCCGGCGCGCGCCCGAGTACCCGGACTTCATCCGCCGGCTTGCCCGCACCGCCACCGACTGGGAGGTACCGCTCGGGCGCCGCGGCTCGATCTCCACCGGCAAGGACGGCCGCTTCGACGTGAAGAAGGGCGGATCGCTTCCAATCGCCAACCTCGGCCGGCTCTACTCGCTGTCGGCGGGCATAACCACGTCCGCCACGCTCGACCGCATCACCGCCGCGGAGGAGATGGGCCAGGTCGAGGCGGAGACCGCGTCGTCGCTCCGAGAGGCCTTCGGAATCGTGCTCCGCGTGCGCCACGAGCACCACGCCGCGTGCTACCGCGCGGGTGTTGAGGCCACTAACCGGATCGACCCGGAAGAGCTGTCGGCGCCGCGCCGCGCCGAGCTCGTGGAAGCGCTCCGCGCGGTGGCCGACGCTCAGAAGCGGCTCTCCGTGGTGCGCCCGTTGCGGATGTAGGAAGTCCACATACTGGCTCGCCGAATTGTGCGGTCTAGAGCCATGACCGGTGGGGCAGACCAACACTAGACTCGCTGAGATGTGCGGGATCGTGGGCCTGTTCAGCAAGTCGCTGTCCGTAAGCGACCGTCTCGGCGAGCACCTCGGGGACATGCTCCTCGAGATGTCCGATCGTGGCCCTGACAGCGCCGGCGTCGCCCTCTACCGCACGCCCGCGCCCGCGGGCTCGACCAAGGTCTCACTCCACTCCGCCGATCCGGACTACGACTGGGAGGCCCTGCAGGTGGAGCTCGACGAGCGCTTCGGGTCGACGCAGCCGGACGTGCGCGCGAGCCACGCGGTGTTCGTTGTGGACACCGAGTCGCGGGCGCTTCAGCAGTGGCTGCGCGGGCACCGCCCGGAGCTGCGCGTGATGAGCGCGGGCACATCGCTCGAGATCTACAAGGAGGCCGGCGCACCGCGGGAGTTCGTGAAGCGCTTCGCGCTCGCCGACGTGCAGGCCAGCCACGGCCTCGGCCACACCCGCATGGCCACCGAGAGCGCGGTCACCACCGACGGCTCGCATCCGTTCTGGACCGGTCTCGACCTCTGCCTTGTGCACAACGGATCTCTCTCCAACCACAACTGGCTGCGCACGCGCCTGCGCCGCGAGGGACTCGAGTTCGAGACCGAGAACGATTCGGAGGTAGCGGCCGGGTACCTCACCTGGCGGCTCGCCGAGGGCGACTCACTGGAGCAAGCGCTCGAGAGCTGTCTCGGCGAGCTGGACGGCTTCTACACCTTCGCGGTCGGCACCGCCGACGGCTTCGCCGTGCTCCGCGACCCGATCGCCTGCAAGCCCGCGGTGATGGCCGAGACCGAAGACTGGGTGGCGATGGCTTCCGAGTACCGCGCGATCGCGGTGCTGCCGGGCGCCGCCGACGCGAACGTCTGGGAGCCGGCGCCCGCCACGGTCTACAGCTGGGAGAGGCAGCCGGTCGGATGACGATCACGAGCCCCGTGACGGTGGAGACTGTCGATCTCGACTCGACGCCGCTGCGTGAGCTCAACAAGCGCCTGCACAACCTGGGCGAGCCGCCGTCGCCCGCAGCCTGGCGCGTGGTCAACCCTGGCGGGCGGCACGCGATCGCGGTCGGAATCGATGCTGAGGTAGAGGTCGATGTCGAAGGCCATGTCGGCTACTACTGCGCCGGCATGAACAAGCTCGCGACTGTGCGCGTTCACGGCAACGCGGGCGTCGGCCTGGCCGAGAACATCATGTCCGGCTCGGTGATCGTGGACGGCAACGCGAGCGCCTCCGCCGGCGCCACCGGCCGCGGCGGCCTCGTGGTGATCCAGGGCGACGCCTCCTCGCGTTGCGGCATCTCCATGAAGGGCGTGGACATCGTGGTGCGCGGCTCGGTCGGGCACATGAGCGCGTTCATGGCGCAGAAGGGACGGCTCGTCGTGTGCGGCGACGCCGCAGACGGTCTCGGCGACTCGATCTACGAGGCGCGCCTGTACGTGCGCGGCTCGGTGGCCGGGCTCGGCGCCGACTGCATCGAGAAGGAGATGCGGGGCGAGCACCTGCTCGAGCTGCGCGAGCTGCTCGATGCCGCCGGCCTCCCTGAGGCCGACCCGACCGTATTCCGCCGCTACGGCTCCGCGCGGCAGCTCTACAACTTC
>Ga0070659_100000797_pt1 | contig 22983 bp, 22 predicted proteins | sample KBSC23metaG_FD_64666 | JGI IMG/M metagenome (GOLD analysis project Ga0070659, IMG submission 64666) | Corn rhizosphere microbial communities from Kellogg Biological Station, Michigan, USA - KBS C2-3 metaG | ecosystem: Host-associated > Plants > Roots > Rhizosphere > Soil ... | reverse complement strand
GGCAGCAAAGCCTGCCCTCGATGCCGAGCTCGATCGCGTACGACGTTTCCCCCAATATCTGTCTGCCATCGAACAATGGCAACAAGAACATCCTAATGCTACTCCGTATGACATAGAGCAGGAAAAGCTCTGGATACCCCACCGCCTAGAGACGCAAGCCGACGAGGCATTAAAGCACCTGGACGCAGCAAGGCACCTTGATGAGTTCAACCAACCTGCCATAACCGATGAGGAACGGGCGTTGCTCATCAGCTTCTCGGGAATACATACCGCATACGGCAGGAGTAGAACCGAAGACGACATCGAGTTGGGTGAGGAATACGCATGGCGCCGCTGGTGCGTGCGCATACTGCGGATGGCGCACGTAGGAAGACTGGCGATCGTCGATGCCGCCCCCATACGCGAAGGCGTAGATGACGGCAGCATCCCGGATGTTATGAAACCTTGGATACTCGTAGACCTGCAAAAACAGTACAAGGAAAACTACTTGTCTCTGCAGGGATTATAATTGAGAAACAAACTACATGAACAAGACAGCAGTTGTCACCGGTACGAGCAAAGGCATTGGCAGAGCAGTTGCGGCGTGCCTGCTTCGTAATAGCTGGAAAGTCTACGGCATTTCGCGCGGTAAGCCGGCACTTACTGATGATACTTTCATCTGGCTGGAGTGTAACCTGGCTAACGCGGATACAATTGCCGCAGCTCTGCAACGCATTACCGAACCCGCGATCGACTTGCTAGTCAGCAATGCCGGCGTCGCCTTCTCTTCCTGGGCAACGGATATTACGAGTGGATCATATGGCAATATGTATGATGTGAACGTCCTCGCGCCCATGCTGATTGTGCATGCGCTGAAAGCCAAACTTTCCCATGCCACTATCATCAGCGTCTCATCCGTTGCCGACCGGCTGCTAGATGCCGACTACGCGCTGTACTGCAGTTCCAAAGCAGCCAACACCGCCTACTTCGGATCGCTCGCCGCCGAGTTGCGAGACGCAAAGGTTATCACGCTACTGCCCGATTACGTCGACACACCCATGCTTCGCGACCTGCACAAGGACGATGACTTCAACTGGTCTATACCGCTGAAAGCAGAAGATATTGCCTCACTTATCGCCAATCTCGAATCCGGTAAAGTACAGGTCGAATCCGACGCAAATGTTATTATCGTTAACGATGCACTGCAGGAAGACTTAGCGAGTACCGAAAAGCTCTACAGCTTCAATACTGATACCAAGCAGCTCGTAAAGCTATCCCGTCAATAAATAGAACTCCATCGCGCAGAGGCTCTGTCTCGAAAATCAGCAAATCCAACATACTAGGACACTGGTGTTTTCATGGTCGTATTAAGTTGTTTGCTGACGACGAGAATCATATTCGCTATTATGCAAGCTAATTTTTATAGGCAAATGAGTTTGTCCTATCTAAGATATAGTCCTTCCGACCACGATACCACAAGACTTTATTTATGTCGCCTGCTTGATTCGGTCGAATCATCGCCCATACAAACAATAAGAGCAAAGGTAGGTTTTTGGTCAGAAAGCGCAATGTCAGACTATATCTGTCGCTCCGTCTTAGTACTTAAAACTTAGGTAATTCTGAGAGCCTTCTCAAGGCTATCTGCCTTAATACGCTCTTGGTTTGTGGTGTCGCGGTTGCGGACGGTGACGGTATTGTCTTCCAGCGTCTGGAAGTCGATAGTCACACAGTACGGCGTACCGATCTCATCCTGGCGGCGGTAGCGCTTACCGATATTGCCATTGTCATCCCACATCACGGCGCCGAACTCTTTCTTCAACATCCGGTAGACTTCCTGTGCTTTGGCAACAAGCTCCGGCTTGTTCTTCAACAGCGGGCTGACGGCGACTTTCACCGGTGCTAAATGCGCGGGCAGCTTCAGCACGGTACGCTTCTCGCCATTAATTTCATCTACCGTATAGGCACTGGATAGTACCGCCATAATGGCACGCTCCACACCGAACGACGGCTCGATGACATGCGGCACGAACGGCGTGCCACCATCCTTTGGCCGATACTCCATGCTCTTACCGCTTGCCTTCTGGATATTCCGTAGGTCGAAGTCCGTACGATACGCCAGGCCCAGCAGCTCTTCGCGGCCGATCGGGTAGTCGTACTCGAAGTCCATGGTGCGCTTGCTGTAATGCGCGCGATCGGCTTCCGGTACTTCCAGCTCGTGCACTTTGTCGCGTGGCAAGCCGATAGCATCGCACCAGTCGTGCACGCGCTTCACCCACAGTTCGAAGGCTTCCTGCCAATGATCCGGATGCACGAAATATTCGACTTCCATTTGCTCGAACTCGCGCGAGCGGAAGATGAAGTCGCGCGGAGATATTTCATTACGGAAAGCTTTTCCCTGCTGCGCTATACCGAACGGCATGTGCGGGTACAGCGTGTCTACGACATTGCGGAAATTCGTGAAGATTCCCTGCGCTGTTTCTGGCCGCAGGTACGCGACTGAACCCTCGTCGTTTACTGGACCGACGTGCGTCACGAACATCATGTTGAATTGGCGCGGCTCACCAAACGTGCCGTACTTGCCGCATGTAGGACATTTGCTCGCGTCGATCTTGTCGGCACGGAAACGACTATGACAATTGCTACACTCGACCAACGGGTCAGTAAACGTTGCGGTGTGGCCGCTAGCCTCCCAGACTTTCTTGTTCATTAGGATGGCCGCATCCACGCCATACATGTCGTCCATGTTCTCGACGAACATCTTCCACCATAGTGCCATAAGGTTGCGCTTTAGTGCGACACCAAGCGGGCCGTAATCCCATGTACCGGCCAGGCCGCCGTACACATCGCTTCCCTGATAAATAAATCCGCGGCGTTTACTGAGGCTGACAATGTCCTCAAGTGCGACATCACTCATGTTCATTTCCCTTTCAAAGTTACTGATTGTTCCGGAGGTACGAGAAAATATTAACGCAGGCTTGCGCCATCGCCCCGGACGGATCCAAAACTCGTGAGAACCTTGAACAGTTTCATCTGGCCTGCATTATATCCTGATAAATGTGTTTCGCATAGCCTCGACGATTGGCCGCGCAGACGCCAGTAGCTCCGCCTGACCACGCACGCGCAATAGCACCGCCGGCTGGTTATCGCTGAACATTAATCGCAAGTACTTGATGTGTGCCGACGCAAACCTACCCTGCTCGTCCGGTACAAAACCTATCGTGTCGTAGTCGAATCGGTACGTAACATCGGGCAACAGCTTCTTTCCCCTCACATCCGTGTGCAGATTAGGTGTATGTCCGCCCAGACGAAGCAGCTGCGCGTAGAACCACATGCGGATCAGATCGTTTGGAACTATAGGATCATCGAGTACTTCAAACGTATGCTCGAGCAGGTAAAAGTATTCTGTCTCGGCGTTATCTTCCGTTATCCTATTCACAAGCTTCAGAAGATCGTAGCCGAGCTGCACGCGGTCGATGTCACCAACAATGTGTCCGTAGTGCTTTATGAGCCGCGTCGAGACTAGCGTGCTGATGTCGCTGCGGCCGCGAATAAACGTAATGTGACTGACACTGAACAGTTCGATACCGCCGGCTAGCTTGGATTTTACCTTGCGCACACCTTTTGCCATGAGCCGCAACTTGCCGTAATCGCTCGTCAGCATCGTGACGATGCGGTCCGCCTCGCTATAGTCTGTCCGTGACAGCACAATCGCAGTCGTCGTCTGCTGGTTCATGTCAGCCTTGAGTTATTGGCACTAGCTCTTGCACAGTACGCAGAAGCGTCTGCAAGCTAGTTTGTGGTTTGTAGAGATAGGTGCTCACTCCTAGCTCGTTATAAAGAAGCTGCCGCGAATCAACAAATTCCGCGGGCGGTACGTGTGTAAGTACAACGAGCGGAATGCGTTGCCAATCGGCGTAGGAGCGAAACTCATACAAGAACTCTGCGCCACTGTGACCGACAAGTTGCATTTCCAGTATGACTACATCGGGTTGCTGTTCATCGGCCGCGGAAATGGCTGACTGGGCAAGCGCACATACCTGAACACCGTACCCTGCCGCTTCTAGTGCTTTACTGTAGGTACTGGCAAGCAATTTGTCCGGTTCAACCAAGAGCACGTTCGTCATAATTAGACCAGTTGCAGTTGCGGGCTCAGCTGCAGCACAGTACCGAGACCGTGCAGTTTACGGTGGTGCGAAACGGTGAGTTGCGACTGCATGGCGTGTAATATGGCATCCGCCACGAATACGCCTGCGCTACTAGTATGCGAGATTGCGCCAAGCGGTTGCCGAGCACGACCGTAGAGCTGTCGTCCGTATTTCAATGTTCGTGCGGCTACCTGATCGGCATCACAGTACAGCCCTGCTACGATGCCGTACCGGCAACGATGGGCAGATAATTGTAGCCGTAATTGCGGCAATTCTGCTGCCGGCAGCGCCTCGACGAGCGCATAGCCGAGCGACACAAGGGCTGCCTGCAACCCGCGCCGATGCGCCATGACCGGTCCATACTTGCCGTCCACGTAGAGATCGAGCTTTACGCCATACGATGTAGCCATCGGCCGGAGTTGTTCCCCGACATCATACAGGACGGATGAAACCGACACGGGCTCAATAGCCGCAAATGTAGCTTCCTCGCCGGCCAACCGGACGCCAAGCAGATAGTTATCGAGCAATTGCAGTGCTGTCTCGGCAGTAGTACGAATGGCACTGAAATCAGCGTAAATAGGCTGGAGCCCTGCTAGTTCCGCCTGCCTAGCAATATTCAGGAGTGGCAGCTTAAGCTGCTCGGTTATAGAAAGCAACAGATTTTGCGACAGCGCTGCCGGCGCGTCGGCGTCCAGAAATTGTCGCGACATCCCCAACGTGTTACCCTCTCCTCTCGCCGTATAGTAGGTAGTATAGCACTACCCACCTTAGTGAGGGGTAGTTATCCACAAGAGAGTAACCCCTGAACTACGGGGCAAAGGTGAAGTTTGGCAGGATAATGTTCTGGAAGTCATCCTGGAAATTTGTGGATTCAGTCCAAATCTCAAGCGTCATATTACGCAGAGGCAAGATAACCATTGTTCCTGTTCTCTGATTCGGCAGTGTACCGCTAACCATCGCGCCGACGACACTCGATACCCGCGGCAGCGAGAAGGGAGCTACGGTTGCCTGCTTGTTTTGTACTGAGTTCTGCGCTTGGCTCAATACACTACTATAGGTATCTTGAACCACCTGGACACGCAGCGCGAACACTGCGTTTTGCCCCTGAGCATTGGGCACCGTCCCCGGATAGAAGTAACCGTTGACATACGGAGATCCATTCTGATCGTCAATTACATAAGCGCTCCACGTCTTCGGATATGTCACCACAATACTGCCATATGCACCCGGACCTTTATATGTCCGATAAGGCGACTTCTCTTTCTGCGCGTAGATTGCCTGCTGCGCCTGGTCTTCTTGTTGCTTTGCCTGGTTTACGGCCACGTTCACCTTGGCAGTAACATTATTCTTGTAGTCTTGCATTTGCATGAAAGCCCACGCACCGAAGGCAATCGCACCAATCAGGAAGATAACCGACAACGCAAACGGCACAGCTAGGACACTCATGCCTTGCTGATCTACTATTCTCCCGTGCAAATCGTTCATACCGCTCATGGTAACTGAGATCGGCTCCTCACGCAAGTAGGGGCTTATCTTTGTATTCATATAGGAAGACTCCCTGCTTTGTCGTAGCTGGCTCCAGATCGGGCAACTTAAATGCAAAGCTTGCGATTCGTAACGGACGGTAACGATATTGCATAACTTTTTTGTGCAATTTGCCCATATGCTTATCCAATATAAAGACGAACATACCTTCTGCCTGCGGCCAAGAGGCACGCCAATAATCACCCCATACTATGCGTATCTGCTTGCGGTATGGCCAGGTACGTAGCCGCGCCAGAACCACCAAGAGCGGGTTAAGCTCGTAGCCCACCCCCTTAATACCACGCTTCGCCGCCGTGATAAGTACACGGCCGTCACCACAGCCCAGTTCAAGCATAGTTTCACCAGGCTTGAGGTCCAACAGATCTAGTGCAATATCAATCTGCGGTGCTAGCGTAGGTAGGAACGGGGCACCAAACAATAATACGAAGCTAAAGCAAAATAAAACGATGACAACGATCCAGATAAGTAGCGTCAGCATACCGACTTAATCTTTCTTGCCCCGCTGAACGATCTTGTTCTCAACAGTTTTGAGATAGTCTTTCATTGTCTTTATGAGCTCCTGGCCACGCTCGAACGATGCAAGCGCTTCATCCACGTCAAGCTCGTCGGAGCGCATTTTCTCAAGCAGCTTGTCTAGCTCTGAGCGCATAGCTTTATAGTCCTGTCCCTCGTCTGCTGCCATCTCATCCCTTCTCTACTGCGACCCTAAAAGCACCATCCGCAACGTCAATTGTTACTATATCACCACTACTGACCTGCGTGCGCGAGCGGACCAGTGTACCGCCAGCATGGACAATGGCATAGCCGCGGCTCAGAACGGCACGCGGGTTCAATGCATCGAGTAATTCCTGGTCAGCCATGAGTTCGTGCCGGATGCGTGCGACTACTACGGCAAGCATATGACCAAGTGTCGTATTGCTCTGCTCCATTGCCTGCAGCTGGCTTTGCAATAGCGCGCGTAACGGCTCTTCAAGGCGGAATATAGCTTCATCGAGCTCCCGCAGGGTATCAGTATAATGCGGTACTAGTAATTCGGCCGCATTGCTCGGCGTACTGGCCCGCCTGTCCGCGGCCAGTTCGGCCAGGCTCACATCAATTTCATGACCAATAGCCACGAGTGTTGGCACGCGGCTGGCCGCTACGGCACGCGTTACGAGCTCAGTGCTAAAGGCGTAGAGGTCCTCCGCACTACCGCCACCACGTGTTACCACGACCACATCCGGCGGCATAGACTGCTGGCTGAAATACTCGATCGCTTCGGCGACCTGCTCCGGCGCCACCTCGCCCTGCACCTGTACGTCTGCTACTTCTACTGTCACGCCGCGCCACCGCCCGTTGAGCACCTTAACGAAGTCGGCGTAGGCTGCAGACTCTGTAGACGTAACGAGTCCAATGCGTCTGGGGGGATATGGCAAAGGACGCTTACGCTCTTCGTCAAACAGCCCCTCTGCCTCTAGCTTCGCCTTCAGCAGCTCTGCTGCCCGGCGAATGGTGCCTTCACCTTCCGGCCGAATACTTGCGATTGTGATGCTAAACCCATACAGCGAATGAAGCTTGGGCGCCCCTCGTACGACGAGCAGCATACCGTCTTCAAGCGGCGACGACAATTGGAATACCGTGCCAAAGAAGCGTATCGACGCCGACTCATCTTTGAGATCAAAGTACACCCACTTGTTCTTGCTGATACGGAAATTAGCGAGCTCGCCGCGGATCGTCACGCTCGGGTAAGCGTATTCAAGCGTCTGGTTCGTGAGTGCGACAAAGTCACTAACCTCCAGAACGGTACCCGCGGGCAATAACCCATCAGGCATTATTCTCACCTATCTTCACGGTGGGATTCCGGCGTAATGACAAATGGTACAGCACGTATCCGGGTGGTACTTGCAAGAGCGTGTTCAGCACGCGGTACATGACCGTTACCGGCAAACTCAAACGCGCTGGTATGCCGGAAATGACAAGCACGCTTGTCATGAGCGCCTCGTAGATGCCGATACCGCCCGGCAATACTGATACTAAGCCGGCAAAGTTCGCCACTGCATACGCTAGAATAACTGCTCCGACATTGACGAACGCATCAAACGCAATGTATACAACGTATATGGCCAGTACCTCTGTGATGTTCGCAATAAGTGCCCAGAAGAACGGCCACGCCAACTCTCGGTAGCGTGCACGCAACTGCAGATAATCATAATGAAACTCTTCAAACAACTTCTGCACGCGACGAACATTGATCGTCTCGGGAGACTTTGGCCGGACAAGTGCAATCAGACGATTCGTAAGTTCGACGAGCGGCGTTAAGAATGCAGTAATCCGCGTCTGGCTACGGATGACATATATGAAGATGCCTGTGCCGGCAATGACGAGCACTGACAGCATGCCGCCTATCAGAATCGTGAAGTCGTCTGCGCGGCCGCTGGCAGCCAGAATAAACATACCGATAAACAAAAGTATCTGAAATGACAAAAATAACAAGATGAGTTTCATGGTCTGGATGAGTGTTGCCTTGGTAACGCGTACACCCAATCGCCCTAGCATGAAGCCAAAGTACGATATGCCGGATATGCCGCCGCTCGGAAACACGTGGTTGACGAAGTTCAATTCAAGCGACGTGCGCAACATGGCGCGATAACTTACTTTTTCGTCGAGCGCCGCAAACAACCGCTGGTAAAGCTTAGCTTGCGCATGGTAGTTCAGTACTTCAATCGGAACAAGCAGTAGAAGCGCCTCTGCCCTGACATGCGCCAAGTTCGCAAATGTCTGCACGAGCTGGTCACGAATGGCAAACGCCAGGACAGCAAGCGCCAGAAGCGTAGCAATATTCAGCAGCAACTTCCAGTGGCGCTTGAACCAATTCCAATCCATTGCTCTTATTATACTCGGCACTCTGTATACTAGGGTCATGGATACACTTGCAGTCCTCGGCCGGCAGCCGGAGCTGGGACTAGCCGAACTGGAAAGTCTCTACGGTAGTGAACGCGTTGAGGCGGTTGACGCACATACAGCATACATACACCTCGATGCATGCATGGTTGACTTCAACCGGCTTGGTGGCACAGTGAAGCTATGCAAGATACTGACCGTTCTCGATACAATCAACTGGCAAGTTGTCGAGCGCTTTCTTATTAAGACTGCTCCGCAACACGCCTCGCGTATGCCTGAAGGCAAAATGCATTTAGGGCTGAGCGTATATGATATGGATATTCCGCTGCCGCAGCTGCTTGCTACCGGCCTGAAGGTTAAAAAAGCTATCCATAAGGATAGCGAGCGTACCGTCCGACTCGTGCCGAACAAAACGGCCGACCTCAACGCCGCCCAAGTCATACACAATAAGCTGACAAGCCCGAACGGTTGGGAGCTTGTCTTCGTACCTCGTGACGGTCGCACGATTGTCGCGCAAACGGTTGCAGTACAAGATATCGGCGACTATACGGTGCGCGATCGCGGCCGGCCGAAACGCGACCCGCGCGTCGGCATGTTACCGCCAAAGCTCGCTCAGACCATCATCAACCTAGCAGCTGGCCGCACTGAATTCGATGCAGTTAAAGACAGACTGCATACCGATGTTTGTCTAAGTCCGGAAGATAGCCGCAAGATGCACGTCGAACGGCAGAACAAAACCATACTCGACCCGTTCTGCGGAACGGGCGTGATTCTACAGGAAGCGCTACTCATGGGCTATAACGCCTACGGAACCGATGCCGATCCTCGTATGGTCAGTTATTCGCGCGAGAACCTAGACTGGCTAGCCAAGGACCGACAGCTTGGCGATGCGGCATATCGTGTTGCCGCTGGTGACGCCACTACCCTTCAGTGGGATCATCCCGTCAACATTGTCGCGAGTGAGACGTACCTTGGCCGACCGTTCACCACGAGTCCCGCTCCGGCGATCCTCGAGCAAACGCTCAGTGAGGTAAATCTTATCCTGAAGAAGTTCTTGCGCAATATCCACCCACAGCTGACGCCAAATACGCGGCTCTGCCTGGCGGTACCAGCCTGGCAAACGAAGCCCGGACAGTTCCGCCACCTACCCCTGGTTGACCAGTTAGGAGAGTTAGGCTATAATCAAGTGCGATTTGAGCATGTGCAGCATGATACGTTGCTCTATTACCGAGCTGACCAAACCGTCGCTCGTGAATTACTAGTAATCACAAGGAAATAGCATGTCACACGTAAAAGCAGGCGGTACCGCCAAAAACGTTCACGACAGCCCGGGCCAACGGCTCGGTATCAAGCTGTACGCCGGACAAAAGGTTAAGACCGGACAAGTTATCGTTCGCCAGGTCGGTCTGACAAAGCGCGCCGGCAAAGGCACGAAGCTCAGTGGTAACTACACGGTCCACGCAATCAAAGATGGCGTCATTGCCTTCAAGACGCGTCGTGTGCGCCGCTTCACCGGTAAGACCGTTCGCCGCACCGAAGTCACTGTCGAATAACGCTACCCACTTACTAGAGAAAGGCTCCCCGGAAGGGAGCCTTTCTCTTATATGATTGTCGCTTCGGTTACTTACCCGATATTCAGATGGTGCTTGATGCGTTCGATGACGTCAGCTATAACAACTTGGGATTTGACAAGGTAGTCATCGACACCAAGGCTCTCGGCACGCTCACGGTCACTATCCTGGCTGAGAGCAGTCAGCATAACGATCTTAAGATTGGCCGTCTCCGGCGTATTGCGTAGGATATCGAGTACGTCAAAGCCGCTTACTTTCGGCATCATAATATCAAGCAGCACAAGATCAGGATGATAACTAAGTGCGGCTGCCAGGGCGTCTTCGCCATTGGTCACGCGGCGCACATCGAAACCCTCCGCCTGCAATCGCATTAGATACACGTTGGCGATTGCATCGTCGTCTTCAACTAGCAAGATACGCTTCGGGTGTGCCGACGGGGCCGGAGTGGGTGCCGGCGTTGACGTAGAGTTTGGGTTTTGATCCATACTGCTTACGCTATCTTATTTCCCGCTTTTTTGCAATGATTTGCACGTTTGAATGAAGCCGTCAAACAGCGGATGCGGACGGTTCGGTCGCGACTTAAACTCGGGGTGGAACTGGCTGGCGAGGAAGTATGGATGGTCAACGCCCTCTATAATCTCAACGAGGTCCGTACCGGGGTTCCGGCCAACCGGCTTGAGACCCCATGACTCGTACTGGTCAACGTACTCGGCGTTACATTCGTACCGGTGGCGATGACGCTCAACAATTGAAGTCGTACCATACACCTTTGCCGCCAAGCTTCCCGGCTTCAACACACAGTCATAATTGCCGAGGCGCATGGTGCCACCGGTGTTTTCCTTCCCCTTCTGATCGGTCATGGTTGCGATGACGGGGTACTGTGTGTCGGGGTCAACTTCGGTTGTGTTGGCACCGATGAGACCGTGCCGGCGGGCGGCGGCGATAACTGCCATGTGCAAGCCGTAGCATAAGCCGAGATACGGCAGCTTGTTGTCTAACGCATACGTCGCGGCACGAATCTTCCCTTCTACACCTCGGCTACCAAAGCCGCCGGGAACGATGATCCCGTCAAAGCCTTCAAGTGTCTTCGCGACTTCCGTAGAATCGGCCTCACCGAGCTTCTCAGCATCAACCCACTGAATATCCACGCCAGCATCATTCGCCCATGCCGCAGCCTTTAATGCTTCAAAGACGCACATATATGTATCGGCGTTGTCGAGATATTTGGCGACGATACCAACACGCATCGGATTATCGTGGTGTTTCGTCGCTCGAGCCACCATATTGCGCCAAGTTGCCAGGTCCGGCTCGCGTTTTTCGAGCCCCAGCCGCTGCTGGATCACCGTATCAACGCCCGCATCCTTGAGCGTCAACGGCACCTGGTAGACGGAAGACGCATTCGGTAGCATTACCACCGAGTCTTCCGGCACACCAGCGAACATAGCTAGCTTCCTTTTGGCTGATGTTGTCGGCTGCGTTTCACTGCGTGCGATAAGCATATCGGGCATAATCCCAAGACCGCGAATATCACGAACTGAGTTCTGTGCCGGCTTTGTCTTTGTCTCTTGGCTCGCGCCTAGATAAGGCAAGTAAACGACGTGGATGAACATACAATTCTCCAGTCCTACCTTCAGTGCCAGTTCACGGATAGCTTCGACAAACGCCAGGCTCTCGTAATCGCCCACCGTGCCGCCAATCTCTACGATATGTACATCGAAACCACTTGCCGCGTCTTCGATGTATGCGCGCGTGGTGCCGGTTACATGCGGAATAATCTGTACCGAGCGGCCATCATAGCGACCAGCGCGTTCGCTTTCAATAACCCGTAGTAGCACGCGTCCTTGCATGAGCGAACTTTTCTGCGTCAACTCTTCGTCGATAAAGCGCTCGTAGTGCCCAAGATCGAGATCCGTCTCGGCGCCGTCTTTGGTGACGAAGCACTCACCATGCTCGCGCGGATTAAGCATGCCTGCATCCACATTGAGATACGGGTCACACTTCTGGAGGTTAACTTTGAGTCCGGTGGCCTTTAAGAGATTGCCAATTGAGGCGGCGGTGATACCCTTTCCTAATCCGGAAAGCACCCCACCAGTAACAAAGATGTACTTGGTCGGCTGGACCACTACGCTCACCTCTCTTTTCTTCTCATGTATCTTATTGCATTTGGCTAATGCAAGTCAACACCGCCACGCATTATTTGTTCAAGTAATCTTCAGCGGCCTGCAACTGCGTGTCATTACCTTTGGCGGCATCAGTGGCGTTTACGTTAACCGTTTGATCAGGAGTAATGCCCTGCTTGTTGATATTTTGGCCGTTTGGACGGTACCAGCTCGCTATCGTCACCTTCAGTTCGCTGCCATCTTTCAGCGGAATGAGCTTCTGTACAACGCCCTTGCCGTAGCTTTTGACACCGATTAGTCGCGCGACTTTGTTATCGTGCAGCGCACCAGCCGTAATTTCACTGGCTGATGCCGAGCCACCATCGATCAGTACTACGGTCGGGACACCATTTAGCGAATCATCGCCAGTCGCCGCATACGTTTGCGTGCCATCTGTACCCTTCTCGATCAGGATCGTCGTGCCGGATGGCAGCCATAGGCTCGAGACACCGATTGCCGCATCGAGTGCGCCACCCGGGTTGCCACGTAGGTCAAGGATTACTCCCTTCACACCGGCCGCCTTGAACTGATCGGCAGCCTGCTGTGCCAGTGTCACGGTATCATCCGAGAACGAGATGATCTGCATATAGCCAATGTTACCGTCCAGCGTCTTAGTCGTCACGCTCGGCAGCTTAATATTGGTCCGCGTGATGGTAAACGTTAGGGCTTGGGCATGATTGCGTACAACCGCGAGCGTTACCTTGGTACCTTCCGGTCCGCGAATCTTGTTGACGGCGGCATCGATCTCCATGCCGGTGGTACTCTCGCCGTTAATCGAGGTAATGATATCCTGTGCCTTCAGGCCGGCCTGGTCTGCCGGAAAACCCTTGATCGGCGAGACAACGATAAGATTACCACCATTATCCTTGCCTAGCTCTGCGCCGACACCTGAAAAAGAGTTGTTCAGCTCGCCTTCGAAAGCCTTCGCCTGGGTAGCATTGAAATACTCCGTATATGGGTCATTCGTCGATGCGGCCAAGCCCTCTTTCAAGCCGTCCAGAAGTTGGCTAACCGTTAGCTTGCCGTCATAGTTATCCTTAAGGGTCGTATAGACGTCGTTGACGGTCGAGTAATCAAGCGTCGACGGGAGGCTTGTGTTCTGGGACACCACTCCGGGGAGCAGGCTAACCTGCAGGCTACCATTGCCGACATTGACACCCAAAACAAAGACGATTACGACCACCACGACGCCGGACGCAACCTGCAACCAACGATTGCTCCACTGTTTTCGGAGACTACTCCACATGGCGCTACCAGATAGTCTTTTATTCGGCATACTCTGAGCCACTAAGATACCCTTACTTTTTTAGTTAATCACCCTCTATTATACAGAATGGTCAGCACGGAAACGACACCGGTAAATGACCGCTAGTACCATGTGCGCCACTGCGTAGAAAACTGTCCTGTCAACTGCTGGTTGTACTGTGAAACAAGGATCTGGTTGCCGCTTACCTGCTCAACATACATGGCATGTCCCCAATATCCGGCCGTGCTGATCGCTACGTCACCTGGCTCCGGTGTCGTATAGACGGGGATACCTGCGCTACGCGCCGCGTCTACCCAATCTCTTGCATTACCCCAGAGGTATGGTGCGCTCCGGCCGGAATACGCCACGGCCCATGCAGCGTACGATACGCACTGCCGCGTACAGTAACCCCACTGGTCGGGCCCATCGCCATCGACACATCCCGGGGCGGTGCTCATGCTAAACGGCCAGTTTGCATAGGGATAGGAACCATTGATAGGATCCCGCTGGATAGCCCCAGGAAAACGGATGAAGTAGTACGCCGCAGTGAGACCGTTAGCAGCCCGCTGAGCGGCAATAAGTGAGGCAAGTTTTTGCTGATTCTGGCTAACTTCTGCGTTATATGCATCCTGCTGAGATTGGTTGTATGCCAGCAGTTGTTGCTGTTGCGCCTGTGCCGCTGCTACCTGAGCCTCCTGTGTTTGCTCCGTCGCTAACAATTGCTCCACCTGCGCCTTCTGGCCCTTCAGCTGGTTTTGCAGCTGCGTCACCTGTACGAGCGTCGCCTGGATTTTGTTCTGCACTGCTGTCTTATACGTCGCAGCATCCACATAGCTGCTCAGGCTCTTACTCGTCGCCAGCATCTCCACAGTGCTCATTTGCCCACTTACGTACATGGCTTTCAGATCCTGGGCAAGTCCTGCCTTCTGTTGGTCGAGCTTGGCCTGTGCTGCGTCAATCTGGGTCTGCAAGCTTGCTTGTGCCGCTTGGTTGATAGCAATCTGCTGCTGAATACTGTTGATCTGGGCTTGCAGCTTATTGATCGCATCCTGATAACTCGTTGCTACGCTCTGCAGTCCGGCTATCGTGCTGTTGTCGTTTGCGATCTGCTGCTGACAGTCGCTGATGCTCGTACAGTTTGCGGCCCGGGCCCGCACCCAAGCGACCGTCGGCACAGTGCCGACGAGAAGTAATACTGAAAACACGAGTAACGAGCTACGCTTCAGTCGAGTAGTCAATAATCCGTTTCTTTTCTTTTGCTTTTGCATTTTGATTTTGCTTAAACCTAAGCCCAGCCTAACATACCTGGCCATGTTTTGTACATACCCCCTCTTACGCTTTACCCCTGTTTTTTGCGGTGATCTTTGTCTCTAAGGTCTAATCCCCGTAGTTAGCAATAACCCTATTTCGTCTTAAATTTCAAATACCGTCGGGTGGCAATAATGGAAGAGACGGCACCAATCACTATACCGGCAGCCAATTGCATTGTCAAAAGCAGGAGGAAGTGGTCGTAGAAGTACGAGTTGGCATACGTAATATCGAGCAGGCCGAAACTACTGGCCTGGAGCGCCGATGCCGCCACGACGAAAATAATATCAAGAATCGCCACAGAGATAAGCGCCGCCAGGACACCGTAGACGATGCTCTCGACAACGAACGGCCCGCGGATGTACCACGTCGTCGCGCCGAGCAGCCGCATGATAGTAATCTCGTCGCGCCGGTTGAAGATGGCCATCTGGATCGTATTGAAAATAATGAGCATGGAGACAAGCGCGAACAGAACGACAGCCGCCACGCCAACGCGCTTCAGGATATCTATTGCATGGGCAATCTGGTCTATCGCCTGCTTGCGGTCACCCGAGTACGACGTGCCAGCCTGCGGGTCTTCGAGTGCGACAGTCGCCGGACGGTTCAGAAGCGCCTGGATCTGGTCGATTTTGCCCGGGTCAACCGGATCAACCTGGATAGACGCCGGTAGCGGATTACCGCCGGCTTCTTGGATTGCCGCCAGGACGTCCTGGTTGTTGGCATTCTCAGCCCTGTATTCGGCAAGCGCCTGGTCCTTGGAAACGTACGACACACCTTTTACCTGCGATAGTCTCTTCAGATCACTCATAAGATCAGTGCGCTGCTTAGCTGTCACGTTGTCATTGAGGTAAATAGAGACATTTATCTTGTCAGCGATCTGGGCTATAGTATGGTTCATCGTCACGCTCGTCACTACCGAAAACAAAACGATGGTAAGGGTAACCACCATAACAGCAATAGCAGCAATAGCCAGACTGGCATTACGGCCAAAATTGAGCAGGCCGGTATGCACAACACGGGATAGGGTGATAGCTTTACGTTTCATAGCGAATTTATACCTCGTAGCGAGCGCTGGCGCGGTCACTGGCAACTTTACCATGCTGCATGGTGACGACGCGCCGCTTGAGTTTGTTAACAATTTCCTGGTTGTGTGTCGTCAATAATACGGTAGTGCCGTATTTATTGATCTTTTCCAGAACGGTGATGACGTCCCATGCGTGCTTCGGGTCGAGGTTGCCGGTAGGTTCGTCGGCGATGAGAATGCGCGGTTGGCGTACGATAGCCCGTGCTATCGCAACACGCTGGCGCTCGCCGCCGGAAAGTTCCATCGGCATACGATTTTCTTTACCGGAGAGATTCACAATGTCCAATACCTTTGGCACGGTATTGCGAATCTCGTTGTGACCTGCCCCGACAATCTCGAGAGCAAAGGCAACGTTCTCGAACACCGTCTTATTGGGAAGCAGTTTAAAGTCCTGGAATACAACACCAATCTTACGGCGCAGCAGCGGAATATCGCGGTCTTTTAGCTTGTCGTAGTCAATGCCGCCAACGATAACCTTGCCACTAGTCGGGCGCTCTTCGCGCGTCAACAGACGCATAAGGGTCGTCTTGCCCGCACCGCTTTGTCCGACGATAATCACAAACTCGTTCGGTTCGATATGTAAGCTTACCCTATCCAGTGCCGCCCCGAGATTCTTACTATACGTCTTCGTCACCCTGTCCAGAAGAATCATGCTCATTCCATTTTAGCATGCCCCGCCGTAGCGGAAGATACGGGACAGGACTTTTATTCGTGGCGGCGAATAGTTATCGCGCCAAGCAGAAGCACACCGAATGCGTAGGTGGCAACGATCACGAAATCCTTTGCAAGGGTGTCGCTCCAACCGCTGATGCCCGCGATGTGCTGCATGGCGTCGACACTATAGGTCATCGGCATAATATCCGCAAACCATTGCAGTATCTTCGCCATGTGTTCGCGAGTTACGAACAGACCGCAGGTTAGCAATTGCGGGAAAATAATCACCGGCAGGAACTGGACCGCCTGAAACTCCGTCGTGGCAAAGGCACTGACAAAGAGGCCGAGCGCCGTACCTAAGAAGGCAGAAACCACCGCCCCTGCCACCATCAGCCCAGCACCGGCAGCAACCGGCACCTGCAGCAACCCAATAACTACCCAACTAGCCAGGCAAGCCTGTACGAGCGCGACGGCCATGAACGCGGCGGCATAACCGAGAATGAAATCCAATTTGCCGACCGGCATTGTCATGAGCCGGTCGAGCGTACCGGTGGTTCGCTCCCGCAATGTCGTGATAGATGTCACCAGAAACATAACGGTCAGCGGGAAAATGCCGAGCATCAGTGGCTCGATATGGTCGAATGTTGCCGATTGTCCCTCAAAAACATACTTTACGAGGACGAGCAGCGCGCATGGCACGAAAAAGATCAGCCCGAGTGTACGCGGGTCGTGGCTCAGTTGCACGAGTACTCGTGTAGCAGTCACGAAGGTTTTGTGCAGATTCATCCTTCAGCTCCTGTCAGCGTCAAAAATGCTTCTTCTACCGTAGCCGCTCCCGTCTGCGTACATAGTCTTTCCGGCGTCCCCTGCGCCAATAACCTGCCCCGGCGGATCAGTAGCAGCTCGTCACAGCGCGCCGCTTCATCCATAACATGGCTCGATATGAGCAGGGTCGTGCCACCCACGGCAACACGTCGGAATATCTTCCATAATTTTTGCCTGAGGACAGGATCGACGCCAACGGTCGGCTCGTCGAGCACGAGTAGTTTTGGATGGCCAAGCAACGCAATTGCCAATGAGAGACGTGACCGTTGGCCACCGGATAATGTCGCAGCAATCTGGCTAGCGTATTTTCCAAGCTCAACCTCACGCATTATGTCGTCCGCCGCACGACGGCCCGTACCGCGCATAAGCGCAAAGTATCGGACATTCTCGCGTACAGTCAAGTCTGGGTACAATGCGGGAGCCTGAGGCATATAGCCAACTTGTGTTCGCAAAGCTCTCGAACCAGCCTGACGGCCTAGTACAGTTGCCGTGCCACTATTCACATGTTGACGGCCGATAATAACGCGCATCAGCGTCGTTTTGCCCGCGCCCGAGGGTCCCAATAGCCCGTATATCTTGCCGCTCGGCATCTCTGCAGTTACGCCTTTCAGTACTTTTGTGCCGCCGAGCGTAACTGCTACTCTCGCGAGCCGGATGCCGGTATCCATAAGCTTTATAGTAACAAAAACTCCGTTTTATTCACCGAGCTGTTGTTCAAGGTATGCTGCTATGAACGGGTCGAGATTGCCATCCAAAACACCTTCCGCATCGCTCGTTTCATATCTGGTGCGCAGGTCCTTGACCTGCTTGTACGGGTGCAGCACATACGATCGGATCTGATTACCCCATGCTGCCTGCTCGTTCGGGCCTTTTAGCCCGGAAATTTTCTCGGCATGCTGCTCGAGCTGCAATTGCGCTAGCCGCGAACGGAGAATAGTCATAGCCGTTTCTTTATTCTGGAGCTGTGAGCGTTCGTTCTGGATCGCCACCACGATGCCGGTCGGCAGGTGCGTAATACGCACGGCCGAATCGGTCGTGTTGACGCTCTGACCGCCATGGCCACCGCTACGATAGACGTCGATCTTCAAATCCTTCTCGTCAATCTCAACCTCGTCAGGCGTCTCAATCTTCGGCATAACTTCCACCTTGGCAAATGATGTCTGGCGTAAATGGTCAGCATTAAACGGGCTCAATCGAACAAGCCGGTGTACACCATGCTCACCTTTCAACTTGCCGTAGGCATTGTCGCCACTTGCCTCAAAGGTAACGCTTTTCAGCCCTGCTTCCTCGCCTGCAGACATGTCATCAGTTGTCACCTGGAAGCCGTGCTGCTCTGCCCAGCGGGTATACATGCGCAGCAGCATCTGTGCCCAATCCTGGGCATCGGTCCCGCCGGCGCCAGCATGAACACTGACGATTGCGTCATACGAATCGTACGGACCGCTCAGCAGCAGGTCGCCTTTCAACGCATCGAACTGAGCCTGTAGCGCATCCAGATGGGATACGAGTTCGCCTTGCATAGTCTCGTCACCAAGCTCCAGCAGCCCTATCGTATCGGCCAGCGCACTATCCAGCTCACGCCACGGCTCTGCCCGTGCGCCGAGGCGCGCTATCTCCTTCACAACACCTTGTGCCGCCTGATTATCCTGCCAGAAATCCGCTCGCTCGCTCTCGTGTTGCAATTGCCGCCGCTTGTGTTCATCATTAGCAATATCCAGGCGTTCCATGGCATCCCGTACCTGGGCCTGTAGCGCGTGCGCACGGTCCAGTTCGCCCTGCATTGCCTAACTCCTAACACCTTCCCATAACGGCTCAAGTTGTAGCTTCAGGCGGTCCGTGAAGGTGTCGCCACTGTAGCCAAGCGTGCCAAGCCCCCAGACATTGTCAGCCAGCATCGCCCGCGATATATCGACGATCTTCTCCTTAGTGATAGCCTTGATCCGTTCTGGAATCCGGTCATACTCCTCAACCACTTCATCGAAGAAGTAGCGGCCCGCATAGCCGTTCGCCGTCGCACCGACTGTCTGGCCGCTACGCTGAAATCTTCCCAATGCGTACTGCTTTGTCGCCTCGATGTCGTCCTCGGAAATATCGCCCGCTGTCACCTTGCCGATTTCGCGACCAATAAGCGTAAACAACGGCGGCGCATTCTTGTCCGACACTTGAGCGCCGAACCACCAGTTGCTGACGTTGCGCGTCTGCGAAACACCTGAACTCATACCGTACACCAGCCCGCGTTCACGAGCCGTGCCGAGTATCTTGGAATACAAGGTCTCCGTCAGCATAGTATTAAGGAGATTGATGGCATCAGCCTCTGGGTCCGTCAGCCGTCGGCGCATGAATGTATCGATGTAGAAATATAAGTTCTCGACGGAGTCGTTCTGGATAAACACCGGCTTTGGGACAGTTTTCAGGGTTTCTACTGGCAATTCGAAGCGCCTACCCCGTTCGGGTAGCTCAATATGCTCCATGAGATCTTCGATAGTCTCACGACGCTTTGGCGTGATATTGCCGGCAATGACGAACCGCATATTTGCCGTTAAATGCGTCCGTCGGTAGTGTTGGCGGATATCTTCGAGCGTGACATTCTGCATGAGCTTAACTCGTTCAGCGTCTGTCATCGCTAGCAAACCGAATCGCTTGCGCATCTCCAAACTCAACTGTCGGAAGTGATTGTTCGTACGCGACATCATCTCTTCCTGAACATTGCCAAACTCCGCCTGGAATTCTTCATCCAGGAACAGCGGCTTAGTGATTGCCACCAATAATAGGCCGAGGAGTCTATCCCACTCAAATTCAGCGGCTTCAGCCTCATACGTAATGTCATAGACACCCGTCGAGGCATTACTGTAGGCGCCATTCTTCTCGATCTCCGCCTGGAATTCACGGGCCCTTGGCACCAGTTCGTTGGCGCCAAGCAACATATGTTCCATGATGTGTGGCACTTCCCATTTCTGTTTCGGGACTAGATATTCACCGGCGCGGAAGTTGATATCAAACGTCATAACGCTGGCGTTCGGGATATGGACCAGGAGGCCCTTGGCACCATTTCGTAAGCTGATTTCTGAGACGGTATGTTTCATCAGTCTATTTGCGTTTGCGGGCAGCAGCTTTGCGTTTACGTTCTGTTTTGCGCGCCTTTTTGCGGCGGTCATTCGTTTTCTTGCGTTGTACTGTCTCGGTCGGCCGCTTGAAGTCGGCCGCCTCAAACTCAGTTTCCGCCGAAGTGATCTGGTCGAGATTTTCGACGCTGCGGCGCGCGGCGCGGGTCAGCTCCGTATCGACCATGCGTTGTGCTTCTTCGGAAGAAATTGGTTGCGCATGGTACAGGGTGCGCACGACTTCGTGGCGCAAGACTTGCTGCATATCGTCGAACAGCAGCTGTGACCGGCGGCGGTATTCGACGAGCGGGTCCTGCTGGCCAACCGCCATCCAGTGAATTCCTTCCTTTAAGTGGTCCATGTTCTCCAAGTGCTGCATCCAAAGATTGTCGAGGATTTGCAAGTAAATATCACGCTCGATCTGGCGCATAATTTCCGGCGTAAAAGTCAGCTCACGGGCCGCGTATAACTCAGCCGCCTCGGTCTTCAAAACTTTTTCGAACTCCAATGTATCCGACTCGAAAAGCCGATCGAGCGTAGATTCGTCGAACGGAAAGACTTCGCGTACGATTTCGTCGAAGCCCTCGCTCGTTGCCAACGGCGATATGGCGAGCGCCCGCGCCTCATCGTCGATCATTGCCTTGATGCGCTTGGTAATGTTCGGTTGCATTAGTACTTCGCGCCGCATAGCATAGACAGCCTTGCGGTGGCGGTTCATCACGTCGTCGTATTGGACAACTTGCTTGCGGGTATCAAAATGAAAACCCTCTACCTTCTTCTGCGCGCCTTCCAAGCTACGCGAGACAAGCCGATTCTCAATCGGCATATCCTCGCCCACTTTCAGACGATCCATGATGCCCGCAACGCGTTCGCCCCCGAAAATACGCATCAGGTCATCTTCGGTACTAACAAAGAACTGTGTCGTACCCGGGTCGCCCTGTCGGCCAGCGCGGCCGCGAAGCTGGTTGTCAATACGGCGCGACTCGTGGCGCTCACTACCGAGTACGAAGAGGCCGCCAAGTTCCTTGATATCTTTGCCAAGCACAATGTCTGTACCGCGGCCGGCAATATTCGTCGCTAATGTTACTGCGCCTTTTTCACCCGCCCGCGCAACAATTGCAGCCTCTTTCTCATTGTTCTTAGCATTCAGTACTGAGTGCGGTACGCCAGCCTTGGTGAGCATATTGCTCAGCAGCTCGTTTTTCTCTATCGATACCGTACCAATAAGAACCGGCTGGCCCTTATCGTGCAATTCGCGGACCTCTCGGATAATGGCATTGAACTTACCTTTCTCGCTACGGTAGATGCGGTCCGGCTTATCCTGGCGAACCATCGGTTTATTGGTTGGAACCTCGACGGTCTCAAGCTTATAAATTTGGTGGAATTCCTCGCTCTCGGTCATCGCCGTACCAGTCATACCGGCTAATTTTTCGTACAAACGGAAGTAATTCTGGAATGAAATGGTCGCGAGCGTCATCGACTCCTGCTGGACTTCAACGCCTTCTTTCGCCTCAATCGCCTGGTGTAGTCCCTCATTATAACGCCGCCCGGGCAGCAAGCGGCCAGTGAACTCGTCGACAATGACAACCTCGCCATCTTTTGTAACGACGTAGTCTTTATCCCGCTTGAACAGCGCATGCGCGCGCAATGCTTGCTGAAGGTGATAGATAGTACGGATATTCTCACTGCCATAAAGGTTATCGAGACCGAGTGCCTTCTCGATCTTCTCAACGCCGGCGTCAGTCAGGATGACGGTTTTGCGCTTTTCGTCAGTCTCGTAATCAGTATCCTTAACGAGCTGACGTACCACGCGAGCAAACTGCGCATATGCCGTACCGGATGTCGCACTTGGCGCTGAAATAATTAACGGCGTGCGCGCCTCGTCGATGAGAATTGAATCTACTTCATCGACGATGGCGTAGTGTAGCTCGCGCTGACGCAGCTGGTCTACTTCACGAACCATATTGTCACGCAGATAGTCGAAACCGAATTCATTGTTTGTGCCGTATGTGATATCGGCTTGATAGGCTTCGCGCCGCGTGGCCGGCCGAAGGTGGCTAAAGCGCTCATCTTCGTGCTCGGTATTCGTATAGTCAGGATCATAGACAAATGACTTGTCCGGCATGATGACGCCCACACTTAAGCCTAAGAAGCTGTAGATCCGCCCCATCCACCCTGCGTCGCGCTGCGCTAGGTAGTCGTTGACTGTTACCGTATGTACGCCTTTGCCGGTCAAAGCATTTAGGTACAACGGTAGCGTCGCAACGAGCGTTTTGCCTTCACCGGTTTTCATCTCAGCAACGTTCCCTTCGTGCAGCACCATGCCGCCCATCAGCTGCACATCAAAGTGCCGCTGGCCAAGCGTACGCGTAGAGGCTTCGCGCACCAATGCAAACGCATCCGGCAGAATAGCGTCGAGCGATTCCTTGGCAAGCCGTTTCTTAAGTACAGCTGTCTGTTTACGCAGTTGCGCGTCGGACATCTTT
>Ga0070659_100000794_pt1 | contig 23021 bp, 23 predicted proteins | sample KBSC23metaG_FD_64666 | JGI IMG/M metagenome (GOLD analysis project Ga0070659, IMG submission 64666) | Corn rhizosphere microbial communities from Kellogg Biological Station, Michigan, USA - KBS C2-3 metaG | ecosystem: Host-associated > Plants > Roots > Rhizosphere > Soil ... | reverse complement strand
TACTCCGCCGGGTTCAGCCCGCACCCCAAGATCTCGTACGCCGGGGCGGCGCCGACGGGGGTCGCGTCGGAAGCCGAGTACCTCGAGATCGGCCTGGCTCGGGCGTGCCCGCCGGACGCCGTTCGGGAGCAGCTGGACGCCGCGCTGCCGCCCGGGCTGGACGTCGTCGAGGTCGTAGAGGCCGAACCGCCCGGGCTGGCCGACCGGCTGGAGGCGTCGCGGTGGCGGATCGTGCTGCCCGGCGCCGACCGGGCCCAGGTCGCCGCGGCCGTGGCCGCGTTGCTGGCCGCCGACACGGTCCCGGTCGAGCGGCTGACCAAGGACGGCACCCGGACCGTGGACGCGCGAGCGGTCGTCGTCACGCTGGATTTGGCCGAGCCGGGCGCGGCTCTACCGGGCGAACCGGCGGATTGTGCGATACTGGACGTGGTCATGCGGCACGCCACACCCGCCGTACGACCGGACGACGTTCTGACGGCTCTCCGGCACGTGAGCGACCTGTCGACGCCGGTCACCCCCAGGGTGACCAGGCTGGCGCAGGGGCGACTTGACGAAGAGTCACCCGCGGGGCCGGGCGGCCATCCCAGGCTGATCGACCCGCTGAGCCGGGACGCCGCCACGACCCTGCCGCCGCACTAGCGGCGGTCCGAAGCTTCCGCCGCGGGGCGACCCGCAGGCGGCACGAACCGGCTCCTGCGCGGAGCGCCGACGGCGCACCCGGGAGCGGACGGGAGAACCTCCCTCATGGCCGACGACTCCACTACGGACGTCACCGACACCACCCCGCCGCCGAAGAAGACAACGGCGCGCAAACGGACCAAGGCTGTACCCGAGGTCGAGACGATCTTGGTGGAATCCGCCGCCGAAGCCGACGCTGCAGCCGCACCGGCGCGTCCCGCGCGCAAGCGGACCAGCAAGAAGGCCGCCACCGCCACGGTGACCGAAGGCGCGGCGGACGCCGGGGCAGACATCGGGGCAGACACCGGGTCCGGCGCCCACCACGCGGTCCTGACGACCGCACCCCCGACCGTTCCCTCGGTGATCTTCCAGGCCCCGGTGCTCACCGACGAGGCCCCGCCGCGCAAGCGGGCGCCGAAGAAGACCGCCGCGCCCTCGCACGCCCGCCCCGACCACGAGGGCGACGCCGAGGCCGGATCCGAGGCCCCGGCGCCCCCCGAGGGCGAGGAGCCGGGCAGCCACGAGCCCGCGGCACCGGCCGGTGCCCGCCGCCGCCGCGGGCGCCGCGGCGGTCGCGGCCGCGGCGCCGCGGGCGGCGAGGCCGGTGACGGCGACGGCACGCTGGACGACGAGAGCGAAGCCGCGCCGCCGGCCGCCGGCGACGCCGCCGACGGCGACGCGACGGCCGACGACGACGGGGCGGACGACGGCGACGACTCCGAGGCGGCCACCCGGCGCCGCCGCCGGCGGCGCCGGCGCCGTACCGGCGAAGGGGGCGCGGACGGGACGGTCGACGAGGACGGTGTCGAGACCGTCGTACACGTCCGCGAGCCGCGGCCGAAGAAGCAGGCTGCCGCCGACGACGACGTCAAGGGCGTCAAGGGCTCGACCCGGCTGGAGGCCAAGCGGCAGCGGCGGCGCGAAGGCCGCGACAGCGGGCGGCGGCGGCCGCCGATCATCACCGAGGCCGAGTTCCTCGCCCGGCGCGAGTCGGTCGAGCGGGTCATGGTCGTCCGGCAGAGCGAGGACCGCACCCAGATCGGCGTGCTCGAAGACGGCGTGCTGGTCGAGCACTACGTCGCGCGCAAGGACAACACCGCGATGGTCGGCAACGTCTACCTCGGCAAGGTGCAGAACGTGCTGCCGAGCATGGAGGCGGCCTTCGTCGACATCGGCCGGGGCCGCAACGCGGTGCTGTACGCCGGCGAGGTCAACTACGACGCGAGCGCGCTCGAAGGCCGGCCGGCGCGGATCGAGCAGGCGCTCAAGACCGGCCAGTCGGTGCTCGTGCAGGTCACCAAGGACCCGATCGGGCACAAGGGCGCCCGGCTCACCAGCCAGGTCAGCCTGCCCGGCCGCTACATGGTCTACGTGCCGGACGGGCGCCTGTCCGGCATCAGCCGCAAGCTGCCGGACACCGAACGCAGCCGGCTCAAGGGCATCCTCAAGCGGCTCATGCCGGAAGAGGCCGGCGTCATCATCCGGACGGCAGCCGAGGGCGCGAGCGAGGAAGAGCTCGAGCGCGACCTGCGCCGGCTACACGCGCAGTGGGAAGACATCGACAAGAAGGCACAGACCGCGTCCGCGCCGACGCTGATCTACGGCGAGCCCGACGTCGTCATCCGCGTGATCCGCGACATCTTCAACGAAGACTTCACCCAGCTCGTCGTGCAGGGCGACGACGAGTGGGACACCGTCGACAACTACCTGCGCTGGGTCGCCCCCGACCTCGCCGAACGAGCGCGGCGGTGGACCGACGACGAGGACGTGTTCTCGGCGTACCGGGTCGACGAGCAGCTCGCGAAGGCGCTCGACCGCAAGGTCTGGCTGCCCTCCGGCGGCTACCTCGTCATCGACCGGACCGAGGCGATGATCGTCGTCGACGTCAACACCGGCAAGTTCACCGGCAAGGGCGGCAACCTCGAAGAGACCGTCACCAAGAACAACCTCGAGGCGGCCGAGGAGATCGTCCGCCAGCTACGGCTGCGCGACCTCGGCGGCATCATCGTCATCGACTTCATCGACATGGTGCTCGAGAGCAACCGCGACCTCGTGCTGCGCCGGCTGATGGAGTGCCTGGGCCGCGACCGGACCCGGCACCAGGTTGCCGAGGTCACGTCGCTCGGCCTCGTGCAGATGACCCGCAAGCGAGTCGGGCAGGGGCTGCTCGAAGCGTTCAGCGAGGTCTGCAAGGAATGCCAGGGCCGCGGCGTCGTACTGACCATCGACCCCGTCGCGACCAAGCGCCCGCCGGCGCAGAAGCGAGCCGCGAAGGCGGAGCCGGCAGACGGAGCCGAACCGGCTGCGGCGCCGGCTCGCAAGCGCTCCCGTGGCGGCCGGGGTCGCGGGCGCGACGCAGCCGCGGCGGCCGACGGTGCAGAGGCAGTCGAGGCACCGGCGGCAGCAGAGGCGCCGGAGGCACCGGCGGCAGCGGAGGCACCTCAGCAGCCGGAGGCAGCCGAGGCGTAACGCCGCGCGAGGCGTCGGGTCGCTAGCCGGCCGGGCGGCGGCGGATGAGCTTGTCGTCGTGCGCGTCGGTCAGCAACCGCCGGGCGATCGAGAGGGCGCCGTCGAGCGCGGCGGTCGCGGCGTCCTGGTCACCGGCCTCGAGCGCCAGCTTCGCGACGGCAAGCCGCTGGACGAGGTCGTCGAGATCCTCCGCCGGCACCCCCTCAGCCTCCCACCCCCGCGCACTTCGGAGAGCTGGTGACCACGACACGCCGACAAAAGTCGACAAAAGTGGTCACCAGGTCTCCGAAGTGGCGGGAGGGTGCGGGCGCCGGTCGAGGGTTTGACCGGCGTGGGGGCCCATCCGTAGCCTTGAGCAGTTGTCTTGACAACGCAGCCCTTACGAGTCGAGGAGCTTCACCGTGTACGCGATCGTTCGCGCCGGCGGCCACCAGCACAAGGTCGAGGTCGGCGACACCCTCACCGTCGACCGCCTCGCGGTCGGCCCGGGTGAGTCGGTCACGCTGCCCGCGGTCCTCCTCGTCGACGGCGAGACGGTCACGACCGACGCCGCCAAGCTCAGCCAGGCCAGCATCACGGCCGAGGTCGTCGAGCACGGCAAGGGCCCCAAGATCGTCATCCACAAGTTCAAGAACAAGACCGGCTACCACAAGCGTCAGGGCCACCGCCAGCAGCTGACGACGCTCAAGGTCACCGGCATCGACGCGGGGAAGTAGGCGCGAACCATGGCACACAAGAAGGGCGCCTCGTCCTCCCGCAACGGCCGCGACTCCAACGCCCAGCGCCTCGGCGTGAAGCGCTTCGGCGGCCAGGTCGTCAAGGCCGGCGAGATTCTCGTCCGCCAGCGCGGCACCCACTTCCACCCCGGTGACGGCGTCGGCCGCGGCGGCGACGACACGCTGTTCGCGACGATCGCCGGTGCGGTGCAGTTCGGCACCCGGCGTGGCCGCCGGGTGGTCAGCATCGTCACCTCGGACGCGGGTAGCGCGCCGACCGCCTGACGCGGTCGCGCTCGCGCTCCGCGCGTAACTGGGCACTGCCATGGCCGCGACCTTCGTCGACCGCGCCGTCCTGCACGTCGCCGGGGGCAACGGCGGCAACGGCTGTAGTTCGGTGCACCGGGAGAAGTTCAAGCCGCTCGGCGGCCCCGACGGCGGCAACGGCGGCAACGGCGGCGATGTCATTCTCGTCGTCGATCCGAGCGTCACGACGCTGCTCGACCTGCACCACCACCCGCACCGCAAGGCCGCGAACGGCGCGCCCGGCCAAGGCTCGATGCGCGACGGCGGCAACGGCGGCGACATCGTCGTACCGGTCCCCGACGGCACCGTCGTCCGCGACGACGAGACCGGCGAGCTGCTCGCCGACCTGATCGGCACCGGCAGCCGGTACGTCGTTGCCCGCGGCGGCCGCGGCGGTCTCGGCAACGCCGCGCTCGCGTCGCCGCGGCGCAAGGCCCCCGGGTTCGCGCTGCTCGGCGAACCGGGTGAGGCGCGCGACGTCGTCCTCGAGCTCAAGACGGTCGCCGACGTGGCGCTCGTCGGGTTTCCCAACGCCGGCAAGTCCTCGCTCATCGCCGCGGTCTCCGCCGCCAAGCCGAAGATCGCCGACTACCCGTTCACGACGCTGGTGCCGAACCTCGGGGTGGTGCAGGCCGGCGACGTCGTCTACACCGTCGCCGACGTGCCCGGTCTGGTGCCCGGCGCCTCGACCGGCAAGGGCCTCGGCCTGGAGTTCCTCCGGCACGTCGAGCGCTGCTCGGTGCTCGCGCACGTCGTCGACTGCGCGACGTACGAGCCGGGCCGCGACCCGGTCAGCGACATCGAGACCATCGAGGCCGAGATCCAGGCGTACGGCGCGGCGACTGGCGCCGACCTCGCCGACCGTCCCCGTCTCGTCGTCCTCAACAAGGTCGACGTGCCGGACGCCCGCGACCTGGCCGCGCTGGTCGAGTCCGACATCCGCGCCCGCTGGGACTGGCCGGTGTTCTCGGTGTCGGCGGCCACGCACGAGGGCCTGCGCGCGCTGTCGTTCGCGATGGCCGAGCGGGTCGCGGGAGCACGGGCGGCGGCGCCGTCGCTCGAAGCCACCCGGATCGTCTTGCGCCCCGCTCCGGTGCGCGATGCCGGCTTCAGCGTCGAGCCGGCCGGCGAGCAGGCGTTCGTCGTACATGGCGACCGGCCGCGGCGCTGGGTGGCGCAGACCGACTTCAGCAACGACGAGGCCGTCGGCTACCTCGCCGACCGGCTCGCCCGGCTGGGTGTCGAAGACGCGCTCGCCGGCCTCGGCGCGCTCGCCGGCGCGGAGGTGACGATCGGCGACGTGACGTTCGACTGGGTGCCGACGTTGCGCGCGTCCGCCCAATACAAGGGAACAGGGCCGCTCGGCGGCCGCGGCACCGACACGCGGCTCGAGCAGAGCGACCGGCCGCGGGCCGTCGACCGCAAGGCCGCCCGCAAGACCCGGCGGCACGCGTACGACGAAGAGGACGAGATCGAGTGACCCGGGAAGCCGTCGCCGGCGCCCGGCGGCTCGTCGTCAAGATCGGCTCGTCCTCGCTGGCGAGTCCGGAAGGCGGGCTCGACGCGGCTCAGGTCGCCGGGCTCGTCGAGGCGCTGGCGACCCGGCTCGCCGGCGGTACCCAGGTCGTCCTGGTGTCCTCGGGCGCGATCGCGGCCGGACTGCGCCCGCTCGGGCTGACGAAGCGGCCGCGCGATCTCGCGACGCAACAGGCCGCGGCCAGCGTGGGCCAGGGGCTGCTCGTCGAGCGCTATACCGCGGCCTTCGCGCAGCACGGCCGCACCGTCGGCCAGGTGCTGCTGACGTCGGACGACGTCGTCCGGCGGGCGCACTACCGCAACGCGCAGCGCACCTTCGACCGGCTGCTCTCGCTCGGCGTCGTACCGATCGTCAACGAGAACGACACCGTCGCCACCGAGGAGATCCGGTTCGGCGACAACGATCGGCTGGCCGCGCTCGTCACCCACCTGGTGCGGGCCGACGCGCTGCTGCTGCTCTCCGACGTCGACGGCGTGTACGACGCGGACCCGGCGCACGGCGGCAGCACCCGCATCGCCGACGTCCGCAGCGACGACGACGTCGCGCACGTCCGGCTCGGTCGCGTCGGTCGGGCCGTGGTCGGCAGCTCTGTCGGGACCGGGGGGATGACGACGAAGCTCGCCGCGGCGCGGATCGCCGCCGGCGCCGGCGTGCCGACGTTGCTCGCGCACGCCCGCGACGTGGTGGCCGCCCTGGCCGGTGCCGACGTCGGCACCTGTTTCCACCCGACCGGCTCCCGCGCGCCCGCGCGGCTGTTGTGGCTGGCGCACGCGACGACCCCGCGCGGCCGGTTGCGACTCGACGACGGCGCGGTCCGGGCCGTCGTCGAGCGTCGTACGTCGCTTCTTCCGGCCGGAGTTGTGGCGATCGAGGGTGATTTCGTCGCAGGTGACCCGGTGGAGCTGATCGACGAAAACGGCCACGCGATCGCCCGCGGGCTGGTCAACTACGACGCAGGGGAGCTACCAGCGCTGCTGGGTCGATCGACCAGGGACCTGACGGCGACGCTCGGACCGGCGTATCACCGCGAGGTCGTCCACCGCGACGACTTGGTGGTGTTGCCGAAGTAGACGGGAGGAGGCGGCCGTGCAGCCCAGTGGCATGTGGCACGTCTCCCTCATCGTCGGCGGCGACCATCACGAGCCGGCCGAGGTGCTCGCGGCACTCGAACGGCTGTCGCACGAGCGGCCGTTCCTGATGTCCGGCCGGTACGACGGCGACCGGGCCGAGGTCCGCTACTGGGAAGAGGCCGAAGACTGCGGGGACGCCTGCGCGCTCGCGCTCCGGCTGTGGGGCGAGCACCGGCAGAGCGCGGGCCTGCCGGCGTGGCGGGTGATCGGCCTGTCGGTGGTATGTCGCGAGGAGCATCAGCGGCGCGAGGACGTGCCGCTCGCTGCGGCCGGGGGCTGGCGGCCGTTCTAGTGCTTCGGGCGCTCGCGGTCGGCGACGGTCGCTGAGCCGCGAGACGCTTCGCGCATCGCGACTACGCTCCCTCTTCGCCGACCCCGAGCGCCGCTTCCGTCGTTACCGAACGTCCCCTCCTCGACCCATGCTTTCCGGCGGCCAACCCTGCCGCGGGTTGTCCGCAACCTCTGCCGGGTTGACCGCAACCCTTCGGAGGGTTGGCCGCCGAACACGGGGGTGGGGTCCCGCCTACGCAGCGTGACCGATCGGCTGCCGCGGCAACCGGGCGCTGCTCGTCTACGCTTGGATCCTCGTGCGCTTCCTCAACGATCCGCCGCCGGCGTGGGATCTCACCTACGACGACGTCTTCATGGTGCCGTCGCGCTCCGACGTGACGTCGCGGCTCGACGTGGACCTGTCGACCTCGGACGGCAGCGGTACGACGATCCCGGTGATCGCGGCGAACATGACGGCGGTCTCGGGCCGGCGCATGGCCGAGACGCTCGCCCGCCGCGGCGGCCTCGCGGTCATCCCGCAGGACATCCCGCTCGACGTCGTTGCCGACGTGGTCGGGTTCGTCAAGAGCCGCGACCTGGTGCACGAGACCGCGATCACGATGGCGCCGACCGACACCGTCGGTGAGGCGCTGAACCTGCTGCCCAAGCGTGCCCATGGCGCGATCGTCGTCGTCGACGATGCGGGAGCGCCGGTTGGCGTCGTCACCGAAGCCGACTGCCTCGGTGTCGACCGGTTCGCGCAGCTGCACCGGGTGATGTCCAGCGAGCTGCTGACGCTGCGCGCCGGCGTCGATCCGCGGGCCGCGTTCGACCGGCTGCACGAGGGCCGGCACCGGCTCGCCCCGGTCGTCGACGGCGCGGGTTGCCTGGTCGGGATCCTGACCCGTACGGCGGCGCTGCGCGCGACGCTCTATCAACCCGCGCTCGACGCGGCCGGCCGGCTCCGGGTGGCCGCCGCGATCGGTGTCAACGGCGACGTCGCGGCGAAGGCCGAGGCGCTGCTCGCGGCGGGCATCGACCTGCTGGTGATCGACACCGCGCACGGCCACCAGGAACGGATGATCGAAGCGTTGCGGCTGGTCCGCAAGCTCGAGCCGTCGGTGCCGGTCGCCGCCGGCAACGTCGTGTCGGCGGAGGGCGTGCGCGACCTGGTCGAGGCGGGCGCCGACATCGTCAAGGTCGGCGTCGGTCCCGGGGCCATGTGCACGACCCGGATGATGACCGGCGTCGGCCGGCCGCAGTTCTCCGCCGTACTCGAATGCGCGACGGAGGCGCGGCGGCTCGGTGCGCAGGTGTGGGCCGACGGTGGCATCCGGCATCCGCGCGACGTCGCGCTGGCGCTCGCTGCCGGTGCCGGCAACGTGATGGTCGGGTCGTGGTTCGCCGGCACGCATGAGTCGCCGGGCGACGTCCATCGCGACGCCGACGGCCGGTTGTTCAAGGAGTCGTTCGGGATGGCGTCGGCGCGAGCTGTGCGCGGCCGCACCGAGTCGGACTCCGCGTTCGACCGGGCCCGCAAGGTGCTGTTCGAGGAGGGCATCTCGACGGCGCGGATGTACCTCGACCCGGACCGGCCAGGGGTCGAGGATCTGCTCGACCGGATCGTCGCGGGCCTGCGCAGCGCGTGTTCGTACGCCGGGGCGCGGACGCTGGCCGAGTTTCACGAGCGAGCCGTGGTCGGCGTGCAGAGCGCGGCCGGCTACGCCGAGGGCAAGCCGCTGTTCGCGAGCTGGTAGCAGGCATCGCTGTCGCCCGGTTCCGCCGTACGCTTTCGTCATGACGACAGCCGACGAGGTGCTCGACGCCGCCCGCCAGGCCCGCACCGCGGCGGCCCGGCTCGCGCCGATGACGCGCGCCGCCAAGGATGCCGCGTTGCTGGCCATGGCCGACGCGCTCGTCGGCGCGTCCGCCCGGATCATCGCGGCCAACGGTGAAGATCTGGCGCGCGGCCGCGAGACCGGCATGGCCGAGGGCATGCTCGACCGGCTCGCGCTCGACGCCGAGCGCATCGAGGCGATGGCCGCCGGGCTGCGCCAGGTCGCCGGGCTGCCCGATCCCGTCGGCGAAGTGCTGCGCGGCTCGACGTTGCCCAACGGGCTGGAGTTGCGACAGGTCCGCGTCCCGCTCGGCGTGATCGGGATCATCTACGAGGCCCGGCCCAACGTGACCGTCGACGCCGCGGGCTTGTGCCTCAAGAGCGGCAACGCGGTGCTGCTGCGCGGATCGTCGAGCGCGCGCTCGTCCAACGAGGCGCTGGTCGCGGTGCTCGCGGACGCCGCGGCGGCGGCCGGCATCCCGCCGTACGCCGTACAGCTGGTGCCCGGTGTCGACCATGAATCGACGAAGCACCTGATGCGAGCGCGCGGGTTCGTCGACGTACTGATCCCGCGCGGCGGCGCCGGTCTGATTCGCAGCGTTGTCGAGGAGTCGACGGTCCCGGTCATCGAGACCGGCGTCGGCAACTGCCACGTCTACGTCGACGCCGACGCGGATCTCGACATGGCGCTCGCGATCACGCTGAACGCGAAGGTGCAGCGGCCGAGCGTCTGCAACGCGGCGGAGACGTTGCTCGTGCATCGCGACGTCGCTGCCGAATTCCTGCCGCGCGTGCTCCCGGCGCTTGCGAGTGCCGGCGTCACCGTGCACGGCGACGCGGACGTCGTCGCGGCGGGCGGGCCGGACGTCGTACCGGTGACCGACGAGGATTGGGCGGCCGAGTACAACTCGCTGGACCTCGCGGTCGGTGTCGTCGATTCCGTCGAGGCCGCCGTGGCGCACATCCGGGAGTGGGGGAGCGGGCACACCGAGGCGATCGTCACGCGATCGGTGCCGGCCGCGCAGGCGTTCGTGCGCGGCTGCGACTCGGCGGCGGTGATGGTGAACGCGTCGACGCGGTTCACCGACGGCGAGCAGTTCGGGTTCGGTGCCGAGATCGGCATCTCGACGCAGAAGCTGCACGCGCGCGGCCCGATGGGGCTGCCCGAGCTGACGAGTACGACGTGGGTCGTCACCGGTGACGGACACGTCCGCGACTGACCCTGGTTCGGGGCGGCCGGTCAGCGGAAGCCGGCTGCCGGACGTACCGCTCGACGCGCCGCTGCGGACGCCGCCGGGGCCGCACCGGCGACCCGAGATCGTCGCGCCGGCGCCCTCGTGGACCGGCCCGCTCTACCTGGTGCTCGCCGTGTTGCTGGTGCCGTGGACCGTCTATCTCGGATTCGTCCTGCCGGACCGGACGACGTCGGCGCACTGGGACGTGGCCTGGGTGGGCTTCGACGCCATCGTGTTCGCGGTGCTCGGGCTCACCGGGTGGTTCGCCTACCGGCGCTCGACGTGGGTGGAGGTCTCGGCGTCCGCCGCCGCGGCGTTGCTGCTCGTGGACGCGTGGTTCGACATCACGACCGCGACCGGGGGCTGGGACATGGCACAAGCGCTGATCCTCGGGCTCGCGATCGAGCTGCCGCTCGCGGGCCTGTCGCTCTGGATCGCGCGGCACGCCGAGACGGTGAACGAGGACGCGACCCGCTGGCTCGTGGAACGGAGCACGAAGCAGGCCGAGCACCTGCGCCGCCTTCGGCATCGCTGACCGGCCCGGATGGCGTTAGAATCGCATTCTGTTTTCTGCCTCGCCTCGCCTCGCCTCGGACGCCGGGAGCCGCACGTGCCGATGTTCAGCTCACCCGACGACGTCCGCGCCAAGCTCGCGGAGACCGGTTATCTCGCCGACGACGCGATCGCCACGACCGTCTTCCTCGCCGACGTGCTCGGCAAGCCGCTGCTCGTCGAAGGCCCGGCCGGCACCGGCAAGACCGAGCTCGCCAAGGCGGTCACCGAAGCGGCCGGCGCCGAGCTGGTCCGGCTGCAGTGCTACGAGGGTCTCGACGAGGCGCGCGCGCTCTACGAGTGGAACTACCGCAAGCAGTTGCTGCGCATCCAGGCTGCCGGCGACGGCCAGAAGTGGGAAGAGACCCACGACGACATCTTCAGCGAGGAGTTCCTGCTCGCCCGGCCGCTGCTGACGGCGATCCGCCGCGACGACCCGACGGTGCTGCTCGTCGACGAGACCGACAAGGCCGACGTCGAGGTCGAGGGGCTCTTGCTGGAGGTGCTGTCGGACTTCCAGGTCACGGTGCCGGAGCTCGGCACGATCCTCGCGACCCGCCGGCCGTTCGTCGTACTCACGTCCAACGCGACGCGTGAGCTGTCCGAAGCGTTGAAGCGGCGGTGCCTGTTCCTGCACATGGACTACCCGGACGCCGAGCGGGAGAAGGCGATCGTGCTGCGGCGGGTGCCGGAGGTACCCGAGGCGCTGGCGGAGCGATTAGTCCGCACCATCCGGACGTTGCGCGCGCTGGAGTTGAAGAAGTCGCCGAGCATCGCCGAGTCGATCGACTGGGCGCGGACGCTGGTCGCGCTCGGCATCGAGACGCTCGATGAAGCGGCCGTCGGCCAGACGCTGGGCGTCGTTCTCAAGCACGCGTCGGACCAGGCGCGCGCCGTCAAGGAGCTGGGTCTCAACTGATGGGGCTCGACTGATGCCGGCCGAAGGTCTGATCGACCGGCACGTCGCGTTCGTCGGCGCGTTGCGTGGCGCCGGGTTGCCGGTGTCGCTGGCGGAGTCGCTCGACGCGACGCAGGCGATGGCCGCGATCGACCTGATGGATCGCCGGCAGCTGCGCGCGGCCTACGCTGCCGCCGTCGTGAAACGCGCGCCGCACCGCGCGACGTTCGACCGGCTGTTCGACCTCTGGTGGCCGCCCGCGGTCGGCGACGGGGAGTCGTCGGCCGCCGACGGCGCCGACGGTGCAGAAGAGCTCGAAGAGGTCGAGCCGGCCGACCTCGACGCGATGCGCAACGTGTTGCGGGATCAGCTCCGCGAGGTGTTGCTGTCGGGCGACGACGAGGCGTTGCGGAGGCTGGCCCGGCAGTCGGTCACGGGACTCGGCCGTACCGACAGCCCGCCCGGCCGGCAGTCGTGGTTCACCTACCGGGTGTTGCGCGCGCTGTCGCCGGAGACGCTGCTCGCCGATCTGCTCAAGGCGATCCTCGACGGCGAGCAGCGCGGTGGTCTCGCCGAGAAGGTCGCCCGGCAGATGCTCGCCGAGCGGATCAAGAAGTTCGAGGAGTACGTCGAGGCGGAAGTGCGGCGGCGGCTCGCCGAGGATCGCGGTGTCGAGGCGATCGCGAAGACGTCGGTGAAGCCGCTGATCGAGCAGGTCGACTTCCTGCGCGCGTCGCGGGACGAGATCGCGGAGCTGCGCCGCCGGGTCTACCCGCTGGCCCGCCGGCTGGCGACCCGGCTGACCGCGAAGCGCCGGCTCGGCCGGTCCGGGCGGCTCGACGTACGGCGGACCGTGCGTGCCTCGCTGTCGAGCGGCGGGGTGCCGTTGACGACGATTCACAAGCCGCACAAGCCGCACAAGCCGGAGCTCGTGGTGCTGTGCGACGTCAGTGGCTCGGTTGCGGCGTTCGCGCACTTCACGGTGCTGCTGGCGTACGCGTTGCGCGAGCAGTTCGCGAAGGTGCGGGTGTTCGCGTTCGTCGACACCTGCGACGAGGTCACCCGGTTCTTCGAGCACGGCGGTGACGTCGGCGACGCGGTGGCGCGGATGGCCCAGGAGGCCAACGTCGTCTGGTTCGACGGGCACAGCGACTACGGGCACTCGTTCGAAGTGTTCGCGCAGAAGTGGCCGGATGCGGTGACGCCCAAGACGTCGTTGCTGATCCTCGGCGACGCGCGGACCAACTACCGCGCCTTGTCGTTGCCGTCGTTGCGCTCGGTCGTGCATCACGCGCGGCGCGCGTACTGGCTCAACCCGGAGCCCCGGCAGTACTGGAGCTCAGGTGACTCGGCGGCGTCGTCGTACGGCGACGTCGTGCCGATGATCGAGTGCCGCAACGCGGCGCAGCTCGAGGAGTTCGTCGAGCAGCTGCTGCCCGTCTAGCGGCTGTTAGCGTCGCGGCATGCACGATCCGCGCGCCGAGGCGATGTCGGTCGACGAGCGGTCGGCGTTGCAGGAGCGGCGGCTGCGGGTGCTGGTCGATCGGCTGCTCGTCGGCAACGGCGTGCAGGGCCGGCGGCTGCGCGACGCGGGCATCGAGAGCGGTGCCGAGTTGGCGCTCGCCGACCTGTCCCGGTTGCCGACGACGTCGAAGTCGGATCTGTGGGAGACATACCCGTTCGGCCTGCTCGCCGTCGCGCGCGAGGACGTCGTCGCCGTGCACGGATCCAGCGGAACGGGCGGCCGGCCGACGCTGGTCGGATACACCCGCGCCGATCTCGATCTGTGGGCCGACGTGGTCGCGCGGTCGCTGGGTTGTGCCGGCGCGCGCGCCGGCACCGTCGTACACAACGCCTACGGCTACGGGCTGTTCACCGGCGGCGTCGGCTTTCATCTCGGCGGCATCCGGATGGGCGCGACGGTCGTGCCGATGTCCGGCGGGATGACCCAACGGCAGCTCACGCTGATCGCCGACCTGCGGCCCGAGGTGTTGACCTGCACGCCGTCGTACGCCGTGACTCTCGGCGAGGCGGCGGCCGCGGCCGGCAGTGACGTGTCGAGCCTGCGGGCCGGCATCTTCGGCGCCGAGCCGTGGAGCGAAGCGATGCGCGCGCAGATCGAGTCGGTACTGCCGCTGAAAGCGCTCGACGTGTACGGGCTGTCCGAGGTGATCGGGCCCGGCGTCGCGACCGAGTGCATCGAGGCGCAGTCCGGCCTGCACGTGAACGAGGATCACTTCCTCGTCGAGTGCGTCGATCCGTCGAGCGGCGCGCCGGTGCCGGACGGCCAGCCGGGCGAGCTGGTGTTCACGACACCGACGAAGGAAGCGTTGCCGTTGCTGCGTTATCGCAGCGGCGACATCGCCTCGCTGGCGCGCGGCACTTGTGTCTGCGGCCGGACGTTGGTGCGGATGAGCAAGGTCGTCGGCCGGCGCGACGACATGCTGATCGTGCGCGGCGTCAACGTCTATCCGAGCGAAGTCGAGAGCGTGCTGCTCGCCCAGGAAGGGCTGGCCCCGCATTACCAACTCGTCGTCGACCGGCGCGCGGCCGCCGTCGAGCTCATCGTCTGCTGCGAGGCTTCGGGTGACGTCGCGCCGCCGCGCGACGCGATCGTGCACGAGCTGCACGAACGGCTCGGGCTGCGCGCCGACGTACGCGTCCTGCCAGCGGGCACGGTGCCGCGGCAGGAGGTCGGCAAGGCGGTCCGGGTGGTGACGTGGAGCGAGGGCGAACCGCCGGTTCCCGGGCTCTAGGAGCCCCCGCCGGTAACCTTCGCGTGTGACGGAGCGGCGCATCGGCGTGATGGGCGGGACGTTCGATCCCTGCCATCACGGGCATCTCGTCGCCGCCAGCGAAGTCGCCGGGCGGTTCGCCCTCGACGAGGTGGTGTTCGTGCCCACCGGGCAGCCGTGGCAGAAGTCCGACTACGACGTCTCGCCGGCCGAGGACCGCTACCTGATGACCGTCATCGCCACCGCGTCCAACCCGATGTTCACCGTCAGCCGGGTCGACATCGACCGGCAGGGGCCGACGTACACGATCGACACGTTGCACGACCTGCGCGAGGTCTACGGGCTCGCGACCGAGCTGTACTTCATCACCGGTGCCGACGCGCTCGCGCAGATCCTCGGCTGGCACCGGTCGGACGAGTTGTTCTCGCTCGCGCATTTCGTCGGCGTCACGCGGCCCGGGCATCACCTCGAAGACCCCGGTTTCCCGGACGGCGTGGTGAGTCTTGTCGAGGTGCCGGCGCTGGCGATCTCCTCGACGGACTGCCGGGAGCGGGTCGCCGCCGGGCAGCCGGTGTGGTATCTCGTGCCCGACGGTGTCGTGCAGTACATCTCGAAGCGCCATCTCTACCGGGCGGCGTCGTGACCGGCAAGCGCCGGGCCGGCCGCGCGGTCCCGCAACCGGCGGCGGCTCCGGTCGTCGGCCGGCCGCCGACCCGGCGCGAGCTGCGGGCCGAGCGGCGTCGACAGCGGCGCCGGCGGCTGGGCGCCGGGGGCATCGCGGGGGTGGTCGTCGTCGTCCTCGCGCTGCTCGTCGGCGGCGGGTTCTTCGTGCACAACGCGACGTCGGGCCCGGACAAGCCGACGGACCCGCAGCAGACGATGCTGATCGCGCTGACCGGTGCGGACCGCAGCGCCGCGGCCGCGATGCTGGCGGCGCATCAGGTGTCGCCGCGGGCCGGGTTCGAGTTGCTGATCCCGGCGCGACTGCTGACCGAGGTGTGCGGCTTCTCGACGCAACAGTTCGGCCGGGTGTTCGCCTTTCCGGACGGCGCGAAGCTCGCCCGTACGACGCTGAGCCAGGTTCTCGGCGACGTGACGATCGACCGCACTCTCGCGTTGACGCAGGCGCAGCTCGCCCGGCTGGTCGACGGCGTCGGCGGCGTCGTCGTCGATGTCGACACCGACGTCATCACGACGGCCGGCGCGTCACGCGTCGTGGCGATCCAGAAGGGCGACGGCCAGCGGCTCAACGGTGCCAACGCCGCGCTGTTCGCGACGTACATCGCTCCGGGCGAGCCGCCGGCCGCGAGCCTCACCCGGTTCCAGTCAGTGTTCGAGGCGTTCATCACGGCGCTGCCGCGGAAGTCGACGGCGGTCGCCGGCGTACTTCGCAGCGCGCAGGTCGATCCGCGGTCGGTGCCGGCCGCGGCGTCGCTGTTCACCGAGCTGGCGGCAGACGACCGGGCGAGCTTGTTCCTGTCGGAGATCATCCCGTCGCAGCCGATCGACAGCGGCGGGGGGCCGCCGGCGTACCGGGTCGATCCGAACGGGCTGAAGAGCCTCGTCGCCTCCCAGCTGGGCAAGTCGCTGCCGGCGGACGACGTGTCGAAACGGCCGACGGTTCTGATCCAGAACGGCGTCGGCAAGTCTGGGCTGGTGCAGTCGGCGTGCGACCGGTTGCTGCCGAACGGATTCGCGTTCGCGGGCAGTGGCAACGCGCCGTCGTTCGGCCACGCGAAGACGCAGATCTTCGTGTTCCCGCCGACGGCCGACGACCTCGTGAATGTGACCAAGGTCGGGGATCGGGTCGCGGACCTGCTGCACGTACCGCGGACGGACGTGCTGGCGTCGACGCAGGGGAACAACGTCGCGGACGTCCTCGTGATCCTCGGTGCGGACTACAAACCGTGAGTCGTGGCAGGCTGGTGGGTGATGACCGCATCCGCCCGTAGCGTCGAGCTCGCCTCCGCCGCCGCGATCGCCGCCGCCGACAAGCTGGCGTCGGATCTGATGATCCTCGACGTCAGCGATCAGCTCGTGATCACGGACTGCTTCGTGCTCGCGTCCGCGCCGAACGACCGGCAGGTGCGTTCGATCGTCGACGCCGTCGAGGAGAAGCTGCTCGCTCTCGGGGCGAAGCCGGTACGGCGGGAAGGCGAGCGCGAGGGCCGGTGGGTGCTGCTCGACTACGTCGATGTCGTGGTGCACGTGCAGCACAGCGAAGAGCGCACGTACTACTCGCTGGAGCGGCTCTGGAAGGACTGCCCGATGCTGCCGCTGCCGGCCGAAGCCGTGCCGCCGGCTGAACGCGTCTCCGGTGAGCGGTGAGCCAGCCCCGGCGGGTGTTGCTGCTGCGGCACGGGCGGACCGAGTGGAACGCGTCGGGGCGGTTCCAGGGCCAGCAGGACTCGGCGCTCGACGGGATCGGGCGGGCACAGGCGGCGGCGGCGGCGATCGCGCTCGCGCCGATGCGGCCGGACGCGCTGTTGACGTCGGACTTGACGCGGGCGTTCGACACGGCGTCGCTGGTGGGCGAGGAGGCCGGGCTGTCGGTCGTCGCCGACGTGCGATTGCGCGAGATCCATCTGGGCCGGTGGGAGGGGCTGACCCGTGCGGAGGTGCGGTCGCAGTTCCCGTCTGAGTATGCGGCGTGGCAGGCGGGCCTGGACGAGCGGCGCGGCGACGGGGAGACATACGCCGAGGTTGGGTCGCGGGCCGTCGACTGCTTGCTCGAATGGCTGGAGCGGCTCGGGCCGGGCTCGCTCGTGGTGGCGGTGACGCACGGCGGTACGGCGCGGGCGACGATCGGCACGCTGCTGCAGATGGATCCGGACACGTGGTGGCGGCTGTCGCCGCTGGGCAACTGCCGGTGGTCGCTGCTGTCGGACATGGGGCGCGGGTGGCGGCTGGAGGAGCACAACGCCGGCCAGCCGCCCGCCGAGGAGACCGGGGACGATGCCCGCTGATCTTTTGGCCGCGCGCCGGGTAGACTCGGCGGCGCTTTCGGGGCTGTGGCGCAGCTGGTAGCGCACTTGCATGGCATGCAAGGGGTCAGGGGTTCGAGTCCCCTCAGCTCCACCTAAAGTCCCCTACTAGAACCCCGGGCCGCAAATAGCGGCTCGGGCTCTGTTGTTTCGGACACTTTGCCGGTCGTCCTCTTGCGCTTGCGTGGCCTAGTTGGACGGCTTGGCGTGCTCAGGATGGTGGCGAACGGCGCTGCCAGCGTCGAGCCGCTAACGCCACCATCGGCGTTCAGGAACAGCCCTTCAAGGAACGCCTATTGAGCAAGTGCCGCGTAGCCAGTGGTGCCTCTCGATGAACACGACCTCGATAGCTTCCCACTCTCATGCCGGCCTGACTGAGTGCAGAGCGGGTTGAATAATTCTCGGGTTGGCCCCGCCCATTACGTTCGGTGCTTTGCCGCAAGCCAGTTATGTCCTTCGTTTAGTAATGAACCGCATGAAACGACGGTCCCTGTCAGGCGGGCCGTCCGCTAGAAGGTCCAACACGGGTGGTAGGCCGTAGCCTTCCTGGTCGAACTGCACCGGCAGGAAGGCGGCTATCTCGGGTCGATGGGCTCGGATACGCGCCAGCGCCGTGTTCGCCTCCGCCTGCCGGGTCCACCACTGTTGCATTGCCTGAACGGTGAACCAGTCGCTTAGTTCCTTCCAGGCCTCGTCGCTTAGCGCCGGAGGCTTCTGCTGTACCCACGTGTAGTGCACGCTGGCGTCAGCCGCGTAGACGGCCTCCGTTGCCCGCTGGAACAAATCTTCGACGTAGTTGCGCCGCCGTTGCCGGACGTTCAGGTAGTAGGTCAGCCAGCCACCGACCACGATGCCAACTATCGGTAACAGTATGTTGGCAGCAATCACGTATCCAGAATGCCCGGCGCCAGAGGCAGGACACGGGAAGCAGGATTTTCCTCCCGGCTCCCGAAGGGTCAACCCATGATGCGCCGGTTTGCTGCGGCCGTCGGCATGGCCACCATCGCTGCCATGCCCTGCGCGGCTAGTTGGGCAGATGGTCAGAGTCACCACAGCAGCGTCGTCCAGGCGATGTACGCCCCGTACACCGGCAACAGTGGCGTTCCCCAGTACCGCGTGACCTCAACGCCGCCCGGCTTCCAGGGCTTCGTTACCTTTAAGCTTCCGAAGACTTGGGCGCGGCTGGCGCACTATCAGTTCGACGTGGTCGACCAATCCGGGCTGCCGGTACTTTTCGAGCCTGTCCAGAACGGCAAAAGCCTAGGAATCTTCTGCGGTAGCAGCAAGCCGCTGAAGGCCAAGAAGGCCGGCGCGGCCATCACGGTCTACCTGTACGTCGGCACCTGTGGCTCGACACCCTCCGTGCCGAGCGACGGTGGCGTCCGGGTCATCGGCACCAAATAAGCCGTACTGCTGTCGCACCGACTGTCCGGTTTCCGACAGTTTTGTCGGCTCAACCTACCTTGCAGCGGTTTGATGTAGTCCGGTATGAATGTGCCCGCACGTCAAATAGCGGCCCTGCCGAATGTGCTCGCCGTGTCGTTTGCTCTTGCGGAAGGAAGGTCGAACGCCTCTGCTCCCGAATCTCCCCGAACTCTTTTTGGGGGGTCTCGCTGAGAAGTTCCTTCCCGCCACAACGCCAAGCGTTCGTTCCTGACCAACAGAGTGCGTCGATTACGGCGCTGCCTGGCGACTCTTACGACTCGACACGGCCCACGAATCAATCCAACTGAGAGATTGGGGAGGAATCCCAAGATGCACAAGCGGCTTGGGCGAGTGCTGACGGCACTCGCCATTACCGGCCTCGCCGTACCGAGCACGCTGGCGACTACAACAGGCACCGCCGCTGCCGATGTGCCAGGCGTTATCGCCACGGTGCAAGCTTGTGTTGCTGCTGCCAGCAACCCGACCAGCAGTCCTACGGCCTGCACCAGCCTGGCCGCGCAACTGACCGCGATTTTCGCCGCTACGCCGGCGGGTGTCTCGCCCATCGTCGACCAGATTGAGGCGACGATTTACACCAGCGCCCTTCAGACCCTCGGTGGTGCGTTGGCCGATGCCGACAACTGTGTGAACGGTACGGACGCCACCTGCGCCAGCGTCTTGCAGACCCTCGCCAACGTCGAGCAAACGCTGGTCGTCTTGGCGCAGCGCGAGGAGAATGCGCTGCTGACCTTTACGCAGGACTGCGTAGCCAAGATCAACGCCACGTGCCACGGCGTCTTTGACGACATCCAGACGCTCATCAACCTGAGCGAGCAGGAAGCCGCCTTTGTCGCGGTCACGGCTACGCAATGCCTGAGCGCGACCAGCACCGGCACAGTCCAGGTGCCGACCGACCAAATCATCGTCGGCGGCGTACCGGAGCCCAGCTGCGCCACGCTGCTTGGTCAACTGCCCGCGTTGCTCGGCGATATCGGCGTGGTTGTCAGTGACCTGCAAGCCTGCATCGCCGGAACCAACGCCACGCCCTGTCAGACGGCCGAGCAGGCAGCCGCCGATGTCATCAGCCAAATTTCCGGCAACGTGGCGAAGCTGTTGCAGGCAGCGTCGGAGTGCGTGTCCGGTGCCAACCAGACCTGCGGCTCGGCCATCGACACCATCAACAGCGAAGCTGCCGCCGTCCGTGATGCGGTCAGCCAGTGCGCGGCTCAAAGCCCCGGCAATACCTGCTCAACGGTCATTGCCCAGGTTGCCCAGGCGCTGACCAACACCGGAGGCCTGGCGCTGACCTGTAGCGGCATTAGCGCCGACGACAGTTGTCCGCCGCTCGAAGAAACCGGCAAGCTCATCGTGCCGATGATTGGCGACACCGATGTCAGCGCCGGTCCGGTGGATGTGATGAACGACTCCACCAACGGCGATGTCCTCATCGGAACGTCCGACTTTGCGATGGCCGGGATGCCGCTGTCCGCCATCACGCCGCCGCAGTTGCCCGGCACCGACAACCTGACCACCGAAGTTGGCTTGGACACCTTCGACACACAAGCCGAGGCGCTCGCAGCCGGTGACCTCAACGCTGCGGCTACGACGACCAACCAGAAGGGCGGCTGCGACCAGGCCAGCAACTCGAATACCAAGCCGGACTACGTCTACCAGCCGTTCCCGGTTGACGATTCCAACAAAGACATCACCCTGCACTACAACAACGTCAGCTACCAAATCAACTTTGCGCGCACGCGCATCAACTCGTCGGGCGTCGCGGAGGCGACCTGGCAGGTGAACGCCTGCATGTACGGCGGTGCTCGGACCTACAACCACTACCGCTTGTGGCTGAGCTCCGGTGGCATGACCGCGTTCAACCAGCCGGATGAGGCCTCGCAGATTGACTACGGCTATGCCTCAGGCAGCGACGACAGCCTGAACACCGACAGCCTCGGCTTCGAGCTGGACTTGGGCGACCTGAAGATTTCGCCGCACATCGGCCAGAGCAAGACGGGCAAGAACACTGGCTCGGCGTTCACGCCACCGCCGTACTACGACCAGAAGACCGACGGGCTATACAAGCTGTCGAAAGACAACGAGGTGCAAGGCTGGTGGCGTGAGTACCACCCCTGGTACGTGCCGCCGTCCAACGCTGGCTCGTCGGACTACCAAAGCTCGACGCTCTCTGGGCTGTTCGAGTTCGGCAAGGTCACCGAGGAAAACCCGTGGTGGTACGGCGCGGTGTACTCCCACAAATACTGCACCTACACGCGTGGCTGTAAGTAAGCGACGGACGTTTGAGCTGAGGGCGGCTGCGACGGTAGCCGCCCTCAGCGCTGTCGTCTTGGCCGGATGTTCCTCGTCGGCAAAACACGTCCCTCCGGCCGCTCGGTCGGGCCTGGCATTCCCGAAGTGTTCGCAGGCAGGCGCCTGGTCGCTCGCGCTTGTCGAGCCGGATGCCAACGGTGAGAGCGGCATTGTGCGCCCGGCCGTGGTCTGTGGTGGAAAACTGCAACTCGGCCAACCCGACCAGCGCTACGGCTACATCACAATGCTGACGCAGACCTCACAGGGTCTTGTAGCGGTGGACTCACGCCGCGGCCAGCGCGACCACCTGGTCATGGTGAACGCCGAGGGTCAGCGAGAGCCGCTCGCCATTGCGGTGACCGGCACCAGCAATGCCCCGGTGGCCGACAAAAACGGTTCACTGTTCTACACGGCCTATGACACGACCAGCCAGCGCTTCGTTGTCCAGAAGCAGACCAAGCCGGGGAGCGAAGAAACTATCTGGCATGGCTCGGTAGCGACCGTCTTTACGGTCGGGCTCTCGGCCGATGGCCGGGTTGCCGTGCCGATTATGCCCACCAATCCTGCGGCAAGCGGGCCGCTGCCAGGTGAGATTGACCTCGTGAATGAACCGGGCAAGGTTGCTAGCCGGCTGACCAGCCTGCCGGGTATTCCGGTCGATATCTATTGGCTCAGCGACCGCACATTGCTGGTGCGCTTCGATGTCAGCAAGACAGCCGCCGCCGACTACCTCGTGCCGCTCGATGGCGGGCGTGCTACGGCCTTCGGCGGAAATTGGCTGTCGCTGTGCTCGACGTCGCACGGAATCGTGCTGGCACGGCTCGACGGCACGGTTGGCCTGCTGCCGCCAGCGGCGACGACCTCGAGTGCGGTCACGGTGATGGGCAAGCTCGAAAGGTTTCCCTTGTCTTGTGCAGCAATCTGACTCGGGCGACTAGTTCGTACCGGCCTCGCCCCGAAACAGGCACCCGGAAACGTCGTAGGCAGTAGCTAGCGTGAGCGGCATGAATCCACTCTGCGTTCGGTGCCTGACCGACCAGCACAAGACAGAACAGCTACGGCCTGCGGTGACCTATCTGAACGGGGACGCGCTTTGTGCCACCTGCGCCGTGGAGAGCACCAACGACGGGCGTCTGACCACTGGGGCGATGGCGGTGCTGCGAAAATTGAAGGAGGCGGCAGCCGCCAACAAAGACTCGTCCCATGAAGTCGGCAACATCTATCGGGAACTCGAACACAACGCATTCTGAACCACGACAGTCGTCCAACAGGCCCGATAGCAACGAACGCTGTAATCAAGCGTGCCTTCGTCCGTGTAACAAGTAGCGCACTCCGCTAGGAAGGCTGACTCTTGATTCACCTCATCACCTACGATCTGCACAAGCCCGAGCGCGACTACGAAGCCGTCATCGAGAAAGTCAAGTCCTTCGGCACCGGTGGTTGGGCGCACGACGAAAAATCGGTGTGGTTGGTCGACACGACGAGTAGTACCGCAGCTTGCCGCGACGGCCTGCTGGCGGTTACCAACGAAGCCACATTCTTCGTGGCTCGCCTGCAGCCCGAGTGGGCCGCTTACGGACTCCCCAAAGATGTTGCTCCGTGGCTAAACGACGCGCGTCGCCGGTGGTAGGTCGACGACTAGCTGGCTTGCGCCCCTTTCGCGTGAAGCTAGGGCGGGTGGGGGTCTACATCGCTTGCCCGAGCGTCTGACTCACCGCGCTGACCACTATGTCCCGCGCCATACTGCCCAGGACCGTCGCGGCTCCCTTCAATCGAGATTTCTTACCGTCGTCTGGTTCATCGACAGCGGCCGCTTCGAGCGCGGCGACGATGCTATCTACTGTGCCCTCTGCCGAAGGCCAGACACCGACTAAGCGCCGGCCACGCTCGGTTAGTCCTATAAAGTACACGTCTTCGGCCATTCCAGAATCGAGGCCGTCCA
>Ga0070659_100000793_pt1 | contig 23023 bp, 23 predicted proteins | sample KBSC23metaG_FD_64666 | JGI IMG/M metagenome (GOLD analysis project Ga0070659, IMG submission 64666) | Corn rhizosphere microbial communities from Kellogg Biological Station, Michigan, USA - KBS C2-3 metaG | ecosystem: Host-associated > Plants > Roots > Rhizosphere > Soil ... | reverse complement strand
GCTCCAGGCCCATGTCCTGCACGGTCTTGGTGGCCAGCGCGCTGCGCCAGCCGGCGGCGCAGAAGAAGACGAAGGTCTTGTCTGCCGCAAAGGCCGGCTTGTGATACGGCGATTCCGGGTCGACCCAGAACTCCAGCATGCCGCGCGGGGCATGCAGCGCGTGTGGCATCACGCCTTCGCGCTCCAGCTCGCGGATGTCGCGCACATCGACGAACTGCACGGTCGGGTCATCGAGCAGGGCGCGCGCCTCATCCACCGAGAGCGTGCGCACTTCAGCCATGGCTTCGTCAACGAGGGCGCGGAATCCTTTCTTCATGGGCATGCCGATGCGCTCCTTGCTTGCCTACGCCAACGCGCGGGCGATCAGGATTTTCTGGATATCGCTGGTGCCTTCGTAGATCTGGCACACGCGCACGTCGCGGTAGATGCGCTCGACCGGGAAGTCGCTCACGTAGCCGTAACCGCCGAAGACCTGGATGGCGTCGGAGCACACGCGCTCGGCCATCTCGCTGGCGTTGAGCTTGGCCATGGCCGCTTCTTTCAGACACGGCAGGCCGGCGTCTTTGAGGCTGGCGGCGTGCCAGACCATCTGCCGCGCCACATCCACGCGCGTGGCCATCTCGGCCAGGCGGAACTGCACCGCCTGATGCGCAAATAGCGGCTGGCCGAAGCTCTCGCGTTCCTTGGCATATGCGAGTGCCGCTTCAAAGGCCGCGCGCGCCATGCCCACGCTCTGCGCGGCAATGCCGATGCGCCCGCCTTCCAGCCCGGACAGCGCCATCTTGTAGCCCGCGCCTTCCTCGCCCAGCAGGCAATCGGCGGGGATGCGGCAGTCTTCAAACACGATCTGCGCCGTGTCGGATGAATGCTGGCCGAGCTTGTCTTCCAACCGCGCGACGATGTAGCCCGGCGTCTTGGTCGGCACGAGGAACGCGCTGATGCCGCGTTTGCCCGCAGCCTTGTCCGTCACGGCCATGACGATCGCCACGTCCGCATGCTTGCCGCTGGTGATGAACTGCTTCACGCCGTTGAGCACCCAGTGGTCGCCGTCCCGCGTGGCGGTGGTGCGCAGGGCCGAGGCGTCGGAACCGACGTGCGGCTCGGTCAGACAGAACGCGCCGAGCATCTCGCCGCGCGCCAGTGGCACCAGCCATTGCTGCTTCTGCGCGTCGTTCGCAAACGCCATCAGCATGCTGCACACCGGGCAGTTGTTCACGCTGATGACGGTGGAGGTGCCGCCATCGCCCGCAGCAATCTCTTCCAGGATCAGCGCGAGCGACAGGTAATCGAGCCCGGCGCCGCCGAGTTCTTCCGGCACGGCCACACCGTACGCACCCAGTTCACCCAACTGGCGGTGCACATCTTTCGGGAACGTCGCATCGCGGTCCCACGCGGCTGCGTGCGGCACGATCGCCTCGCGCACGAAGGTGCGGATGGCGTCGCGGATCATTTCTTGTTCTTGGGTTAGCAGCATCGTTCTAGCCTCACCATGCAATGACGCTGCCGTCGTAGTTGCGGAACCCGCCGTTGTCGGCGCGCGTGGCGCCGGCAATCACGCGGCGGATGCCCGCTACGCTCTCTTGCGGCGTGATGGCCGCATCGGCGCCGCCCATGTCCGTCTGCACCCATCCGGGGTGGAAGGTCAGGCACGTGGCGTTCTTGGCGTCGATCGACACGCCGCGCAGCACGGCATTCACCGCCGCCTTGCTGGCGCGATACAACCAGCCGCCATTGCCTGTCATGTCGCCGATGCTGCCCATGCGGCTGGAGATGACGGCCAGCACACCGCCGGCTTCGTCGGCGCCCCCAGCACCATGATGGCCGGCTTCCACCATCGGCAGCACAGCGGGCAGCACGCCCATTGGCGCCCACACGTTGGTGTGCATCACGGCATCAAAGTCGGCCTGGCTGACCGGCGTGGCGCCCTGCGTGCGCGGGCCGTAGATGCCCGCCACGTAGATCGCCACGTCCAGCGCTTCGCCATCGAGCTTCCATGCGAGGCCGGCGACAGCGCTGGCGTCGGTCAGGTCCAGCACGTGGGTTTCAGCGCCCAGTGCCTGCAACGCCTGCGCCGCCTCTTGCGAGCGCACGGTGGCGATCACGCGCCAGCCATCCGCCCGGTATTGCTTGACGGTTTCCAGGCCGATGCCGCGCGACGCGCCCAGGATGAGCGCGGTGCGCGTGCGGCGGGATGTTGTGTTGGTCGTCATCCCGCGTGCCTTAGTACAGTTCGATGCCGACAGCCGTAGCTTCACCGCCACCGATGCACAGGCTTGCCACACCGCGCTTGCCGCCACGGTGTTGCAGCGCGCCCAGCAACGTCGCGATCACGCGCGCACCCGATGCGCCGATCGGATGGCCCAGCGCACACGCGCCGCCATTCACGTTCACTTTCTCGTGCGGGATGTGCAGGTCGTGCATGGCCGCCATCGGCACCACGGCAAAGGCTTCGTTGATCTCGAACAGATCGACGTTGCCCGAGTTCCAGTCGAGCTTCTTGAACAGCTTGTCGATGGCCGTGACCGGCGCGGTGGTGAACCAGCCCGGTGCCTGTGCGTGCGTGGTGTGGCCCAGCATCACCGCCAGCGGCGTGATGCCGAGTTGCTTGGCGGTCGACTCGCGCATCATCACCAGCGCAGCGGCGCCATCGTTGATCGACGAAGACGACGCGGCCGTCACCGTACCGTCCTTCTTGAATGCGGGCTTGAGCGAGGGGATCTTGTCGACCTTGATGCGGCGCGGGCCTTCATCGGTGTCGATGACGGTGTCACCGGCCTTGCTGGATACGGTGACGGGGGTGATCTCCCAGCGGAATGCGCCGGACTCGGTGGCCTCTTGCGCGCGGCGCACGGAGGTCATCGCGAAGTGATCCTGTGCCTCGCGCGTGAAGCCGTACTTCTCGGCGCAGTCTTCGCCGAAGGTGCCCATGGCGCGGCCTTTGTCGTAGGCATCTTCCAGGCCGTCGAGCATCATGTGGTCGTAGATCATGCCGTGGCCGATACGGTAGCCGCCGCGGCCTTTCGGGATCAGGTAGGGCGCGTTGGTCATGCTTTCCATGCCACCGGCCACGACAACATCCACCGAACCAGCGAGCAGTGCGTCGTAAGCGTTCATGGCTGCGCGCATGCCCGAGCCGCACATCTTGTTGACCGTGGTGCAGCCGACCGACAACGGCAGGCCTGCGCCCAATGCGGCTTGGCGTGCAGGTGCCTGGCCAAGGCCTGCGGGGAGCACGCAGCCCATGATGACTTCTTCGATCTGCTCGGGCTTCAGGCCGGCGCGTTCCACTGCCGCGCGGATGGCAGCGGCGCCGAGTTGCGGAGCGGTCAGGTTGGCGAGTTCGCCCTGGAAGGCGCCCATCGGCGTGCGGGCTGCTGAGGCGATGATGATGCGGTCGGACATGGTGATCTCCTGGGGTGCTGTCGACATGTTCTGCACTTGTGGTGCAGGGGCTGTGTGTCTCTTGCTTTGGGTGGGCCTTGTTGGTCCATCTCCGTTTCACCCCCTGCCGGGGGCGACTCACTTTCTTTGTCTTGCCAAAGAAAGTAAGCAAAGAAAGGCGCGCCCAAGATGGCGACACCCTCCTTGAATTTGTGTAACCGGGCGGAGAAGGAGGCAAACTCGCTGCGCTCAAACAGCCTCCTTCTTTTTTCCGCCCGCTTACACAAATTCAAGGCGCCATCTAGGGCAGGAACGTCAACGGACAAACCGTTGGTCTGCATGCCCTGTCAGGCTCTTGTTTGTTGCTGTGTGCTGCTTTGCTTCGCTCGCACTCCCCCACTGGTTTTGCTCGCGGTGCTTCGCCTCTTGCTGCGTACTTACTACTGCGTTTGTGCTGCGATGGTTTGGCCGTTGGAGCCCTAGATGGCGCCTTGAATTTCTGTTGCAGGGAGGAAAAAGAGGGGAGGCTTGTCTGAGCGAAGCGAGTTTGCCTCTCCTCCCTCCCTGCGACATAAATTCAAGGAGTCTTTCGCCATCTCGGGCGCGCCTTTCTTTTGCTTACTTTTCTTTGGCAAGACAAAGAAAAGTGAGTCAGCCCCGGCAGGGGATGAAACAAGGGATGGACCACCAACAAAAAACCACCCCTAAACAACCAAACAACAAACTCAATACCCAGTAGGAGTCGGCGCACTCCCATTCTTGCCATAGTTCAACCATGCATCACCAAGCTGCGCATGCAGTTCCTCATTGGAATTCACCGCCATGCCCAGATTGCGCAACATCCCATCCTTCACGCCGTAGATCCAACCGTGAACAGTCAGCGGTTGCCCGCGATCCCAAGCATCCTGCACGATCGTCGTCAGGCACACGTTGTTCACTTGATGAATCACGTTCAACTCACACAACCGGTCATGCCGATCCTGATCCTGGATCACCGTGCCGAGATACGTGTCGTGCTGCTCGGCCACGTCACGCACATGGCGGATCCAGTTATCGGCCAGGCCGAAACGTTGCTTGGTCAACGCGGCTTTCACACCCGAGCAACCGTAGTGACCCACCACGGTGATGTGCCGAATCTTCAGCACCTCCACCGCAAACTGCAGCACCGACAGGCAGTTCAAATCCGAGTGCACCACCACGTTGGCGATGTTGCGGTGGACGAACACTTCGCCCGGTGGCAGACCGATGATCTGGTTGGCAGGCACGCGCGAGTCCGAGCAGCCGATCCACAGGTATTCGGGGTTCTGCTGGTTGGCGAGGGCCGAGAAGAACGTCGGGTCTTCAGCGTTGACGCGCTCGACCCACTTCCGGTTGTTTTCGAAGAGTTCTTTGATGCGATTTGGCATGTGTTTCCGTCGTGTTGATGTTGTCAGGCGGCGGCGCGCTGCAGCGTTGTTGTGCTGTGTTGGGCTGCGTTCTCCGGAACGCTCTTTGGTGCGTTCTCGGGCGCGCTCGCGCCGTAGCGATTGACGAAGCGTTCGCCTGCGTCATACGCATAGAAATCGTGGAATTGGCCAGACAGCAGGCGCTCTTTGTATGCCTGCCACATGGCCGGGTCGAAGAAATCCGCGTGGTGCTTGAGGAAGGCCTCGCGCACGCGCGGGTCGCCCAGCAGGAAGGTGCGGTACGTCTCCGGAAAGATGTCGTGCGGGCCGACGCTGTACCAGACCTCGCCGGACATCTCTTCTTCTTCGTTGCGCGGCTGGGGGACGTGGCGCACGTTGCAGTCGGTCAGGTATTCGATCTCGTCGTAGTCGTAGAAGACCACCCGGCCGTGGCGCGTCACGCCAAAGTTCTTGTAGAGCATGTCGCCGGGGAAGATGTTCGCGGCGATGAGTTCCTTGATGGCGTTGCCGTATTCGATGATGCCGTGCTCGACCTGCGCATCGGTGCCTTCGTGCAGCCAGATGTTCAGCGGCGTCATGCGGCGCTCGATGTAGACGTGGCGGATGACGATCTCTTCGCTGCCATCGTCGCCGCGCTGGTATTCGACCATCGAAGGCGCGTGCTTTTCCAGCTCCTTGATGAGCGCCTCGTCAAAGCGCGAGAGCGGGAAGGCCACGTCGGAATACTCCAGCGTATCGGCCATGCGGCCCACGCGGTCGTGGCGCTTCACGAGCTGGTACTTGCTCTTGATCAGCTCGCGCGTGGTTTCCTTCGGCGGCGGGAAGTAGTCCTTGATGACCTTGAAGACGTACGGGTACGACGGCAGTGTGAACACCAGCATCACCAGCCCCTTGATGCCAGGCGCGATGATGAACTTGTCCGACGAGTGCTGCTGGTGGTGCAGAAAGTCGCGGTAGAACAGGTTCTTGCCCTGCTTCTGCAGACCGAGCGAGGTATAGATTTCAGCGCGCGGCTTGCGCGGCATCAGATCGCGCAGGAAGGTCACGTAGGCAGACGGAATCTCCATGTCCACCATGAAATACGAGTGCGTGAACGAGAACAGGATCAGCAGCTGTTCCTGGCGCAGCAGCACCGTATCGAGCGTGAGTTGCCCCGCCGCATTGCGCAGGATTGGCACGGCCAGCGGGAACGTCTTGTCGCCGTTGATCACGCGCCCGATGATGTACGCCGACTTGTTGCGGAAGAACAGCGACGACAGCACATGGATCTGGAAATTCGGCGCGATGCGGAAATCGCCGAAGTGCTCGCCCACAGCACGCACCACGTAGCCGATGTCGCGCTGCAGGTCTTCAAACGGTGCATCGAGCTGGAAGTTGTGCACGATGCGCTCGAAGCAGCTCGCCAGGCCGTCACGCGAGCCGGGGTAGTAGGCGCGATACGTCGGCTTGGTGGGCGACTCTTCGTTCTCGATGTATTCCGTCGAGATGGCCGGCCGCACGAAGATGAAATCGTTGTTGAAGTACGAGCGGTGCAGGATGCGCGTGCACACCGAATTGAAGAAGGTCTCGGCCAGTTCCGGCTGGTGATGGTTGGTCAGCAGCCCGATGTAATGCAGCTTGATCTGGCGCCAGATCTCGTCGTCGATGTTCTCGGCGTCGTATTCGTCTTCCAGGATGACCGAGGCTTCACATACGCGCTCGTCGTAGTAGGCGATGCGGTCGCGCTGCAGCTGCTGCAGACCCGCCCAGTTCCCGGTCTCGAATGCGGCCTTGGCCTGTACGCTCACTTCGCGGAACAAGCGGTAGTGCTTGTCGAAGCCGTCGAGCATCGTGCGCGCGACGTCGAAGGCGATCTGCGAGGAAAGGAGCTTGGGGAAATGGGACATGGGCGTGTGCGAGCGGGTGGGGGGAGCCGAAAGCAAGGTGTCACAAGCTGCAACAACCTAGATTGTATTGGCAACGCTTGCCTGCATTCGCTCCCTAATCCGTTAAAACACAGTGTTTTGCCCAGGGCCGAGGGGTGCGCTACACCCCCCAAATCCCGCTGATTACATTGTCTCTGCGTACAGCTCCCGGCCGATCAGCATGCGGCGGATTTCCGACGTGCCAGCCCCAATTTCATACAGCTTGGCGTCGCGCCACAGGCGGCCGACCGGGAATTCGTTGATGTAGCCGTTGCCGCCCAGGATCTGGATGGCTTCGCCGGCCATCCACGTGGCCTTTTCGGCGGTGTAGAGAATCACCCCCGCGCAGTCCTTGCGGACCTGGCGCACGTGGTCGCGGCCCAGCGAATCGAGGTTCTTGCCGACCGTGTACAGGTACGCGCGGCACGCCTGCAGCGTGGTGTACATGTCGGCCATCTTGCCCTGGATAAGCTGGAACTCGCCAATGCTCTGGCCGAACTGCTTGCGGTCGTGGATGTACGGCGTGACCACGTCCATGCAGGCTTGCATGATGCCGATCGGGCCGCCGGAGAGCACGGCGCGCTCGTAGTCCAGCCCGCTCATCAGCACCTTGGTGCCGCCGTTTTCCTGGCCGAGGATGTTCTCCACCGGCACTTCCACGTCCTGAAACACCAGTTCGCCCGTGTGCGAGCCGCGCATGCCGAGCTTGTCCAGCTTCTGCGCCACCGAGAAACCCTTCATGCCCTTTTCGACCAGGAACGCGGTCATGCCGCGCGCGCCCAGCTCGGGCTCGGTCTTGGCGTAGACGACCAGCACGTCGCAGTCGGGGCCGTTGGTGATCCACATCTTGGTGCCGTTGAGCACGTAGCGGTCGCCCTTGCGTTCGGCGCGCAGCTTCATGCTGACCACGTCGGAGCCAGCATTCGGCTCGCTCATCGCCAGGGCGCCCACCCATTCACCGGACACCAGCTTGGGCAAGTACTTGGCCTTTTGCGCCGGCGTGCCGTTGCGGTGGATCTGGTTGACGCACAGGTTCGAGTGCGCGCCATACGACAGACCCACCGATGCCGATGCGCGGCTGATTTCTTCCATGGCGATCATGTGCGCCAGGTAGCCCATGTTGGCGCCGCCGTATTCCTCGGCCACCGTGATGCCGAGCACGCCGAGTTCACCCATCTTGCGCCACGCATCCATCGGGAACTGGTCGGTGCGGTCGATTTCTCCCGCACGCGGTGCCAGCTCGCCCTGCGCCCAATCGCGCACGGCCGAACGCAGCATCTCGATGTCTTCGCCCAAGTCGAATTTCAGGCCGGGCAGGTCGATCATGGTGGGTCTCCTTGGATGCGGCTCGGCGGCCGCTGTGTCTTGGGTTGCGATCTGGCGTTGTGAAGTGCGCGCCGCTTGTGACGGGCACACCGGTGCCGGGAGGTGAGGCGTATTGTATTGACGTTTACGTAAACGTCAAATAAGTAAGATTGCGGAATCAGGCCGCTTTGGCTGACTTGGGTCGCTTGGGCGGCTTGGCTGTATCTGCCTGTGCGTCTTCCAGCAGGCGGCGGCATTGGCGCTCATGCTGGTCGATCTCGGCCAACTGCGCGTTCAGGTCGTCCAATTGCTGCGTGAGCACGGCGCGATGCTGCGCCAGCGACGCAAGGAAGCGCTCCAACTGCGGCACCGTATCGCGCGGCGATTCGTACAAATCCAGAATCTCTTTGATCTCACCCAGCGACAGGCCAAGCCGCTTGCCGCGCAAGGTCAGCTTCAGGCGCGTGCGCTCGCCGGCGGAATACACGCGGCGGCGTCCGCCCGGGCCTTGACGGTCCGGCGCCAGCAGGCCCTGGTCTTCGTAGAAGCGGATGGCGCGCGGGGTGATGTCGAATTCGCGTGCGAGATCGGTGATGGTGTAGCTGGCGTCGTCATGTTCGCAGCTTTCGCCGGATTCGAGATCAGCGGCAAGTTCAGCGGCGGCAGACGGAGTGGATGCGGACATACGGCGGGGCAGGGAACGGTGTGACAGCAGAGGTGTGATGACGGATGCACGCCGGGCATCCGCATTAAGTTTTCGCTTAAGATGGATGACCGGCGGCTAATTGACGTTTACGTTAGCGTCAATAGCGCCAAACCGCAATGCAGGAAGACTGCCCCCTCGAAGGCAGCACTTGAGACCACCCACATGAACGCGCTCGAACATCAACTCGACTACCCGTTTGGCGACACGCTGCCCGAAGGCGGCACGCGGTTTGAAGTCGCGCCCGGCATCTACTGGCTGCGCATGCCGCTGCCGTTCGCGCTGGATCACATCAACCTCTGGCTGCTGCGCGATCACCAGGACGGGCAAGACGGCTGGACCATCATCGATTGCGGCATCAACCACGAAGCCATCCGCGGGTATTGGGAAAGCGTTTTCGCGAACCATCTCGACGGCTTGCCGGTGCTGCGCGTGCTGGTCACGCACTGCCACCCGGACCACGTTGGTCTCTCCAACTGGCTATGCGAAGGCGGCGACGAAAAACGCTGGAATGTGCGCCTGTGGATGAGCCTGGGCGACTACGCCTTCGCCCGCATGCTGGTGGGCGGCACCGGCGCCTCGAACGCCGGCGGCGAATTTGCCGCGCGCCACTTCGAGCGCCACGGCCTGACCGACGAAGACTCCATCGAGCGCATCCGCAACCGCAAGGATTACTACAGCACGCTCGTGCCCGGCGTACCCAGCCAGTACCGCCGCCTGATGGACGGCAACGTCGTCACTATCGGCCAGCACAACTGGCGCGTTATCACCGGTTTTGGCCACGCGCCCGAGCACGTCGCGCTCTACTGTGAAGACGCCAACGTGCTGATCTCCGGCGACATGGTCTTGCCGCGCATCTCCACCAACGTGAGCGTGTTCGACCTTGAGCCCGAGGCCGATTCGCTCACGCTGTATCTCGATTCCCTCGGCAAGTACGAGCCGCTGCCGTCCGACGTGCTGATCCTGCCGTCGCACGGCCGGCCGTTCCGCGGGCTGCACACGCGCATTCGCCAATTGCGTGACCACCATGTCGATCGCCTGGCCGAGACGCTGGCCGCGTGCAAGGCCGCGCCGCAATCCGCGCGCGACATCGTCAACGTCATCTTCAAGCGCCAGTTTGACGTGCACCAGATGACATTTGCGATGGGCGAGGCGCTGGCCCACCTTCACGCGCTCTGGCATCGTGGCGAGTTGGTGCGCGAGACCGGCGCAGACGGTATCGTTCGCTTTCACGCAACTGCATAACTGCTTCCTATCCGGAGCCCGCCATGGCTGACCAGCACGACGTTCTTGATGACAGCGCCGCCGTTCTGCCGTTTCCGGCGCACACGCCCCCCGCCCCGTACTACGCAGTGATCTTCTCCTCCACGCGCACCGACGGCGACAACGGCTATGGTGCGATGGCCGATCGCATGGTCGAGTTGGCGCGCGAGATGCCGGGCTTCCTCGGCATTGAATCCGTGCGCGATGAGCTGGCGGGCGAGCAGGGGCGGCCTGGCATCACGGTGTCGTACTGGTCGTCGCTGGAGGCCATTCGCGAGTGGAAGAACCATACCGAACACCTGGCCGCGCAGAAGATGGGGCGCGAGCAGTGGTATGCGTCGTATCACCTGCGGATTGCCAAGGTGGAGTACGACTACGGGTTCGTGCGCTAACGCGCCGCTCGCCGGGAATGAAAAACCCGCCAATCGGCGGGTTTTGTTTTGGGCGGCGGTTTGGCGACCTACCGCAGCGTCTTCGCAAACTGCCCGAGATACCGCACACCCTCGATCGCGCGGCTGCCGTACCACGACACCATCTCGCCATCCACTAGGTAGACCGGCTTGCCGATCTGCTTCTCCAGCGCGTCCACGTGCTCTTCGGTAAAGCTGTAGGGCTCGGTCGAGAGCAGCACGCAGTCGATGTTGCGCACCACTTCGTCGCTCCAGCGGAAGGTCGGGTAGCGCGTGTCCGGCCGGTTCGGGCGGGCGCAGTCGCCGCTTTTCTCCGTGCCGCATTGCACGGGTGATGGATCGTCCGGCCACGTCTGGCAATTGATGAGCCCCAGCATGCGCGAGATGTACGTGTCGCGCGACACCGTCATCCACGGGTCTTGCCAGATGGCGTACAGCACGCGGTGCGGCAGGAAATGGCGGCTGCGCAGCGCTTCAAGCTCTTGCGTGAGCGCGCCTGCCAGCGTCTGTGCCTGCGCCTCGCGGCGGAAGATGCCGCCCAGCAGCTGGTACAGCGCCAGGTTGTCTTCCGGCGCGCACGGGTGCGTGACGATGATGTTGGGGATGAACTCGCGCAGCTTGTCGACGGTCGGGCGTGTGTTCTCGTCAATGTTGACGATGACGTGCGTGGGCGCCAGCTCGCGCAGGCGGTCGAGCTTGACGGTCTTGGTGCCGCCCACCTTGGGCACGTCGCGCACGGCCTCGCGCGGATGGATGCAGAAGCCGGTGCGGGCGACAAGCTGATCGCCCAGGTCGAGCGAGAACAGCAGGTCGGTAATCGATGGCACCAGGCTGGCGATGCGCGGCGTGCTGTCGACGCAGGCGTGCGCCTGGCCTGTCGCATCGGTGTAAGTCATTACGAAATCTCGGGGTTGCGGGGTTTGCGCCGTGCGCGCGCAAACGCCATGTCATAGAGCCAGCGCGGCAGCACGTGCAGCAGCTTGGCGACGATGCCCATCTGCCAAGGCAGCACGGTGAAGCGCGCACCGCGGCGGATCGCATCCACGGCTTTCTGCGCGAAGCGATCCACCGGCATCAGAAAGGGCATCGGATACGGATTGTGTTCGGTCATCGGCGTGCGGATGTAGCCGGGAGCGATCGTCACCACGCGCAGGCCAAGCTGGCCGAACTCCACGCGCAGGCTTTCCATCAGCTTGATCACCGCCGATTTGGAGGCGCTGTACGCCGCCGCACCCGGCAGCCCGCGCACACCCGCCACGCTGGCAATGCCGACCAGCGTCCCGCCCGCTCCGTCTGAGGCTCCGGGCTTGGCGCGCGCCAGCATCGGCCCGACGAAGGGCTGGAACGTGTTGAGCGTGCCCATCCAGTTGGTGTCCATCACGGCGGCAAAGGCTTTCAGATCGCCGGGTTCGCGCAGGTCGGTGCCGACCGAGATGCCGGCGTTGGCGATCACCACGTCGGGCAGGCCGACGGTGGCGATAAAGGCTTGCGCGGCATCGCGCATGGACTCAGCGCTACGCACGTCGGCGGCGTAGCAATGACACTGGCTTTGAATGCCGGCCGGCAGCGTCTGCACAAATGCATGCAGCACGTCGACGCGCCGGGCGACCAATCCAAGCGTGGCGCCCTCGGCCGCGTACCGACGTGCCAGCGCCTGGCCGATTCCGCTGGAAGCGCCGGTGATGAAGACGGTCTGGCTCATGGCTGATGTCCTGTTGGTGTGAAGAAAGCCGACGCACAAAAAACGCCCGCACAGGTGCGGGCGTCGATGGCGGTGTCACGCCCAGGCGTGTGCCTGGAAACGTGGCAATCCGTCACATCTTGCGGCTGCGCACCTGGTCGACGAGGTAGTCCAGCGTCTGGGCGGCGCCCACGTTGCCGCCCGCGTCGGCCGGCGAAGTGGTGTACTTGCCCTGCACCACCACGGTCGGCACACCTTCGATCTTGTACTGGTCCGCCAGTTGCGCGGCGCGTTTGGTATTGGCGTTCACGCTGAACGAGTTGTAGGTGTCGCGGAACTGCTTTTCGTCGACGCCGTTGGCGGCCATGAACTTGGCAATGTCGTCCAGCTCCGACATCGAGCGGTAGTTCTTGTGCAGCTGGTCGAACACGCGGTCGTGCAGCGTCTTGCCGCTGGCGTCCTTGGCGTCGAGCTTGCCCAGCGCTTCCAGCGTGTAATAGATGCGGGTATGCGGTTCCAGCTTGGCGTTGAAGGCCACCGGCACGCGCTTGATCACAACGTCCTTGCCTTGCTTGGCGAGCCAGGCCGTCCAGGTGTTTTCAAAGTCGTAGCAGTGCGGGCAGCCGTACCAGAAAAACTCCGTCACTTCGATCTTGCCTGCGGGCACCGGTTGCGGCGCTTGCAGCACTTTGTATTCCTTGCCGGCGGTGGGCGCGGCATTGGCCGGCGCAGTCATCAGGAAGCCGGCGCCGGTGGCGAGGGCAATCAGGAAAGCAGCGAGTTTTTTCATGGTGGATAGACGACGAATTAGACGACGAATTGGGCAAACCTGGCTGGAACACCAGTGAAATCGAGGTCTGAGCAACCCGGGGCGGGAGCCAGCGTAACCGAATCTCAGGTTTCTGACCGATCACAGCCCGCCGGGTTCAAGCGGGCTGCATGACTTCACGTTACTGGCGGGCAAAGCGGATGACCGACGACTCCACGCCTGTCGACTGCAGGCGGCTGCGCACCGAAGTCATGTCGTCCAGCGAGTTGAACGGCCCCAGGCGCACGCGATACATGGTGACGCCGTTCACTTCACGCTGCGTCACCTTGGCTTCAAAGCCTTGCATGGCCAAGTTGCCCTTCTGGCGCTCGGCGTCTTCAGCCGATTTGTAAGCGCCAACTTGCAGGAAATAGCCCGTCTTGGCGGCATCCTGGCGTGCGATCTCGGCGATCGGGTCGGCGACCGGCTTTTCGTTGCCGGCAGTCACGGGCGGCTTGGGCGGCTTGGCTGCGGGCGTGCTGGCGGCCTGCGGGGCTGAGCTGGGCTGGGCCGGGTGGATGGTGATGCCCGGCGGCGGGTTGTTCTGCTCCGCGGCTTGGTCGACCGGCTTGGCCGGTACGCGGCTCCACAGCGGCGCGTTCGGGTCTGCGGCCTGCGGGGCGCTGGCTTGCGGCGCAGGTTGCGCCGGCGTCGGCAGGGTGTTGACCACGTTGCCCGCTTCGGTCGGCTTGGGCTGCGCGCCATTGCGCGACACGAACGGCACCGGCGCCTTGGTGATGTACACCGCCACCACCACGGCGATCGCCAAACCGACGATCAGGCCAAGCACCAGACCCAGAAACGTGCCGCCCCGTTGCGAGCGGGCACGGGAAGATTGCGTATTGCGTGCCATGTCGATCCTTCTAGAAGCGCCCGATTATAAGAGCGCCGTGTGATGCCAAATCGTGCGCATTTACATCTTTTGCGGCGCGGAGACGCCGATCACCGCCAGCCCGTTGCGCAGCACCTGGCGCGTGGCGGCCAGCAGCGCCAGGCGGGCACGCTTGACGGCCTCGTCGTCGACCAGCACGCGATCGGCGTTGTAGAACGCGTGGAAGTCGCCTGCCAGGTCGCGCAGGTAGAAGGCCACGGCGTGCGGCGCCAGTTCGCGCGCGGCGTCGGCCAGCATGTCGGGGAAGGCGGCCAGGCGCTGCACCAGGGCCGTTGCCTGCGGGCTGACATCGGGGCCCGTAACTGCCGCCAAGTCGGCGCCGGTGAGCGATGCTGCGTCAACGCCGGCGCGTTCGAACACCGAGCAGATGCGCGCGTGGGCGTACTGCACGTAGTACACCGGGTTCTCGTCGCTCTGCTTCAGCGCGAGGTCCACGTCGAACACGAACTCCGTATCGGCCTTGCGCGACAGCAGGAAGAAGCGCACGGCATCCCGCCCGCGCGTGAAGCGCGACGGCCAGTTCGGTTCGCCGGCTTCCACGCAGGCGCGGATGGTGTCGACACCGGATTCGCTCTCGGCGTCGCCGTTGGACCATTCGATCAGGTCGCGCACGGTCACGTAGGAGCCCGCGCGCTTGGAGATCTTCACCTCCGCGCCGTCCTTCATCACCGTGACCATCTTGTGCAGGACGTAGTCGGGGTAGCCCTTGGGGATGCCGATGTTCAGACCTTGCAGGCCGGCGCGCACGCGGGCGATGGTGCCGTGGTGGTCGCTGCCCTGCACGTTGATGACCTGCGTGAAGCCGCGGCCCCACTTGGTGGTGTGGTACGCAACATCCGGCACGAAGTAGGTGTAGGCGCCGTCGGACTTGCGCATGACGCGGTCCTTGTCGTCGCCGTCATCGGTGGTGCGCAGCCACAGCGCGCCTTCCTGCTCGTACGTCTTGCCGGCGGCGATGAGCGCGTCGACCGCCTGCTGCACCTTGCCCTCGGTGTAGAGCGACGATTCCAGGTAGTAGCGATCGAACTTCACGCCAAAGGCCTGCAGATCGATGTCCTGCTCGTTGCGCAGGTACGTGACGGCAAAGCGGCGGATGGCTTCGATGTTTTCCACGTCACCGGCGCCCGTCACGGGTTCGCCATCGGAGGCGCGTACGGTCTTGCCGGCGAGGTAATCGGCGGCGATGTCGGCAATGTAGTCGCCGTTGTAGGCGGCTTCGGGCCAGTTGGCGTCGCCGGGCTTGAAGCCGCGCGCGCGGGCCTGGACGGAGACGGCGAGGTTGTGGATCTGGACGCCAGCGTCGTTGTAGTAGAACTCGCGGTGGACCTTGTGGCCCTGCCAGTCGAGCAGGCTGGCCAATGCATCGCCCAGCGCGGCCTGGCGGCCGTGGCCGACGTGCAGCGGGCCGGTCGGGTTGGCCGAGACGAATTCCACCAGCACGGGCGCGCCGTCATGGGTGTTGGCGGCACCAAAGCGGTCGCCCTCGGCAAACACGGCGGCGATTACGTCGGCGCGCGCGGCGGCCGACAGGTGCAGGTTGATGAAGCCTGGGCCGGCGATTTCCACGGCGGAAACCAGGCGCTGGCCACGGGCATCGGCGCGGATGGCATCGGCGATCTTGCCGGCGAGTTCGCGCGGGTTCTTGCCCAGGGGCTTGGCGAGCTGCAGCGCGACGTTGCAGGCAATATCGCCGTGCGCGGCTTGCTTCGGGCGCTCCAGAACGATCTCCGGTCGGGCCTGGCCCTCTGGCAGCAAGGAGCCGACGGCGTCGGACAACAATTGGGCGATCGTCTGTTTGTGGGAGGGCAGCATAGAGAAACCATGACGCCGGCAGTGCTGAAATGGATTGAAATCCAGTTCCGGCGCCGCCAGTTGCGTTGTTCGGGGAAAAGTACGAAATTTTATCAGGTGAGCCGCGGTCTCAGAGGTATCCGCCCCCAGCCGTGGCAATCTGCGGCCCCCACCCAACCAAGGGAAACCAAGAATCATGATCACCTTTACTTCGCACGCTTCGCAAAAGTTCTCCATGCAGAAGGATCTCGCCATGGTGCTGCTGGGCGTGATCGGCAAGACGCTGGGCGAGCGCGGCGTCATCACGCCCGAAGAAATGCCGCATGCCATCGATCGCCTCAAGCGCGCCATCAAGGACGATACGCATCAGGCGCATATCCACGTGGCCGAGCTGACGGCCAAGGATGACGACGACGGCGAAGAGGAGCCGCCGCACCTTGGTCAGCGTGCGTACCCGCTGCTGCACATGCTGGAGGAATCGCAGAAAGAAGGCGCCAACGTGCTCTGGGGCGTCTGACCTTCGGACGCCGCCCAAAAAAAATGCCCGGCCGCCAAACGGGTTGGCCCGGGCATCCGGCCACACGGGCCGGGAGCGGGGGAGGGGACTGGCGCGCTGGCCGGTATCTTGTCCTGCCGCAGCTACTGCATTCGCATTATTGGTCGTGCAGCATGTCGGACAGCTCGTCCGCGTGTTCTTCCTCCACGGCCAGAATGGTTTCCAGCACGCGCCGCGTGGTGGGGTCTCGGTCGCCGATGTAGCGGACCATCTCTAGGTAGCTGTCGATGGCAATGCGCTCGGCCACCAGGTTCTCCTTGATCATGTCGACCAGGCCGTTGGCTTCCACGTATTCCGAATGGCTGCGCGTGGATAGGCCTTCCGGGTTGAAGTTGGGCTCGCCGCCCAATTGCACGATGCGCGTGGCGATGCTGTCGGCGTGCTGCTGCTCTTCATTGGCGTGCACTAGAAACTCTGCGGCGATGGGCTCAGCGTTGATGCCTTTGGCCATGAAGTGGTGGCGCCGGTAGCGCAGCACGCAGATCAACTCCGTGGCCAGCGCCTCGTTCAGCAGTCGCAGCACGGTCTCTCGATCGGCTTTGTAGTCTTCGGTCACCGCGCCTTCCTCGATGTGCTTGCGGGCACGTTCGCGCAAGGTTTTGATGTCGGTGAGGAAGCCGCTTTCCGGTTTTTCTGATCGGGCGGCGACGTTGGTCCGGCTCATGTGAATGCTCCTGCAGGATTGGGGTGGCGTGGTGCGCTTATTCGCTGGCGTCGCGTCGGCTGCTGCCGGCCAGCGCGACCACCAACCCGATCGCCGCACCAATTGCCACGGCCACACCCACCGATTTGAACGGCGCTCCGGCAATGGTTTCTTCCGTGCGGTTGAGCGCCCAGTCCATGCGTTCACGGGCCTGGTGGGCGCGGTCGTTGGCGGCGCGGCGCAACTGTTCGGCGCGCGCATGCAACGCGCGGCTGGCCCGGCTGGCTTCGGTGCTGCCTTCATCGGTCAGGGTATGGATGGCGTTTTCAAGCGAGCGCAGCAGGCTCTGCACGTCTTCCACGGCGGGGCGAGCGGCGTCGCGGGCGTTGTCCACGGCGTCGCCGGTGCTCCTCATGGCGCGATGCGCACGGTCATTGACGTCATCGATTCGGCTGCGGACACGTTGGCTGGCAAAGAGAGACATGGTGAAGTTCCTCATCGTGGCGCTGCGGGAATCACACACCGGCGGCGCGGTTGGTCGATCGCGATTTCGGCTCCGGCAAAAGCGGGCCGTCTGCCCACAAGAGCTAGCAAGACGCGGACCGCGCTTTCGCCTGTGTTGGCGGTGCTAGTCCACGGCCTTGAAGACCGTGATACCCAGGATTAGGAACAGCAGGAACAGGACCACGAAGATGAAGAACAGGATCTTGGCGATGCTCGCTGCGCCTGCGGCGATGCCGGTAAAACCCAGCACGCCTGCCACCAGGGAAATGATGGCGAAGATCAGTGCCCATTTCAGCATGTTGTCGTCTCCAGGTCGGATGGTTGAACGCGGTGACTGCCGCCTTGCTGCAAAAGCGCACCGCACGAGCCCATGGTGGGCAACAGGGCCATCGTGCTGCGGTACGCGAGCGCCGAATCACCTGTCGGTGTACTGCTACGCACGCGGCGTGCCTGGGCGGGGTGCGCCCCAAGTGTCGCCCGGGGCGCCCAGGGGGTATCATGCCAACTGCCAAAAAACACACACGTAACGCGCACCGCGTCGGGCGGTCTGACGCGTTTCCTATGGGTCTGCATGCCATGCGGTCATCCTTGCGCTCCACTCTGCTGCTCGCGGGCGGCATTCTGCTGACGCTCGGGGTGCTGATTGCCTCGGAAACGGGCAACATCCGCCTGAGCCAGGGCTACCGGCAGGTGATCCAGTCGCAGCAGGCCGAAACCGCCATCAACGAACTGCTCGCCGAACTGGTCAACGCTGAGGCCGGGCAGCGCGGCTTCCTGCTCACGGGCAAGGACGAATACCTCGACCCGTACAACAAGGCCATCCCGCACATCCATGCACTGATGGCGGAAATCCGCGATCACTACGCCAACGATCCGGACGCGCTCAAGTTGTTTTCGGAGACGGCGCTGCAGGTCAGCCGCAAGCTCACCGAGATGGAGCTCACACTGATCTACGGCAAGCGTGATCTGGAAGTGGCGCTCGACCTCGTGCGCACCGATTTCGGCAAGGCGTCAATGGAGGCCGTGCGGCAGGGTCTGGACCGCCTGCGTCAGCGCGAGATTGCCACCGTGGCCCGCAGCCTTGAGCACGCCGAGCGCGATCTGGCGCTCTCGCGCTACGGCATTGCGCTGATTACCGCGGTCAACATCATCCTGCTGGTGGTGCTGGGCATGCAGCACGCCAAACGGCTCGCCGTTACCGAGCGTGAGCGCGACATCGCCGAAGAAGAAAGCCAGAAGCTCGACCGCATGGTGCGTGAGCGCACGCGGCAGCTGTCCGACTTGGCCGCTCACTTGCAGCGCGTGACCGAAGACGAGAAGACGCGCCTCGCACGCGAGCTGCACGATGAGCTGGGCGCCATCCTCACCGCCACCAAGATGGACCTGCACTGGCTACGCTCACGCATCCACGCCAGCGAGCCGGCCGTCAGCGAAAAGATTACGCGCGTGATGGCCCATGTGGATCAGGGCATCCAGATCAAGCGCCGCCTGATCGAAGACCTGCGCCCGACCATTCTGCTCAATCTGGGGCTGGTGGAAGCGCTCTCGCAACTGACCGAAGACGTCGGCACGCGCAACGGCTGGCACACCGAAGTGAGCCTCCCCGACGAGATGCCCAAGCTCACCGACGATGCGGCCATCGCGCTGTATCGCATCGTGCAGGAATCGCTCACCAACGCGTCAAAGTACGCGCATGCGACCACGATGTCAGTGGCGCTCGATGTGAACGACGAGGGCGTGCGCCTGCGCGTGCGGGACAACGGCCGCGGCTTTCCGGCTGACATCGAGCGGCGCCGCATGGTGGGCCATCACGGCCTGCTGGGCATGGAGCAGCGCGCCATTGCGCTGGGCGGTACGCTTACCATTGATTCGATGCCCGGCGGCGGCGTGACCATCATCGTTGAACTGCCGCCCAACGATTCGGTGTTCGATCGTGCTGCGCAAGATAAGCCATCGGGCTTGCAGGCGCTGCCCGGTGGCATCACGCCGGCCTCGGGCCACGGTGGCGCGACGGTGTGAGCGGACCATTGCGCTTTGGCGCTGAGGTGCGACGGCCGCCCAAAGAAAAAAGCCCCATCGCGGGGCTTTTTCTTTGGGTCCGGCAGGACCGGGTTACATCTTCTGCTTGGCCTCGTCAGCGGTATTCTCCAGCTTCTGGCCACCGTGCTGGATATCCTTGCCGGCACCAGCCATGGTGTTGCAGCCGGCGAGGAAAACGCACATCAGTGCAAGTGCGGCACACAGGGTTTTCATCGAACGCTCCTTGGGGTGAGAAACGGCGTTGGGCCCGCGGCACGAGAAGGGGGCGCACTGGGCGCGGGAATCTCAGGGGTGGAAATGCTGCGCGGCCTGCGGGCGGGGCCGTGCGACGCCTGCGCGCTCTTCAATCACTTCGAACACCTTGTCGAGTTCGAGCGATTTGTCGAAGAAGTAATTGGCGCCGGCTTCAAAGCAACGCTGCCGGTAGGTCGGCACCTGCGCGTGGTTGGTGTAGACGATGCGCACACTGGGCGATGCCTGATCGCGCAACGTTTGAAGGACCTTGAACCCGTTGCCCTGCCGCAATTGCAGGTCGACGATCACCACATCGTAGTGATCCTGCGCGAGCAGGCGCAGCGCCAACTCTTCCGTGTCTGCCCATTCGACCGTCGCCACAAAGGCGGAGGCCTTGAGATATTCCAGCACCATGCCGCGAAGCACGGGGGAGTCCTCGATCAGGAGGACGCGCAGGCCACGAGTGGAGAGGGTGACGGCTTGATCCAGCATGCGTTGATGGTAGCCAGCGGGTTACCTGGGTGGTATCAGGCGTTGTCCTACATGCCAGCAGGGTTTGCGGCGCGCCAGGGGGTGTTGGCACCTCACTCGGGCGTCACTCAACCAGGCCGTTTTTGATGGCGTAATAGGTGAGATCGGCATTGGATTTCATGCCCATCTTTTCCAGAATCCGGGTGCGGTAGGTGCTGACCGTTTTGACGCTCAGGAACAACTCTTCCGCGATGATCGACACCGATTGCCCGCGCGCGAGCTTGCAGAAGATCTGAAACTCACGTTTGGACAGCGTCTGGTGCAACGGCTGGTCGGTCGGTTTTTCCAGTCCGCCGATGAGCAGTTCAGCCACCGTCGGGCTGACATAGCGGCGGCCCTGCGACACGGTACGAATGGCTTTCACAAGCTCATCCGGCGCGCTTTCCTTGGTGAGATAGCCCGACGCCCCGGCGCGGATCAGGTTGATCGCGTACTGGTCTTCCGGGAACGTGGACAGGATCAGCACCGGCAGATCGGGGTGACGCTGGCGGGCGAGCTTGAGCGTATCGATGCCGTTGCGATCGGGCATGGAGATGTCGAGCACCACCACGTCGAAGGCGCCGGTGCGGAGTTGCTCCATCACCTCTTCGCCGCTCGCCGCTTCCCCCGCGACTTCGATGTCCCGCTCTTCGGACAGGAACTGCCGAAGGCCGGCGCGGACGATCTCGTGGTCGTCCGCAATCAGGACGCGAATCATGCTGCTCCTTATGGACAGCGCGGCTGACGGGTCGACTGCACTCGCGCGCTGCTCTTGTTGGTTCGATACGACAGCAATTGTATCGGACTGTAGCGTCAAACCGGGGTCCCTCGTACTGGCGAGTTCAGGCGGGGTGGCGTGCGTTTCCATGGGTGACCTCAGAATGTGCATAAGGCGCAACATGCTGCTGCGTGCTTATTACAGCAATTGACGTGCCCAAGTGGGTTCAGCCAAAGAAAACGGGGCGGAGAAGTCCGCCCCGTGATGACGAGAGGGTGCCGGGTCGAGCCCGGCGCTCAAGCCGGATTACTTGGTTTGCGTCGCGGCAGTGCCGGTCACGCTTGCGTCGGCGCTGGCGGCAGCGGCGGTGTCAGCCTTGGCGGCCTTGGCCGACTTCTCTGCCGATTTTTCCGTCTTGCTCACCGACTTGCCGACCTTGTCAGCGGTCTTGTCCAGGCCGGCTTCTGCCTTGGCCTGGTGCTCGTGGACGGCCTTGGCGCCGTGTTCGGCCTTGGTGCTCAGTTGGCTCTTGGCGGATTCGGTGTCCAGCTTGGCACCGGCATCGGCCTTCAGGCCCGTGCCGACGTTGGCCGTGTTGGCGGGTGCCGGTGCGACAGCAGCCGTACCGTTGGCTTGCACGCCGGCATTGACCGACGGGGTTTGTGCGTTGGCGTAAGCCGAAGCAGCAGCGATGGCGATGGCGGACAGGGAGATCAGCAGCTTGTTCATGGGAGAAACTCCTTTCGTTCTGAACGGCCACGCGAGGAATTCGTCGCGGCATCACTCGGTGTGTGGTGAGTGAGGCTTCAGTCTAGGGAGCCCTTCCGGTTACGACTGTTAGGGGGTGTAAGCCTTTGTAATGAAAGCATCACCCCTCTTGAAATGCCGTTAAACCCAGTGCTGACAAGGCTTCACAGTCGTAAGACATGGCGAACAACTCGCCATGTCTTATACGTCTTGTCACAGAATCAGAGATTCGGCGCCAGTGCGCGCTCCACAAACGCGCGATCTTCACCGCTGCGGGCGACCATATCGTCCACTTGGTCCTGGCCGATCTTGCCCAGCGTGAAGTACGTGCTGTCCGGGTGCGACAGATAGAAGCCCGACACGGATGCAGCGGGCGTCATCGCCAGCGCTTCGGTCAGGTCCATGCCGATCTCCTGCGCGTCGAGCACGCGGAACATGTCGCGCTTGACGGTGTGCTCCGGGCAGGCCGGATAGCCGGGCGCGGGGCGGATGCCCTTGTATTCCTCGCGGATGAGCGCGTCGTTGTCGAGCGTCTCGTCCGACGCGTAGCCCCACAGGTCGCGGCGCACGCGGGCATGCAGGCATTCGGCGAAGGCTTCGGCAAAGCGGTCGGCCAGGGCCTTGAGCATGATCGCACTGTAGTCGTCGTTGTCGGCCTCGAACTGCTTCTCGCGCTTCTCGACCCCGATGCCGCCGGTGACGGCAAACAGGCCGATGTAATCGGCAATGCCGGTGCTCTTGGGCGCGATGAAATCTGCCAGGCAACGGTTCGGGCGCATCACGCCGTCGATGATCGGGCGCTCGCTTTGCTGACGGATGTTGCGCCAGGTGAGCGCGACTTCCGAGCGCGATTCATCGGTGTAGATCTCGATGTCGTCGTCGTTGACGGTGTTGGCCGGCAACAGCGCGATCACGCCGTTGGCCGTGAGCCAGCGCCCCGCGATCAGGCGCGCGAGCATGCTCTTGCCATCCGAGAACACTTTGCGGGCCGACTCACCGACGATCTCGTCGTTGAGGATGTCCGGGAATTTGCCGGCCAAGTCCCACGTCTGGAAGAACGGGCCCCAGTCGATGTACTGCGAAAGCTCGTTCAGATCGTAGTTGCGGAACACGCGGCGGCCGATGAACTTGGGCTTGGGCGGCGTGTAGTTGCTCCAGTCGATCTTCGTCTTGTTGGCGCGTGCGGCGGCCAGCGACACCATCGGCGTGGCCTTCTTGTTGGCGTGCTGGGTGCGGATGCGGTCGTAGTCGGCGTGCAGCTCTTCGACGTAGCGCGCGGCGCCTTCGTCTGACAGCAGGCTCGACGCCACGCTCACCGAGCGCGAAGCGTCCGGCACGTAGACGACTGGCCCTTCGTAATTCGGCGCGATCTTCACGGCGGTGTGCACGCGGCTCGTGGTCGCGCCGCCGATCAGCAGCGGAATCTTCTTCACGCGGAAGTAGTCATCGCGCTGCATTTCCGAGGCCACGTAGGCCATCTCTTCAAGCGACGGCGTGATCAGGCCCGACAGGCCGATGATGTCCGCG
>Ga0070659_100000790_pt1 | contig 23055 bp, 19 predicted proteins | sample KBSC23metaG_FD_64666 | JGI IMG/M metagenome (GOLD analysis project Ga0070659, IMG submission 64666) | Corn rhizosphere microbial communities from Kellogg Biological Station, Michigan, USA - KBS C2-3 metaG | ecosystem: Host-associated > Plants > Roots > Rhizosphere > Soil ... | reverse complement strand
GGCCCGGGCCCATGTAGAGATCCTCCCAGCGCTGATCGAGAAGGTGCTTGCTGACGCCAAGATGGCGATCCACGATGTTGACGCAGTCGCGGCCACGGCGGGCCCGGGCTTGATCGGCGGCGTGATGGTCGCGCTGCTGGCTGGAAAGGGACTGGCCCTTTCCGCGGGCAAGCCGCTGATTGCGGTCAACCATCTCGAAGGACATGCGCTGAGCCCGCGCCTCGCCGATCCCGATCTTGGATTTCCCTATGTCTTGCTCCTCGTCTCGGGCGGGCACTGCCAACTGCTCGAGGTGCGTGGAGTCGGCGATTACCGGCGCCTGGCGACGACGATCGACGACGCGGCGGGCGAGGCCTTCGATAAGGCAGCCAAATTGCTCGGCCTCCCCTATCCGGGCGGACCGGCGATCGAGGAGCTGGCCAAGCACGTCGATTCGGCCGCCGTTCCGCTGCCGCGCCCGCTGGTCGGCTCGCGCGAGCCGCATTTCTCCTTTGCCGGCCTCAAGAGCGCGGTGCAGCGCGCAGTCGCCTCAGGCGACTTCAGGCCCGAACACATCGCCGCGAGCTTCCAGCAAGCGGTGGTCGAGTGCCTGATCGACCGCACTTCGCTAGCGCTTCGCAATAGCGATGCACCAACGCTGGTCGTCGCTGGGGGCGTGGCGGCCAACCAGGCCATCCGCACTGCGCTTTGCGAACTCGCAAAGCGCGAAGGAAAGCGCTTCAGCGTTCCGCCCGGCTGGCTCTGCACCGACAATGCCGCGATGATCGCCTGGGCCGGCGCCGAATGCCTCGCCTTGGGCAAAAGCGATCCGCTCGATGTTCCAGCCCGCGCGCGCTGGCCGCTCGACGAGCGCGCGGAGAAGGTGCGCGGGGCGGGCGTAAAGGCATGAAGCTCGGCATCATTGGCGGAGGGGCGTGGGGCACTGCACTGGCGCAGGTCGCATCCACTGGCGGACGCGAGACCTTGCTTTGGGCGCTTGAGCCGGAAGTCGTCGAGGCGATCAACGCACGCCGGGAGAATTCCATTTTCCTCGCCGGCGTGTCGCTCAACCCGGCAATTCGTGCGACGCCCGACCTTTCCGAACTGGACGCTTGTGATGCCTGGTTAGCAGTCACCCCGGCCCAGCATACGCGCTCGGTGCTCGAAGGCGCGCGCGACTGCGACAAGCCGCTCGTCCTCTGCTCGAAGGGAATCGAGGAGAAAAGCGGGCAGCTTCTCCACAAGGTCGCGAAAGAAGTGTGCCCCGGCGCGCAAGTTGCCGTCTTGTCGGGCCCAACTTTCGCCCATGAGGTCGCCAACGGCCTGCCGACCGCGGTCACATTGGCGGCTGAAGATGTCACGCTCGCCGAGCAGCTGCGCGACCGGATCAAGCAGCCCACGTTCCGGATCTACGTTTCAACCGACGTCGCCGGCGCGGAGATCGGCGGCGCCGTCAAGAACGTGCTGGCGATCGCGTGCGGCGTGGTCGAGGGGAAAGGGCTCGGCCAGAACGCCCGCGCGGCCCTGATCGGACGTGGCTTTGCCGAAATGACCCGCTTCGGCCTCGCTTTCGGCGCGAGGAGGGAAACGCTCACGGGCCTTTCCGGCCTCGGCGACTTGGTGCTGACCTGCTCATCGACCAGCTCGCGCAACTATTCACTGGGTAAGGGCATCGGCGAGGGGCGCTCGGCCGCGGAATTGCTATCAGACCGCAAGACCGTAGCCGAAGGCGCCTTCACTGCACCGGTGCTGGCCCGGTTGGCGCGAGAGAAAGGAATCGACATGCCCATCGTCGACGGTGTGGACGCATTGATCGCGGGGCGCGCGAACGTCGATCAGGTGCTCGATGCGCTCCTCACCCGCCCGTCGCGAGCCGAAGGCGTCTAGAAATCGATCGCGATGCCCTTCTTTTCCCAATCGCCGTAGCGCGTCGGATCGAGGCGCTCCTCCTCGCCCGACGGCGGCGTGGGTTCTTCGACCGGGCCGGTCTCGGGCACCGGCGGCGAGGGGCTGAGATAGGCGGGCGCCTCAAGGTGCTTCGGGCGTTTCATGACGTCAACATGAGCTTTCGGTGCGAACATGCCAAGCACTGAGGGAGTCGACGCACGCCGCGCGGCGTTGCAGTTGCTCGATGCCGTGCTCCGGCGCGGCCAGACGCTCGACGCCGCAGGCGGGACGGTGCGCAACCTTTCAGGACCTGATCATGCGCTGGCCGTCGCCATCGCGGGCGAGGCGCTGCGCAGACTGCCCGACCTCGATGCGCTGATCGACAGCGCGACGCGCCAGCGCCTGCCCGACGACAGCAAGGCGCGGACGGTGCTGCGACTCGCCCTGGCGCAAAAGGTCGGCCTCAGCACGCCCGACCACGCCCTTGTCTCAACCGCATTGCCGCTCGTCGACGGCGGCCCGCGCCGGCTGGTGCACGGCGTGCTTGGAACTTTGCTTCGGCGCGGCGTGCCCGCGATCGACGAGCCAAGACTTCCCGCGGAAGTCGAAGAGCGCTGGCACGCCACCTGGGGCGAGGAAACGGTGCGAGCCGCGCGGCGCCAGATCGCGAAGCGGCCGCCGCTCGACCTCAGCTTCGCTGACGACGGCGAGGCGCGGGCCTATGCTCAGGCGCATGACGGCGTGTCACTCGCGCCGAACCACGTACGGCTGCACAGCAGCTCGGTCACAGAGCTGCCTGGCTTTGGCGAAGGCCGCTGGTGGGTTCAGGATCTCGCAGCCTCGCTCCCGGCGCGGCTCCTACCCGCTGACGGAAGCGATGTGCTCGACGTGTGCGCGGCCCCCGGCGGCAAGACGATGCAGCTCGCCGCTGCGCGGCGGCGCGTCACCGCGCTTGATGCGTCGCAAAGTCGTCTCGCACGACTGCGCGAGAATTTGCAGCGCACGCATCTCGACGCCCGGCTGATCGAAGCCGATGCACTCAAATGGAAGTCGGACCGGCAATATGACGCCATCCTGCTCGACGCGCCCTGCTCGGCGACCGGTACGTTTCGACGCCATCCCGAAGTTCTCTATCGCGCCCGGCCGAAGATAATCGCGGAGAATGCTGAGCTTCAGCGCGAACTGCTCGACCGCGCTGCGCAATGGCTGCGGCCGGGCGGCGCGATCGTCTATTCGGTCTGCTCGCTCGAGCCGCAGGAGGGCGAGGAAATTGTCGCTGCCTTCCTCGACCGTCACAAGGATTTTCGTCTCGATCGACCCAGCGAGCTACCGGCTTTCGTTCCCGTTGCCGCGGAAGGATGGGTCCACATCCTGCCCGACCTGCTCGAGGAGCAAGGCGGCCTCGACGGCTTCTTCATGGCGCGCCTTGTCGGTCGCGGCTGAAGCCCGCTAATGGGCACATGCCTCTAATCGCGCCTTCAATTCTTTCCGCCGACTTCGCCCGCCTAGGCGAGGAGGTGCGTGCAATCGACGAGGCCGGCGCAGACTGGATCCACATCGACGTCATGGACGGGCATTTCGTGCCCAACCTCACTATCGGCCCAGCCGTGGTGAAGGCGCTTAGGCCCCACACGTCCAAGCCGTTCGACGTCCACCTGATGATCTCGCCCGTCGACCCGTTCCTCGACGGCTTCGCCGAGGCCGGGGCTGACATCATCACCGTCCATCCGGAGGCCGGCCCGCATCTTCATCGCACAATCCAACGGGTGAAGGCGCTCGACAAGAAAGCGGGGGTCTCTCTCAACCCGGGTACACCGGCCAAGATGCTCGATTATGTGCTCGAGGAGATCGACCTCGTCTTGGTCATGAGCGTGAATCCTGGTTTCGGCGGACAGAAGTTCATTACGAGCCAGCTCAAGAAGATCGAAGCGATCGCCAACCGTGTCGCGAAAGAATCGCTCGACGTCATCGTCGAAGTCGACGGCGGGATCGATCCGGAAACCGCACGGCAAGCGGTCGCCGCGGGAGCGACCGCGCTCGTCGCGGGTACCGCCGCCTTTCGCGGCGGCTCCGGTGCCTACGCCGACAATATCAAGGCGCTGAGAGGCGAGGGGTGAGCGGCGACGGATCGGCCACCGAGCGCGCGGTCGTCAGCAAGCTTGCCCGCGGTTCGTTCCTGTCGCGGCTCAGGCATTCGAAGCAGCCGCTGAAGCTGGTCGCGGTCCCTCGCGACCATGTCCACGGGGACCGCCAAAGGGGCGATGCCTTGCTTGCGGGCCGCTTCACGGTCGGAAGCGAGACCCTGCCGCTCAAGGATCTGGATTTTGGCCACGTCGCAGCGAGCGGCCCTCTCGCCGAGCAACTTCAGGGATTCGCCTGGCTGCGCGACCTCGCCGCCGCCGCGTCACGCGAGAAGGGTGCGCGCTTGGCGGAAGCCGTGGTCGGGCGCTGGCTGCTCGCTCACGGCACGAAAGTCGACGAGGCGTGGACGCCGCATCTCTGGGGCGAACGGGTCCTCTTCTGGACGGCCTACGCGCCCTACATCCTGTCGTCGAGCGACAGCGGCTATCGCTCTGCCTTGCTCAACACCCTCGCTCGCGGCGCGCGCCATCTCGATGCGAACGCCGACAAGGCCGCGGCGGGACTGGATCGGATCACGGCGTGGTGCGGCGTGGTCGCTGCCGGACTGCTGGTGCAAGGCGGCGTCCCGCGCGTTGCGCGCGGCGAGGCCGGTCTCGCCCGCGCACTAGCATCGGCGCAGTTCGACGACGGCGGGCTGATCAGCCGATCGCCGTTCGAGCAGATGCTGCTCGTCGATCGCTTCGGCCTGCTGCGCGCCTGTTACCTCGCCGCCAAGCAAATCATTCCCGAGGGCATCGAAGCCGCGGCGCAGGCGTCGCTCGCCGCGCTGCATGGCGTCATGATGGGCGACGGAGCGCTGTCGAGCTGGCAGGGCTGCGGCCCAGGCGAGCCGGCGCACCTTGCGGCGCTGATCGATGGCTGCGGCCTTCGCGCGCGCCCGCTGCGGCAGGCGCGCGGCTGGGGCTATCAGCGCATGTCCGCCCTCGGCACCATCCTCGTGCTCGACGCGGCGCCCCCGCCGCCGCAGAAAATTGCCGAGCAGGGGTCGGCGTCGACTCTCGCGTTCGAGCTTTCGGACGGCGCGCAGCGGCTGGTGGTCAATTGCGGCGGGCCCGGACCCGTGCCGACCGACTTGCCGGACGAGTTGGTGCAAGGCTTGAGAACCACCGCGGCGCACAGCACGCTCGTGCTGAGCGACACCAACTCCACCAACATCGTGGCCAACGGCTCACTCGGCAAAGGGGTCGAGGATGTTACGATCGATCGCACCGAGGATAATGACGCCAGTCGACTCGAGGCGAGCCACGATGGCTATGTCCGCACCTTCGGTCTCGTCCACAAGCGCAGCCTGATGCTCGGCAACGACGGCAAGGAGCTGCGGGGCGCCGACCAACTGATGCCGAAGGGCCGCAAGAAGATCCGCGAATCAGCGCCTTATGCCGTGCGCTTCCATCTCGCGCCGGGCGTGGAGACGACGATTACCGCCGATGGAATGGGTGCGATCCTGCGCTCGAAGGGCGCTCCGCCGTGGAACTTCCGCTGCCGGGGCGGCAATCTCGCCCTAGAGGAGAGTCTCTGGGTCGACGGCCGCGGAGAGCCGCGACGCACAAGCCAGCTTGTCATTGTCGGTGAAGTTTCGGCATTGGGCGGGGACATCGGCTGGACCTTCCGCCGCGCCAGCTAAAGCCAAGAGGAATATTGATGACTGATCTCGTTCCCGTTCGCCGGGCGCTCATTTCGCTTTCCGACAAGAGCGGGCTCGACGAGCTCGCTGCAGGTCTCGCCAGACACGGCATCGAAATCGTCTCAACCGGCGGCACGGCCGCCAAGCTGCGCGAAGCTGGTGCGGAGGTGCGCGACATCTCCGACCTCACCGGCTTTCCCGAAATGATGGATGGCCGGGTGAAGACGCTTCACCCGAAGGTCCACGGCGGTCTGCTCGGGGTTCGCGACAACCCGGAGCACGTCGAGGCGATGGAGGAGCACGGAATCGCGCCGATCGATCTCGTCGTCGTCAACCTCTACCCGTTCCTCAACACCGTCATGAGCGGCGCCGAGCGCGACATCGTGATCGAGAATATCGACATCGGCGGTCCATCGATGGTTCGCTCTGCGGCCAAGAACCACGCCCACGTCGCGATCGTCACCGATCCGGCCGACTATGCCGCGCTGCTGCTCGAGCTCGACGCCAATGGCGGCGCCACAAGCCTCGACCTGCGTCGCAAGCTCGCTGCGAAGGCCTTCGCGCTTACTGCCGAATATGATGCGACCATCTCCCAATGGTTTGCATTCGCCGATCAGGGCGAGCGCTGGCCGCCCAAGTGGACCTTCTCGTCCACGGTGAAGATGCCGCTGCGCTACGGCGAGAATCCGCACCAGTCGGCGGCGCTCTATCTGCCGGTCGGCCCGGCTGCGCATGGAGTCGCGCAAGCGGAGCAGGTCCAGGGCAAGGAACTCAGCTTCAACAATTTGAATGACGCCAATGCGGCGCTGGAGCTTGCGGCAGAGTTCCGCGAGGGACCGCCGACGGTGGTCATCGTCAAGCACGCCAACCCGTGCGGAGTCGCCACGCGCGACAGCTTGCTCGACGCATGGAAGGAAGCGCTCGCCTGCGACAGCGTCTCGGCCTTCGGCGGGATCGTCGCCACCAACCGGCCGCTCGACGCGGCGACGGCGGGAGCAATCACCGACATCTTCACGGAAGTCGTCGTCGCCCCTGATGCCGACGAGGACGCCAAGGCGATCTTCGCGAAGAAGAAGAACCTCCGCCTGCTGCTCACTGGCACGTTGCCGGATCCCGCGCGTGGCGGAACGGACCTAAGGTTGATCGCCGGCGGGCTGCTCGTGCAGGACCGCGACAACGGCATGGTAACGCGCGAGCAGCTGAAATGCGTTACCAAGCGCCAGCCAACCGAGCAGGAGGTGCGCGATTGCCTCTTCGCCTGGACTGTCGCCAAGCACGTCAAGTCGAACGCGATCGTCTATGCGAAGGACGGCGTCACCGCCGGTATCGGCGCCGGGCAGATGAACCGCCGCGACAGCGCGCGCATCGCCGCCGCCAAGTCGCGCGAGGCGGCGGAAACCTACGGTTGGCCTGAGCCGCGCACCGTCGGCTCAGCGGTCGCTTCGGACGCCTTCTTCCCCTTCGCGGACGGACTGCTCGCCGCGGTAGAGGCAGGTGCGACCGCAGTAATCCAACCCGGAGGATCAATCCGCGACGATGAAGTGATCGCCGCTGCCGACGAGGCGAATCTCGCCATGCTCTTCACCGGAATGCGGCACTTCCGGCACTGACCGCCCTCGCTGCACGGGTCGGCCCGCTGCTCTTGAAAAGACTCGGGCGTCATCTCAGCTTGTGGATGCGGACCGGGCCCCTCTGGCGCGCTGGAGCCTTTGGTAAAGGCGCGTGATGTCGGACCGCATCGGATGAACCGGTGCGTCGACGGCCCAATTTCCAGGCATGATCACCGGCTCCTCCGATCGACCTTCGGTTTGTCGAGAGGAAAAACAGTGACTGTACGAGCATATCGCCTCTTGGAGGCGCATCAGCGGATCGACGAGGAGCTTCGGCTGGAATCCGGCCGCCGCCGGCCTGATCCATTCAAACTCATGCGGCTCAAGAAGCTCAAGCTACGGATCAAGGATCGGCTCAACGGCTTCATGCCGAAAATGCGGGAAGCGGCACGATGACGACCAATCCAACGGGGATGGCCTGCCCGATCGACGGGGCCCAGCTCGTCATGTCCGAGCGGCAGGGCGTCGAGATTGATTACTGTCCGACCTGCCGCGGTGTCTGGCTTGATCGCGGCGAGCTGGACAAGGTGATCGAACGCTCCGCCGCTGACGCACCGCGCGATGCGCCGGCGCCTCAGCCATATTCCGCGCGTCACCATGATCATCAACACGGTTACAAAAAGCGCAGAAAGTCGTTCCTGGAGGAGCTGTTCGACTAACACCTCGCATCGTTAGCGGCGGCCGTGCCACCAAACGCGACCGCCGCAATTTTTCTAGACGATATCGTCGCCGAGCTGATCGCGCGCTGCGGCCGCGTCTTCCGCTTCGCGGAGCTTGCGCACCTCGTGCTTGCGCAAACGGAATAGCTCGCGGTCCTCGGGGCCGAAGCCCTTCGTCCACAGCACTGCAAAAAAGGCGGCCATGATTGCCGGGACGCCGAGGACTAGCTGCCAACCTTCGGGGATGAATAGCCGTACGAGCGCACCGGCTGCCACGCCTGAAGCTGTCGCCCAGGCAAGGTCCCATCGCCAGCCAGACACGCGCTCACCGAGCTTGCGGCACAACAGCCATGACTTGGTGATGGATGCAAAGCCCAGCGCAACGCAGAGCCCGATTGCCGGTCCGGTCGCTTGGAACGCCTGTGGCAGGCCCTCGTCCCTCATGAGTAGGATCAGCCCGGCGGCGAGCCCGGCCTCCAGGGCGAGCATCGCCAGGCTGATAATCATATTCTGCGTGCGCGCGACGTAGATCAGCGCCGCTTCGCTGACTACCGCGGCCGCGGCGATCACCTCGGCAGCAAGCAGGAATCCGAGCATCGCAGTGCCGCCGGTGAAGCCCGATCCCACCAGTCCCATCACCGCGCGGCCGGGAATCCCGAGCGCCAGCGCGATTCCGAGCTGCGCGGCAATGATCCAGTAGGTCACCTGCCGTACTTGCTTCGCGACAGAGGCGCGGTCGCCCGCAGCGATCTTTCGCGCGATCGCAGGCCCGAGCACCGGCTCGAAGCTGGTCTTCAGCTTCGCCGGCAGCGTCGCAACCTGCTGGGCGGCGTAATAGATGCCAACGAAGCTGGCGGGAAGAAAGGCGCCGAGAACAGCCAGGTCGATGCGCCGCGAAGCCCACTCTACCGCGTCGGCAGCGGTGAGTGGAATGCTGCGCACCGCCGTGCCCCATGCGGTGGCGAGGTCCGGCTTCCACCCTTGCGGCAGGCCGTAGCATTTGATGAGCGGGATGAGCGCCGCAACCATGGCCGCGACCATCGACAGGACATAGGCGATAATCAGGCCGTCGCCGCGGCTGACCATGACTGGGACAAAGGACAATGCGAATGCCGCAATGCTGATTGTCCATGGCTGAATGATCGATCGCGACCGCACGGTCGAACCCACGTCATTGTGATAGGCGAGCGCGGCCAGCGCGATATCGGTCCAGCTGATCGCCAGCACGGTGATGGCGAGGAGGCGATCGAGGCCGCCGACGGGTGTCGTCGGATACATCGCCTTAGGAAAGACGATCAGGATCGCCATCCCGATCGCTGAGCCAATCGCGGCAACGAGCAGCGCATCGGCGACCACGCACGACTGCGGCTTCTGCGCATTGGCGAGCAGCTGAGCGAGGCCGCGCCGCAGCCCGAGCGCAGCGAGCTGCGCGGCAAACTCGACAGCCAGCACTGCATAAGCGAAGCGACCGAGCGACGCGGCACCATAAATCCTGCCGCCGATGAACAGGAACGGCACCATCCCGGCGAGACGCAGGACGAACCCGAAGACATTCAGCCGCCCGCCGCGTGCGAGCGTCGCCATATCGGCATCGGGAGTTCCGGTATCGGCAGTTTCGGCCAGGACCCTGATGTCCTTGGCGTCACTCAATGCGCTGCGCCCCAGTGGGCGCCCCAGCCCACCTCGACGTCGAGCGGGACGTCGAGCTTGAGCGCCGGCTCAGCCGCGGTAGCCATAACGCGCTTGATGACCTCGGCTGCCCGCTCCTGCTGCCCTTCGGGGACTTCGAACACGAGCTCATCGTGGACCTGGAGCAGCATTTTCACGTGGTCGAGGCCGGCTTCGGCGAGAGCGCCGTCCATCCGCGCCATCGCCCGCTTGATCAGGTCGGCGCTGGTGCCCTGGATCGGTGCGTTGATCGCCGCGCGCTCGGCGCCGCCGCGGATCGACGGGTTGGGCGAGCGAATGTTGGGTTCGAAATGTGTCTTCCGTCCGAACAGGGTCCTCGTGAAACCATGCTCGCGCGCGAAGGCGAGAGTGCTGTGCATAAAGGCCCGAATGCCCGGAAAGCGCTCGAAATAGCGGTCGATGATCGCTTTGCCTTCGTCCTTCGGCAAGCCGAGCCGTCCGGCAATGCCCCAGGCCGAGCTTCCGTAGAGAATGGCGAAGTTGATGGTCTTCGCCTGGTTGCGCGTGTCGCGATCGACTCTGCCGAACAGCTCCTGAGCCGTAATGCTGTGAATGTCCTCGCCAGCGCGGAAGGCCTCGTTGAGCTGCGGGACGTCGGCCATGTGCGCGGCCAGCCGCAGCTCGATCTGGCTGTAGTCCGCTGAGAGCAGAACATGACCCGGGTCCGCAACGAACGCGTCGCGAATCTTGCGCCCGATCTCGGTCCGGATTGGGATGTTCTGCAGGTTGGGATCGTTGGAGGAGAGGCGTCCCGTCTGCGCGCCGGTGAGCGAGAAACTGGTGTGGACGCGCCCGGTCTCCGCATTGATCTGCGCCTGCAAGGCGTCAGTGTAGGTCGAGCGCAGCTTGGTGAGCTGACGCCATTCGAGCACCAGCCGCGCGCAATCGACACCTTCGGCAGCCAGTCGCTCCAGCTCGTTCACGTCGGTCGAATAATGTCCGCTCTTGCCCTTGCGCCCGCCTTTGAGGCCCAACCGCCCGTAGAGCACGTCACCCAGTTGCTGCGGTGACCCAATGGTGAAGGGGCCGCATGCGGCCTCGTAGATCTTCTCCTCGAGCGCCTGGATGTCGCGCGAGAATTCGGACGACAGCCGTGCCAGATAATCGCGGTCGACCCTGATGCCGCGCCGCTCCATCCGTCCGATGACGCTGACGAGCGGCTTGTCCACGCGCTCGTAAACGCGGGTGACATTCTCCTGCGCCAGCCGCGGCTTCAGCCGCAGCCAGAGCCGCAGGCAAATGTCCGCGTCCTCGCCGGCATATTCGGTCGCGGGGCCGAGCGGCACCTTATCGAAGGTAATTTGCTTTTGCCCGGTGCCACAGAGCTGCTTGAACGGGATGCACTCGTGATCGAAGTGGAGCTTGGCAAGCTCCTCGAGCCCGTGGCCAAAGCTCCGCCCCGCGTCGAGATCGAAGCTGATGACCATCGTGTCATCCACCGGCGCGACGTCGATGCCCGCCTTGTGGAACATCACCCAGTCATATTTGAAATTGTGCCCGACCTTCAGGACCGAAGGGTCTTCGAGGAGCGGCTTGAGCTTCTGCAGCACCAGTTCCTGCGGAAGCTGATTGGGAGCATCCGAGTAGAGGTCGCCGCCGCTGTGCCCGACGGGGATGTAGCAGGCCTTGTTGGGCGCGGTCGCGAGGCTAATCCCAGCGAGCTTCGCAATGATGCAGTCGATGCAGTCGGTCTCAGTATCAAGCGCGACGAAACCCTGAGCGGTTGCTTCCGCGATCCAGCGATCGAGCGTCGCCTCGTCCGTGACGGTCTCGTATTTCGAGCGATCGATTTCGATCCGCTCGGCCGCTGGAGGCGCCACAGGTTTCTTGTCGAGTGACGTCATGGTGGCATTGATTCCGCCACCGCTGCTGCTCCGGCCGGTCGGCGCTAGCGAACCTCCGCTATTCAGGCGGTTGAGCAGCGCTTTGAACCCCTGGTCCTCGAGGAACTCGCGCAGTGGCTGCTCGGGGATCTTCTTCAGCTCCAGCGCATCGAGGGGCTCTGGGAGCGGCGAATCGCACACCAGCCGCACGAGCTCGCGCGACAGGCGCGCGTCACCGGCGTTTTCGATGAGGTTCTGCTTCAACTTCGGCTTGGCGATGCTCTCCGCATTTTCGAGCACCGCTTCCAATGACCCGAACTGCTGGATCAGCTGGCTGGCGGTCTTGGGCCCGATTCCGGGGACTCCGGGCACATTATCGACACTGTCGCCCATCAGCGCGAGCACGTCGCCGACCTTCTCCGGCGGCACGCCAAACTTCTCCAGCACCTCGGTCCGCCCGATCCGCCGGTCGTTCATCGTGTCGAGCATGTCGATCCCGGCATCCTCGTCGATCAGCTGCATTAGGTCTTTGTCGGAGCTGACGATCGTCACCTTCCAGCCGGCCGCCTTGGCCGCGGTGACGTAGCAGGCGATGATGTCGTCGGCTTCCAATCCCGCTTCCTCGATGCAGGGAATGGAAAAAGCGCGCGTCGCGACGCGGATCAGCGGGAATTGCGGGACCAGGTCCTCGGGCGGCGGCGGGCGGTGCGCCTTGTACTGGTCGTACATCTCGTTGCGGTGGGTGTGCTCCGACGCGTCGAGAATCACCGCCATATGCGTCGGCCCGTCCGCGCGCGACAGGTCGCCGGCGAGCTTCCACAGCATGGTCGTATAGCCATAGACCGCGCCTGCGGGCGTGCCGTGCCGGTTGGTGAGCGGCGGCAGCCGATGATATGCGCGGAAGATGTAGCTCGACCCGTCGACGAGATAGAGATGGGGCGTCGCTTGAGCCGGTGCAGCAGCAGCTGCGGGCGCTTCGGTGGTTTCAGTTTCGGACATGAAGGAGCGGGTTTAGCAGGGTGGCGGCTTGAGGGAAGCGGCAGGGGTTAAGTGGTGCCGCTTATCCCGCGAGCAAGGGCCAGATGGTCATTGCCAGGCCGACCATGCTGATCGTCCAGACGATCGTTCGAACCACCGGAACGCCGGCCCAGTAGAGCGGCAGATAGACGAGCCGCGCGCCGAGCCAGATCCAGCCGCCGAGCGCGGTCCACTCGCTCGTGCGGTTCGCAAGCACGACACCGAGCAGCGCGACAATCGCGATCGCGAAGGTCTCTTCGAAATTGGCCTGCGCGCGGGCAAGCCTGCCGGTGACGGGATTGGCGGGCGGGAGCGCTTCGTCCCGTGCGCTGGTGTTCCACTTGCGACCGTATTGCGCGGTCTTGTACCGGACTGCGACGAAGATGTGCGCGAACAACAGCAGCGCACCAAAAGCCAGAATTCTCAGTTCGACAGCCATTGGGCTCCCCTCCAGCTCTTCGGCTTACGGCACCAGGACCGTGTCTTTCGCCTCCGGCAACAGATCCGGATAATCTAGCGTGTAGTGCAGCCCGCGGCTTTCGTGCCGGCTGAGCGCGCTGCGGATGATCAGGTCCGCCACCTCGACCAGATTGCGAAGCTCGATGAGGTCCGGCGTCACGCGGAAGTGAGCGTAATAATCGCGCACCTCCTGCCGCAGCATATCGATCCGGTGCTTGGCTCGCTCCAGCCGCTTCGTGGTGCGGACAATGCCGACATAGTTCCACATGAAGCGGCGGATCTCGCCCCAAGTCTGGGCGATGACGACTTCCTCGTCGCTGTCGGTGACCCGGCTTTCGTCCCAGGCGCGGATCTCCGGCACGTCGGGCAGGTCGGCAAAGTTCGCGGCGATGTGCTTGGCGGCCGCCTCGCCGAACACCAGGCATTCGAGCAAGCTGTTCGAAGCGAGGCGGTTGGCGCCGTGCAGGCCCGACTGGGTCACCTCGCCCGCGGCGTAGAGTCCCGGCGCGTCGGTGCGGCCGTCGAGGTCCACCACCACCCCGCCGCAGGTGTAATGCTGTGCCGGTACCACCGGGATCGGCTCCCTAGTGATGTCGATCCCGAGCCCGAGCAGTTTCTCGTAGATGTTGGGGAAATGGCCGCGGACGAAATCCGCATCGCGGTGCGAGATGTCGAGGTGGACATAGTCGAGGCCGAGCCGCTTGATCTCATGGTCGATCGCGCGGGCGACGATGTCGCGCGGCGCGAGTTCGCCGCGCTCGTCGAAGCGCTGCATGAACCGCTCGCCGCCACCTTTGACGCCGGGCGGGAGCTTAAGCTGCCCGCCCTCGCCGCGGACCGCCTCGGTGATCAGGAAGTTCTTGACCTGGAGATTGTAGAGGCAGGTCGGATGGAACTGCATCATCTCCATGTTGGAGACGCGGCAGCCCGCCCGCCAGGCCATGGCGATGCCGTCGCCGGTCGCCCCGCGCGGGGCGGTCGAATAGAGGTAGGCGCGCCCCGCGCCCCCGCTGGCAAGGATCGTCGCGCGGCCGGTCAGCGCTTCGACGCGCTTGGTCTTGCGATTGTAGGCGTAGAGGCCGTGCACGGCTCCGCTGGTCGAGAAGTTCGTCGCGTGGCGGCCGGTGATCAGATCGATCGCCACCATGTCGGGAAAGAGGGTGATGTTGGGGTGCTTGGCCGCGGCAGTCTCTAGCGCCTGCTGGACCGCATAGCCGGTCGCGTCGGCGACGTGGACGATGCGCCGATAGCTGTGCCCACCCTCCCTGGTGAGGTGCAGCGCGCCATTCTCGCTGGCGAAGGGCACGCCGAGTTCGACCAAATGGCCGATCGCCCGCGGCGCCGCCTCGACCACATGCTCCACAACCTTCGGGTCGTTGAGGCCCGCCCCGGCGATCATCGTATCGTTGACGTGCGCTTCGAAGCTGTCGCCCTCCTCGAGCACAGCGGCGATGCCGCCCTGCGCCCAGCTCGTCGCCCCTTCGCTCAGCGCGCCCTTGGCGATGACGGCGACCTTGTGGGTCTCGGCGAGGTTGAGCGCAGCCGTCAGCCCCGCCGCCCCCGAGCCGACGATGAGGACGTCGGCGATCGTCTTCACGCCGCTTCCTGCGCCGCGGCGGTGAGGCTGAGGAACACGTCCTCGAGGTCCGGGTCGCGCGTCGACACATCGACGATGGCGAGCCCTTCCGAGGTCAACGACGCAAGCACTTGGCCTGCGTTCACCTTGTCCTTGCGATAGGTGATCTCAAGCGTTCTCTCATCGAGGAGCGTGATATTTTCAAAGGAGGGGTCGGTCGGCACCTGGGAGATATCGCGGTCGAAGGTAACCACGACCGCTTTCTCCTGCGCCTTCGACACCAGCTCGCGCGTCGGCTCATTGGCGATCACCCGGCCATGGTGGATGATCGCGATCCGGTCGCAGAGCTCCTCGGCTTCTTCGAGATAATGGGTCGTCAGCACGATGGTGACGCCCTGCGCGTGAAGCTGGCGCACATAATCCCACAGCTGCCGGCGAAGCTCGACGTCGACTCCAGCGGTCGGCTCGTCGAGCACCAGGATCGGCGGCGAATGAACCATCGCCTTGGCGACCAGCAGGCGCCGCTTCATGCCGCCGGAAAGGGTGCGCGAATAGGCATGGGCCTTGTCGGTGAGATGTATCGCCGCGAGCAGCTCGTCCGAGTTCCGCTGCGACTGTGCGATTCCGTAAAGCCCCGCCTGAATCTCCAGCGTCTCGCGCGGCGTGAAGAAGGGGTCGAAGATGATCTCCTGCGGAACGACACCGATCGACCGCTTAGAATTGCGCGGATGCTCGTCGATGTCGAAACCCCAGATCGTCACCTTGCCGCTGGTCTTCACGACGAGCCCGGCGAGGATGTTGATCAAGGTCGACTTGCCAGCGCCGTTGGGACCGAGAAGCCCGAAGATCTGACCGCGCGGCACGTCGAAGCTGACCTCGTTGAGTGCGCACTTGGGCTCGGCACCTTTCGAGCCCGCATAGGTCTTCGACAGGCGATCGATGCGGATTGCGGGTTCGTCCATTGATCCCGCCGCATAGGAGCGCGCCCGCAAAGCGACAAGCCAGCGAGGTTGAACCCGGGCTGGGGCGTTGCTACCTCGCCCCCATGCCAGCACAGCCGCCGCCCGAGGTCATCCGAGTCAAGACGCTGCAGGTCGCCTGCGACGGGTCGGGCGAGATTTCGCCCGCCTTGGGCCATCCGCGCGTCTTTCTGCGGATCGACGAGGCCATCGGCTTCGTCGAGTGCGGCTATTGCGACCGGCGCTTTGTCCTTGTGGGGGGACCGGCGGACAGCAAGGCCGCATGATCACCGCCGATCCCAGGCATTTCCTCTACCGCAGTCTCGATCCTGACGGCGCGAAGCGGCTCGCGCAGAAGCATCTCGGTACCCATGATGACGGCGAGTTGTACCTCCAGTACAGCGCCAGCGAAGCGTTCGGGTTCGACGACGGGCGGCTGAAGACTGCCGATTATCACAACAGCTCCGGCTTCGGTCTGCGCGGAGTCTCCGGCGAAACCACTGCCTTCGCCCATGCCAACGAGATCAGCGAAGCGGCGATCGAGCGCGCCGCGGCGACGCTGAAACTGCTCGACCCCGCGAAGGGCGCGCCTGCCGCGCCGCCAGCGCGCACCAACCAGTCGATGTACGGCGCGACCGATCCGTTGAGCCTCGTTGCGTTCGCCGACAAGGTCGCGCTTTGTCAGCAGATCGACGCCGCCGCGCGAGCCCGGGACCCGCGGGTGACGCAGGTCAGCGTCAGCCTCGCCGCAAGCTGGAGCGTGATCGATATCGTCCGTGCCGACGGCTTCGTTGCCTCCGATGTGCGGCCGCTGGTGCGGCTCGGCGTGCAGATCGTCGCGGAGCAGAACGGCCGGCGCGAGACCGGCTATCACGGGCTCGGCGGACGCTATCTCTACGACAATCTGTTCGAAGAAGCGGAGTGGGGCCGCGCCATCGACATCGCACTCGCACAAGCGCTGACCAACCTCGAATCGGTCGCTGCGCCGGCCGGCGAAATGCCTGTCGTGCTTGGCCCCGGCTGGCCTGGAGTGCTGTTGCACGAGGCGGTCGGCCACGGGCTCGAGGGCGACTTCAACCGCAAGAAGACTTCGGCTTTTTCCGGCCGCATTGGCGAGCGGGTGGCCGCTCCAGGCGTGACCGTGATCGATGACGGCGCGATGGACCAGCGCCGTGGATCGCTCACCATTGACGACGAGGGCACACCGACGCGGCGTACCTGCCTGATCGAGGACGGAATCCTCAAAGGCTATCTCCAGGACCGGCTGAACGCGCGCCTGATGGGCATGGAGGCGACCGGCAACGGCCGCCGCGAGAGCTTCGCCCACGCGCCGATGCCGCGCATGACCAACACCTTCATGCTCGGCGGCAAGGATGATCCCGCGGAGCTGGTCGAGCGGGTGAGCGACGGCATTTACGCCAAGAGCTTCGGCGGCGGACAAGTCGACATCACTAGCGGCAAGTTCGTCTTCTCCTGCACCGAAGCCTATCGGATCCGCGGCGGCAAGATCGCCGAGCCGATCAAGGGCGCGACCCTGATCGGCGACGGCCCGACGGTGCTCACGCGAGTGAAGGGCATCGGCAACGACCTCGCGCTCGACGAGGGCATCGGCGTGTGCGGCAAGGGCGGACAGAGCGTGCCGGCGGGCGTGGGCCAGCCGACCTTGCTCGTCGACGGCCTCACGGTTGGAGGCACGGCCGCGTGAGCCTGTCGGAGGGCGACCTTCGGACATATTTCGAACGGATCGGCTCCAGCGGTGAGGCGCGTGCCGACCGCGCCACGCTGCAAGCGCTGGTCGCCGCGCATACAGGGACGATCCCGTTCGAGAATCTCAATCCGTTCCTTGGCTTACCGGTTTCGCTGTCCTCCAACGCGCTCGTAGCCAAGCTCGTCCGACAGCGCCGCGGCGGCTATTGCTATGAGCAGAACGGGCTCTTCTCGCACGTGCTCGAGACGATCGGCTTCGACTTCACGCCGCTCGCCGCGCGGGTGCTGTGGATGCAGAGCGATGACGCCGTTACGCCGCGTACGCACAAGCTGCTGCTCGTGAACCTGCCCGAAGGTCCAGTGCTTGCGGACGTCGGCTTCGGCGGCGCCGTCTGCACCGGAGTCCTCGATCTCGTGCCGGAGGTCGCACAGGAGACTCCGCACGAACGGTTCCGGCTGGTTGAGGCGAATGGCCTCTGGCGGCAACAGATCGAGATCGGCGGCGAGTGGCGCTCGACCTACCAGTTCGACCTTACGCCGCAGCTCTCGGTCGATGACGAGCTCGGTAACTGGTGGACCTCGGCGAGTCCGGCGTCGCACTTCACCTTCAGCCTGATCGCTGCCCGCTCGCCTGCCGGCCGGCGACATGCGCTGCGGAACTTCGACTATTCGGTGCATGTGCCTCGCGGGCCAAGCGAGAAGCGTCGGCTGGAGAGCCCGGAAGAAGTCTGTGCTGTGCTCGAGCAGGATTTCGGGATTGAGATTCCCGACTGCGACCGCTTCGTCGAGCGGCTCCAAAAAACCGCATGAGCAGCGACTGGCGGGCCGACGTCCTCAAATTCTGGTTCGGCCTCGATCCCGAAGATTGGTGGCGCTCCGGCCCCGAGCTCGACCACCGGATCAAGCAGAACTTCCTCAAGCTGTGGGCGGAGAAGCGCCAGCTTCCGGTCGAGCGCTTCCTCACGGACCCGCTAATTGCGCTCGCCGGCGTCATCCTGTTCGACCAGTTCCCGCGCAACATGTTCCGCGGAAGCGCCGAGCAATTCGCGACCGATCATCTCTCGCTGGCCATTTCGAAGGCCGCAATCGACAAGGATTACGACAAGGAGCTGCAGCCGAAGGAACGCGGCTTCCTCTACATGCCCTTCCAGCACAGCGAGAATATCGCCGACCAGAACCGCTCCTTGCTGCTGTTCACCGAACTCGGAGATGCCGAGCAACTCGGCTACGCGAGGAAGCACCACGACATCATCGAGCGCTTCGGCCGCTTCCCGCATCGCAACGCGATGCTCGGCCGCGCGCCGCGGCCGGATGAAATCGCTGCCGGCGACGTGGTGCCCTGGTGAGCGAGCTGGTCGAGGCGGCGCGCTATTCGAGCCGGGTCGAAGCCGACCTCGCACGTCTCTATCTAGAGAGTGAAGGCGTCGAAGCCGTGCTCTTCGACACCGAGATCAACTATTTCTACGGCGGCCTGTTCATGCCGGTTCGGCTGATGGTGCTCGACGAAGACCTGCCGCTCGCAACGCAGCTACTGGCCGAGAAACGCTAGAGCAGATGCGCGATCGGGCCCGGGTCAAATCCCGCTTCTGTCAGGCTACGCGTAACCTCCTCCGCTGACGCGCCCTCCTCTCGCTTCGCCAGCGCAACCGCCAGGGCCGAACGCGTCCCCGAGCGGCAGAACGCCAGCATCTTGCCGCCCTCCGCCTCGCGCAGCGCCTTCTGCATCTCCTCGACATCGGCGGGGCCGATGCCGCGGAGGATTGGGACGAACTTGTACGAGATTCCCGCAGCAGCGGCCGCGTCCTCGATTTCGGAAGCGAGCGGCTGGTCCGGTTCTTCACCGTCGGGCCGGTTGTTCACCAGCACGGTCACGCCCTGCTCCGCCAGCCCGGCAACTTCATACGGAGCGACCTGGCCGCTCACCATCACCTTGTCGTCGAGCTGGCGGATCATGGCTCTAATTCCCTCGTTCGGTCTTGCTCGGCGCCTGCGCCGGAGGCGGCGGAGGAACTGCTGCTGGAGCTGTAGGCGCAGGAACCGCGGCGCCGCCGCTGAGCCCATAATAATCGAGATAGGGCTGGATCTGCGGTTCGTGACCCGCCCAAGCGCGGTACATCTCGGCATAGTCGATCGTGTTGCCGCGCGAGAGGACCATGTTGCGGAACTTGTCGCCGTTCGCGCGCGTCAGGCCGCCATTGGCCTCGAAGGTCGCGAACGCGTCCTGACCGAGCATGCGAGTCCATGGATAGGCATAATAGCCCGCCGAATAGCCATTGCTCCAGATGTGGAGGAAGTAGCTGGAACGATAGCGCGGTGGCACGTCGGCTGTGTCGAAGCCGCCGGTCGCGAGCGCGTTCGCCTCGAACTTGTCGACGTCCTGCCGCGGAGCGCTTGCGGTCAGCGAATGCCAGTCGAGGTCGAGCCGCGCGGCCTCGAGCACTTCGCCCAGCTCATAGCCTTGGTTGAAGGTCCGCGCGGCCTTGATCTTGTCGATCTGCGCCTGCGGGAGCGGCTGGCCCGTCTGATAATGAACGGCGTAGTGCGGCAGGATCTTGGGATCGAGCGCCCAATTCTCGTTGAACTGCGAAGGGAACTCGACGAAATCCCGAGCCACGTTGGTCCCAGACAAAGTCGGATAAGTCTGCGCCGCGAACATGCCGTGCAGCGCATGGCCGAACTCGTGGAACATCGTGGTCACGTCGTCCCAGCTGATCAGCGCCGGTTGACCCGCCGCCGGCTTGGTGAAGTTCTCGACGTTGAATACTACTGGCTTCGTGCCGCGGAGATAGGCCTGGTTGACCAGGTTGCTCATCCACGCGCCGCCGTTCTTGTTATCGCGCTTCCACGGGTCGATCATGAACAGCGCGAGCGGTTTGCCATCGGCGTCGATCACGTCGAACACCCGCATGTCCGGGCTCCAGGTCGGAATGTCCTTCCGCTCCTTGAAGGTGAGCCCGTAGAGCTGGTTGGCGGCATAGAAGACGCCGTCCTCCAGCACCTTGTTGAATTCGAAATAGGGTTTCAGCTCATCCTGGTTCAGCGCATAGCGCTGCTTGCGGATCTGCTCGGCATAGAAATTCCAGTCGGCTGCGGTCGGCGTGAAGGTCGCGCCCTGCGCCTTGGCCAGCGCGCGGATATCGGCGGCCTCCTGACGCTGCTTGGCCGAAACCGCCGGGGCCAGCCGGTCGAGGAAGGCGACCGCGGTCGCACGGTTCTTCGCCATCTGATCATAGAGCGTGTAGTCGGCCCAGTTGGCGTTACCGAACAGCGCCGCCTTCTTTGCGCGCAGCTGGGCGATTTCGCTGGCGATCGTGCGCGTGTCGTTGGCGTCGCCATGCTCCGCGCGATTGAGGCTCGCCTCGAACAGCTTCTGACGCGTCTCGTGATTGGTCAGCGACGAGAGCGACGGCTGTTGCGTCGTGTTGATCAGCGGGACGACATAGCCCGAGACCTTGCGGTCCTTGGCCGCCTGCTGCGCCGCCGCAAGCTGCTGCTCTGACAAACCCGCGAGCGCCGAAGGGTCCGTGACGTGCAGGGCGCCCGCCTTGGCGGCGGCGAGAAGCTTCTGGCTGAACTGCGTCTGCAATGTGCTCAGCCGCTGATTGAGCGCCTTGAGCTGGACCTGCTTGGCCGGCGGAAGCTCCGCGCCGGCATGGACGAACTGCTTGTAATAAACGTCGAGCAGCTTGGCCTGCTCGGGATTGAGGCTCAGCTCGGCCTGATGGTCGTGGAGATATTTGAAGCGCTGGAAGAGCTTCGCGTTCAGATAGATGAAGTCGTTGTGCGCCGCGAGCAAAGGCGATGTCTTGGTGTCCGTCGCCTGCAGCGTGTCGTTGGTATTGGCTCCGTTCACCGCGCTGAAGGCGAGGTTCGTGCGCTCGAGCAGCAGCCCCGACCGCTCCATCGCCACCACGGTGTTGTCGAAGGTCGCAGCGGCCTTCTGGTTGGCGATCGCGGCGACCTCGCGCTTCTGCTGCGCCATCCCCGCGAGCAGCGCGGGCAGATAGTCACTGTCCTTGATCTTCGAGAAGTCGGGCGTTTCGAACGGCAGCGTGCTGGGCTTCGCGAATGGATTGGACGCCGGCAGCGTCGCCGATGCAGTCGTGGAAGCCCTGCGCGGCGCAGCCGCGGCGGCTGCGCCGGAAACAACCGCAAGCGCGGCCGTCGCCAGAAGGATGTTGCGGATCATGTCTTTCCCCGGAAGTTCGGTAAATTGCCGTTAGCGCCTGTCGAACCGACTCGCGGCTTACGCAAGGCTGAACATCAGCCGTTCGTCGAAAGAACGGCGAGCATGGCTTCTCCGTAACGCTCGAGCTTGACTGTGCCGATTCCCTCCACGGTGCTCAACTCGTTGAGATCCTTCGGCTTCCTCGCGGCGATCTCGCGCAGGGTCGAGTCGTGGAAGATGACGTAGGGTGGCACGCCTGCCTCCGCCGCGAGCTTGCGCCGGGCTTCCCGAAGCGCGTCGAACAGCGGGTCGGCGGGGCCGTCGAAGCGCTTGCGGCTCGCGCGCTTGCGCGGCGGTGGAACGGCGATGGTCAGCTGCTGCTCGCCCTTGAGGATCGGCTTTGCGCCGGGGCCGAAGCTGAGACCGCCATAGGCGTCGGCGCGAAGGGCATCGCGGGCAATCAAAGCTCGGGCGACCGGCCGCACGAGCGGCAGCTCGTCCGCGGTAGCGATCCCGAACACCGACAATCGATCATGCCCGAAGCTGCGCACCTTCTCATTGTCATTGCCTGCGAGCACGTCCGCCAAGTGCCCGACGCCAAAGCGCATTTCGGTGCGGAACGCGGCCGACAGCAGCTTCTGCGCGATCTCCGTCGCATCGATCGTAGCCGGCGGGTCGAGGCAATTGTCGCAATTGTCGCAGCGCTCGGGCGGGTCCTCGCCGAAGTGGCGGAGCAGGATCGCGCGGCGGCAAGCGGGTGCTTCGACCAGCGCCGCAAGGGCGTTCAGCCGTTCACGTTCGCCCGCCCGGCGCTCGGGCACGACTTCCGTTTCGATCCGCTGCCGCGCTCGGGCGAAATCCTCAGCACCCCAGAACAACCATGCCTCAGCCGGGTCGCCGTCGCGCCCCGCGCGGCCGGTTTCCTGGTAATAAGCCTCGATCGATTTGGGGATTCCGGCATGGGCGACGAAGCGCACATCGGGCTTGTCTATGCCCATGCCGAAGGCGATCGTCGCAGCGATCACCATTTCTTCGGATTCGACAAATGCCGCCTGGTTGCGTGAGCGAACGGGCGCATCAAGACCCGCATGGTAAGGCAGCGCCGGCCGCCCATTCGACGCGAGCTGCTCGGCGATCCGCTCCGCTTTGTCGCGGCTCGGCACGTAGACGATCCCCGGTCCCGGCTGCTGTGCGAGCAGCATCTTAAGCTGACCTGAAATGCCGTCGCGCGGACGGACGTGGTAGCGGATGTTGGGCCGGTCGAATCCGGCGATGATCAGACCATCATCAGGGATTCCGAGCTGCGCCAGAATATCGGCGCGCGTGCGCCGGTCGGCTGTCGCGGTGAGCGCCAGCCGCGGGACGTCCGGATTGTCGTCGAGTAGCGCCTTGAGCTGGCGATAGTCGGGCCGAAAATCGTGACCCCATTCGCTGACGCAATGTGCCTCGTCGATTGCGATGAGGGCGAGGTCGGTACGGCTGATCAGCCGTCTGAACGACTCGCCTGTCGCCCGCTCGGGAGCGACGTAGAGCAGGTCGAGATCTCCGTCCCTCAGCCGCTGCATCGTCTGGTCCCGATCCGCATCGGCCGAGGTCAGCGACGCCGCACGAAGTCCGATAGCGTTCGCGCCTCGGATTTGGTCGTGCATCAGCGCGATGAGCGGCGAGATCACCAGCGCCGTTCCGTCGCGAGCAATCGCGGGCAGCTGATAACAGAGCGACTTGCCCGCGCCGGTCGGCATGACCGCCAGCGTCG
>Ga0070659_100000789_pt1 | contig 23091 bp, 19 predicted proteins | sample KBSC23metaG_FD_64666 | JGI IMG/M metagenome (GOLD analysis project Ga0070659, IMG submission 64666) | Corn rhizosphere microbial communities from Kellogg Biological Station, Michigan, USA - KBS C2-3 metaG | ecosystem: Host-associated > Plants > Roots > Rhizosphere > Soil ... | reverse complement strand
GAGGAGACCTCCTCCGACTACGACCGCGAGAAGCTGCAGGAGCGCGTGGCCAAGCTGGCCGGCGGCGTGGCGGTCATCAAGGTCGGTGCCGGCACCGAGATCGAGATGAAGGAAAAGAAGGCGCGCGTCGAAGACGCGCTGCACGCTACCCGCGCAGCCGTCGAAGAAGGCGTGGTTCCCGGTGGTGGCGTGGCGCTGATCCGCGCGCTGAAGGCGGTCGAAGGCCTGAAGGGCGACAACGCCGATCAGGATCTGGGCATCGCGATCACCCGCCGCGCGCTGGAAGCGCCGCTGCGCGCGATCGTCGCCAACGCCGGCGAAGAGCCCTCCGTGATCCTCAACAAGGTCAAGGAAGGCAAGGGCAACTTCGGTTACAACGCCGCCACCCACGAGTTCGGCGACATGGTTGCCATGGGCATCCTGGATCCGACCAAGGTGACCCGCTCGGCCTTGCAGCACGCCGCTTCGGTTGCCGGCCTGGCGATCACCACCGAAGCCATCGTGGCCGAGCTGCCGAAGAAGGAAGAGCACAGCCACGGCGGCGGCATGGGCGGTGGCATGGGCGGCATGGGCGGTATGGATTTCTAAGTTCCACGTCCAAGGCACGACAAAAGAAAACCCCGCTACGGCGGGGTTTTCTCTTTGCGGCGCCGGAAGCCCGGGCGAGATTCGCCGGTGGCGCCGCTTAGTGCCCGTGCCCGTGCGCGTTGGCGCTGGCGTTCGCCTTCACATCGGCACCGACCGACTGTCCGGTGGCGGTCTGTCGCACCGCGTTGCCGACCGAGCCGGCCGTGCGGTCGGTGGACTGGATCGCCGAATGCGCGGTGTCGCGCACGTCGCCGCCCACGCCCTGGCCCATGTCGCCGGCCTTGCCGGCCGTGGCGGCGGTGTCGAGGCCGGCGCCGGCGGTATCGACTTTGGCGTTGGCGCTGGCGTGCGAGGGGCCGGCGCCTGCCCCGATTGCGCCATTGGCATTCGTGTTGGCATTCGCATTGGCGTGGTCATTGACGGTCGAGCGGGTCTCGCCGGTGACTTGGCGAGCCCGATGCTTCGTGCGGGAATCGGCGCGGTGCAGGGTTCGCTCCGTCTGCGCAGCGGTCTGACCAACGGCGTGCATGGTGTTCGGTGCGACAGCGCCGACGCGGACACCGGCACCGACCCGGGCGGCACCGCCGAGGTTGACCTGGGCGAAGGCGGGCACGGTAAACACGCTGGCACCGATGATGAGGGCGGAAAGCACGGTCTTGCGCATGAGATTGACCTCCAGACTGGGGAATGCCGCAAGGCGCGCAGCGCACTGCCTCGCGAACGCGTCGACGCTAGACGACGCTGTCCGACTGTCATGTGAATGTCGTGCCGCGGCTTTCAGCCGCCGGACAGCTCGCTGAACGGCAGGTGCGGCAGGCTGGGGTAGGGGGCGTGGCAAGCCCCAACCTGTGGCGCTGAAGCCGCGTCGAACGCGGTGCCACCCGGCCCTTGACGTTGCGCAGTCCGGCTCACCGGAGGCTTGCGGCGTGTGGTTGCACGGGTTCGTTGCTGCCGTGGGCAATATTGGTGGCTGGCGGCGCGGGTTCCGGCAGCAGCTTGCCCAGCTTGCCGCTCATGCGCAGTTGGTCGACGCTGGCCATGGCCTTGTCGAGTTGCTGTTGGTCGTCGCTCCCGAGGCGCGGTGGGGCGCCGGGGGCGGCGGTGAGGGCGGCGACGTGCGGGCCGACCAGTTCAGTCAGCGCGAAGTAGGGATCGTCGTGGATGCCGACGTGGGCCAGCAGCTTGCCGGGCAGCAGCCAGGAGGCGGTGTCGACCTGGGTGGGTTTGGTCGGGTGTTTCGGGTCGACCAGCAGCCATACGCCGGCCTGGCTCAGCATGTCGCCGCCATCGACGAAGCCGGTGACGTGGTAGCTGTTGCTGAGCGCGGGCAGGTGGTCGCCGTAGAACAGCACCACGCTCGGGCGTTCGCGCTGGGCCAGCAGTTTCACCAGTCGGCCGAGTTCGGCGTCGGCGTGCTTGAGGTGGTAGAGGTAGGTCTGCAGCTCCAGCTTGTCGCGACCTTCGATGCCGTTGGGCACCGGGATCGCGTCGCGTTCGGCGACGTGGGCGGGCTCGACGTCGTAGGGGCCGTGCGCCTCGATGCTGATGGCGAAGATGAACTGCGGCGGGCCGCTGTCCTTCAGCTGGGCCATGATCTCGTCGGTCATCGCGCTGTCGGCCATGTACTTGCCGTCGTTCGGCGCATTGGCCGGGAACGACGATTGCGACACGAAGTGGTCGAAGCCGATCGCCTTGAACGCCGTGGTGCGGTTCCAGAACGCCGGGTCGTTGCCGTGCAGGGCGATTGTGCTGTAGCCGTGCGCTTCCAGCGTGCGCACCAGGCTGGGCAGCGACTTGTGGCTCATCTGCAGGTAGGGGAATTGCAGGTTGTCGAAGTAGCGCAGCGACAGCCCGGTGAGCACCTCGAATTCGGTGCGGATGGTGCCGCCGCCGAAGGTAGGCACGTGCAGCTTGCCGCTGGTGCCGTGCGCGGCGAGCCGGCGCAGGTTGGGCGCGAAGTTGCTGTGCTCGTAGCCGCGCATGATGGCGGGGTCGAAGAACGATTCGCTCTGCACCACCACGATATCGGGCAGCTCGCCGGATGGCGCGGGCTGCTGCATCGCCTGCAGCAGGGCCGGGGTGGATTGCGCGATCAGGTGTTCGGCGGCGGTGCGATCGGGCTTGCGATGGGCGCCGCCGTATTGCATGTGAAACAGCATCAGCGAGCTGATCAGGCCCGAGTGGTTGGTGGTGACGCGGGCCGACCACGGCTCCAGCCACAGCACGCGGGCGTTGTAGATCTTCCCCCACGCGGAAAGGCCGACCAGCATGCTGATGAACGCGGCGGCCAGCACGCCGCCGGCGACGAGGCGCTTGCCGCCGCTGCGCCGCGGCAGCAGCGGTGGCTCGAACCGCCACGCCAGCACCACCAGCGCCAGCGCGGCGAGCAGGGCGAGGTAAGGCCACGGGCTGTGCGGCAGGTAGCCGGCCAGCACGTGCATGCCGCCCTTGCGCAACTGGCCGATCATGCGGAAATCGTCCGGCAGCAGCGGCGTGCCAAGGTTGGCGACCTTGAGCCGGTTGACCCCGTAGACCAGCCCTTCGAGCGTGAACGCCAGGCCGAACGAGAGCCACGCGCGACGGCTCCACGCCAGCAGCACGCCGGCCAGCAGCAATCCGGGCAGCGCGTTGGCCAGCGGGAACCGCGGCTGCTTGAGCAGTTGCCCCGCGGTTACCCCGATGCCGCCGTCGATCAGCCCGGTAAGCAGCACGAACGCCGTCGCCAGCGCCAGCACCAGGGCGATGCGCGTGGCCAGCGGGTGCCAGCGGGTGTCGGGAAGGTTCAGGGGCATGTCGCGGGTGCCGGGATCGTCATGGGTCGGTCTCCAAAATGTAAACAGGCCTCGATGAACGGCGAGTAGTCGCAGAAACGACAAGTCTCGGGCTTGCCGGAACCTTGCGCAACGCGCGGGCGGCCATCCGGTGCACCGCGATGTTCGGCAGTGCCGGCACACTGCGGCACAATGACCGGATGACCCTGCCCGAATCCGCCGAGCTGCGTGCGCTGATCGACGAGCGCTACCGCGAACTGGAGCGCCGCTGCCGCGCCGCCGGCGTGCCGCTGCACGACGATGCCGGCGTGGCCGAACGCATTCGCCGCACCCTGCTGGCCAGCGATTTCGCATTCGACGTGTGGTGTCGCCAGCCGCGGTTGCTGGCGCCGCAGGGACTGGATCGCCTGCGCTCCGGCGCCGACGCCGGCGCGCGCATCGACGCGCTGAAGCTGCCCGATGACGAAGCCGGCTGCATGGCGGCGTTGCGCCGCTTTCGTCACGCTGAGGCGCTGCGGCTGGTGTTTCGCGACGTCAACGCGCTGGACGAGCTGCCGGAAACCCTGTCCGCCACCAGCGCGCTGTACGAATCCCTGCTGGCGAAGGCACTGGCCTGGGCCACCGAAGCCATGGCCGCGCGCTATGGCTACAGCCGCAACGCGGAGGGCGCCCTGCAGCGGCTGCTGGTGATCGGCTTCGGCAAGCTCGGCGGCAGCGAGCTGAACTTCTCTTCCGATATCGATCTGGTGTTCGCCTATCCGCAAGGCGGGCAGAGCGACGGCGCGCGACCGCTGGACAACAGCGAGTACTTCGTGCGGCTCGGCCGCCAGCTGGTGCGGCTGCTCGGCGAGCCGACCATGGACGGCATCTGCGCCCGGGTCGACATGCGCCTGCGCCCGTTCGGCAACGCCGGCCGGCTGGCGCTGTCGTTTGCCGCGATGGAGCAGTATTACCAGAGCGAGGGCCGCGACTGGGAACGCTACGCCTGGATCAAGGCGCGCCCGGTGGCCGGCGACCACGCCGCCGGCAAGCAGCTGCAGGAGCTGCTGCGGCCGTTCGTCTACCGCAAGTATCTCGACTACACCGCGTTCGCCGGGCTGCGCGAAATGAAGGCGCTGATCGACGCCGAAGTGGTGCGCAAGGATCTGGCCGACAACCTCAAGCTCGGCCCCGGCGGCATCCGCGAGATCGAGTTCGTCGTGCAGCTGGTGCAGTTGATCCGCGGCGGTCGTGAGCCCTCCCTGCGCGTGCGCGGACTGCTGCCGGCGCTGGCGGCCTGCGAAGCGCGTGGACACATCGGCGCGCAGCGCGCGCGGCGCCTGCGCGAGGCCTACGCGCTGCTGCGCCGGGCCGAGAACCGGGTACAGATGCTGCGCGATGCGCAGACCCACGACATCCCCGACGACGCGTTGAGCCGCGAACGCATCGCGCTGAGCCTGGACTACGCCGATTGGAGCCTGCTGGAGCAGGCGCTGGCCACGCACCGCGCGATCGTCAGCGAGGAGTTTGCCGCCGTGCTGATGCCGCAGCATGGCCAGGTGACGGCGGTGCCGGTGGCCGACGTGCGCTTGTGGGAACTGGCCTGTGAGGAGACGCTCGACGCGGCCAGCCTGGAGGCCTCGGGCTTCACGCCGGCGGCCGAACTGGCCGAGGCCCTGCTGAAACTGCCGCAGGCTTCGCCGGTGCGGGCGATGTCGCCGCGTTCGCGCGAACGGCTCGATCGGCTGCTGCCGCAGTTGTTGAGCGCCGCCCGTGCCACCGCGGCGCCGGTGCCCAGCCTGCTGCGGCTGTGCCGGCTGATGCAGGCGGTGGCGCGGCGATCGGCCTATCTGGCGCTGCTGGACGAACAGCCTGCGGCGCGGCGGCGGCTGGTACGGCTGTTCGCCGACAGCGCCTTCCTGGCGGAACGCGTCATCGCGCAACCGCTGCTGCTGGACGACGTGCTCGATCCGCGCATCGATCAATTGCCGTTTCGCCGCGCCGACATCGCCGCCGAGATCATCCGCGTGCTGGGCACGCTGGATGAGCGCGACGCCGAGACCGAGCTGGAGCGGATCACCGAGTTTCGCTCGTCCACGGCGTTTCGGCTGGGGCTGGCGTTCAACGACGGCCGCGTCGATGCCGAAGCCACCGCACGCCGGCTGGCCGCGCTGGCCGAATCGGTGGTGGGCGCGGTGCTGGCGCTGGCTGAGCGCGATCTGGTGGCGCGGCATGGTCGCCTGCCTGGTGAAGGCTCCGGTTTTGCCGTGCTCGGCTACGGCAGTTTGGGCGGCGAGGAGCTGGGTTTCGCCTCCGATCTGGATCTGGTGTTCGTGTTCGACGGCCAGCGCGCGCAGGCGATGAGCGATGGCGAGCGTCCGCTCGAAGGGTTCCGCTGGTACCAGCGGCTGGCCCAGCGGGTGATGAACTGGCTGACCGTGCTGACCCGCGCCGGTCGCCTGTACGAGGTCGACACGCGGCTGCGCCCCGATGGCTCGAAGGGGCTGCTGGTCGGCAGCCTCGATGCCTTCATCGCCTATCAGGAAAGCCGCGCCTGGACCTGGGAGCATCAAGCCCTGCTGCGCGCCCGCCCGGTGGCCGGCGACGCCGCACTCAACCGGCAGTTGGCCGGCGTGCGGCGGGCGATTCTGGCGGTGCCGCGCGAGCGCGCCACCGTGCTGGACGAGGTCGGCAGCATGCGCCGACGCTGGCGCGCCGAGCGCGATCGTTCGGACGACACCCGGTTCGACCTCAAGCAAGGCCACGGCGGCCTGCTCGACATCGAGTTTGCCTTGCAGGGGCTGGTGCTGGCCCATGCCTCGCACCGACCCGAGCTGCTGGAGGTCACCGCCAATGCACGCCTGATCGAAGCCTGCCTGGGCGCCGGTGTGCTCGACGCCGGGCAGGCGGCGACGCTGGCCTCGGCGCATGCCGAGTTGCTGCAACGGGCGCTTGCGTGCACGCTGGATCTGCGCTCCCGCGTGGCGCCGCGCGATGCGGCGCTGGAGTCGCTGTGCGTGCGCGTGCGCGAGGTCACCACCGCGCTGGGCTTTGCATTCTGAGGGCGGCGCGGCGCGGGGTCAGGCTAGGCGCGAGTCGGGCTGCCGGGCGGCGATCAACTCGGTCAGGGTGCGGGCGATGGCGGCCGTTTCACGCAGCGGTGGCGCAGCGGTGACGGGAGCGGGTTCGCCCAGATCCCGCAGCAGTCCGGCGTCGCGCAGCGCGCGATGAAACCGTTCGATCTTCGCCGGCAGTGGCGCGGCGACAAAGGTCTGCACGGGACAACCGACCGCGCAGGCTTCGCTGAGCATGTTGACCGAGTCGGGCGTGACGACGAGTCGGTCGGCCCAGCCGAGCACGCCGGGGTAGGGATTGCGGCCGTCCTCAGGGCCGGACCAGACCAGGCCGGGCACGTCGCGCAGGGTTTCGCGCAGGCACCCGATCGCCTCGGACGGCGTGCGCCGCGAGGCCAGCACCAGCAGGCTGCCGCCTTCGCGGCGCTGGCCGTCGCGCAGACGCGCGGCTAGTTGGCTGGCGTAATCGGCACCCAGCGCAATGCCCTGGCGCGAACCGCCGACCAGCACGCCGACACGGGGTTGCGGCAGGTCGGCGAAGCCGGGGCAGGATTCGCGGCCATCGGCCAGCCATTCGTTGTCCACCGCATTCAGCGAGCCGAGCGGGCGCAGGACGTTGGCGCCGTCGAGGCCGTCGTGCCGCGGGGCGATCACGGTATCCCAGTGCGCGGGGTCGATACGCGGGTTGAGGATCTGCACGGTGTGGCAATGGCCATCGGCCAGCCGGCGCAGCATGCGGGTGAACAGGGCCGCGGCGCGGCCGCAACCGATCGCCACGGCGGGCCATGGCGGCGCGAACGAGTCGCGCTGGCCGGCGGGCAGGGCGAGCCGGCCGCCAAAGGTGAGGCGTGGCGCAAACCACGACCACGGCGCGCGCGGCTCCAGCAGCAGGTGGCGGATCGGCATCTGCAACCGCTCGGCCAGCGCCAGCGCCTGACGCTGGTTGCCGGCCGCGGCGTCGGTGATCACCCAGCATTCGCCGTGCAGCTTCAGCATGCGCGAAGTTGCGGCAAGATTGTTTCCCGAATCAACACGATGCGTTTCCCATCTGGGCGGCCGCCGGTTTACATGGGCCTGTACACTTCCACGCTCGGTGCCCGTTCGGACGCGGCTTGCGGCGAAGGATACCGATGAATGGCAGGCATGGGGCGCGCAGCAAAGCCCGTGCGATCGCCCGATGCAAGCTGTTGTCCCTTTCCCCAAGGAGTCCTTACCATGTCCCCATTGAAGTATCTCGCCCTTGCCGGCCTGCTCGGCGCCGCGGTGTCGGTGCAGGCCGCACCGGTGACCTACAAGCTCGATCCCAATCACACGATGGTGTTGTTCAGCTGGAATCATTTCGGCTACTCCAACCCCACCGCCGACATCGGGCTGGGCGAGGGCACAGTGGTGTTCGACGAGCAGCACCCGGAACGCTCCAGCGTCGAGGTGACCTTGCCGCTGGCGAGGCTCGACACGCACGTGGCCGCGTTGGACGAGCATCTGAAGAAGGCGGATTTCCTCGACGCGGCGAAGTATCCGGCGATCACCTTCAAGAGCAGCAAGGTGGAGCCGCTGGGCGACCGCAAGTTCAAGGTCACCGGCAATCTCACCGTGCATGGCGTGACTCGCCCGGTGGTGCTGGATGCCACGTTGAACCGGGTCGGCCCGCACCCGATGGGCAAGGCACCGTCGATCGGCTTCGACGCCACCACGACGCTGAAGCGCTCGGACTTCGGCGTGAGCGCCTACGTGCCGAACGTCAGCGACGAGGTGCACGTGCGCATCACCACCGAGGGTTCGGTGCCGAAGAAGACGGCCGCCGAGTAACTGCCGCGGCCCCAAACAAAAACCGCGCCTCGACCGGCGCGGTTTTTGTTTGCCAGGCGGCCGGGCTTATTCGGATTTCACGCCGGCGTCCTTCATCGACTCCAGCTTGCCCAGGTCGATGCTGCCGACGGCCTGCTTCAGTTCGTCGATGCTGTCGGCGTTGCCGTTGGCCTTGACCGTGAAGCGCTTGCCAACGATCACGCTGTATTCGCCGGACTTGGACTGGCTGTCCCATTCCTCGTGGATCAGCTTGCCGTCGTCACTGTAGGTTTTCTCGTAGCCGTGCTCGGTCTGCTTCTCTTCTTCCGGTGCCATCGCGGTGGCCATCGCGACGAAGCCCTTGGCGCCGCCGGTGTCGGTGACTTCCAGGGTGATGCGCTGGTTGTTGTCGCCGGTGTATTCGGCGCTCGCTTCGGAGACCTGCATGCCCATGGCGCCGTTGCGCTCGGCCGAGAGGCTGGTGCGCTTGAGGTCGCCCACGCTGTCTGGCAGGAACGCCTTGATCTGGTCGGGCGCCAGCGCCTCGACCGGGCCGGTGCTGCCGGACATCGCGCCCATCATTTTGCCCATCGCCGCCGACTGGGCGGCGCTGTCGCCGGATTTCTGCGCAGCTTCCAGCTCCTTGCCGGCCTGTTCGGCGCGCTGGCCCATTGCGGCGAGCTTGCCCAGCGCGCTGTTGCCGTCGAGGGTGACGCTGTCGCCGTTGCTGCCGGTGACATGCATGCCGCTCATTGCCGCGCTGCCCAGTGCGCCGACGAAGATCAGCCCGAGGATCAGGCTGACCACCCAGCCGAGCACGATCGCGATGATCACGCTGACCGCGGTGTAGCCGCCGGCCTTCTCCTGCGGGCACTGCATGGTATGCGGCAGGCCCAGGTACAGCAGGTAGATGCTGTAGATGCCGCCGGCGATCACGATCAGCAGGCCCAGCCACGGCACGATCACGCCGATGCCGGCGATCCACCAGGCGGTCCACGCGTAGGCGACGGTCTTCAGCGCCTGGATCAGGTTCGGCTTGGCGCCGAAGGTTCCGGCCAGCGCGTTGATGATCAGCGCCATCACGTAGACCAGCACCAGCGACAGGATGTAGCCCAGGATCATCCGGCCGATGCCGGCGCCGATCGACGCGCGCACGGTGACGCCGAGGAAGCTGGTGCCGATCAGGCTGCCCTTGATGAACTGCGCGATGATCGGCAAGGCGGCCACGATGGCGATGTAGCCGAGGTACAGGCTGTTCACCGTGGCCGGTTCGGCGGCGGCCACCGGCCACTCGGTTTTCGGTGAGGTCAGGATGTTCTTTGCGCGCGCGATGATCTTTGCGAAATCCATGGTCTGCTCCCGGATCAGATGCTGTGAGGCCGACGCTAAGCGCCGGGTCGTGATCGATGTCCCCATTTCATGGCAAGGCTTGCGGCAATCTGTCGGCTGAGCAGGGGGCGATTTCCCAGTCCCCGCTGGTTGCGCCCGTCCGACAGCAGCCGCCAGCCTGCTACCATTTGGAGCTCGCTGTCCAGTCCGGAGTCCGCTGATGTCCTCCCCCCTTGCCGCGAAGGCGCCCTTGGTGCCGGCAAATGCCGAAAATCGTTACGAAGTGACGCGGGTGGACCTGCCGCTGTCGTGCCCGATGCCCGGCATGGAGCTGTGGAATTCGCATCCCAAGGTCTATTTGCCGATCGTCGATGAGGGCGGCGAGTCAACCTGCGCCTACTGTGGCGCGCATTACGTCTTGCGTGACTGACGGCGGGGCGGATCGGCGGTCGGGCGTGGCATTTTTTTTGCTTCGCTTTCGCCATGAAAGCCTCCAGTCCTGAGCTCATGTCCAGCATTGCCGTACCCGCCAAGCTGCTGACCGTGATCCAGCTGATCCCCGCGCTGCACTCCGGCGGCGCGGAGCGTTCGGCGCTGGAGATTGCCCGTGCGCTGGTGCAGGCCGGCCACCGCTCGGTGGTGATCTCCGCCGGTGGGCGGCTGGTCGAGCAATTGCAGGCCGAGGGCAGCGAGCACATCACGCTCGACCTGGGCCGCAAGTCGCTGCGTACGCTGGGCCGGATCGGCGCGCTGCGGCGCATCTTTCGCGAGCTGAAGCCGGACATCGTGCATGCACGGTCGCGGCTGCCGGCGTGGATCGGCTGGTGGGCACTGCGGGGCGTCGCCCCGCGGCCGCATTTCGTCACCACGGTGCACGGCTTCAACTCGCCAGGCCGCTACAGTTCGATCATGCTGCGCGGCGAGCGCGTGGTGGTGGTATCGCAGACCCTGCGCGACTACGTGCTCAGCCACTACCGCTGGCTGGAGCCGGGCCGGGTGCGGGTGATTCCGCGCGGCATCGATCAGGACGCGTTTCCCTACGGGCATCGCCCGGACGACGCCTGGCGCAAGGCCTTTTTCGCCGAGTTCCCCGCCCTGACCGGCGCCCCCTTGCTGACCATGCCGGCGCGGGGCACGCGGTTGAAGGGGCACCACGACGCGATCGAATTGCTGGCCAACCTGAAGCGCCGCGGCATCGAGGCGCGCCTGCTGCTGCTGGGGGTGGTCGAGCCCGGCCGCGAGGCTTACGTGGCCGAGTTGCAGGAGCTGATCCGCCTGCGCGGGGTGACCTCGCAGGTAGTGCTGTCGCCGCCGCGCGACGATATCCGCGATATCTATGCCGTGTCGGCGCTGGTGCTGCAGTTGTCGAACAAGCCCGAGACGTTCGGCCGCACGGTGATCGAGGCGCTGTCGCTGTGCCGGCCGGTGCTTGGCTATGCCCATGGCGGCGTCGGCGAGTTGCTGGCCGAGCTGTATCCCGCCGGCCGGGTGCCGCTGGGCGATCGCGAGCGGCTGGTGGAGCGTGCCGCCGAGTTGCTGCGGGTGGCGCCGTCGATTTCGCCGTTGCAGAGCTACCGCCTCAGCGACATGCAGCAGGCCACCCTGGCGCTGTATGAGGAAGTGAGTCAGGCGCAGGGCTGACAGCGCGCCGCCGGCGATCGTGGCGAGCCTACAATGCGTGGTCGCTCCCGCCGTGGTTCACGCATGACTTCACTGGGCAGTTCACTCAAGGCCGCGCTGCGCTCTCCCTTGCTGCCGTTCTGGCTGGTGATCGCGCTGCTGCCGTTCGGTCGCAGCGCCGAACTGGGCACGCTGCTGTGCCTGCTCGGCGTCATCATGCTGGTCGCGCGCGACCCGGGCGCCATCTTGCAACACCCCGGCGCGCGTTTGCTGCTGTGGTTGCTGGCCGCCTATGTGGCGGCCGCGTTGTTTTCCGCCGTCGATGCGATCCGCCCCGGCAAGAGCTGGGGGACGGTGGCTGCCACGTTGCGCTACGTGCCGCTGGGCCTGTATGCCTGTTTCGCGATACGCCGCGAGCGCAAGTTGCAGGCCTTGTATACGGCCGTGGCCGCGGTGCTCGCGGTGTGGTGTGCCGATGCGTGGCTGCAGGCGTTTACCGGCTGGAGTCTCGGCGGCCACCCTGAGGCCGAGCGGGTCTCCGGCATCTTCGGCGCGGACAACCTGAAGCTGGGGCCCAGCCTGGCGGTGTTGTCGCCGTTCGTGCTGTGGGTGGCGCGGCAGCGCTGGGGACGGCGCGGCTTGCTGCTCGCCGCGGTACTGGTGTTGGGGCCGGTGTTGCTGGCCGGCTCGCGCTCGGCCTGGCTGTGCTACGTGCTGGTGCTGCTGGGCTTTGCCTGGCAGGAAGCCCGCTCGCCGTGGCGCTTTTCGCTGTGGTGCGCGGCGGCCGCGCTGCTGCTGGCGCTGGCCGGCGGGGTGGCGTGGCAGACCTCGGCGCGCTTCCAGGATCGGATGGCGCGCAGCCTGCTGGTGCTGCACGGTACCGATCGCTCGGTGGACACGGCGCTCAGTGGCCGGCTCGACATCTGGCGCGTCGGCGTGGCCATGACCGTGGCGCACCCGATCAATGGCGTGGGTGTGCGCGACTTCCGCTACGCCTACCCGGATTTTGCGCCAGCGAACGATCACTTCGTGGTCTCCGCCGAAGCCTGTGGCGTGGGCGAGGGTGCCTGTCACCCGCATCAACTGGTGCTGGAAATCCTCACCAATACCGGCGCACTGGGGCTGGCGCTGTGGCTGGCCGCGGCCGGCTGGGCGTGGCGGGCGTGGCGCCAGGTGGGCGCGGCGGCGCGCGCGCGGGCATTCCCGGCCAGCCTGGCACTGGGCGTGATGCTGTTCCCGTTGAACTCGCACCTGGCGTTCTATTCGGCGTGGTGGGGCCTGCTGTTTGCGTGGCTGCTGGGGCTGTGGTGCGCCAGTCTGTTCGTCGTAGCCGACACTGTCGGCACAGCAGAGACCGACTGGGCGCTTCAAGGAAGCACTCCCCCGGGAGACGCGTGACGACGAGTGAACCGTTGTCGGTGGGGCGAAGTTATACGAGCAGCGGCGGCCGCGGGATTGACGATGATGGGTCAGCCGCCGGTCAGTATCTGCAGGAACTGGCCGGCGATCACCTGCATGCTGAAATGCTGCTGCACGTAGTCGTGTGCGGCTGCGCCCATCGACGCCAGCAGGGCCGGATCGCACAGTTTCAGGATCGCGTCGCGCCACGCAACCACGTCGCCCGGCGGCAGCAGCAGGCCGCTCACGCCCACCTCGAGTGTCTCGGGAATCCCGCCGATGTCGCTGCCCAGCACGGGGACGCCAGCTGCCTGCGCCTCGACCGAGACCCGGCCGAATGTCTCCACCGATATCGACGGGAAGGCCAGCATGGAGAGCGCGCTGTAATAGGGCTGGACGTCGGCGATCCAGCCCGGGAAGTGATGTCGGCTCGCGGTCGGATCCGCCGCGGCGCATTCCCGCAGCGCCAGTGAGTCTGGGCCGTCGCCCAACCACACGCAGTGCAGCCGCGGTTGTGCCGTCATGGCCGCACTGGCAGCTTCGAACAGCAGGAAGATGCCCTTGCCGCCGTGCATGCGGCCGCTGTAGCCGAGCACGATCGCGTCCTCATCCAGGCCAAGCGAGCGCCGGATCTCGCTGCGCCGGTGCGGATCGGGCCGGCATAGTTCCATGTTGACCGGGTTGTAGAGCACCCGCACCAGAGAACCCGGGACGCCCCGATCCAGGTAGGCCTGGCGGGCATGCTTCGAGACGGCGAGGAAGCGTTGCGCGAGGCGCGGGATCAGCCAGGCGGAAAGGCGCTTCATCGGCGGTGTGCGATGCCGGAACAGCGCGACCGGAATGCGCAGCAGTCGTCCGATCAGGATCAGCGGCCAGTACTCCTTGCCGAAATTTCCCACCAGCCAATCCGGCTTCAGCTGCCGCGCTGCCTTGATGACGGCGGCGTAGCCGCACAAGTCAAACACGTTGCAGAATTTCGCCTTGTACCGACGGACGTTGGAGCGGGCCAGCCCTTGCCAGATCGGGCCATCGGGAAAAACCGCCGCACCGACCTGATGCCCGGCTGCGGCCATGGCTTGCGCCAGGGCGACGAAGTGACTGGCGGCCCCGGTGTTCTCGGGGTTGGTGCCGACAAAGAGGAGCTTCATGCGCGGCGATCCTCGTAGCGCGACAGCACCCGCAGGGCGAACTGCGGCAGCAGGTGGTGGCGCGCCACCTGTACCCGCGGCAGCCGCCACAGGTCCATGCCGGCGAAGGCCCGGCCACGCCGGGTCGTGGTCGCGGCGGCGAAGCCGGCTTCGCGCACCACGCCGGCCACGCGCTCGTCGGCATCGCCGTACGGGTAGCAGAACTGCGTGACCGGCGCGCCGAGGCGATCCTCCAGCGTCGCCCTGCTGCCGTGGATCTCGTCGTGCAATTGCGCGTCATCGCATTGCGTCAGGCGGGGGTGGCTGCGGCTGTGCGCGCCGATTTCCATGCCGCCGCGATGCCAGCGGCGCAACTGCTCCACCGACATCAGCGGCTTGCGCACGCCCAGCCGTTCGGCATCCCACTGGTTGTATCGCCCGATGCTGCCGCTGACCACGTAGCAGGTGGCGCTGAAGCCGTGCCGCTGCAGGATGGGCAGGGCCGAGTCCAGGTTGTCCACGTAGCCGTCGTCCAGCGTGATGACGGCGATGCGACCGTTGCGTTCGCCCCGCAGGTACGGCATCGCGGCCGACATGGACAACCCGATGTAGCCGAGTCGGCGCAGCAGCCACATCTGCCGCGCGAATGCAGCCGGGCTCACGAACAAGCTGCGGTACACGCGCAGATCGCGCGGCGCGCGCGCGATGTTGTGGTACATGAGGATGGGCAGGGCGGGTGTTCCCCGCGAAGCGGCGTCGCTCACTTTTCCAACTCCTTTGCCGGTGCGGTGCAAGGGAGTGGCGAACCATGGCGAGGGTCGCTTCCGGCCCGTTCGTGCGGTGAGCCTGATCTTCGGGGATTGGGATGGTTGCGCAAGGTCGCCACTCGGATGCGAGCCAGGTCGTCGAGTCGACCCGGGTCTCGGAAGCGGCGCAATTTTCGGCGGGCCAGGCTTTCACCCGGCTGTCGGACGGATCAGTAGACCGGCGGCTGGCCCGGCGGCCGGGTCTTGAAGCGCTTGTGCACCCACAGGTACTGCTCGGGGGCCTCGCGCACCATCTGTTCGATGCAGGCGTTGACGCGCGCGGTGTCGGCTTCCACCCCGGCGCCGGGAAAGCCGTCCAGCGGTGCGCCGAGGCGCAGCGCGTAACCCTGGCCGCCGGGCAGGCGTCGATGGAAGAACGGGATCACCGCTGCGCCGGACATCCGGGCCAGGTGATGGGTGGCGGTGATGGTGGCCGCCGGCACGCCGAAGAACGGCACGAAGACGGTGTCCTTGCTGCGCATGTCCTGATCCGGCGCGTACCACAGCGTGCCGCCGCCGCGCAGGTATTTCACGGTGCCGCGGATGTCGTCCTTGTCGAACATCGCCGCGGCGTAGCGCAGCCGCGCGCGCAGCACCACCCATTCGAACACGGTCGAGTCCATCCGCCGGTACATGCCGGCGATGCGGATGCGCTGCGAGACCAGCCGCGCGCACAGTTCCAGGTGCGAAAAGTGGCCGCCGACCAGCAGCACGCCCTTGCCGCGGGCACGCGCCGCTTCGAGATGTTCGAGCCCCTCGATGCGCGTCGCCAGGACCGCCATGCGCCGGTCGCTGCCCAGCCAGCCCAGCGCGAACTCCACCATCATCATGCCGATGTCGCGCAGGTTCGCGTCCACCAGCGCCGCCTGCCGCCCGGCGTCCAGTTCGGGAAAGCACAGCGCGATATTGGTGGCGGCGATGCGCCGTCGCGCCGAGGGAACGCGCAGCACCAGCGCACCGAGGCGGCGACCCAGCCATGGCAGCGCGGCCTGCGGCAGGCGCGCGACCAGCCAGATGGCCGCGACGCCCAGCCATGCCGGCCAATGGCGGGGAGCGAGCAGCGATCGGGTGAAGTCGGGGCGGGACATGCCGGGCATCGTCGGCATTGTAGCGGGCCGGCCCGGATCGCTGTCGCTATACTCGCGCGTTGATTGCAAGGATCGACCATTGCGCTTCCTGTATACCCTCGCGATGTTTCTGGTCACGCCGCTGATGGTGCTGCGATTGCTGGCCCGGGGCTTTCGTTCGCGACCCTATCAGCGGCGCTGGCGGGAGCGCTTCGGCTTTTTCGACGCGCCGGGTTTCACCGGAAGCCTGTGGATCCATGCCGTATCGGTAGGCGAAGTGAATGCCGCCGAACCGTTGATCAAGGCACTGCAACGCCACTATCCGAATGCGCCGCTGGTGATCACCACGGTCACGCCGACCGGCGCCGCGCGGGTGCAGCAGTTGTTCGGCAGCAAGGTGTTCCACGTGTACCTGCCGTACGACCTGCCGTTCGCGGTGCGCCGCTTCATGAAGCGGATCCGGCCACGGCTGGCACTGATTGTGGAGACGGAGATCTGGCCGAATCTCTATTTTGCCTGCCGTCGGCGCGGGATTCCGCTGATGATCGTCAACGCGCGGTTGTCCGCGCGCTCCATGCGCGGTTACAAGCCGCTGCGCAGCCTGGCGGCGTCCGCGCTGCGCTGCGCGAACCTGATCGCCGCGCAATCGCGCACCGACGCTGCGCGTTATCGGCTGCTCGGCGCCGATCCGCAGAAGGTGCTGGTCAGCGGCAACATGAAGTTCGACATGCCGATTCCCGAGGGGGCGGTGGCCACCGGGGCGGCAATGCGCGCGCATTGGGGCCCGCGGCGCCCGGTGTGGATGGCGGCCAGCACGCACGAGGGCGAGGAACTGGCCGCGCTGGAAGCGCACCTGAAAGTGCTGCGGCGGCTGCCCGACGCGCTGCTGCTGCTGGCGCCGCGTCATCCCGAGCGCTTTCGCGTGGTCGAGCACACGGTGCGCAGCCTGGGCTTCAAGGTGGCCACGCGCAGCGTCGATGGCGTGCCTTCGGGCGCGCACCAGGTTTGCGTGATTGACGCGATGGGTCAGCTGATGCCGTTCTTCGCCAGCAGCGATGTGGCGTTCGTGGGCGGCAGCCTGGTGCCGATCGGCGGCCACAACGTGCTTGAGCCGGCCGCGTTGTCGGTGCCGGTGCTGGTCGGCCCGCACACGTTCAACTTCGAGGAGATCACCCGCAGCCTGATCGAGCAGGGCGGCGCCGAACGGGTGCCGGACGCCGACCAGCTGGGCCCGGAGGTACTGCGGCTGTTGCTCGATGGCGCCCATCGCGAGCGGATGGGCGAGGCGGCGCAGCAGGTGTTCGAGCGCGAGCGCGGCGCCGTGCAGCGGGTGATGCGGCTGGTCGACGGGCTGCTGCAGGAATGACGCGCCGGCGCGCCACGCCCTACTGCAGCAGTGCGTTGATGCCCTGGATGTCCTTGAAGTCGGCCGTGCCGGCCGCCTGCTGCAGCAGCAGCTTGTTCAGAATGAACTGGTGGCGCGCCTGCGAGTAGGCGCTTTCCGACTGGGTCAGGGTCTGGATCGCCAGCAGCACGTCGGTGAACGTCTGCGTGCCGACCTCGAAGCCCGCGCGGGTGGCTTCCAGCGCCTTCTGGCCGGATTCTACCGAAGCCTTGCCCGACTCCACCTGGGAGATGCCGGCGAGCACCGAACGGTAGTAGTTGAGCGTGTTCTGCACCACCTGGCGGCGCTGCAGTTCCATCGCGTCATTGGCCGCGTCGCGCTCATAGATCGACTGGCGCACGCGCGCGTGGGTGGCGCCGCCGGAGAAGATCGGCACGTTCAGGGTCAGCCCGATCGTGGTGGACGCCGGCTGGTTGGAACCGGACACGAGCGGATTCTGGTACCACAGGCTGTTCTTGCCGTAGTTCACGTTGGCCGTGATGGTGGGCAGGTGGCCCGAACGCGCCGCGGTGATGTTGTGCTCGGCGGTCTCCACGTTGTCCTGCTGCGCCAGCAGGGTGGGGTTGTTCTGCATGGCCACTTTGACCCAGGCATCCGGGTCGCTCGGCGCCGGCGGCTGCATCGGCAGGTCGTCGCGCAGCTTCTTGAGCTCGCCGACCGGCTTGCCGGTGATCACGCGCAGCGCCTCCTTGTCGTTGTCGAGCGTGTTCTGCGCGGCAATCGTCTGCGTCCTGGCGTTTTCGTAATAGGCCTTGGCCTGGTACACGTTGGTGATCGCCGAGAGACCGACCTTGTACTGCTGGTCGGCCTGGTCGTACTGCCGCTTGAAGGCGTCCTCGTTGGCCTTGGCGAAGGTCAGCTGATCCTCGTCGTTGAGCACGGTGAAGTAGGCGGCGGTCACCCGCACCAGGAGATTCTGCGCCGCGGCCTGGTAGGTCGCGTCCTGTGCATTCGCGGCGGAGTGGGCGGCCTTGAGGTTGGCGTACTTGCCGAAGTCGAAAATGGTCTGGCTGAGTGTGGCGTTGAGGCTCCGCGTGCGCGAATGGCCCGCGTCCACCCCCGCGCCGCTTGGTGCCAGCGGGCCGGTGCAGGTGTAATTGCCGGTGCCGGCGGCGATGCCGCTGCACAGGTAACTGTCGGCGCCCGACGAGCCGAAGCCGCCCTGGTCGAACCCGCTGCTCTGCCCGTTGTTGGTCTGCGACAGGGAGAGCGTCGCGCCGATCTGCGGCAGCAGCCCGGCGCGCGCCAACGGCACGCCTTCGCCGGTGGCCAGCCGGTTGGCGTCGGCCTGGGCCAGCACCGGGTCGTTGGCGCGGGCATCGCGGTAGGCATCGAGCAGATCCTCGCCGTGGCTGGGCAGCGAGACGGCGGCCAGGGCCAGGGCAAGAGTGAGCAGCTTCAAACGCATGGAATGCCTCGTGTCGATCGGGGACGGTCGGGGAAAATCAGAAAACGAATCGGGGCGCCGGCTCGGCATGCACCAGATAGGGCAGGTCGGTTTCGAACAGGCCTTCCTCGCGGAAATGGCCGGCCGCCTCGTGGGTCAGCAGGTTCGCGCGCTGCACCGGCGACTGGCCACTCACCACCAGCGCCCGCGCGCCCGGCTTCAGCCAGGTGAGCCAGCGCGGCGGGATTTTCGCGACCGCGCCCGTTACCACCAGTGCGTCGAACAGCCCATCCGCTTGCCAGGCATGCACGGCTTCGCCGGTGACCAGGCTGACGTTGCCGACGCCGGCCTGGTGCAGGCGTTCCGCGGCGGCGGCGGTGAAATCGGCATGGATGTCCACGCTGACCACGTGTGCCGACAGGCTGGCCAGGCAGGCGCTGAGGTAACCCGAGCCGGTGCCGATTTCCAGCACGCGGTCGGTGGGCTGCAGCTCGAGTGCCTGCAGCACGCGGCCCTCGACCACCGGCTTCATCATCACCTCGCCGTGGCCCAGCGGCAGGCACAGGTCGGCGAAGGCCAGTTGCCGATGTTCCGCCGCCACGAAATCTTCGCGGCGCACGCGTCCGATCACCTCCAGCACGCGGGCATCCAGCACTTCCCATGGGCGCACCTGGTTTTCCACCATGTTTGTCCGCGCCTGTTCGAAATTCATCGCCATCTGCCCGTGCCCTGTGCTGCCCAAAAGACCCAGAAGGATAAGTCTTGCCACGGGGTCCTACAATGGCAGGCATGTTTGATGCCTAGCCTGACGGCTGCACCACGACCCACGAAGTGCCGGAAGTCATCGCCCGGAGTTGACGCAAGTCATGCTGTCCCGAGGCGTCTGCGAGCAGCATGAACGACCGAGGCGGGCCTGCGTGGAAAATAAATGAACCGAGGCGTATAATAAAGGCCAGGTTATCAGTTTGTGAAGGTGGAGGCATGAGTACCAGCGCGCCAATCAGAGCCCAGGGACCCGGCCGGCCGAAGGACATGGAGAAGCGTGCGGCCATTCTGGCGGCGGCCAAGGCCCTGTTCATCAGCAACGCGTTCGGCGGCACCAGCATGGATGCGATCGCGGCCGATGCGGGGGTGTCCAAGCTCACCGTCTACAGTCATTTCGGCGACAAGGACAACCTGTTCCGGGAAGTGATCCGCTCGCGCATCCAGGATCTGCTGCCGGAGGAAACCTACCGCTTCGATCCGCAGGCGGATATCCGCGAGACCTTGCTGCGGGTGGCGCTGACCCACGCCCACCTGGATTGCAACGCGGAAACCGTGGGCACCTTCCGCGCGATCCTCAGCGATTGCCGCCAGGGCAATCCGCGCTACGGCAAGCTGATCTGGGAAGAGGGCGCCACGCGCACGCACGGCCTGATGGAGCGCCTGCTGCAGCAGGCGGTGGACGCCGGCCAGTTGGCGATCGACGACGTGCCGCGTGCCAGCGCACAGTTTCTCACCCTGATCAAGGGCAACCTGATGATGCGCCAGATGTTCGGCTGCACCCATTGCCCCGAGAGCTATCTGCAGGAGATCGAGGCGACCGCGCGGGCCGGCGTCGATACTTTCCTGCGCGCCTTCCTGCCGCGCTGAGGCGTTTGTCGCCGGGTTGGCCTTCACCCGGCTTTTTCGTTCGCATTCCTATGCTCCCGGGCAATTCCGTGGCGTCGAACGGCGAGATCCGTTGATGCCGCCCCACGCCCGCAGGAGCAAGCCATGGCCAAGACCAAGCCGTTCGTCAGCGACATCGAGAACATCCGCCGGCGCGCGCGCCAGGATATCGACAAGGGCGCGATGACCGCCGGCTACAAGGCCGACCGCGCCACCGTGGTGAGGCTGCTCAACCACGCGCTGGCCACCGAGATCGTCTGCGTGCTGCGCTACAAGTATCACTACTACATGGCCTCGGGCATCCACTCGCAGGCGATCAAGGAAGAGTTCCTGCAGCATGCCAATGAGGAACAGGGCCACGCCGACCTGATCGCCGAACGCATCACCCAGCTCGACGGCAAACCCAACCTGTCGCCCGAGGGCCTGCTCTCGCGCAGCCACTCCGACTACGTGGAGGGCGAGGACATCGTCGACATGATCAAGGAGGATCTGGTGGCCGAGCGCATCGCCATCGACAGCTACCGCGAGATGATCGACTACGTGGGCACGGCCGACCCGACCACCCGTCGCGTGCTGGAAAGCATCCTGGCGATGGAGGAAGAGCACGCGGAGGACATGAACACCTTGCTGGAGCAGCTCGGCAAGAAGGGCGAACCGGCCAAGCCGGTGCCCGCGCGCAAGGCGGCCGGCAAGAAGGCCGGCAAGCGCGGCTGACCGCGGCGCCGACAGCCGGCCTGCCGGCAGACGCGCTTACCAGCTGGCCAGCGTCAGCTTGCCGATACTGCTGCCCGACTCCAGCCGGCGATGCGCTTCGCGCAGATTCGCCGCGTTGATCGGCGACAGCGCCTCGCGCTGGATGCCTTTCAGCTCGCCGGCATCGATCAGTGCGGCCACCCGCGCCAGGATGCGGCCCTGCTCGGCCATGTCCGGGGTGCGAAAGCGCGCGCGGGCGAACATCAACTCCCAGTGGATGCCGATGCATTTGGCCTTGTACGGGTCGCCGATCTTCAACGGCCGATCCGGCTCGACGATCAGGCCCAGATGCCCCTGCGGCGCCAGCAATTCTCCCAGCGCATCCCAGTAGCGCGCGGTGTCGGCCAGGTTGATCGCCGCATCGACCTGGGCAAAGCCCAGCGCGGCGAGCTGTGGCGCCAGGGGTTCGCGATGGTTCACCACGTGTTGCGCGCCCATGTCGCGGCACCACGCGACGGTCTCCGGGCGCGAGGCGGTGGCAATCACCGTGAAGCCGGCGCGGTGCGCCAGCTGGATCGCGATGGAACCCACGCCGCCGGCACCGCCGATCACCAGCAGGCTCTTGCCTTTGCCGCCATGCTCGCTGTCGAACGGCATGCGCTGAAACAGCAGCTCCCACGCGGTGAGCGCAACCAGCGGCAGCGCGGCGGCCTGGGCGAAATCCAGCGAGCGCGGCATCGCCGCCGCCAGCCGCGCATCGACCAACTGAAACTCGGCATTGCTGCCCGGCCGGGTGATGTCGCCCGCGTAGTACACGCGGTCGCCGGGCTTGAAACCCGCGACAGCCGCGCCCGCGGCTTCGACCACGCCGGCGGCGTCGTAGCCCAGCACCTTCGGCTGCGCCTCCACCTGCGATTTCGGCGCGCGCAGCTTGGTATCGACCGGGTTCACCGACACCGCTTCCACGCGCACCAGCAGGTCGTGTTCGCCCGGCCGCGGCTGCGGCAACTCGACATCGAGCAGCGACTCGGGATCGTCGACGGGCAGGTAGCGGGTGAGGGCGATGGCTTTCATGCTGGCAGCTCCGGGGAGGCGTTGAACGGCACCGGCGGCGGATTGCGCTCGGCGAACGGGCCGTTCCAGTAAGGGTAGTAGGGATACGGCGGCATTACCGCGCTGGCGGCATCCAGCAGCGCAACTTGCGCGGGGGTGAGGTTCCAGCCGACGGCGCCCAGGTTGTCGATCAGCTGCGCCTCGTTGCGCGCGCCGATCAGCACGCTGGATACGGTGGGGCGTTGCAGCAGCCAGTTGATCGCCACCTGCGGCACGCTCTTGCCGGTGTCGGCGGCGATGGCGTCCAGCGCATCGACGATGCGGTACAAACGCTCCTCGTCCACCGGCGGCGCGAAGCCGGCGGTGTCGTGCAGGCGGCTGCCGGCGGGCAGCGGCTGGCCGCGGCGGATCTTGCCGGTGAGCCGGCCCCAGCCCAGCGGGCTCCACACGATGGCGCCGATACCCTGGTCGAGCCCCAGCGGCATCAACTCCCATTCGTAGTCGCGGCCGGCCAGCGAGTAGTAGGCCTGGTTGGCGACGAAGCGCGCACGGCCATGCCGGTCGGCCGCGGCCTGCGACTTCATCAACTGCCAGCCGGAGAAGTTCGATGCGCCGAGATAACGCACCTTGCCCGCGCGCACCAGGTCGTCCAGCGTGGACATCACCTGATCCACCGGCGTCATTGCATCGAAGTGATGCAGTTGCAGCAGGTCGATGTAGTCCGTATCCAGCCGTTTCAGCGCACGCTCCACGCCGTCGATCAGGTGATGGCGCGAGGAGCCCACGTCGTTCGGGCCGTCGCCGGCGCGCAAGGTGAGTTTGGTGGAGACGATGGCGCGTCCGCGGCGGCCTTTCAGCGCGGCGCCCAGAATTTCCTCCGAGGCGCCGTCCGAATAGACGTCCGCGCTGTCGAACAGGTTGGCACCGGCATCCAGGCAGATGTCGACCAGGCGTTTCGCCTCGGCCACATCGGTGTTGCCCCAGGCGCTGAACAGCGGGCCCTTGCCGCCGAAGGTGCCGGTGCCGAAACCCAGCGCGGGCAGCTTGAAACCGGAATGGCCGAGAAAACGGTAGTCCACGATATGGCTCCTTGATGAGATGAAAGTCCTGATTGGCGTCGAAGTTCAGCCGACCATCCACCGTTCGCCCTGAGCGTAGGCGCGTAGCGCCGCACGCGGGGAGCGGCCAGGGATGGCCGCTGCTTTGAGGAGCGAGGAAGTCGAAGGGTATCGCCCCTAGGGATGCTCTGATCTATTCAGCGCAGGCGGCATGATGTCCAGAAGGCGCGCAGGGGGTAGTGCGTGGCGCAGGCAAGGCTGGCTGCCTTGGCAAGCCGCGCGCTGCCGCCTGTGCGCC
>Ga0070659_100000784_pt1 | contig 23117 bp, 25 predicted proteins | sample KBSC23metaG_FD_64666 | JGI IMG/M metagenome (GOLD analysis project Ga0070659, IMG submission 64666) | Corn rhizosphere microbial communities from Kellogg Biological Station, Michigan, USA - KBS C2-3 metaG | ecosystem: Host-associated > Plants > Roots > Rhizosphere > Soil ... | reverse complement strand
TGTTCTTCGTCAAGAACCGCGACTTCGACCGCGGTTTCAGCGAATTCGGCGGCGGCAAGGCGCTCCGCCACAGCGGCTTCCTCCCCACCGGAGAGACTGCGGCCTTCCTGCTGGCGGGCGACAACCTGGCAGCGCGCATCGCAACCCTGGAACTCTTCGACGCGCAGCACGCCTTTGCGCGCGGCGGCCTGGTGCAACTGGACGGCGACGTTGGCGGCGAGCCGCAACTCTCCGGAAACCTGCAGGTCAGCGCTGAAGCGCTGCAGCGGCTGCAGACCGGAGTCTGGCACAAGCCCGACTACAACGCGCAGTTTCCGGCCAAGCGCATCAGCTCAGCACTCGGGTGGAATGACCTGATCCTGGCCCCCGAGGTCATGGACGAGATTGCGATCGTGCAGTCGTGGTTGCGCGCAGGCCCTGAACTGATGGAGGACTGGGGGCTGGGCAAGGCGTTTCGGCCCGGCTACCGCTGCCTGTTCTATGGGCCACCTGGCACCGGCAAGACGCTGACGGCCACGCTGCTCGGCCAAGATGTCGATATGGACGTGTACCGCATCGACCTGTCGATGGTGGTTTCCAAGTACATCGGTGAAACGGAGAAGAATCTCGCGCGCGTATTCGACCAGGCGCAGAGCCGGCGCTGGATTTTGTTCTTCGACGAGGCCGACGCGCTGTTCGGCAAGCGCTCAGCCACCAACAACAGCAACGACCGGCACGCCAACCAGGAAGTGGCATACCTGCTGCAGCGCGTGGAGGATTTTCCCGGCATGGTGATCCTCGCCAGCAACCTGCGCGGCAATATCGACGACGCCTTCTCACGGCGCTTTCAATCCATGATCTATTTTCCGATGCCCGATGCGGCCCAGCGCCTGCGGTTGTGGCGCAGCCTGTTGATCCGGCCCGAGCGGCTGGCCGGCGATATCGACCTGCTGGCGCTGGCGGAGCAGCACGAGCTGTCAGGCGGCGCGATGGTGAACGTCGTGCGCTTTGCGGTGCTGCTGGCCGCGCACCACGGGCACGCGCAACTCACCGCCGAGCATCTGCGCCAGGGCTTGGCGCGCGAACTGCGCAAGGAAGGGAGGACGGCATGAGCCGCGCTTGGCATGCGCTGGCCCGCTGCTGGCTGGCCCTAGGCCTTTGCCTGGCCGTGTCCGCAACGCACTCCGCCACGGTGTCGGCCGCCGGTACGGCCTCCGGGGTTGCCCCAGCATCCGGTGTCCCGGTGGTTTCGGGCGTTTCCACTGCTTATGGCTCCGTGCTGAGCTCCGGTGCGTCCACGGCTTCCTCGACCTCTACGGCCCCCGGCGCCTCGCCAACGCATGGGGCTTCCGGCGCTTCCGCTCCCCCGGCTGCCTTCGCAGGCTCGGGCGCTTCGGCCACCGCTGCCGTCACCACAATCCCTGCAACCCCCGCAGCTGCCCCGGCCACCGCACTTTCCGCATCCGCCTCCGGCAAGGGTAAGCCGCTGCCGCTGGTGGCCGACTCGCAGGTCTGCCATCCCGTCGATGTAACGCACGCACGTACTGGAGCTTGCATGCCGGACATCGATCCGCTGACACTGCAGAAGACCACGGTGCCCACGCTGCCAAACGCAGTCGTCAACCAGCTCTACCTGTATCGCTTCCAGGCTAGCGGCGGCCAGCCTCCTTACACATTCGCGGAGATCGGCCACGACCTGCCCGACGGGGTCGTGCTGGAGCCAGATGGCAGCGTTGCCGGCACCGCTGGCAAGCGCGGTCGCAAGACGTTCACGCTGGAGCTGCGCGACCAGTCGGGCCAGGCGCTGCGCCAGCGTTTCGCGCTGAACGTGATCGAGCCGCGCGCAGCACAGAAGCCATCCGCCAGGCCGGCCTCGGCGCCCGCCGCGCTGTCGCCGATCGAAACACTGCCGGTTGCCGCCGCACAGACCCCGCTGGCCCAGCGGGGAATGATCACCACCTATGTGCTGACCGACGAGGTGGTGAAGCTGATCCACCCGGCCGCAATGGAAGCCGCACCAGCCACGGATGCCGCCTCGGGCACGCAGGCCGGTGCAGTCACCGTCGTCCCTGCCAACGCGACCGACGCCGATGCCGCGCCGAAGCCGGCAGCGGTGCCACAACCTCAGGCAGCCGTCGGTTCGGACGGCGACGGCCTCGACGAACTGGACGATGCCGGCGCCACCCAGTTGGCGACGTTGCTGGAGCCGCTTGTTGGCGTGGAGTACCCTACGCGCGCGCTGTTCGCAGCGGCGCTCGACGCGCGGGTTTGCGCCTATGCCGCCGCGCTGACCGACCGGGCGGCGGTGCGTGGCAAGCAGGCGTCACCCACGGCCGAGCAATGGCGCCAGCGTTGCGTCGCCGCCTGGCAGGGGCCGCCGCCGTCCAATCCTGTGACGCTGCCCACTACCGCGCAGGTCAAGTGGCAGGACTTGCCAGTCACGCTGCTGCCGGTGCGCGTGCGCACGTGGCTGATCGACCAGGCACGACAGGAGCGCGACGCGGAAGCTGGTAGCGCGCTCGGCTGGTCCGGCACCGGCTGCAATTGCCTGATGGGCCGGTCGAGCGGACAGGTCATCGGCGTGGTGCCGAACTGGAGCGACCCGAAGAAGGGTCCAAAAATCAATTTCAGCCTGTATGACCGGCTGCTCATGTTCGCGCTGCCGTTCGACGACGATGGCAACGTCACCCCGCTGCAGCCCCAAGAGAGCCAGATCGAGTTCTTCCGCGCCGCGCGCCGCTTCGGCAGCAAGATCGACCTGACGATCTACCGCAAGGACTGGCAATTCCTGCAGCGCTTGCCCGCAGATCATCAGCCCCGCATTGCCGCACAGATTGCGAAGCAGGCGGTGCAGATGATCGACACGCCGCTCGAATCGTTCGACCGACGTTGGCAGGACCGCGTGCCCGGCCTCACCGGCGACAAGCACCTGGGCTACGGCCTGACGCTGTATCTTGACAACCTGCCGGCCCCTGGCGATAGCGGCTACGCGGCATTCGACTCATTCCGGCGGCTGCTGATCTCCGCGCTGATTGCGGAGCTTCGGCGCGGCGGGCGGCAATACACGCTGAACCTGATGATCAACGGCGGCGACCTGATCCCGGCGCTGCGCGACGGCAACCCGGTCGAGCCGGGCAAGGACCGCAGTGCGGCAAAAAAAACGACAAGCGAGCCGGCAAGCAGGCCAACCAACTGGACGATCGAGCACCTGTTCGACCTGCTGGTGAAGGCAGAGGCTCCGCATTTTGAAGACGGGCGCATCACCGCTGGCGCGAGCGGATACCACAGCAATACCAACATCACGCTCAACTACGTAGTGCTGCTGCCCGAGCCCAGCAAGATCACCAAGAAGGTACTGCGCGAGGCCATCGAGAGCGTGAATACCACGCCGGAGCTGTTGGGCAGCAACCGCGCGATCTTCCTGCACCGCGTACTGCCCCTGGTCTCCATCGGCAGCACCACGTCAAAGCAGTTTGCCGACGACATGGCCTACTTCAACGATAACTTTGGCGGCGTAGTGTTGTGGCCGCAGCCCGATGCGGACGTTGAGTTGACCGACATGGTGGAAAAGGTCGTGCACAGCACGCTGCTGGTTGGCACGCCCACAGTGAGTACGCTGTGCAACCTGGTCTGCGATTGGCGCTGGCTGCTGCGCTTTCTGTTTGGGCTGTTGCTTGGCGTCGCGCTTCTGTCGCTGTTGCTCTACCTGACGTCGTGCCGCATCCGCGCGCTTGGGCGGCCGTACCAGTTTTACCTGCTGCTGGTCGGCATCGTGCCGCTTGTCATCGGCGGGCTGCTGCTGCGGTGCGATCCGGATATCGCCAATACGGGGCTCAGCCGGCAGCTGCTGGTTGGCGTGCTGGTGGCGGTGATTTTAAGTTTGCTGTTTCCGTTGTTGAAGCCGAAGGCGGAGAAACCATAAACCCTGGAGGGGGCTATGAAAGTGCCGAAGGAACGTCAGTCAGCAACTGTGCCGGCGACGTGTGACCCGTGCGAGCCGGCGGGCACCTTGCAACGCCGCGTGGACCAGGGCCCGCGACAGCAGGCGCAGCGCGATCGGCTGACGCAGTTGCAGGCAGACGGCAACCGCAATGGCTTGCCGCCATCGTTGAGGAGCGGCATCGAGTCGTTGTCTGGTCTGGACATGGGTGACGTGCGCGTGCATCGCAACTCGGCAAAGCCGGCGCAACTGCAGGCACATGCCTATGCGCAGGGCAGCGATATTTATCTTGCGCCGGGACAGGAGAAGCATTTGCCGCATGAGGCGTGGCACGTGGTCCAGCAGAAGCAGGGGCGTGTACAGCCGACCTGCCAAATGAAACAAGGCGCCGCAATCAACGATGACAACGGTCTCGAGCATGAAGCCGACGTGATGGGCGCCCGCGCCATGCAGCCTGCAAGCCTGGCGATCACCATGAAGAGAGGACAACCGCATGAACCGTGGATTGCGGTTCAGCAGGGGCAAGCGCCAGTGCAGCGGGTCGGTACCACCAGCTTGCTCAACTGGGGCGGCGCGGGCCTGGCTCTGGCGGGTCTTACTGGCATCGCCGGTGCGGTAGGGAGTGGCGTGCCGCTAGGGCTGGGGCTTTTGGGCGGTGGCGTCGCCATGCTATTGGGCGGACAGGTACTCGGTGGCGGACAAGAGTCGTCATCCGGCTATGGGACGCGTCCGCGCAGCAATATTCCGACCGACCCCGACTGGTACAGGCAGCGCGCCAAGACCGCGTACGGTTACACGACTGGATTGGGGTATCAGGGACCGCACACGGTGCCGCATATCGGTAAGCGGGTGGCCGCTGAAAACGCCATCGCGTTAAATCCGGACTTCGATCCGGTTGCGATCAGCCAGCGGACCGGAGTTATTCCGTCGGCGGGGCAGGCTAGGAGGCTTGTGCGCGAATTCGAGGAACAGACGGGGACGAAGATCAGCGACGTGCACAAGAAGAAGCTGGACGAAAAATACAAAGATGCGCTGGATCGTCGCGACACGGGGACTCACGAGGAGCGCGTGAGGGCGACCCGCGAAGCGATGGAGATGAACCCGCTTGCCACCTATTCGCTGCACCAGAAGGCGAGTCATAGCGAGATCAAGGGCAAGGGCGAGCGGCGGCACACGGTGAGGCCGGACCTCGAGAAGATGAGCAAGATGAAAAAGGGCGATCCGATGCCCTCGTTGGCGATGGTGGATCTACCAAGCACGCCGACGCACAGGACGGCGCACATGCTTAAGCTGTTGCGAGATACCGGCCAGATCTTTAAGGGAAATGACGACATTTCGGAATTCGAGCTGTCTTCGGATGATGAGTATTGAGCAGGTGCTGGGATTTTGACCAACAGGGAGTCTCAATTGACATGCTGGTGGTGATCCCGAGCCTGTTTTGTCCGTTTTTGAAGCTGAGAGTGGAGAAAACCCTGAATCCTGAACCCTGGGACAAGTGCTTATGCAAAGCATACAAATGAGACCAAGGGCCCTGGCGTAACGGGTGTTTGGGACACGGCCTCCGAGAGCACCGACTTACTCAATCGCCATTATCAGGCACTGCACCAGAAACGGATTCCCCCTGGACGCCATGCAACGGTCGACCTGCAACTCGATGTGGCCTGCGTCCTTGAAGATCACTACGCGCGAATTCAGTTGGAGCATCAAAAAAGGCGCCGGGATGAAGAGGCAGAACGACGTGAGCGCGACGGTAGCAAAAAAAGCAAGCGCGGAAAGGGGCTAGGTAGCAATAGACCGACGGGGGGTGAAGCACTGCCCTGGGGTGGCCCGGGGCCTGGCGCTCTTGATCCCTACGGATGGGGACATCCATCCATCATATCTGCGCAGTCACCGGGACGACGACGAGGGTGTGGCGTGAGGCATCGAGCGCGGAAAGGCACCGATCGCACGCATGCGTCCTCTGACGGGATTGGCTGCTCATATGGCGCGATCTGAGCGCCTTCGATGTGGACAATGAACTTGCCCCTACGAACTCAACCCCTCCCGAATCGCATACCGCGTCAACTCCGCAATACTATGAATCCCCAGCTTTCGGAACATATTCTCCCGATGGGTGGCGATGGTCTTGGCGGAGAGGAACAGCATGCCCGCAATGTCATTTGTCGTATACCCTTCGGCAAAGAGCTGCGCGATCTGCCGCTCGCGCGTCGTCAGTTGCGGCAGGCGGATGGTTTCAGCGGCAGCCGGGGCCGGCGCGCGGCTGGCGTGGATCACTGAGCCGATCAGTTCGCCGCTGAGGAAGATCTGGTTGGCCATGACGCGCCGGATGCCGCGCACCAGTTCTTCGTAGGGGTTTTCCTTGAGCACGTAGCCGGCCGCGCCAGCCTCCAGCGCGGCCATCACCTGCTGCAGACCGTCGTTGACCGACAGGCACAGCAGTTTGCAGGGCGTGGCCTCTCCGCTCAGGCGGCGGATTACCTCCAGGCCGTTCAGGATCGGCATCGCCATGTCGGCGATCACTACGTCCGGCTTGAGCGAGCGGGCAAGCTGAACCAGTTCCAGGCCGTTCCTGGCCTGCGCCAGCACCTCCATGTCCGACTCGCGTTGCAGCAGCGCGATCAAGCCTTCACGGACCATCGCATGGTTGTCGCCGAGCACGATGCGGATTCTCATGACAGCTCCGCCTTTCCGGAGCCGCAGACGGTGACTGGGTGCCACAGCGCTGCGTCGCGCGTGTCGGCGCTGGTGCCTTGCGCCGCGTCGAACTGGATCAGCGCGAACGCCAGGCGCTGTGCCGGGTCGCCAAGCAACGTCCTGACAAGCTCTGTGACACCAGAAGGCGCCACGGCCGCGGTGCGCGCCAACCGCCGGCATCCGACCATCGCCGGAACCCCACTTCCCGCCCCATCGGTAGACATGATGCATTGACCCCGATTACATCTGTACTTGTTTGTCTGTGTGTCACCGTCTTTCGTCGTCCCACGGTCCGAAGCAATGCCGGTCCGATGGCGCCGACGGGACGGCGTGTCTCGCTCGCCGGCCGGCTCGCGCAAGCCACCGGTCATAACCTGGGCTGGAATGCCGCCGTGAGTGCGGTGTGCCGGCCAGGGTAAGTTTTTCCCGCAGTCTGACGCAGACGGCCGACTCGTGCACTCAACAATATTGAATTGTATTTTTCGTAACTTTTTAGATGCAATGTTGGTGCGCGCGCCGGCGTCGCGATCGTCAAACGGCCCAGAGGATGTCCTCGACGCACGCGCCGCATGCGCTTGTACTGCTTGGCATGTGCATAGCGGCCAATCTGGCCCGCCAGCCGCGGCGCCTCGCGGTTGTAGTTCTGTCGCAGCTTCAGCCCGTGCCGGGCTGCCGCCTTCACCAGATGTTCGCGGCAGCGCTCCAGCAAGCGCGAATCGGTCGGATGCGCAATCGCCTTCTGCATCACCGTCGTGTCGACGATCACGCGTTTGATGCTGGAAGGCTTGATCACGTCTGCGCGCTTGGCTGCTTCGATCGTCTCGGCCAGCAGCTCCTCCACGCCTGCCTCTCCCAATCGCTTGCGCCAGCGCGTCAGGCTCGACGGGTCGATCGGCGGCTCAAGCTGCAGGTACGTCTGGCCCGTGAACACCTGCCAGTACGGGTTCTCGACCCAGTGCCAGACGACTTCTTCGTCGGACAGGTCAAAGGCGTGTTGCAAGTACAGCAAGCCGGCGATTAACCGCGGCGAGGTGGCCGGGCGACCACGCTTGGACACGAAGCTCTCGCTCAGCGCCGCACTCACTCGCTGCCAATCGATCAGGTCGGCCAAGCGCACCAACGGATGCTACGTGACGCTGTTGTTGACGGGGGCGGAGATTGGAGACGAGGATGCCGACTACGCAAAGCTTATTGCCCCTGCACGGGAGCGTCTCAAGCGACCTTGGGAAAGCGCCGGTCTCGAGAGCCTGTCCGCATTTTTGTGGGCGAGGCGGTTAAAAAGCCGTTACCCGCGCGCCGTCGTGAATCGGTCGCCGAACAGGATAGCAAACTTCAACAAGTTGCGGCGCAAGCGGCTAATCGAGTCGAAAGCCGCCTGCCCCTATCGCATCTCGCGCGCCGGTCAGTGCGTTCACAATTAGACAACAGGTGGAAAAGATCATGTTGATACGAGAAGAACTACCGCAAGAGCACGCCGCCATCGCTGATCTGACGGCTAAAGCCTTCGCCAATATGGAACATAGTGACCAAACTGAGTCCGCGATCATTGCACGGTTGCGGGAGGCCGGAGCGCTGTCACTATCTCTGGTCGGCATCGACAGAGGCGACATCGTCGGGCACGCCGCTTTCTCACCAGTTACTATCGACGAGGCAGACCAAGGATGGTTTGGGCTGGGTCCGGTGTCGGTCCGGCCTGATCGGCAAGGCCAAGGTATCGGCGGCTTGCTCATCCGGCAGGGACTGAGCGAATTGCGGGCGAGAAACGCGGGCGGGTGCGTCGTCCTGGGTGATTCGGCCTACTATCAACGGTTCGGCTTTGAGAACGACGAAGCTCTGTATTACGTTGATGCACCGTCGCAATTCTTCATGCGCTTGAGTTTCGTCGATAACGTGCCGGCAGGTAGGGTGCGATATCATCCTGCATTCGGGGGCGACAGTGGGCAGTGAGCAGCGCCCCCATTACGCACCTAGGTAGTCCGTTCGGTAATTTAATCCCATTTGCCCCTAGCGGGATCTCTTTCAGCACCCCCGAACGGCGGCGAGGAGGCGCCCACGCGCCGCAAAACCTGCTTATGAATAGCGGCCCTCGTTAGCGCGTGAACGCACTTTGTCGCAAGGCTTCGGTTGGTGCGGCCGGAAGCCTGGTTCATATTCAGCCCTGAGGCTGCGACACATGCAGCTCGGTCAGCAGGTATCGAGCACCACCGGTAGGTGGAGTTCACACCAAACATATTCGTGTGGTGTATGAGCAAGTTATATTATTGGAATTTAAATTCTCTAAGCTAATATTATATCTGATGGGCTTGGAGACCCATCATGCAAACCAATTCACACGTTTTCATCATCGCGGCCATCGTCTCGGGGGCTATTGTTCCGTTCCAGGCCGGCGCCAATGCGCTCTTGGGGCGGACCCTCGGCCATCCCCTCTGGGGTACGGCAGTATCCCTTTGTGTTAGCTCCGCCTGCATCCTGCCCATCATGGCGCTGGTGAGGGTGGCACCAACGCTTTCCCATCTCGCGCAGGCCCTCCGCTGGATATGGATCGGCGGTGCCGTCGTCTACATAACGGGAGCGCCTCGGAATTGCGGCATAAACTAGTCCAAGTTTTTAGCCGCAGCCCCCCCGGGTCAGGATTCAGTGCAAATCAACATGCGGATGTCAGTGCGCGCCCGTTGCCAGTCCAATGCCGGTGCCGGCGCAGGTGAAGATCAGCCCGGCGCCGGCCTGGGCGATGGAGTCACCGGCCGATGTGAGCTATCTGGAAAGGACGCTGTGAATCTTGTCGATCTCTTCGCCGGGGCAGAGCGAGACGCGGAGAAAATGAGGTATTTGCAGGGGAGGGAGCGTTGGAGGGGGCGGGTGTTTGTGTTCAGCCCTGAGACGCGCCCGAAAACCGGTTGGACGTGAATGTCTGCTTTCGGTCATGAAGACATCGAGAGGATGGGTCGCCGTTATCTAACCGGCTTAAAGGCGCCGCGCTTTGCTGCCGCCTCGGCGCGAATGATATAGCCGTCGGCGTGGTCATTAATGAGACCCATAGCCTGCATGAAAGCGAATATCGTCGTGGGTCCGACGAATTTCCAGCCTCGCCTTTTCAGTTCCCGGGACAGCGCGATTGAGGAGGGAGACGTCGACGCACTCTGCGGCGTCTCGATTTCACCGGGCTCCGGCTCATACCGCCAGAAGAAGCTGGCGAGAGAACCTGTCTCGGCCTGGAGCTCAACGGCCTTACCGGCATTGTTGATCACGGCCTCAATCTTGCCTCTGTGCCTGACAATACCCGGATTCCCCAGGAGTTGATCCACCTCGCTCTGACCACAGTTGGCGACGATGTGAAAGTCGAAGCCGGCAAAGGCCTCGCGGAAATTGTCCCGCTTGGCGAGGATCGTGCGCCAACTCAGTCCCGACTGGAATCCTTCAAGGCTGATCTTTTCGAACAGCCGGATGTCGTCGGTCACAGGGTAGCCCCACTCGTTGTCATGATAGTCAAGAAACTCAGGGGCGGAACCGGCCCAACCGCATCGCGGGTGCCCATCGGGTGCCATATAGAGATTCATGCGATTGCGCTCTTCGTTTCGTCAATTAGTCAGCAACGCCAACTCAGGGGAGACGATGTTGGGATCGATGTCGACGATCTCGGCCTTGACGATGTCATAGCGAACAAACGGATCCTCGTTGACGCGGGATTCAAGTGCTTCGAGCGACGAGTCGGTGGATAGAATGGCGCCACCTTGGCCGGAGCGAATGCTGCCGACAAGGAGAAAGACGCCTTCATCGACACCTTTCTTGATCCATTCGCGATGCGCTGCCATATGCTCGGGCGCGTTAGCTTTATTGGCAGAGAAGCGAAGTAGGATGACGTACACGCGGGTTCTCCTTGTGGCATGTTCGGAACCGGGTTGGGGTGAATGGGTGCATGCGCCGCTAGTTGATCATCGGTCACCAGTCGACGCGCCGTCTGCGTCAGGAAACCTCCGGGTGAGCCAAGCCTCGAGTCGATCCACTTCGCGCTGGACGTAGTCGCGCTCACCGAACGCATTCGACAAGGTGGCGACGCCTTGGCTAAACATCAGCACATGCAATGCGAGTTCGTCCGCATCTGCCGCGCAGCCCAGCGCCTCGAATTGCTCGCGCAGCCAGGTGCGGAAAACGTCAAAAATGCCCACTGCTTGTGCGCGTGCTGGATGTTCCAGCTTGGCTAGCTCGGTGGTCAAAGTTCCGACCGGGCACCCGTAGTTCTCGATGTCCTTACGATTAACGATCACGATCCGCACAAACTGGCGGATCCGCTCCAGAGGAGTGATCGCGCTCTCCTGCCAGCAAGCCAGCATCTCGCGCGTGCTCGCGAGGCGCGCCTGGATGACGGCCTCGAGAATTTCGTCCTTCGTCCTGAAGTGGTAATAGAAGTTGCCTCGTGAGATTCCGACTACTTCGGAGATCGAAGCGAACGAAGTCGACTCGTAGCCCTGTTCGTAGAACAATCGGCTCGCGGCGTCCACGATTTGCTCACGCGTGCCCATAGGTACCCGTTCCTCCGTTGGCATGCAGGACGATTGCCCTAATGACGATTCCGGCGATTTTAGGTCAATCGTCCTAGGGCGGCAAGCATGAAATTTTCAGCAACCTAGGATCCGGAAATAGGCGGTAGATGACGGATATTCCTGCCGGTTCCTCGGGGGCGGAAGCCGAAATTCCTTCGCGGCCAGGGCCGTTAGGCGCAGCACTTGCTCAGGCATTGGTACTGCGTTGGCAACCCTATGAAGACCCTAACCCGCCTTGACCATCATTATCTCGAGTGCTCCTGCGAGCCGCTTGAGGGCCAGTATTACCGGATCTCATGGTTTTTCCGGCGGGTTGAGGTTGCGCCTTCGCCGGAACCGACGCACGGTGAGTCGTACGTGTATCGCGCAAGCTCTGCTGCCGAAGCGCTTTCGGCTGTACAAGCGAGAGCGGCGCTGATGCTGCGCTCGCTTCTGTGGACGCAGCTCAGCGACGAAGGACCTGGCTCGATACCTGTTGATGAGGATAACGAAGAGCCGCAGGCACGGGGAGTGAGACCTCCGGATCGATGAGTTTCTTTCTATACTCCCGAGGCTTGCCCGCAATGCTCCGGGGGAAAGCGTGGCAACTGACGCATTGCCTTCATGAACACGCAACATTCTGTATGCCATGGCCGAAGGCCGGTACGGGAAGGGCAATGCCGTCCTCTCCGGAGAACGCCTGTTGATTTGCACGGAATCCTGCCCCAGGATTTGCATCAAAAACTGACCCACCCCAAAGCCTGTTAGGTGTCGCTTTGTGCGGGTTGTTTGGCGGTGCGTTTCTCCTTCTTGGGCTGGGTGGTGCTGTGCTTGAAACGATAGCTATCGTTGCCGGTTTCAACAATGTGGCAGTGGTGCGTGAGGCGGTCCAATAGTGCGGTGGTCATCTGCTCCTGGCGCCAGCGGCGAGCGAATGCGGCAACGCGATCGTAGGAGTCGGTGAAGCCCAAGGCACACAGATCAGTGTGGATCTGCTTGAGTGCGCGCCGTTGCTTGCGCGGTTTGTTGGCCTCGGTCTTGAGCCAGGCGGAGAGCTTGGCGGCGTGACCGTCGAGCTTGCTCGGACTGTGCCGAGCAGGATAGGCCGGTGCGGTGACGTCAGCGCGCAGATAGCGCCTGACGGTGTTCCTAGAGATGCCCAGGCGCCTGGCGATCTCGCGCAGCGGGATCTGGTCGCGAAGGTGCCAGCGTCGAATGATGCTCAGTATGGCCACGTCGATCACTCCGATCTCCCGCTCGTTGCCGAGCGGGACAGTGTTCTATACGTGGGTCAACATTCGATGCAAAAACCTACCTCGGGTGGGTCAGGATTCGGTGCAAATCAACAACTGATTATCAAGCAGGGCGAGATCACACAACTGAACAAGGACAGCGCACGGCTGGTCGCGGAAGTTGCCACCTCGACCAAACGCATCCGCGAGCTGGGGACGCAGGCGGAACAAGCGCAAGCCGCTCACGCCCAGGCGCGTGTCGACCAAGCTTGTGCGGAAGCCGAACGTGACGCGCTGCGATCCACGGTCCAGCAGCAGGTGAACGAGCTAGCCGCCGAGCGCGCCGAACGCGAGCGCCTGGCCGGCGAGGTGGCCAAGGTCACGGCTAAGCTGGGGGCCCAGCAGCAGCTACTGACAAAGTCGGACACAGTTCAGTGTGACTGGCCCGGCCGTGTGAAACCGCCAGATTCCACGAAAAGGACGTCCCCGATTGACGGGACGCAACATGGCATATACAATTCGACATATACATCGGAGGGCCATGCCATGCCTACCCCATCGACGCCATCCAGACCCAAGGAGGCCAAGTTGTTTCGCAACAACCGCAGCCAAGCAGTGCGGATTCCTGTGGAGTTCGAGTTGCCGGGGGATCGTGTGCTGATCCACCGCGAAGGAAACAAGCTTGTCATCGAGCCAGTGACTCGGCCAACCAACATCGTCGAGCTGCTGGCCGAGTGGCGGAAAGAAGCGCCACTTGAACCAGAAGATCAGCTCCCGGCCATTAAGGACATGCCCGCCCAGCCGGAGGACATATTTTGAGCGGATATTTGCTGGACACGAACATCATCAGCGATGTGATCCGCAGCCCGGACGGGCCGGCTGCACGCCGCATCGAGCAGGTCGGGCCGAAGAAGATTTTCACCAGCATCATCGTTGCAGCCGAACTGCGCTATGGCTGCGCAAAGAAGGGCTCGCCCAAGCTGCACGCCAAAGTGGAGGGCATCCTTGCAACGATCCCTCTGCTACCGATGGATATTCCGGCTGACGCTGACTATGGTGGCATCCGCGCCGAACTGGAAGCGGCCGGCCAGCCTATCGGCATGAACGATCTGCTGATCGCCGCACACGCCTATGCGCTCGACCTCACGCTAGTGACGGACAATACGCGCGAATTCAGTCGCATCCGTGGCCTCAAAGTCGAGAACTGGTTGGAACGATAGCCGCGCAGAAGCCGAGCGACGCGTGGCGATCCACGGTCCAGCAGCAGGCAGACTCGCTCGCAGCAGAGCGGTTCGCGCGCATCCGGTGAGGTGGCCAAGGTCTGCGCCCGGCTTAACGCCCAGCGGCAATTGCTGGCGGACTATCGCAGTCCGCTCGGCATAGCTGTAGATGGCACGTAGTCTCGGTCCAGCGCAGTCATATATGGAAATCGCGCAGTGAATTCCGAAATTCATAACCTACGGGCTTATGATAGGAATTCGCGCTTACCCTTTTCGTACCCCTACGGGGGAAGCGGTCGATGCGACGACGCTGATCCCGCACATGCTGGAGGTGTTCATGGCGGGGGATGGGGGGCAGGCGGGGCAGGGGAGACGACACTCGACCGGCTTGTTCCCAAGGGGCGATGCGCTGCTTGCCACGCGAGAACGCATGATGCGCGAACTCCAGCAAGGCTTGGACGACAACGAACGAAGCTTCCTGCTGTCGCTGGCCGCCGGCACGCCGGAGTGGTTGCTGCTGGGCATCGCACACCTCGAAAACTGCCGGGCATCCGCTGGAAGCTGCACAACCTGGCGCAGTTGCAGAAGACCGATGCGAGGAAGTTCGCCGAGCAGGCCGATTTGCTCGCTACGCGGCTGGCTGCGCTACCCTAAGAGGTGACTGATGATGAGCCGATGCCGCGCAAACCCGTGCCAGCAAAGGACGTGTTTTTCTGACGGTAAAAGCCCATGTCGATCAAAGCCAATCCCTTTAATCACGCGGACTTGCGTGACTCGTTGATGATCGAGTGGGGAGGGTCTTCCCCCTCGATATTGAAAAAGCCAGCGATGATGAACTGCCCCCAAGCTTTAGGGGCATGTACCAGTACGCCGAGCAGTTCGACGGGCGTTGTTGCATAAATCGACTTTGAAGTCGGAGCCATTCCTGTGAGGCGTAATTCAGGTGACGCGGACGGAATGCGGGCGGGCAAGCGCAGCCGTGCGGTTGAGCACGCCAGCGCGGGTTGCCACTTCGGTCGCCTGGGAGCCGACCTCGCGCGCCCATAGCGAATGGCCCGTGAGCGTCTTAAGCCGATACATCAGGTTCTCGACCAGCGAGCGACGGTGGTAACCGCTGGCCTTCTTCCAATCGCGCCTGTCACTCCTTGCGATGGCCTCGATGGCGGCAATCGCCGCATGGCACGACTTGGTGGCGTACGCGCCGTCGCCACCAACGATGCCAACTTGCGTGCCGGACGGCAACTGGCCGAGCAAGTCAGGCAATACATCAGTATCCCCGACGTCCTGATGGGCCATCAGCGCCGCGCATATCTGGTCGCTCTTGGCGTCCATCGCCAGATGGATTTTGCGCCAGGTGCGACGCTTGGAGTAACCGTGCTTGCGCACTTTCCATTCGCCTTCACCAAATACCTTCAGGCCGGTGCTGTCGACCACCAGATGCAGCGCGGGCAAGACAACTTCCAGGTCCTGCGCGCGTCTGCTTAAGGTTGTGTAGCTCGGCAACGGCAGGTTTGCGAAGGCCAGCTTGCGCAGGCTCATGGCAAAGCCTTGCAGCGCGCGCGGCGGCAGGCGGAACACTTGCTTCAGACCAAGCAGCATCTGGATGACTGCATCCGGATAGACGCACGGGCGCCTGCGCTTGGATACGCCCACGCCGGACGACGCCAACTCGCTTTGGTCAATCCACATCGTGACGTCTCCCCTGGCAATCAGGCCAGCGTTGTACTGTACCCCGTTCTTGACCCGATAGAGGTGCCCTTGGGCTCGGCTCGCTTGTATGTGTCTCTGCGCATTTTCTCGGCAAAAGACGAGAATCTACGCAGCCGGCCGGATTGTTTACAGCGCCATCTGCCCAGGCCGTTGCACGTAAACGTCAGCATGCAGCACTCCAGCGACCGGATGTATGCAACAACGCCGCGCATACCTGTGGGCCTATGCGCCAAGCGAGTTCGAGCAGACCTGTGCAAGCTTCTCCCGATTACACGCTTCCCGCTGCCGCAGCATTACCTCCGGTCGGATTTCCTCAGCCTGATGGCCATGTAAGAGTATGGGGCGGCAGGCTCGACAGTCACCGAGTAGAGTTTCAGATGAGCCCCTGCTTGCAACGGGCAAGGATGGTCGTCTCTGCATCCTGCATGTGCGGTATGGCTCAGACCTCATCTGGAAATCTCGCAAGCTTTTGGCTGTGGCGGGTCAAGCCGCCAAATATGGTCTCGGCGATATCTTTGGGGAAATCTTCGGGCAACTGCACTTGCACGGCTGTGATTGCCTCTGGAGTGCGCTGAATCAGTTCGTTGATTAACTCTGTGACTTGGTCTGCGTTGAATCCAACGCGCGCGCCTTGGGCGATCCAGTGGCGCGGCAAAATCTCGTTGATTCTGTAGTGGGGACTCTTACCGTGTACGCCCATTGCAAGCTTAGCCTTTTGTGGCGCGACTTGGTTCTTCTTTGTCCCGATGATGGGGTGGGCCGACAAAATGTCATACAGCGGCGTGGCCCGATATTGGTCGTTTGCCAAGTGCGCGATGCTGAAGTTTTTGGCGTGGCCATCAGGCGCCGCGAGAAGCCAGAAAAGAATCTGTGTCTTGAAAAAATTCCGGCGATCTTGATCTGATTCGACAGATCTGGCGAGCACTTCCATGATCCGATCAATGCCCGGACCACCGTCCGCTTGGTACTTCAGTCTCGCGTCCGTTCCCGTAGCCTGGCACATGTCCTCTTGGGGCAACCGCAAGATCCACTTGCCATCGTGCGACAGTCGCCGATCAAAGCGCTCTACGATGAGTACTTTCTGGTCTTCAAACCAGGCTATATCGCAGTGGGCGATTGGCAGATCGTATGCGGCGACTATCTTGGAGCTGAGCCACTCATTCTCGACGGACGTGCGCATATCTGCTTGTAGGCCGCCAACCAGTCCCATCGGTAACTTGAAGATGTGTGTCGTCGGAGTACTGCCTTCGGGCAAAATCCACTCGCCTTTGTGTAGAAGCAATGCGGATTTTTCTTGCGCTCCGGCGATCGATAACCGAAGGTCGTCAACCTCATCGTACTGACCAGGCACAGGCGTTGCGGTGATCTTTCTGAGGCGGTCAGCGATTTGAGCCTCATTGAGCGCTTGTCCCCGGATTGAGGCTAAATCCTCTGGTACCTCGTCTGGTGGGAGCATCTGGATTGCGCCAACGCAGTCGCGGCCGAGTTCGGCCAACATGGCAAACGCATCTGTGCCTTCCGTCTTGTATCGGGCCGCGATGCGCTTGCGGATATCGAGGCTGTCGGGGAGCAGGTTGTCGAAGAAGGCCGCTACGGCTGGTCCTCGGTGTGGCCGGTTTCCCGGCAGAAAGGGGAGCGAGAGCGACAAGGGCCGCCCCTGTGGGTTCGCGATCCAATCGTCCCTATAGACCAACTGTTCCGCGCCGTGGATGAGCTCCCAGTGGCCGACCGGCAGCCCGTTCATCCACAGAGCAAGACTGCGAACTTTAGTGCGCCCCGCCATCGCTACCAATTCTCCCGTTTAGAAATGTCTGCCAGCTTTTTCGTTTTCTTGGCAACGCCAGTGGCATGCTTGGCTGCAACCTTCGATTTGACCTTCGCCGGTGTTGCGGAGAATTCAGGCTTCTGAGGCACTTTCTTGGCTGGATGGGTTGTCCGTCGGTTGCGTACGACCGGTTGAGTGGGAGCGGTTTGCGATATCAATCCACCCGTTCTATCGGGAGACCGTGTGATCTGCAGAGTTTGCTCAGTGTGGCCGATCGTGCCAAGTCTCAGGTCGCGCTGACTCAACGTTAGGTCGACGTTCAGCACACTCAAGACTTTGAAAAGACGCTCCAAGCTGGCGGAGGCAGGGTTGGCTTCGAGCTGAGCGTAAGTCTGCTGCGCCACACCGAGGCGGCTGGCCATCATTGCCTGCGTCATGCCGGCCGATTTGCGGAAGGCCACGAGAATTGGGCGAAGTTGGCTGAGTGTCTTAATGGGGTAATCCATGGCGGTCCTCCGCATGTGGCTGCCACGTTGCACAGGTGGCGATCTGTAATTCGAAATTACAGTTTATAGAGTGTATCCCAAAATTACAACTTATGGGCTGTAATATCAAAATACAGTTTTTAGTGTGTACGAGCTGTCAAGCGGCGGGCTCGCTGCTTCGGCGCAACGTCCTGTGGGTCGAAGTGTTCAACGGCGCGACATGGAACGGCGGGCCGTCCTGCCGGTTGATGTAAGCCGCTTCGATCATGGCGTCGAACGGCGACAGGAAGCAGTGGATGACACGCTTGCCCTTGGCGTGGTCGTCCGTAACCACGTCGGCCGTCCCATTCGGGTAGCCGCCGCAGCGTTTCAGCAAAGCGCAGCCGCGCAATCGGCGCGCGTGTTACGGCGAACTGCGCTAGGTCGCTGAGGGCGACATTGAATCGCGAGAGGATAGCGACGGGCCCCAGAATCTTCACGAAGATCATGAATGGCACTAGATGCGCGGCAGAGTAGCCAAGTGTGAAGCACCCGGTGACCGACACCAGCTGAAGCTTGCCACCCTTGCCGCAGACCTTGATCCGCCAGCGATCTTGACCAGCGGCGTCGCGCCGGCAGAACACCGCGCCCATTGTGGTGCCAACGATTTCCGCCGTGCGCGGGCCGCCCAGGTACAGCACCGTGAAGAGCCACCGGCAGCGCGCCGCATGCAACCGATCGCGCTCGGTCTCGGTGGGCAGCGCCTCGATGGCCGCCTTCACCACATTCCATAGCTCGTGGCCCAGATAGCGCGTCACACATGGCGGCGTCTTCGTGCCGCGTCGGCGTGCGAGCGACAGCGGATTCCCCTCCAGATACCCCGCTTGCACCAGCCACGCGAACAGTGCATTGAGGATCGTCATCGCGTGCCGCGTGCTCGTCAGTGACAGCGGCCCGGCGAACGGCTGCCAGTCAGGTGAGGTGCGCCCCAGCTTCTTGCGCGAGGTCATGACCCAGCGCCACGCCGGTTGTGGATCGGCCAGGAAGCGCTCGCTCTCCTTGCGGTAGGTCGCAAGGGTGCCAGGCACATCGGCATAGCGCGCGAGCCAGGCGGCCACGGCCGACAGGTCATCGTCGGCGTTGATCTGCCGTGTCAGCCCGCGTGCGCGGTTGGTGCCGGCGATATCGGAGAGCGCGAGCGGGATGGCCAAGCGTTCGATGGGGAGTGCCGGGCCGTTGAGTGACGTTACTGGATGGGGCATCGACGCAGGGCGGCAACCTCAGCCGCCGCCATAGAAAACGATTGGCTCATCACTCGAAGTCCAGCCAGTCTTCATCGCGTCAGCGAAGTCGCCCACAACGCAATGCCGGCATGGTTAGGGGTCAGCCGGTACTCCAGCGTGGTTCTTCTCCCCGTTATCGGCCTTCGCCGGCGTGCCACAACCGTAGAATATAAATGGTGTCGGCTTGAATCTCGTAGCGCATTTCTATTGCCCGACGAGTATTCGCCGCACTTCGCGCGGCTTGAACAGAAACAGTTGCTCGCCGAGACGCGAATCGATCAATAGAATCTCCGGTGCTTTGACTAGGCTTTGCGCCGCGTGTGCGGCGGCCTGCTTGTTGACTAGAGCAAGAAAATCATACAAGTGTGCCGAGTTGGAGACCGCCTTGTTGCTCCACTTCAGTTCCATCAGCGTGGCGTCGGCAGCGGTTCTCCGGCTCCAAGGCTGTCTGTCCACATCTGCACGGCCTGGTGGTCGATAACGTTGCTGGCGTCTACGTCAGCCAGCGCCTCACGGGTCAGTCGGTCACGCGCTTCTTCCTGGGCGATCCAGGCCGATAACCTCGCTATTTGTTCTTACTAGGTAAGGACGGGGCCAATGTTATCCCGGCTTTTTTGAATCTGAATGATTGCAGTCGTAGATTATTTGAGCTTTACGATAGCGAAAAGGGAAATTCTTTTCCAGGCTCAATTTATGATTAATGGAAAAACAACGAACAATTAGATTCTCAGATTCATTGGTCGAAGATGCTTCCGTGCATCGATACGTCACATCAAAATGGAATGAAACACTTATCGATAAAACTTATGGATCCGGTTTAATGCTTAATATAACAAACAATGTGGTTGTCGTAAAAATAGAATTCACCTAAGACTAGGCAAATAATAGAATCCAAAGCCTTGACGTGGCTGCCAATTATGTAGTTTGCAAAGCCAAGAAATGCGGGGCCGCATTTATTACGCGGACCCAAGCAATGCCGGAAATTTTCTTTTGAATTTTTGCCAAAAGAACGAAAAAAATATTATTGAAAGATTGAGTGGAATTCAAAAATTTGCCCGCATCGGACAATTAGCGTCCTTGATAGCTTAGGTGATGTGGTTTGTTTGCAACCGCCTTATGGGGATGCCGACGCTGACGACGACTAAGCCACATTGATTTTTCGTATTGACAGGGCGCCCTTCCGTGCGGAGGCGCCAGTTCAACTCACAAAGACACTATGCCTGCCGGGCTCGATATAGGACGCCGCCCGATACGCTACAGGGCCAGCACATTCAACAAGCACCTAAAGCCGATGCTCTGCCAGCCGTCCAACGCTCCTACCCCGTGCTCGTCGCTGCAAGCATGTCGTTGCGTCCCAATCAGGGCGGGGCTCGAATCAGACGGCGGTCTGCCGCCTAGTAGCTTGTTTGAGCAGTCAGCGCGTGAAGAGGCGTGCGGCCTGGTTCAGCGTCCGATGATTGGAAGACAAAACGTATTTGCCGCCACCGTAGCTGGCCGTTTCACGTGTGGCGGGCATCGGAGTGCCATATTTGTTACACAATTTGCATTAATTCCAAAACACTAGTTCTAACGAACTATAACCATCAAAAAATACAACAAGATGGATTGATGACATGGATTGTATTTCAGTGCAATACCGAACTACTACCGAAGCTCATAAGTCGCCATGATTGTTCGAAAAATCGCCGCAATCACATTAAACTCACTGTCCTGATTTACAGGAGTGCTATTTTTTTCTTGCAGAGGAAAATAGAATACACTAGCGTGAGAAGCATTGGGATCCGATATCCGCAAGCTGGATATCCTGTCCAAGCGGACAACACGACGCTAATTTCGGCGGCCGCCTTGATGCACCCGCAAAGCGGAAAGGCGAGTGGCAGCGATGATAACTGACGGGTATGAGCGAGCCACTTGAGCAATTCGGTTATTGCAATAATCAATACATCGTTCGAGGGAACGAGATTGGTATTTTTCCTTGGACGCTCCTTATTGCATTTTAAATTTTGTATAAATTACGTGGCTTCCACACGCTTTTGACGCCGCAAAGCATGTCCTGAACATCTCAATAGCCTCGCAGGCCGAGCAATTTGTGCCCCGATGCTTATCACGAGCCTAGCTTTCAAATGACGGAAGCGCTAAGTATGGTCGGTCCGAAACCGCAGCCACAAGACATAAGGTGAAGACATGAAATGGACCAAATTCTCTGGGCAGATGTTTTCCGCGCTTGTCTGTGCGGTGAGCGTGTTCGTCACTCCATGTGCTGCACAGGCGGCCACCGATCAGAATCCGCCGGGCGCGTCTGAATGCACGGTGGCGGATTTGAACGACAGTTATGCTGCTATGAATTGCCTTGTCTCAAACGCCCGATACGCCTACGTTGCTTCGCTTCAGACAGGCAGTACCATGCAACTTCCCGTGCCAGCGAACACACCCGCAGGCTCGCCCTGTATCGTCACAGCGATCAGTCAGGCGCCTGGAAGTGGAGGCACAATTATGGGTCAGTGCAGGGATGGCAACGAGGTGTTTCAGGCCTTTGCCTGGCCCCTCAGTAATGGCGTACCTGGTAACCCCCTCCAATTGAGTCCCGGTACTTCTGGCGTCATGACCCATGCCACAGGCGTCAGTATTAACGGTTACGTAATCGGCACCGCAGTTGCGCAAAACGGCAGCTTCACGGGCGTGTTTTGGGCACCTGGCTCGGGCACGCCAACTGTCCTACCCGGCTTGTCATTGCTGGGTATTGGGATTGTGCTGGGCAACTGCGAACCTGTCGACATCAACGATGCCACGAGTCCGGTGGTCGCCGGCAACTGCGCCATGGGTAATGGGCAGGATCAGCCCGTGTATTGGACCGGGCTGAACGGCTTGTTCAATGTGGCACATGCACTACCAAAACCGAGTGGCGCCGCGTACTGCAGCGCCAGTGAAGTCAACAACAGCGGACAGATTCTGGGGCAATGCTATTACTCGGGCAGCGCGGACACGTACTTAGCCGTCATTTGGGGCGCGGGAGGGGCGGGCCCTACGGTGCTCACCACGATCAACGGCAATACGGCTCTGCGCACGACGGGCGTGGATATGAACGATAGTGGAGCAGTGATAGTGAGCTTTACGGGAGGTACGACGAATGGGGGTATTGCAGGCTCGCAACAATGTGCGATCTGGACGTCGGGCACCAATGCGCAATCGGTGGTGATCCCTGGGGCGACCGATTGTGTGCCGGCGGGTATTGGAAATAACGGCAAGGCGATGGTGACGTTGAAGCTGTCGAATGGCAATACAAATGCGGCGCACGTCGATTACACGAGTAGCCTCACGGCAGTCGCCGAAGGCGACGTAGCAGGTGGTAGCAATTCAGCAGTAACAGCGCAATCGAGGTCGGGCGCGAACGCAGGGGTAGCAGCAGAAAATTCGGCCGGGCAAGAGCACGCCGAAACAGAAGCGGTGTTGTGACGGGTGATGTATGGGAGCGGACAACCCGGACTTCATCACTGTATGCAGTCTCGTTCTCGAGATGAACGCGCACAGTACTAAATGGAAACCGTAATGCGGTGAAGGTCCCGGACTCGCTGCCTGAAGCGAGAGCACCGTGCAATAAGGTAGGGCACTTAAGGTCTTGAGCGTCGATCACTATGCACGTACCGATGCGCGCTGATCATGCCGAAGGTTGTTGTTTCAGAATACGTTGGATGAATGGTCTTGCTTTTCGGGAGGTTATTGTGAAAATGATCGGAAGGTTGTGCAAACAGATCGTCGCCGTTAGCGCCCTGTCAGTCCCCTTGGTCGGAAGTTCGGCTGGTATCCATATTCCGTCTCCCCCTCTGTCCGGAGAGGTTCCGTCACGTGGCGCGAGAATCGTTAGTCAATTGGAATGGCCCCACCAGACTGTGGCGAGTACCACCCCGGTAGTGGTGCTGGCTCGTGCAGAATCTGCTGCGTGGAAGCGGAAAAGTCAGCCGGGAGAAGGCCATCAGGGACGTGGTGGTTGCCCCTGGGTCTGTTAATCGTTCTTGCCTGTTTTTCACGCATCCTACGGGAGGGGGCGCGCCGGAATCAGGTTAGCTGCGGTGTAGGCGAGTTGAGCGGAGGCGGTTTTCTGTGCCGGCCAGGTTGCCGATGGATGTGGGGTGCTTCGGTTTTCCGGTGTTTCGGGTTCTGGGGGCGGGAGTGTCAGAAATTCCGTGTCAAGGCGCATGGGAGTGCGGCTAAAAACTTGGACTAGTTTATGCCGCAATTCCGAGGCTCTCCCGGTATTCGATCGGGCTGAGCGAGCCGAGTGAGACCTTGACCCGCTTTGCGTTGTACCAGCG
>Ga0070659_100000783_pt1 | contig 23117 bp, 21 predicted proteins | sample KBSC23metaG_FD_64666 | JGI IMG/M metagenome (GOLD analysis project Ga0070659, IMG submission 64666) | Corn rhizosphere microbial communities from Kellogg Biological Station, Michigan, USA - KBS C2-3 metaG | ecosystem: Host-associated > Plants > Roots > Rhizosphere > Soil ... | reverse complement strand
CCCGGGCCCGGTTGAGGCCGGCCTCCGAGAGGTGCTCGCCCAGCGCCTGGACCGACACTCGGTAGCGGCCGTCCAGCGGGCTGATCGGCTGCGGGGGAAGCGGACTCATGAGACTCCCTGTCGGATTCCGGGTTCGAGCTGGTGGAACAGTGCGATGCTCGCCCGTTCGATCGTGGCCAGCACGATGTCGAACAGCGTGGCATCCGAGTAGTACGGATCCGGCACGTCCATGGTGCCCGATGCGTCGGGGTCGAAGGCCAGAAGCAGGTGCACCTTGGAGCGGTCCTGCTCGCTCATCGCCCATTCTCGCAGGGTGCGCTCCTGACCCCGGTCGAACGCGACGACGAGATCCAGGTCGGCGAACCATTCCGGATCGAATTGCCGAGCCCGATGGCGGCTCGCGTCGTAGCCGTGCGCGGCCAGAGCGGAGATGGTACGTGGATCCGCGGGTTCGCCGACGTGCCAGTCACCGGTGGCGGCGGAGCCGACACTCACGCGATCGGAGTAGCCGCCCCGGCTGATCAGGGTCCGGAAGATCGCCTCCGCCATCGGGGACCGGCAGATGTTTCCGGTGCACACGAAGCAGATGCGGAAGATCGACGGAGCGGAGGGTGCTTCGGCGAAGCTCATGCTTCATTCTGCCGCTGTCCGCGTCCTCCACAGCGGTCGGTTTCTTCGTCGGCCCACCGGATGCGCGCGAGAGACGGCGGGTCCGGCTGCGGTCCGCGAGGCTGGCGTCGACGCCGGCACCGTCGGCAGGGGAGGAGCCCGTCATGCCCACCTGGGATCCCGGGGCGCTTCGCGCCGCCCTCGAGCGGCAGCAGAACGACCTGGCGCCGATCGCTCGGGTGCTCTCGGCGGCGGCGGCCTACCCGCCGACGTTCTCGCCGGACGACTGGCGGGGCGAGGCGGCGGATGCCTGTCTCCGCCTGCAGAGCGAACTGCGGCACGCGTTGCTCGCGGCCGATCGCGTCGTGGAGGCGGCAGCTCGCGACACGCGCGCCGCGCTCGCCGAGTTGGGTGGCTGAGGTGACAGCCCCCGACCCGGTTCCTGGCCCCTCGCTCGGCCCCGACGTGTTCGAGGTGCCGGTCGACGTGCCGCCTGGCGGCCGAACCACCATGCCCAAGGGCAAGGTGCCACCGAGCTTCCGGGCCAAACCCGGCGTGCACCGGGGAACGACTCCCGACATGGGCGGCCCCTTGCTGGTCACTCCGGTCGGCACCACCGCCGTTGCAACCGACGCCCTCCACGCCCTTCTGGATCGGCTCGGCAGCCTGGGCGACGAGCTCGACGAGGAGGCTCGCCTCCTCGCCTCGGTGCACGAGCGCGCGGCGTGGTCTGCATCAGTCGACGTGCCCGCGAGCGCTCGCCGCAGCGGGTGGGAGTTGGAGGCGGCTGTCGCGTCGGTTCGGTCCGCGCGTGCGGTGACCCGGCGGCTGGCGCACGCGCTCCGGTCGGCCATCGCGCGGTACGACCATGCCGAGAGCGCGGCGCGGGATCGCGCCGATCGGTGGGCTGGGGTGCTGGGAGCGGAGAGCGGGCCGATCCTTCGAGCCATGCTCCCGAGCATCGCCCTGCTCGGCGGGGTGGCTTTCCTGGCGTCCAAGCTGCCGGATCCCGGCGGAGCGCGAGCGTCGGCAATCCGGCAATTCTTCCTGCACCACCCCGAACTCATCACGGGTCCGACGTTCGTCGAGGGCGTCCGGCTGTTCTCGCAGAGTCTCGACGAGACGACGAGCTCGTTCCTGGGCGTGCCGGCACCGCTCGCGGTCGCGCTGGGAGCATCCGGCGCGACCGGGGTGCGCACGAGTGCACGCGGACTGCTCGCCGCCGGGCCGCTGGTCGGGTTGTTCCGCGAGACGCCGGTCAAGGTGGAGCGGATGTCGACCACCCTGATCAGCACGCCGCCGGTCGGCGCGGCCGAGCGGTTGGACCGCGTCCCCGAGGGCGACCAGGTGCGCATCGAGAAGTACGAGGCCCCGGGTGAGCCGGCCCGCTTCGTGGTCTACGTCGGCCCGACCGAGACCTTCTCGCCGGTGGCCGACCACGAGCCATGGGACTTGACGAGCAACGTCGGAGGCGTGGGCGGTCTCGACGTCGGATCGTTCCGCGCGACCGAGCTGGCCATGCACGACGCCGGTATCGGGGCGGGCGATCCTGTGCAGTTCGTCGGCTTCTCCCAGGGCGGCTTGGTCGCGACGATGCTCGCCGGCTCCGGTCAGTGGAACGCCGCGGGGCTCGAGACCTTCGGTGCTCCGGCCGGCAACATCGAGCTTCCCGAGGGGCTGACGGGGATGGCCGTTCGCAACACCGACGACTTCATCCCCCTGCTGGCCGGTCCGCAACTCGACCACCACCTGCTCCAGGTGGAACGCCGGGCTTTCGCGGAAGGGACGCCGCTTCCGACCTATCACGCGGCTCCCGCCCATCAGCGTGACGCCTACATGGCAACGGCCACCGCGATCGACTCAGCGGCCTCGTCAGCAGTGCGCGACCAGAATGCCGCCCTGAACTCGTTCACGGCCGACTACGCCGGTCGACCGGGGGCGGTCGTGACGGCCATGATCTACCACGGCGAGCGCGTTCCCGACGCCTCGACCCCGGTCGACCTGCACGGAGTGACGATGCAGGCTTCCGCTACTTCTTCACGCCGGTGAACGGGCGCAGGAGCACACCGATCAGCCAGGCCAGGATTCCGAGCACGAGTGCACCCAGAATGCCCCAGCCGAAGTTCTCGACGTGCAGGCCGAAACCGCCGAGACCCGAGATCCAAGCTGCGAGCAGAAGAAGCAGGCCGTTGACGACCAGTGAGATCAGCCCGAGCGTGAGGATGTAGAGGGGCAGCGCAACGATCCGGACGATGCCGCCGATGATGGCGTTCACGATTCCGAAGATCGCGGCGACCAGCAGCAGCGTCAGGATGAACGCGACGGTGCCCTTGTCGTAGGGCTGGACAGTCAGATGCGGGGCGAGGATCAACGTGGTGAGCCAGAGTGCGACGGCGTTGATCAGCAGGCGGAGGAGGAGGCGACCCATGCGCCCATTGTTGCAGCGATGGACGACGGATGGCATCCTGCCGCGGCGCGGATGGGTCGAGGTCGGCGGGCGGCAGCGGAATCGGTTCTGACATGCGCGCTAACCTGGTCCGCGTGCCTGTGACGCTCCGCCCCGAGATCGCCGCGCTCGCGCCGTACCGTCAGGGGCGCCCGGCGGCGGCCGACGCGTTCAAGTTGTCGTCCAATGAGAGCCCTTTCCCGCCCCTGCCGAGCGTGCTCGACGCCATCGCCGCGTCGCACCTCAATCGATATCCCGACGGCGCGGCCACCGCGCTGCGGGTACGACTGGCCGAACGAGCCGGTGTCACGATCGACGAGGTGCACGTCGGGGCGGGGTCCGTGTCGATCCTGCACCAGCTCGTGCAAGCCGCCGCCGGAACGGGCGACGAGGTCCTCTATGCCTGGCGGTCCTTCGAGGCGTATCCGGGTGTCGTGACGGTTGCCGGCGCTACCAGCGTGACTGTCCCGAACCTCGCCGACGGTCGGCACGACCTCGACGCCATGGCCGCCGCGCTCACCGAGCGCACCCGGGTCGTGATCGTCTGCACTCCGAACAACCCCACGAGCACCATCGTTACCGGCCGCGAGTTCGAGGCCTTCATGGCGAAGTTGCCCGAGACGGTTCTGGTCGTCCTCGACGAGGCGTACCGCGAGTTCGTCACCGACCCGCACGCGGTCGATGGCTTGCCTTTGCTCGAGCGCTACCCGAACCTCGTCGTGCTGCGCACGTTCTCGAAGGCGTACGGGTTGGCGGGGCTCCGGATCGGGTACGCGGTGGGTCCCTCGTACGTGCTCGAAGCGGCACGCGCGACGATGATCGCGCTCTCGGTGACCGAGCCGGCGCAGCGCGCGGCGCTGGCCGCGCTCGAGCCCGCCGCCGAGGCGCAACTGCTCGATCAGGTGGCGGAACTGGTGTCTCGCCGCACCGCGGTGCGCGACGGCCTGGTCGCGCAGGGCTGGCACCTGCCCGAGCCGCAGGGCAACTTCGTCTGGCTCGCGACCGGTGAGGCGACGGCGGCCGCGGCTGACGTGCTCGAGGCGCACGGGATCGTGGCGCGCATCTTCGCGCCCGACGGCATCCGGATCTCGATCGGGGAGGCCGAATCTGTCGACAAGGTCCTAGCGGCCGCCGCGGAGGTTGTGGCAACCCTCCGCGAAGACGTCGGAGCGGCCGGGCTAGGGTAGTGACCATGTCCTCGGACGTTGCGCTGCAATTGCTGACGCCCGACGGAACGCTCGTGCGGAATGATCGGACATCCGAGTATCTGCCCCTGATCGAGGCGCTCGACGAGAAACGGCTCGGCGACTTCTATCGCCAGATGGCGGTCATCCGCAGATTCGACGTCGAGGCCGGCAACCTGCAGCGCCAGGGCCAGCTCGCGCTGTGGATTCCGAGCATCGGCCAAGAGGCCTCCCAGGTCGGGTCCGGGTATGCCGCGCAGCCGCAGGACCACATCTTCCCGGCGTACCGCGAGCACGTGGTCGGGCGCATCCGCGGTCTCGACCCGATGCGGATCATCGAGATGCTCCGCGGTCTGAGCCACGGCGGGTGGGTGCCGAGCGAGACCGGCAATTTCCACCTGTACACCCTCGTGATCGGCTCCCAGTCTCTGCACGCCACCGGCTACGCCATGGGGATCGCGCTCGACAAGCTGAACGGCAACGCGAGCGGAGCGGCCGACCCGAAGCAGGGTGCCGCTGTCCTCGTGTACTTCGGCGACGGTGCCTCCAGCCAGGGCGATGTGAGCGAGGCATTCACCTTTGCCGCGAGCTACCAGACTCCGCAGGTGTTCTTCCTGCAGAACAACCAGTGGGCGATCTCGGTCCCGGTGGAGCGCCAGTCGCGCACGCCGCTGTACCTGCGGGGCGAGGGATTCGGGATTCCGAGCATCCAGATCGACGGCAACGACGTGCTCGCCAGCTATGCAGCGACGTCGGCGGCCCTGGCGGCGGCTCGCGGCGGCCAAGGCCCCCGGCTCATCGAGGCCCTCACCTACCGGATGGGTGCGCACACCTCCAGCGATGATCCGACCAAGTACCGCGAGAACGAGCAGGTGGCGTATTGGGCGGCGCGCGATCCGATCGCCCGCTACGAGACCTACCTGCGCGCCCAGGGGGTCGGCGACGACTTTTTCGCCGAGGTCGCGACCGAGGCCGAAGACCTGGCAGCCGACGTGCGCACGCGCACCCTCGCGCTGCAGGACCCGCCCAGCACCAAGATCTTCGCGCACGTCTACAGTGAGCCGCATCCGCTGATGGATGCCGAGGCGGCCTGGCTGGCGGCCTACGAGGAATCGCTCGACGAGTCGGTGGCCGCAGAATGATCGAGCAACTCACGATGGCGAAGGCCATCAACCTCGGGCTGCAGAAGGCGCTCGCCGACGACCCTCGGGTGCTCATGATGGGCGAGGACATCGGCACCCTGGGCGGCGTGTTCCGCGTGACGGAGGGGCTCAAGGCCGAGTTCGGCGAGGACCGCGTGCTCGACACGCCGCTCGCAGAATCCGCCATCGTCGGCACGGCGATCGGTCTCGCGATGCGCGGGTACCGGCCGGTGTGCGAGATCCAGTTCGACGGCTTCATCTACCCCGGCTTCGATCAGATCACCTCGCAACTGGCGAAGTTGACCTACCGGCACGAGGGCGCGCTGCAGTTCCCGGTCGTCATCCGGGTGCCCTACGGCGGGCACATCGGCGCGGTGGAGCACCATCAGGAGAGCCCGGAGGCGTACTTCGCGCACACCCCGGGGTTGCGGGTGGTCAGTCCGGCGACCCCGCAGGACGGGTACTGGATGATCCAGCAGGCGATCGCCAGCAACGACCCGGTGATGTTCTTCGAGCCCAAGAGCCGCTACTGGCAGAAGGGCGAGGTCGATCGCGAGGTGGCTCCTGGCGAGTTCCAGGCGAGTCGCGTGGTCCGCGCCGGCACCGACGTCACCCTGGTCGGGCACGGCGCGATGGTCTCGGCCCTGCTGCAGGCAGCCGACATCGCGGCCGACGAGGGAACCAGCGCCGAGGTGATCGACCTTCGTTCGCTCTCGCCGATCGACTACGGGCCGATTCTCGCCTCGGTGCAGAAGACCGGCCGCATCGTGGTGGCGCAGGAGGCGCCGGGAGCGGTGAGCGTCGGCTCCGAGATCGCGGCGACGGTCGCCGAGCGCGCGTTCTACTCCCTCGAGGCCCCCGTGCTGCGGGTGAGCGGCTTCGACACCCCGTTCCCCCCGGCCAAGCTCGAGGGCGTCTACCTGCCGGATGCCGACCGCATCCTCGAAGCCGTCGACCGCGCGCTGGCGTACTGACCGAGCACTGAGGAGCTGACCGTGGCGCAATCCGAGTTCCCGCTGCCCGATGTGGGTGAGGGTCTGACCGAGGCCGAGATCGTCTCCTGGAAGGTCAAGCCGGGCGACACCGTGACCGTGAACCAGGTGCTGGTCGAGATCGAGACCGCCAAGTCGCTGGTCGAACTGCCCTCGCCGTTCGCCGGCACGGTCACCGAGCTGCTGGCCGCAGAAGGCGACACGGTCGAGGTCGGGTCACCGATCATCCGGGTCGACTCGGCGGGCGGCGCGCTCGAACTGCAGGCGCCCGGGTCGGGCGACCTGGTCGGAGAGGTGGCGGACACCGCCGCGTCGATCGCGTCGGCCGAGGGGGCCGCCGACGCGTCGGGAGCGGTGCTGGTCGGATATGGATCCAAGGGCGGCCACGCGACGACGCGACGCCGCCGACCGGGTGCGGTCGCATCGGCGCCGGAGGCGACGGATCCCGCGGCAGCGGCTCCGGCGCCAGCGCGGCGCCCGAGCCCGGCCCCGGCCGCATCCGCCGGACCGGTGATCGCCAAGCCGCCGATCCGCAAGCTCGCCAAGGACCTCGATGTCGACTTGGCTGCGGTCACCGCGACCGGCCCGATCGGCGACGTCACGCGCGACGACGTGATCCGGCAGGCGCAGCAGGTGAGCGTGTTCCGCAACCTGCAGACGCCCGAATGGCCCGAGGACCGCGAGGAGCGCATCCCGGTGAAGGGGGTGCGCAAGGCGATCGCGAGCGCGATGGTGCAGAGCGCGTTCACGGCGCCGCACGTGAGCGTGTTCAGCGACATCAACGCCACGCGCACCATGGAGTTCGTCAAGCGCTTGAAGGGCTCACCGGACTTCGCCGGGGTGCGCATCAGTCCGCTGCTCGTGATGGCCAAGGCGGTGATCTGGGCGGTGCGCCGCAACCCCACGGTGAACTCGAGCTGGACCGACAAGGAGATCGTGGTCCACCACTACGTGAACCTCGGCATCGCCGCCGCGACACCGCGCGGACTCATCGTGCCGAACATCAAGGACGCGCAGAACCTCAGCCTGCTCGAGCTCGCACAGGCCCTCGAGCAGCTCACCATCACGGCCCGTGACGGCAAGACCCAGCCCGCCGAGATGGCCAAGGGCACGGTGACCATCACCAACCTCGGCTCGTACGGGATGGACACCGGCACGCCGATCCTGAACCCGGGCGAGGTGGGCATCGTCGCCCTCGGCGCGATCAAGTTGAAGCCGTGGGTGGTGGATGGCGAGGTGCGGCCTGCCTACGTGACCACCGTGGGCGCCAGCTTCGATCACCGCGTGGTCGACGGCGACGTGGCCAGCCGGTTCACCGCCGACATCGCCAGCGTGCTGGAGGAACCGGCCCTGCTCCTGGACTGAGCCCTCTGGCGCGCCGCCGCTCCTGCGGCGCGCAGTGCGCCGCGAGCGCACGAGCGCGGTCGCGCTCTCGCGACGGGATCCTTATCGCTTTTGACAATCATTCTCGATAGCGGCTAGGGTCGGGGCATGCCCGGAATCCGCACCGCCGTCTCCGTGCGGGTCGCGGCCGTGGTGGCCGGCGCCATTGCGCTGGGGATGGCGCTCGCCGGATGCTCGGGGTCGGCCTACGATCCGCCGGCCGGCGTGCGGGTGGTCGCCTCGACCAATGTCTACGGCTCGCTCGCCGAGACCATCGGCGGTCCGCAGGCGATCGTCACGTCGATCATCGACGACCCGGCGAAGGATCCGCACGACTACCAGGCCGACGCCCGGACCCAGTTGGCGATCTCGCGGGCGCAGATTGTGATCGAGAACGGCGGCGGATACGACGACTTCGTCGACACCATGCTGTCCGCGTCGGGCAACGCCAAGGTCTCGCTGATCAATGCCGTGAAGCTGTCGGGCTACGACAGCTCGGTCCGCGGCTTCAACGAGCACATGTTCTACGACCTGGCGACGATGCGAAAGGTCGTCGACGCCCTCGTCGCCGACTTCACGACGGCCGACCGGAGTCATGCCGCGCTGTTCGCCCAGCGCGGCGCCGCGCTGCAACAGAAGCTGGTGACACTCCAGACCTCCGAACTGAATCTGTCGGGCGCGACGGCCGGCATCGGGGTCGCCATCACCGAGCCGGTGCCGAACTATCTGCTCGCGGCCCTCGGGATGAAGATCGTCACGCCGATCGCCTTCAGCGAGGCGATCGATCAGGGCACCGACGTGCCGGCCGCCGTGCTGCAGCAGACGCTTGCGACGCTCACCTCTGGTGACGCGCGCCTGCTCGTGTACAACGTGCAGACCAGCGGGTCGCAGACGGATGCCGTGCTCGCCGCGGCCAAGAAGGCCGGCATCCCCGCGGTGCCCGTCTCTGAGACGCTCCCGCCCGGGTTCGACTACGTCACGTGGCAGAAGGGCGTTCTCGCCACGATCGCACAAGCGCTGCAGGGCTGAGCCGATGGCATCCTCCTCCCCTGTTCTGTCGCTGCGCGATGCCGAGCTCACGCTCGGCGGCCGCGTGCTGTGGAGCGGCCTCGACCTCGACGTCGAGCCGGGCGAGTTCGTCGCCGTGCTCGGGGCGAACGGCTCCGGCAAGACCAGTCTGCTGAAGACCGTGCTCGGTCAGCACCGGCTCAGCGCGGGCACCGCCACCCTGCTGGGCGAACCGGTGCGCCACGGGGATCGCCGGATCGGGTACGTGCCCCAGCAGCGTCTGGCCGATGAGGGCACCCCGCTGCGCGGCCGCGACCTGGTCGCGCTCGGCTTGGACGGTCACCGCTGGGGCGTCGCCCTGCCGACCCGGGCCCGACGCGCGCGCATCGACGGCCTGCTCGACGCGGTCGGCGCCCGGCACTACGCCAACGCACCGATCTCGAGTCTGAGCGGAGGCGAGCAGCAGCGGCTGCGGATCGGTCAGGCGCTTGCCGGCGATCCCGCTCTTCTGCTCTGCGACGAGCCCCTGCTGTCGCTCGACCTTCGGGCGCAGGGCGTCGTCAGCCGGCTGATCGACGACAACCGCCGGTCGCGCGGGTTCGGCGTGCTCTTCGTCACCCACGACATCAATCCGGTGCTCGACGTCGTCGACCGGGTGCTCTATCTGGCGGGCAGGCGGTTCCGGATCGGGACGCCCGATCAGGTGCTGCGGTCCGAGGTGCTGAGCGAGCTCTATCAGTCGCCGGTCGACGTGATCCGCGCACGAGGTCGCGTGGTGATCGTCGGAGCTCCCGACCAGTCGCACGCCCACGGCCACGAGCACGATCACGCGGAGGACCTGCCGTGATCCCGACCGCGATCGGCCTCGGCACGACCGACTGGTGGAGTCAGCTCTTCGACTTCCGTGACTATGGTGCGCTGCTGGCGCTGCTGCAGAACTCGATCCTGGCCGGGGCGGTGCTGGGCATCGTCGGCGGTCTGATCGGGGTCTTCGTGATGTCGCGCGATCTCGCCTTCGCCGTGCACGGCATCAGCGAGTTGAGCTTCGCCGGCGCGGCCGCCGGGTTGCTACTGGGTGTGGGCGTGGTCGAGGGATCCGTGGTCGGCTCGATCATCGCGGCGGCGGTGATCGGCCTGCTGGGAGCCCGGGCGCGCGATCGCAACTCGATCACCGCGGTGCTGATGCCCTTCGGGCTCGGCCTGGGCATCCTGTGCCTGGCGCTCTACCCCGGTCGCACCGCGAACAAGTTCGGCCTGCTGACCGGGCAGATCGTCGCCGTCGACGATCCCAAGCTCGGCTCGCTCGCCCTCATCTCGCTGATCGTCGTGATCGGGTTGTTCGTCGTGTGGCGACCGCTGAGCTTCGCGAGCGTGGATGCCGACGTCGCTGCGGCCCGCGGCGTGCCGGTCCGCGCGCTGTCGCTGGTCTTCATGCTGCTGCTCGGGCTCGCGGTCGCGGTGAGCGTCCAGGTGGTCGGAGCCCTCCTCGTGCTCTCGGTGCTGGTGACTCCGGCCGCCGCCGCCCTGCGCATCTCGGCCTCGCCGTTCTGGGTGCCGGTGCTCAGCACGGCGTTCGCCGTGGTGTCCCTGGTGGGCGGCATCCTGCTCGCGCTCGGATCGAGCGTGCCGATCAGCCCGTATGTCACGACGATCTCGTTCCTGATCTACCTGGTCTGCCGACTGAGCTCGGCCCGGCGATCGCGGCGGGGCCGCAGTCGACGGCAGTTGGTGGGAGCGGCCTCGTGAAACGCAACACCTGGCAGCGCGAGGCGGTCCGTGAGGCGCTCGGCACCACCGAGGGCTTCGTGAGCGCGCAGGCGCTGCACGCCCGGATGCGCGAGCACGGCTCGTCGGTCGGCCTCGCCACCGTCTACCGCGCCCTCGCCGATCTCGCCGCCGAGGGGGATGCCGACGCCCTCCAGCAGGACGGCGAGAGCCTGTACCGGGCCTGCACGCCTGGGTCGCATCACCACCACCTGATCTGCCGGCGGTGCGGCACGACCGTCGAGATCACGGCGGAGCCGGTGGAGCGTTGGGCCCGGGAGGTCGCGGCTTCACGCGGCTTCACGCAGCCCGATCACGTCGTCGACATCTTCGGATACTGCGCGGATTGTTCGAAATCCCTGTGATCGCGTAGTCTTGTCAGGTTGCGCATTCGTGCGCTTCTTGTGCGCCGCCGGGTGCTTCTCGCAAAACCCGGTCTCGGCGTGCCGACAAGTGACCTTGGGTGGGCCGGCCTTGGAGCAATCCAGCCGCCCCACGGTAAATCAGAAAAGGAATGAAACCATGGCAGCAGTGTGCCAGGTGACCGGAGCCGTTCCCGGCTTCGGACACAACATCTCGCACTCGCACCGCCGGACGAAGCGCCGCTTCGACCCGAACGTGCAGAAGAAGACCTACTACGTCCCGTCGTTGCGTCGCAGCGTCACGCTCAATGTGTCCGCCAAGGGCATCAAGGTGATCGACGTGCGCGGTATCGAGTCCGTCGTGAAAGACATCCTGGCGCGCGGGGAGAAGATCTGATGGCCAAGAAAGCGCAAGACGTCCGTCCGATCATCAAGCTCCGCTCCACGGCCGGCACCGGGTACACCTACGTGACCCGCAAGAACCGCCGCAACGACCCCGACCGCATCGTGCTCAAGAAGTACGACCCGGTCGTCCGCAAGCACGTCGAATTCCGCGAGGAGCGCTAACCATGGCGAAGAAGAGCAAGATCGCGCGCAACAACCAGCGCGCCGTGATCGTGGAGCGCTACGCCGCGAAGCGTCGCGAGCTGAAGAAGGCCCTCGTCGACCCGGCGGGCACCGACGAGAGTCGCGAGGCTGCCCGCGTCGGCCTGCAGAAGCTGCCGCGCAACGCGTCGCCGGTGCGTCTGCGCAGCCGCGACGCCATCGACGGCCGCCCCCGTGGTGTGCTCACGAAGTTCGGCATCTCGCGCGTGCGCTTCCGTGACATGGCTCACCGCGGCGAACTGCCCGGCATCACCAAGTCCAGCTGGTAGTCACTCAGAAGGTGTGAGCAGAGGCGTCGGAGCGATCCGGCGCCTCTTTTCCGCATCCGCCGCGAAATCTGCGAGTTTTCCCGGGATCGGGCGCACCGGCGCGACTTGGCCGAAAACGCCGGTGTTTGCTGCTAGTTTCAGGGGCGGTTCAGGGCGAGACGCCCACGAGCCGCACATGCCACAAGCAACGCACTAGGTCCGAGGAGGACACTCATGGCTGACAAGACATTGAACAAGAACGATCTCGTGGCCGCGGTCGCCGCCGACTCGGGCCAGAGCCAGGCCACCGTGTCCGGCGTCGTCGACGCGCTGTTCGCCGTGCTGGCGAAGTCGGTCGGCGAGGGCACCAAGGTCAGCATCCCGGGATGGCTGAGCGTCGAGCGCACGCACCGCGCCGCGCGTGAGGGCCGCAACCCGGCGACGGGCGCGACCATTCAGATCGCCGCCGGCTACGGCGTCAAGGTCTCGGCCGGCAGCAAGCTGAAGGCCGCCGCCAAGTAACAACGCGTCACCCCACGCGGGCATCGACCACGACGGTCGGTGCCCTTCGTGGTTTTCGGGCATGTGACGACCGCCGCCCGAGACGGGCGTCGGCGCTGGCGTCGCAGGAAGGTCAGAAATGACCTTCCTCTTCAGCTCCAGCGCGCGCGCTCGCCTACGCTCGAAGGGTGCAGCGCATCGCGAGAGTGACCGGACCGGCGGTCCTGTTGCTCGTCGCATTCTGCGCTCTGCTGGCCGCGCTGGCCTTCGGCGGAGGCGCCGCTCCCGGGATCGCGATCGATCCCGGCGCCGTCGTGCGTTACGGCGTGCCGATCGCCAAGCTCGTGGTCGACCTGTCCGTCGCGCTCTCGCTCGGAGCGCTGGCCCTCGCCGTCTTCGCGCTCAGCTCTCGTGAGGCCGAGTTCGGGCGGGCACTCGATGTCGCGGCCGCGGGGGCCGGGGTCTGGACGATCGCGGCCGCGGCCTCGTCGATCCTGGTGTTCTCGAGTGCGGCGAGCACGGCGCCGAGCCTGGATCCGGCCTTCGGCCAGGCGCTCGGCGACTTCCTGACCACCAAGGCACTCGGCCAGGCCTGGCTGACCACCACGCTGGTCGGAGCCGCCCTCACGGTGCTGTGCTTCGCCGTGCGCAACGTCACCGCACTGGGCGCCATCACCGTGCTCACTGTGATCGGTCTCATCCCGCTCTCGGAGCAGGGGCATGCCGGCGGCAGTGCGACCCACAATGCTGCGATCACGTCGATCTGGCTGCACGTGCTCTTCGCGAGCTTCTGGGTGGGCGGACTGCTCACGATCGTGCTGCTGCGGCGCACCATGACGCCTGAGCGGATGATGGCGGTGCTCCCGCGCTATTCGACGATCGCGCTCATCGCCTTCGTCGTCGTCGCCGCGTCGGGAACGGTGAGCGCGGCGATCCGGGTCGGAACCTTCCCCAACCTGCTCACGCCGTACGGCGTGCTGGTGCTGGTCAAGGTCACCGCCCTCTGCGCGCTCGGACTGTTCGGGGTCTTCTACCGCCGAGCGATCATGTCCCGACTCACCCGCGACAACCTCCGCAGGCTGTTCTGGATCCTGGCGACGGCTGAGCTCGCCTTCATGGGGATCGCCGAGGGTGTGGCCTCGGCGCTCGCGGTGTCCGCGCCCCCGATCGAGGCGGTGTCGGCGGCATCGTCTGGAGACGCGTCACCGGCCGAGTACCTGACGGGAACCCCGCTGCCGCCCGAGCTCACCCCGCTGCGCTTCTTCTCCTCGTGGAATCTCGACCTGCTCTGGGCGACCATCTGCGCGTTCGGCATCTTCTTCTACGCGGCCGGCGTGCGACGGCTGCACCTGCGCGGCGACCGCTGGCCCTGGTATCGCACCGCGTTCTGGATGGCCGGGATGGCTGTCCTGCTCTGGACCACCAACGGTTCGCTCAACGTCTACGAGCAGTTCCTGTTCAGCGAACACATGCTCGAGCACATGCTGCTGACCATGGCGATCCCGGTGCTGCTGGTGCTCGGGGCGCCGGTCACGCTCGCCCTTCGCTCGATCCGGCGGCGCGACGATGGCAGTCGCGGCGCTCGGGAGTGGATCCTGCTGCTAGTGCACTCGCGGATCGCGACGTTCCTGACGCATCCGATCGTCGCGGCGGTGCTGTTCGCGGCATCCCTCTGGGTCTTCTACTACTCGCCGTTGTTCCGCTGGGCGACATTCGATCATGTCGGTCACGAGTGGATGATCTTCCACTTCCTGATCGTCGGCTACCTGTTCGTGCAGACCCTGATCGGCATCGACCCGGTCGGCAACCAGGCTCCGTACCCGCTGCGGCTCGTGCTGCTGCTGGCGACCATGGCGCTGCACGCCTTCTTCGGCTTGGCGATCATCTCCACCACCGGGCTGTTCCTCTCCGACTGGTACGGAGCGATGGGCCGCACCTGGGGCGCGCCGCCGCTGGTCGATCAGCAGGCGGCGGGCGGGATCGCGTGGAGCGTCGGCGAGATTCCGACGGTCAGCCTGGCGATCACCGTCGCGATCCTGTGGAGCCGGAGCGACTCCCGCGAGGCGAAACGTCGCGACCGGGCCGCCGACCGCGACGGCGACGCCGAGCTCGAGGCCTACAACGCGATGCTGAGCGATCGGGCTGGGCGGGCCTAGGGCGCCAGGCCCGGGGGACCGATCGGTCTGCGCCTCTTGACGAATAGGCGAACAAAAGTCCACTATGTGTCTTGCCGGTGCTTTCCCAGCCGCGGTTCGTTCCTTCCTTGCTGAAACCCGGTGCGGCTCAGCCGCAAGATGGAGAGCACTGTGCGTCGACTCCTGGCCTCTTTCGCTGTCGCATTGCTCGTTGCGGCAGGCCTGACCGTCACCGCTGGTGGAGCGGCGCAGGCGACCGAGACGACCTTCGGGACCATTACTGGGACGGTGTCGTTCGCGACCGCGCCGTCGTGGGACAACGGGGACAGGAATTTCACTGTTGCCCTGGTCGACTACTACGGGAATGTGGTGCCGACCAACCTGGTGCCGATTTCCTATGACTACGACGGTGGGTCGGGGTTCACGATCACCTATCCCAACTCGGATGGCGACTACAACAACTGGTTCAGGCCGGGGTCGTACAGCTATACCGTGGCGATCTATCCGTCAGACGAGGAGTACCCCCCCACGTACCTCGGCGGTCTGACCGTCGACGACACACCCGCGAGTGAGGCCACCCAGTTGGATCTCTCCTCGCTCCCGTCGCATGTGGCCGCAGGCAACACGCGGCTGGCCTTGGGTCCGAGCATCTCCGGGACGTTGAGCGTTCCCAATGGATTTCCGGATGGCGGAGTACAGGCCGTCGCGGTCCCTGAGGGGGGACCCCAGCCCATCGCGCACTGGTACCAGGTGAGTGCGGACGTCAATCCGGATGGGAGTTACCACATTCCCGGGCTGCGGCCGATCCCTTACAACGTCGCGTTCGTTCCGACGGGCGGAGCGGCCGGCCCCGGGGCCGGCATTTGGTGGAACTCGAAGCCGAGCCTGACCGGCGCGTCAGTCGTCACTCTCGCGGCTGGGCAGCAGAAGACGGGCATCAACCAATCGTTGCCGACCGGCGGCGTGATCACGGGCGTGTTGAAGGATTCCCAGGGGCGCCCCGTGCAAGCGAGGGGCGGTGTCGCGATCTACAGCGCGTCCGGAACGTCCGATACCCGAGACACCCTCGTCCAGCAGACGTTCCTCAACCCTGACGGCACCTACCGGTTCTGGGGCCTCCCCAAGGGCACATACAAGCTCGGCTTCAACACCGGCATCTATCCGCCTGCCAATACGGCGTTGTCCGTCCGAAGCCTCGATGGGTCGGCCATCAAGCAGGCGTTGCCGACGGTGGACCTCGGTGGTTTCGGCGCCGCGAACCCAGACGGGAGCCTGGGGGCGTCGACCTATCCGTACACCTCCGCCTGGTACACCGCATCCGCGGCCAGTTTCAGTACCGCGAAGACCGTCACCATCTCGTCCTCCGGCCAGATCGTCGGAAACATCAACGGGGTGCTTCCCGTCGCAGCGGCGTTCTCCTCGTGGCAGCACAGCGAGCGGGCGGCGTCGGTCAACCCCACCGAGAAGCCCAGCACGTGCAGGTGCGCGGACCCGGTTGACACTCTTTCCGGTGAGTTCAGCGAGTCGAAGACCGACCTTGCCCTGCCCGGCGCCGGCCTCCCGGTGCAACTGGACCGCACGTACGCGTCGAGCCTGGCGGCCAGCGACGGCCCGTTCGGATGGGGCAGTTCCTCGTCATTGACCGCGCACCTCGAGGAGGTGCCGGGCACGGACGAGAACCCGTACGGGACGGTCGTCATCACCCAGGAGAACGGATCGACGACTACCTTCACCGCTCTCTATCCGCGCCAGCTGTACCTGGCCCCCGCTCGCGTGAACGCCACCCTTGTCTTCGACTGGCAATACAATCAGTGGGTATTCACCCGGAACGGCACCGACGTCTTCCGCTTCACCGTTGCCGGGTCTGTCGTCAGTCATCAGGATCTGCACGGCAACGTCGTCACCTTCACGACCGACGGCTCGGGGGACGTGACCTCGATGACCGGCTCGGGAGGCCGATCCATCAACCTGTTCTGGGCGGATGGTCACGTGACATCTGCTTCCGATTCAGCAGGCCGCTCGGTCACTTACGGCTACGACTCGTCGGGGGAACTGACGTCGTTCACGGCCGCAGACGGCCGCATCACGGCGTACGGGTATGACGGCAGTCATCAGCTCACGACGGTGACCGCCCCGGGCGGTGGCGTCACCACGAATGCCTACGACGACCAAGGCCGCGTCACCCAGCAGACGGATGCTCTCGGCCGGGTCAGCACCTTCGCCTACTCGGGCGACGCGTCGGACTCCACCACGACGATGACCGATCCCGCCGGTGTGGCATCGACCTTCCGCTACTTGAACGGCCTGCTGGTGTCGCGCACCGAAGCGGCGGGCACCACGTCGGCGATCACCAACACCTTCACGTACGACGCAGCCCTCGACGTCATCAAGAAGACCGACGCCCTGGGCAAGGCGACCACGATGACCTACGACGATGCCGGCAACATGCTCACGTCGACCGACCCCCTCGGTCACACCACGAGCTACACCTACGACGGCTTGCACGACGTGACAAGCGTCACCGATCCGTTGGGTCGCGTGTCGACGGCCACCTACGACTCAACGGGATCCAAGACATCTCAGACCTCTCCGAGTGGCGCGACCAGCAGCTGGTCGTTCAACGCGGATGGCACGCTGGCTACGAGCACCGACCAGCTCGGGAATACCGCCAGTTACGGTTATGACGCCACCGGAATGCTCGTTTCGACGACCGACCCGCTCGGTCGAACCAGCCAAACCGGGTACGACGCTGCGGGGCATGCGATTTCCACCACGGATGCGACCGGGGCGATGTCAAGTATGACCGTCGACGCTCTCGGCCGGCCGTTGTCGGCCACGGACTCGCTCGGCAACACGACCGAGGACGAGTACGACGATGCTGGTAACCGCACCAGCGTGACGGCGGCTGACGGAACCGTCACCACGACGTCATTCGATCTCGACAACGAACTCGTGAGTCTGACCGACGCGCTAGGCCACACGACATCGACCACCTATACCGCCCTGGGCAAGGTGGCGACGTCGACCGATGCTCTCGGCGGCGTGACGACGACCACTTACAACCTGCTGGGGCGGCCGACCCAGGTAAAGGATGCCCGGGGCCTGACCACCACGACGACCTACGACAAGGACGGTCGCGTCACACAGGTTCGCAGCCCCGGCGGAAACATCAGCAAGACCGCATACGATGCTGCCGGGCGCAAGATCAGCACTACCGACGCTCTTGGCCACGTCACCACCTACAGCTACGACGCGGCCGATCAGCTCATCTCCACGACGGATCCGCTCGGTCGCATCTCCACGCTCGCATATGACGCGGATGGTCGAGCAACGGTCGCGACGGGTCCGGATGGTCACGTCGAGACCACCGGCTACGACGCCGCCGGTCACCAGATCACTTTCACGGATGCCGACGGCAACGTCACGACCTACAGCTACGATGCCGCGGGCCAGGTCACCTCTCGCACCGCGCCTGGCGGCCTCGTCACTGGATACAGTTACAACGAGGTCGGACAAGTCGTCACCCTGACCAAGCCCGATGGCAGCACCGTCGACAACGCCTACGACGCAGCGAGACAGCTGCTGTCGGAAACTCCCACAACGGGCGCGGCGATCAGTTACAGCTACGACGCCATGGGTCGACGCGCCACCATGACCGACGAGACCGGTACCACCACCTATACGTACTCGGCCGTCGGTCAGCCGATCGGCATCACCAATGGTGCGGGGATGACCCTCACCTACACCTACGACGCTGCCGGGCGGACCACCTCGCTGGGTTACCCGGGCGGCAAGAACGTCGCCTACGCGTACGACGCGGACGGCCGCATGACCAGCCTCACCGACTGGGCTCACCACAAGATCAGCTTCGCCTGGAGCGGCGACAGCCAGCTGACGAAGCAGACCAATCCGAACAAGGTCACGACGTCGACCACGTACAACAAGAACGACCAGGTGACGGGGATCAGCGTCGTCAATACGACGAGCGCGACAAACCTGGCCAGCTACCAATACGGCTATGACGCGGGGTCGGAACTGACGTCGACTACCCTCACCGACCCGCTGCACACCGACGCAGGCGGAGACAGCACGACCTACGGCTACGACTCCCGGGGCCAGCTCACCTCGGTCAGCACGGGAGGCAGTTTTGCCGCGACCCCCGCCGGTCTGCTGATGCAGTCCTCCGAAGGAACGACCAGCACCTACAACAGCGCTTTGCAACTCGCGGCCACGAACAATCCCGCGACGGTGACCAGCTCGAGCTACACCTACGACGGCAACGGAGCTCGAGCCAGCGAGGCGACGACCTCGTCAGCGGGCACATCGACGACCACGTACACCCACTCGTGGTTCGGTGCTCTTGCCTCCGTTGCCACACCGACCGCGTCGATCAGCTACACCAGCAATGGGGACGGCCTACGTCAGTCCCGCACTGACGCCGGTGGAACCAAGCAGTGGTTGTGGGACCCTACGACGAAGATTCCGTTGCTGCTCAGTGATGGGAACGACAACTACCTCTATGGGCCCGGCCTGACTCCCGTGGCTCAGGTCGGTGCTTCGGGCGCGATCCAGTATCTGCACGCAGACAACGTCGGCTCGGTTCGCCTCATCACTGACAGCGCGGGCGCGGTCGCCGGTGCCGCGGACTACTCGCCGTATGGGGCGTCCGACTCCACCGGCGCGACGAGTCACTTCGGCTACGCCGATTCGTGGACCGACCCTGCTACGAGCCTTGACTACCTGCGCGCTCGCGAATACGACCCGATCGTTGGCCAGTTCCTGCAGGTCGACCCAGCCCTGGATAGCACGCGGCAGGCTTACGCATATGTCAGCAACAGCCCGCTCGACTCAGCGGATCCCACCGGGAGATGCTCGGGGGTGGAGTGTTCGCAACCGATTAAAGCCATGGACTCCGAGCAGGATTGCGCCGGACTGGACCCCGACATCCTTCCGGGAACACATGTCCTCGGAGTCCACCTGGGCGCTGACGGTGTTCTTCGCACAGATGCGGACCCGTTGCAGCTCAAGGCCGGCTACGACGACATTGACGACGTGGCGATGGACATACTGTTTCCCGGTGCGTATCACAAGAGGTACATATTCGTGTACGGCGGAACGAGCTACGCGGTCTGGGTTTGGAAGGCGAAATATGGTGGCTACGGCGATGGTGGCGAGATTGGGATCTACGACCAAGCCTCGTCGGTGCCGGACCCCGGCGGCCATTGGCACGCCAATCCCAACGATCCTAACCTTCCCAAAATGACGGAATCTCTTAGCGTGAATGGCTTGGATGTCGCGTCCTTCGCCCCGTCGAAGGCGCAGTCATGGGTTGGTTCATGGCGTCCGGGGCTCAACGATATGAATATGGAGGACCTGAAGGTTACAGATACGGTTACGTTCACGAGTGCGGCGATGTATGGCGCGTTCATGAATAGCCCTGACGTCAAGCACTCGGGATGGGCGTCTGATCCAACGACTTCCAATACCGCAGTCATCAGCTACTAGGAGAGGTGGGACCGGTGATGAGGCGGGCTCTTGCCGCTATGGCTGCCCTAGTGTGTCTCGGCTTGCTGTCGGCGTGTTCGCTTCTGCCATCGCCTCCAGGCTCGATCGGGGACGATGAGCGGCTGGCGTCAGCACAGATGCAGCACATCGCGGATGCGGTGAAGGATCATGACGCGGCCGCGTTGAAGAAGCTGTTCTCGCCGCGAGCGCGTGAGAACGCCACCGATTTGGACGGCGGGCTGACGTACTTTCTCTCCGCCTTTCCTTCCGGCCCGGTGACCTGGAAGACGCAGGGCACTGCGGATTCTGGAGGCAACGTCTTCTCCAAGCACATCACTGAGTTGTTCGGCAACTACGAAGTCTCGGCCGATGGGACGAAGTATGACCTGTACTTCGCGTACTTGTCGGTCAATGATTTTCACCCGGACGAGGTCGGCATGTACGCGTTGGGAGTGGTCCCGGCCGCCGACGATGGGTTCACGGCGTCAGGGGCGAAGATGCCCTTCACCATGTGGGCCAGTCAATTCGATATCGATGAAAAAACGAACACGGCTACCGGTACCCCGGGTATCTACGTTCCCCAGAACTGAGGCGGGTGCCGAGGTATGACGGGGGCCGTTGGGTCTACATCCTTTGGAACTGAGCCGCGATGGCGCTTGCCTGGCATTCGCCGACGGGAAGCTACTGCTGCACCACAGTGATCGCGTCGTCCGCCCCGAGAGTGATGGTCGCCCGCAGACGGAACGGCACATCCTGATCGAAGGTCGACGTCGATCCATCGAGCAGTGAGGTGACGGCGACCTTCAGGTGCGCGGTGCCGGGCGTCGAGGGGATCGCCCACGTGCCGTACTGCGCTCCCGGCGCGATGATGATCCGGGGGTAGCTCACGATCGACCAGGCCGGCGCCCCCGAGACGCGATTCGGGATCGGCTGGCCGAACGAGCATCCAGTCGGGAACAGCACGGTCTGCTTGGCGCAGCCGTCGAGTTGGCGGCGCACCTGAGCGGTGACCGCCGTGACGAAGGCCGCGTCGGCCTGCGGTTGCACCCGCGCCGAGAGTTCTTCGCCCACCGTGTCGACGACCACCGATTGCGGCTCCGCGGTGAGCAGGGCGGTGCGGTGCCCGAAGGTGTAGCTGCCCGGAACCAGCACGGCGTAGTCCACCGGTCGGTCCGAGGGCTTCGGCGAGACCTGCTGCGCGCCGTTCACGGTGAACCGCGCGTCATTCCGCACGGTCAGGGAGACGGTCGCCATCGGGCTGGCCACGAATCCCCACTCGGGAAAGAGCCCGAACCGCGTGCCGATGCGGCGCACCTCGAACGTGGTGGTGCCCGAGCCGTGCGGGCTGGTCCAGCCCATGGTGACCCAGTGCGCCCCGTCGCGCTCGGTGTCGCTCAGCTGATGGATGTCGCTCAGCCCGGCCAGCGTCCCGTCCTGCAGCAGGGTGGCGTTCGCTCCGCGCGTGTCGCCGCGTGTGTCGACCCCCGGTAGCGACAACGCGTCGGAGACGTCGCCGCGGGCCAGCGCACCCAGGTACACGCTGACGAATCCGCCCGCGCCGAACACCGTTGCGTTCAGCACGACGACGGAGGCCCCGGCGGCCAGCACGGCGATCAGGAAGGCGGCAATCCAGGAGATGACCGCACGTCGCATGAGGTGAATCCTAGGGACAGTTGCCGGGCCCTTCCGGCCGCCGCGGTTAGGGTGAACAGCGTGTCCCGTCCCGAACTGTCGCCCGAGCAGGCGGCCGTGTTCGGGGCCATCGAGAACAGCTCGTCGCACATCTTCGTGACGGGTCGCGCCGGCACGGGCAAGTCGACCCTGCTCGAGCACCTGTCGTGGAACACCTCGAAGAACGTGGTCATCGCCGCCCCGACCGGAGTGGCCGCGCTGAACGTCGGCGGGCAGACCATCCACTCGCTGTTCCGCCTGCCGATCGGGGTGATCGCTGATCACAACATCGAGCAGGGGCCTGAGGTGCGCAAGCTGCTCAACGCCATCGACACCCTGGTGATCGACGAGGTGTCGATGGTCAACGCCGACCTGATGGATGCCATCGACCGCTCCCTGCGCCAGGCCCGCCAGCGCAAGAGCGAGGCATTCGGCGGCGTGCAGGTGGTGCTGTTCGGCGATCCCTTCCAGCTGGCGCCGGTGCCCGGCGACCCGGAGGAGCGCGCCTACTTCGCCGACCGCTACCGCTCGATGTGGTTCTTCGACGCGCGGGTCTGGGACGAGGCCGAGCTGATCATCTACGAGCTGGCGACCATCCACCGCCAGCACGAGCTCGAGTTCAAGAAGCTGCTGACCGCGGTGCGGCACGGCGTCGTCACGGCCGACCAGGCGCGGCGGCTCAACGAGGTCGGTGCGCGTCCGGCGCCCACCGACGGCGCGATCACCCTCGCGACCACCAACTCCACGGTGACGCGCATCAACGCGGCGGAGCTGGCCAAGCTGCCGGGCCGCGGACTGTCGGCGGTGGCCGAGGTGAGCGGCGAGTTCGGCGGGCGTGCATACCCGGCAGACGAACGGCTCGAGCTGAAGGTCGGGGCGCAGGTGATGTTCCTGCGCAACGATGTCGGCGGAGAGGGTCGCTGGGTCAACGGCACGATCGGCGAGGTGGTCAAGATCACCGAGACCGTCACGGTGGATGTCGACGGCGAACGGCACGAGGTGCGGCCGGCCACCTGGGAGCGCTACCGCTACAGCTACTCGGCCGTGACGAAGACGCTGAACAAGGATGTGGTGGCCGAGTTCACCCAGTTCCCGTTGCGGCTGGCCTGGGCCGTCACCATCCACAAGTCGCAGGGCAAGAGCTATGAGCGCGCCATCGTGGATCTCGGCGAGCGCAGTTTCGCCCCCGGCCAGACCTACGTGGCCCTGAGCCGCATCACCGCGCTCGACGGGTTGTTCCTGACGCGTCCACTTCGGCCGAGCGACATCATCGTCGACGAGAACGTGACCCGGTTCATGAGCAAGGCGGCGGCGCTCCCGGGGATTGCGGCAGCGGCATCCACGGCATCCACCACCTAAGGTCACAGTTCGATGTCGCTGGGCCGGCCTGGCGTGTCTGCGGTTGAACTTCGTCACCGGTCTTCGCTACGGTGAAGGCTCACGCCGAGTCGAAAGGAGGCCGAACGACATGATTTCCCTGAACCAGACGAAGACCGCAGCAATGAACAGTGCAGGCGGATTCGCACGCATTCGCACGGCCTGCTTCGCCGGCGCCGGCGCC